>Ga0187833_10000024_pt1 | contig 144378 bp, 127 predicted proteins | sample ETNtaG_37_FD_167968 | JGI IMG/M metagenome (GOLD analysis project Ga0187833, IMG submission 167968) | Marine microbial and viral communities from oxygen minimum zone, Eastern Pacific Ocean - ETNP2014_SV_400_PacBio MetaG (Illumina Assembly) | ecosystem: Environmental > Aquatic > Marine >... | reverse complement strand
GCGCATGATAAAAAGGGAGAATGTCCCTTCGGGGGGCTTTTCCCTTTGTATCGTAAAACAAACGCTGGAACGGTAAAACCTACGGAAGTCTCACCAGCATAGCTGGTGGTTTACTGGGGGATTATTAGCTTTTAGCTTATAGCTTCATTAGCTTTCGTTTTTGCGAGTTTAATATGGCACCTACAGAAGCTAATGAAGCTAAAAGTTATGAGCTATAAGCTAAGTTATTTTTGCAAGATTGTTGTGGTCGGGATGGCCGGACTTGAACCGGCGACCTCGTCGTCCCGAACGACGCACTCTAGCCAACTGAGCTACATCCCGAAGTTTCACTCATTATATAAATAATCAAACAAATGGCTAGAGTGACGACTCATTAATTGCTCGCTCCCGCTTCGCGGGCGCTCGACAGCCAACTTAAGCTACTATCCCGAAGTTTCACTCATTATATAAATAATCAAACAAATGGCTAGAGTGACGACTCATTAATTGCTCGTCCGCCAAGGCGGACTCGACAGCCAACTGACCTGCCTGCCGGCAGGCAGGGCTACATCCCGAAGTTTCACTCATTATATAAATAATCAAACAAATGGCTAGAGTGTCAGCACTTTTGTCTGAACCATGATTAAAGGATTCAAAGATAGACAGGATTAAATATCATTCCCAGTAATCAAGCTAATCCTTTAATCATGAGAATCAAGGTTCAGACAGTTGACATTCATTATTACAGTACTAATTTCCCTTCACAATCCCTCGCTACAACACGGACTGTTGAAACCTTCCAAAGAGGCTTTGGAGAGGCCTTAAAGAGGTGGCTTGAATTGAAAATTGCCTATTTTCTGCATCATTATTGTACAAATTTTGTATACAAGAATCGTCCCTCAATTGTTAAGCTTCCTTAACTTCTAACCCTCACTCTCACCATCACCCTCACCCTAGTCCAATCCCCCTTTTCCACACTCTAAAATTGATCTCGTCAGGTTGAACACAATTTTTAGTCAAGTATAGCCATACATCCCTTTATCAAGCTGTAAAGTCCCTAATGGTTCCCGGCTAATCTATCATAATAACGTGAAACAAACCTCACACCCACTACCGCTAGAGCTCTTTTGGGCTCATGCAGTCCTCATCGCTTCCTTTGCACTGGTAATGGTGATGAGCGTCCCGTCAATAGGGTAATTAATGCCCTCAAAAAATTAATCTTGCGCCTTTAATCATCAAAGTATATCTTCGCCATAGTGAATACAGCCTACATCCTCAACTGCTCTCCCATTGCGTCCTGTTGGTCCGCAGACCGAGGGTGACTTGAGCGTATAAATTAAACTTCTATTCACCCTCGTAAATCGCGAGGTTTTTTTGTATATTTATTTCCTTACCAACTACTCCAATGACTACACACGCAGAATTAATGACACCTATAACTTTAGACAGTCGACAAATTAGAGTAGGAGATAATCCGGACGCAGAAGCCAGACTGAGATTACTTATCGGCGCAACAAACTCACATATGGCATGTTTCACAGAAGTCCAAAATAATGGATCAACACTTGTAACGAATGCTTCAACACTGAGTGCAGGTCGGATAGAGGAAGTTGCTGAAAGATGCAGAGGCGATGCACTCCTTACGCTAATTGAAAAATGGAGAACAAAAGTTGAAGACGGAAGTGTTTCAAAAGACTCTTCTACAGAAGCAACTGTTGATCTAAGCACAAGCATACTTGCAAGATTTTGCGAAGAACAACGCATTGAATTTCCTTTCCCTGAACCAGCTAACGATTCACATGACGAAGTTGCCCCTCAGCAACCAGCCCCTCCGACATCCGAGGATTCCCATCGTCCAGCTCTAGCGTAACATGAACCTTTTCAAATTTTCTGATGTCATCTTCAGTTTTATACTGCAACTGATGTCTGGCGTCGCCGAAGTGATTTTTTAAGTGCCCAGCCGGCAACGGCTCAGTATCGCCCTGACCAATGAACCAAGCTTCATAAAATGAACCTTCTCTTGCAGGCAAAACATTCAAATGCATTGTGATAATATTAGTGCCATCCTCATATACATAACCTTGCACAACCCCGTTAGCCGGAGTGTTTTCTGTACCACTCATTGCACCATACGCAAACCAAACTTCCTTGCCATGCTTGGGATGAACTATGCCATCCTTGCCCGGCATCAAATACCTGAATGCTTCTTCGCCTATCGACTGTTCAGAGAGTTTTACTTTGTCGGACTTGCCGCAACTTATTAGAAGTAATGGAATGATTAGTATTAAGATTTTTCTCATGAGAAGCAAATTATATATAAAGAGAAAAAGGAGTAAAAGGAGATAAAAGAGATAATGCTCATTTATAAACTCCTTTGTATCCTTTGACTCTTTTTTACCCTTTGCCTCCTTTCATTTCTACCAGAGATATCCAGGACTTCTCGCCTCGATCCTCGCCCTCTCCACCTGCGAATGATGATCTGCACGAGCGGCAAGAACTTCGAACATCGGGCGCTCCCTTCTTGTGTATATAAGAGAGAATCGATTCGCCAAATCTATCACATCCTCCACATTCGGCGATAAGGCTATGAAGTGAGTATTACTCTCAACCGCATCCACATACGTCTTCATAAGCCCAATTGTATCTTCCTTTACCAGAGCAAGATCGTCCCATCTTTCCGAATCTATCATAAGCTCTGTTTTTGATCTGGTTATACCGAAATCATTAAATCTGCCTCCGAATGAAAGAGCCTTTTCGTATGACTCAAGTGCAGAATCAACCTCTCTTTGGGAACGAAATATATCCCCTCTTATCTTCCAACCTCTATAATCCTCATTGTTTACCTTCATGTAATCATCAAGTGCGTTTTGTGCTTCTGCAAAGCGCTTTTGTCCGTACAATATATTTGCACGGCTAAGGTGCATATCTCTGCTTATTATCTGAGGATTTGCTTTGTCGTACCAAAGAAGAGCACGCTCAGCTTCCCCTCTGGCCTCAAGATGTCTGCCAACAGAAGATATGACAATTCCTTCTGCTTCAAAAACGGCTACTATTAGTACAATTGAGGCTAACAGAACCTCAAATGTCCGTACTATCTTTTTATTCAATACGATACTTTTCTTACGTTTACTTTCGGCCATTAGTACTGCAAGCAAGATCCAAAGCAGCATCGAAACAGATACAAACTGCAGGTTGTAATCAATCAAACTGTGGGACAAAAGGCCTGCAACAGCAATCAGAGAAAATCCTAAAACGGGAACATTGGGCTTAGCTGAAATTTTATTAACTGACGCATAAAGAATTGTGACTAAAATGCTTAAGAAAAGAAAGGCGGCAATTATTCCTCTCTCCATCGAAAGCTTGAGGATCACATTGTGCGGATGATCGGAAGTTGCACGAATACTGGTTTGAAGTTTCGGTTGTACGAAACGAAAGCTGTAAGGACCCCATCCGAGTACCGGACGCTTGAGAGATAAAAACAGAGACTGTTTCCAAAATTCAGAACGTTCGGAAACCGAGGACGAGCCTTCTGCGGCAGTAAAAGAAATTTTTTCCGTAATTGGTTGTACCGGAAAAAGCTGTGAACGAACTATGTTTGCACAAGAAAAAACAAAGACTGAAGTAAGTAAAATCATTCCTGCGCGTATTGAAACATTCTTCCACTCGAAACTGCTCTTCTTCCAATATATAAGGACCGTCCAGAGCAACCAAAGTACAAGCTGTCCTGTAAATGCAATTATTGCCCCGCGCGAATAGCTTAGAAGCAAAAAACCAATTACAAGTCCAAGTACAAGAGATCTAAGCAGCATCGGAATCATCCTCTTCTCTTTTACAACCCATAACGCAATCAACGGCCACGCAATCAAAAGCCAATCCGCCCAAGCGTTGGGCCAGTAGTCTGTATGGAATCTATAATCAAAGAAAGTTCCGACAAACCTGTTTACGGGCTGGAAGATGTAAACGAATAATCCGATTAGTCCGGCAATCAAAGTTCCTATAACAATGAACTTAACCAAATTCTGTAAGAATGCTTTCCCTTCTTTGCCGCTAGTAAATCTGCACGTCCATAAAAATACCAAAGCTAGGCTTGCAGTTCTAAAAACCTCATCCAACCCATAGTTTTTTGTTGAGGAAAATGCAAAACTTAATATCGTCCAGACTATAAAGAGCATCAAAAGAATCCATATGCTTGCAGGTACAGGATCTTCATCCGATTTCTTTTTCTGGCTTGCCCAGTAAACGTATGTGCAAAGCCAAGCTAAACCTGTCAGCAACCACGTCGCTTCCAAACTCTTTCCTCCTTTCCAAAGCAGAGCAAACACCAGAAATCCCAAAACTGACCTTTCGCAGATCGTGACCCAAGGCCAAGCTGAAACCTTCTTGATGATTGCGCGTAAACGTTTTGGAAGAGGGTCTTCCATATGAAATCATTTTACATGATTTTACTAATTTGTGTTATTGGTGCCGACGGAGAGACTTGAACTCTCACAGGATTGCTCCTACACGCTTCTGAAGCGTGCGCGTCTACCATTCCGCCACGTCGGCACGTCTAAATTATCGATTATCCGCGAATTTTAATCAATTGAACTTGATGCTTTCTTTAATTTCTTTAAACGCTCCATTCCATTCCTTGATGAGAGGATGCTCATTAGCCATTACTTCATAATGATGGAACTTGCTGAAGATCCTCATGTTCTCGCCTGTCTCTGCCTGCTGAATCCAAACCAGTTCATCTCCACAATTCGCTGAGTCTTTATGGAAGTAAGCCGGGAAAGCTTCGATCATTTTCTCATCCGGCATGCTTAGATTAAGAACAACCTGATATGTCTTATCATTTTTTTTGGGATAAAAAACCAAAATACGCTCAAACGTAACATCACAAATTTCAAACCGTGCAAAAATCATTCCTTCCCTCGCATTTAGTTTGCCAAGAGATACAATTTTTTCTGATTTCTCTTCTTCAAAATCAAGACCGGGACCCAGTTCTCCTTTTCCCAGATTCTTCATAACCTCTTCTGCCATTCTTTTGGAATACAAACCGGCTTCCTCAAGTGCATCTACAGAGTCAACTCTGACGGCAAGTGCAATGCTTCCAGTTGAACTTGGAACCAAGTGCTCAGGTTCAAGCAATTCAACTCCTTCCGGAAACGTAAGCTTAAACCCCGCTTCTTCATTAGTATACGAAGTCCCCTTGGGAGCTTGAGACCCTTCCTGATTACAACCAACCAGCAAAACTGATAATCCGATTATTAGAAATGATTTTTTCATGGGAAGAGATGATACAGAAATAAAACTTTATTTTGAATTATTTATCGCTATTCCCAACCGCTCTGGGCAGACAGGAAACCAACAATATCATAATTCCGTATTCATCAAGAAAATTACAACTTCTTTCTCTTGACTCAACTTCTTAGCACTCTAGAATACCGACTGCTAATACGGCTTCGTTAATCCAATGGATTAACTACGCCGCCATTATCAGTCGACTCATTATTCCAATATTCCATTACTACATCTATTATGTCCGATATCCCTCAACTTGCAGTAAAAATCGAACCCCTTGGCGATCGAGTGGTGATAATGCCTCTTGAAGCCGAAGAAGTTACAGCTTCCGGTATTGTAATACCTGATACTGCGAATAAAGAGAAGCCCTCCGAAGGAATGGTTATCGCTATTGGTAAAGGAGGAGTAGGCAAAGACTGCGCCGATCCTTCCGCATTCCTTAAGGTCGGAGACAAAGTCCTCTTCGGCAAATACGCAGGAGATGACGTCAAACTCAAGTCCACAGAAGGCAAAGATATCGAAGTTAAAGTCCTTCATCTCGACTCAGTCCTCGGAAAAGTCGTTTAATTTTCAATTTACCATTTTCAATTTTCCATTTTTCTATTATGGCCAAACAACTCTTATTCTCAACTGAAGCACGCGAAAAAGTCTTCGCCGGAGTTATCCAACTTACAAACGCAGTTAAATCCACAATGGGCCCTAAGGGGCGCAACGCTGTTATCGAAAAGAAATTCGGAGGTCCTACTGTTACCAAGGATGGTGTCTCTGTTGCGAAAGAAGTCGAACTCGAAGATCCGTTCGAAAATGTGGGTGCTCAACTCGTTCGCGAAGCTGCAACCAAAACCAATGATGCCGCGGGTGATGGAACCACAACTGCTACGGTTCTAGCGCACGCAATTATGGAAGAAGGACTGAAGCACGTTAGCTCCGGAGTTAATGCAATCTCTATGAAGCGCGGAATTGATAAAGCAGTAAAAGCGATTGTCGAGAAGCTCGAGGATATGAAGAAAGACGTATCTAAAAAAGAGGAGTATGCAGCGGTTGCAAACATTTCTGCACAAGATCCTGAGGTAGGCGATACTATTGCAGAAGTAATAGAGCAGGCAGGTAAAGATGGTGTTGTTACAGTTGAAGCAGGTCAAACGCTTGGACTAGAGAAAGAGTACGTAGAAGGAATGCAGTTTGATAACGGATACATCTCTCCTTACTTTGTTACAGATACTGCAAAGATGGAGGCTGTCTTCGAAGACCCTTACATTCTGATTACAGACAGCAAGATCGGATCAATTCAGGACATCCTTCCGTTACTTGAAGGACTTGCCCAGAAAGGAAAGAAAGAGATTGTGATAATTTCAGAAAACGTTGAAGGAGAAGCTCTTGCGACTTTGGTTGTAAATAAACTTAGGGGAACATTCTCAGCACTAGCCATAAAAGCTCCCGCATTCGGCGATAGAAGAAAAGACATGCTCAAAGATATTGCAGCTCTTACGGGAGGACGAGTAATTTCGGAGGAAGTCGGCCTTAAACTAGAAAACGCGACTGTTGAAGATCTGGGAACAGCGCGAAGAGTGGTTGCCGATAAGGATAATTCGCTAATTATCGACGGCGGGGGAAATAAGGATGATATCGAAGCAAGAATTGGACAGATCAAAGCTGCGCTTGATACAACCTCATCTGACTTTGATAAAGAGAAACTTCAGGAGAGGCTTGCGAAGCTTTCGGGTGGAGTTGCAGTTATAAAAGTCGGAGCCGCTACGGAAGTTGAACAGAAGGAAAAACAGCACAGAGTAGAGGATGCCTTGCAAGCAACTCGCGCAGCAGCCGATGAAGGAATAGTTCCCGGAGGAGGCACAGCTTATATTCGCGCACTGGAAGTTTTGGATACAGTGAAGACTGATGATGAGGATGAAGCGATAGGAGTCGATATTGTTAAAAACGCTCTTACTGCACCAACCAGAACTATTGCAGAAAATGCAGGAGTTGCAGGCGACGTTGTTCTGGATAAAGTAAAGAAGGCAAAGGGCAACGAAGGTTACAATGTTTTAACCGACAAGTACGAAGATCTTGTAAAAGCGATGGTTATCGATCCAAAGAAAGTAACCCGCTCCGCTCTGGAAAACGCAGCATCAGTCGCATCAATGTTCCTGACGTTGGAGGTTGCTATTACGGAAATTCCAAAGGAAGAGCCTGCCATGCCCGCAATGCCGGATGGCGGAATGGGAGGAATGGGAGGAATGATGTGAAACCACTGACTTGGTGAAAGTCATCAGAACTGTTGGGAGTCACGAGTCACTCACCGTACTTCTTGGAACATTATTGGCGTAAAGAATAGTCGCGAGTCGCGCGACCCGTGACCCGTGACCCGTGACTCCCAACACACTAACTACCATCCTCATCCTTTTTTAGTACAATCTCTTCCCCTCTCTTTACTTCATTCTCCAGCATGTAATCTGCCAGCCTATTCTCGATAGTATCTACAATCGTCCTTCGCATTTCACGCGCTCCAAACTCTGCGCTGTATCCTTTTTCAACCAAATCATTTAGGACCTCCTCATCAAGCTTGAGAGTGATGCCACGCTTCTCCTTCATTTCTCTAACGATGCTATCAAGCATAAGTATTGCAACTTGTTTGGCCTCTTCTTTACTGAGCGGATTGAAGAGTATCACTTCATCAAAACGGTTCATGAACTCCGGAGAGAATGCACCGGCCTTAAGGATGTGATCGATCATGCTTTGCTTAAATTCATCTGTATCAACCTTGGTTCCTTTGATCGCTGCATCTCGAACAAACAGAGCGCCTGCATTAGACGTGGCGATGATGATGGTGTTTCTAAAGTCAGTCTTTCCTCCGCTGTGATCTATCAAAAGTCCCTCATCAAGAATCTGAAGGAATAAGTTCAAAACATTTAGATGTGCTTTCTCGATCTCGTCCATAAGTATCAGCGAGAACGGCTTGTCATGCACTTGGCGCGCAAGAAAACTTACGTCTCCTCCTCCTGTAATTCCCGCAACTGAGTCTGGAGTGGAATACTCATTCATATCCAAACGTATCATGCTATCTGCAGATCCAAAGTATTCATCAGCTAAGATCTTTGCAGTATGCGTTTTTCCTATACCAGTTGATCCCAGGAATAAGAATGTACCAAGAGGCCTGGTACCCTCGTGTATTTCCAAAGCCGCACGCTTAAGAGTGCCGGTCAAAGCATCTATCGCGCGCGTTTGTCCTACTATTCTCTTTCTAAGTGAATTTCCTAAATTCAAGACTCTCTTCTTATCGTCCTTATCCATCTCGGTCACATCAACTCTTCCTTTTTGTGAAATTATCTCTCTAATATGGCTCTCCTTAACAAACTTATCCTTCTTATCCTTCGCAAGCAACATTGCATCCTCCAAAACTGACACAGCTTTTCCAGGGAATGACATACCGGCAAGGTACCTTTCCGACAAGCGCTTGATACTTTTGAGCGCGCTGTAAGTAACTTGTACTCCAATTTCCTTCTGCAATCTAAAGGTGTGCTCCATTAGAACATAAACTGTTTCCTCTTCGCTCGGTTCTTCTATGATCATCTTTTCAAAATACTGATCCAAAGACGGATCGTTCTTTAGATAACTGTGGTAATCCTCTGTACTGATAATTCCAATAAGTTGGACTGCTTTTTCCCTGATAAACTTCGAAAGTATTCCACGGATATTTTCTCCGCCTGACTTAAGCATCAACGCCAGATCCTGAATCACCAGAATAAATCTTCCTGACTTCTTTGCGTCATTTAGAGCATGGAGCAGGAACGCATCGGGGTTTGCAGTCCCGGAAAGAAGTTCAGCTGTCTTTAACATCAAAACTCTTGAATATGCCTTAGACTCGTCGCGTTCATGCTTGCGAATCGAGTATGCTATATTTTCCACAAGCGTTTTCTTTCCTACGCCAACTGGACCCATTATCAGCAAATCATGAAGATTGGATTTATTTATAATCCGAATCGCTTGTTTCTGTTCATCCTCATGAATACGAACATGGCGTTCAGCTGACCAAAGAACATGCTCACTCAAATCATCAGTAAGTCTATCCAACTCATCCGTATAACCCATTACCCATGACCTGCCAACTCCGCCAAATGTCCTAAGTAGTCCTTTTGTTGACCAAAAAGGAACTTTATCTTCGAACTTTCTATGGAAACTCTCCCACTTGAGGATAGCAAGCACGTCGTTAAATTCCAAGTCTGATTCGAAAAGCTCCTCGCGGAATCCTTGTTCATCTCTGAAAAGAAGTGCAAGTATTACTCCTGAATCTATTCTCGAACGACCCCATTCCTTCATTGCCTTGTATCCCTCCTTTACAAACTTCTCTATATCCGTAACCTCGGCTGCTTCCACAAGCAAAGTAGCACGCTTTAAAAACTCATCTGGATCCTTGCCCATTTCTTTTACAATAAATCTCCCTATCGGACTGGTTATGGATGCCTGAACCAAATCCAGCAAAGTGATTTTGGACATATCAGGAAATCTTCTTACTAACGCGTATGAAAGGTGTTCGGCTTCATGCGTATTCCACCTGACCTTTTTACCTCTTCGTAAAAATGCCTGCTCCAGGAACATGTGAAATGCAACAATAGGAAAAAAGAGCAGAGCACATGCTATTGCAAGAGGCGGCAATCCTCCAGTAAGCCAAAACATCACTCCCATCAAAGCTACAATAATTACGTAAACAAGGAATGCAATATACCCATATAGTATTTTCATCAGGGCTCTGCCCGTTGCAAGATGCGTGCCGGTTATATCGAGTGGTTTTTGATTCACGTGAAGCTTCCGATTAGATAAAAGAGGTCCGCCACAAGCAGGAGCGGGAAGAAGATCCAAACTGAAAATATGAATATGAATATTCCCAAAACAATCAGCTCTACAATTACTCCAATTAGAAAAGCTACACTTCTGAATATTATGCCAATAACGCGTGAAGTCATGTTCAAAGTAAATGCCTGCGCGATAATACCTATATTGAAACCTTTCTCGGGATACTTATCTGTTATGCTTTTCCAAGGAGACAAGAATGTTCGAATAAGGAACATAAATGAAAATATTTCATTAAATGTCGATACATAGCTTTTTGCTGTTTTAAGAATAGTTACCGGCATCTCCAAGAAATACCAGGACAGAAATTCAGCGAGAACTCTGCTCAATGTACCCGGGCCCTTTAAGATTGTATTTACTGACATTAGGTTCAATAATTTCAGTTAATTATACCAAAAAAAGCCACTTTAAGGAATTGGAATATACTTAGATTAGAGTATTGGAATACGGATATAGAAAGAACGAAAGATTCCAAGAACGAAAGGAAGGCTAAAAGCAAAAAGGAGGAAATTTAAAGGATATAAGCTTTTTCTCTTAATAATCCTTATTTCTTTTCCAGCTTCCTTTTTTTCTTTTATGCATTTCTTTCTTTCGTTCTTTCTGAATTTTCAATTATCCATTATTCCCCTTCATTGTTTTAATGTAGAGTGTCCCCCAATGCCGCCATTCATAGTATTCGAAGGCCCTGATGGTAGTGGAACATCGCTTCACGCCAAATTACTCTTCAAGCGTCTTTTAGAAGCAAAGCTATCAGTTATTTCAACTTTTGAGCCAACCGACGGACCAATAGGTTCAATCATTAGAGAAAAACTCAAATCACATGATGAAATACCTCCCGATGAACTTCAGAAGTTATTTGTAAAAGACCGCGAGTGGCATATTTCAGAAGTTATAAAACCTGCACTTGGAAAGGGTTCAATTGTAATCTCTGATCGCTATTACCACTCCACAATTTGCTATGGGAAAGCACTGGGACTTGATGAGACAAAGCTAAAAAACCTGAACAAAGATTTTATTCAACCTCAAGTCGTATTCTTTCTGCTTCCTCCTTTTGAAGTATGCAAAGAAAGAATGAGCAGACGCGAACACCACGACTCGCTGGAAGGCAACGAACTTCAGATGAAGGTTTATGAAATGTATAAAAAGATGGCAGAGGAAGATCCATCCATAATTGTTGTTGATACTAGTGAGGAGAAGGAGGAGGTCGCTGAAAATATTTACAAACATGTATGTAAAAAGTTAGAGCTCCAAGTGAATAGTTAATAGTGAATAGTGTTTTAAAATAACTATTAACTATTCACTATTCACTATTAACTTTCCCCACATTCCCCTAGCCTCCACCAAGCTCCTAGCCCTATAATCAACACATGTCAGCCAAAATCTTATCCGGCAGAGAAGCTGCAGATGCATTGCTTGATGAGCTAAAGCCTAAGGTCAAGAAGCTGGATCCCAAACTTGTTATCGTTCAAGTTGGTGAAGATCCGGCAAGCGGGAGTTACATTAAACAAAAATTTATAAGCTGCGAGAAAGTGGGGTTGCGTTCGGAGCACAAGCACATGCCAGAAAAGACTTCTCTTGAGGAGCTTTTGAAAGTCATTGATGATTTAAACAACGATAGTGACGTCAGCGGTTTCATAGTCCAAGTGCCCCTGCCTGATCATTTGAATGACAAAATCCCACAGATAACACGCGCGGTAGATCCGAGCAAAGATGCAGACGGATTTGGCGCTTATAATTTAGGCAAGATGTTCCTTTCAACTGAGTACGAGCACCTCCCGCCCGCAACTCCATCAGGAATAATTCGAATGCTTGAGCACTATAAAATTCCTATTGAAGGAAAGCACGCAGTTGTAGTTGGACGAAGCAACATCGTTGGCAAGCCAATTGCTGTGATGTTACTAAACCGTGGGTCAACCGTTAGTGTCTGCCACAGCAAAACTCCTGACATTGGATCTATAACTTCGCAAGCTGACATACTCATTGCTGCTGTCGGGAAGCCTAAGTTGATCACAGCTGATATGGTCAAAGATGGAGTTGTTGTAATCGATGTAGGTGTTAACAGAACTGACGATGGACTATGCGGAGACGTGGACTTCGAAGAAATCGAAAAGAAAGCATCTGCGATCACACCGGTTCCTGGTGGCGTGGGACCAATGACTGTTGCAAGTTTAATAAGGAACTGTGTTAATGCGAAGGAAAGGCAAGTTAGTACCTAGCTTTTCTGCTCTTTTCTTTTAGATCCAGCATTCTACGGACACAATCGCGATATCCTCTGTTTACACTTAAGTGGAGTGTAGAACTCACCTTTCTTAATATTTTCGCATAATGAGGGAATGCAAGTTTTAGCTGCCACCATAGATATGCATTTATTTTTAGGAGGATTTTTCTTTTCAGATAAAAATCTCTCTCCTTTTACCCTTTTGCAAATCTCTGGATCTTCTCTTTCGACTGCCAAGTTTTGATAACAATAATCCTGTGGATCTCCATGTTTATGTGCACATGGATCATCATTGACTTCTTCCGATGATGAATGAACCTCCACAACACCCGTTCCTGCTGCAGGCTGATCCGGCACAAGAGGCTTGAGAAGCTCAGTTGAACTGCAAGAAGCAAGCAGAATTGAAAGTGCAGATATGGTTATTACCCTATTCATGATAAACATTATAGCACAATCACTTTATCCCGACCTCACCCCCCAACCCCCTCTCCTCCCTGTCCTGAGCTTGTCGAAGGATGCGGGGGAACTATGCTAATTGTGTAGCTCCCCTCTCCTGCTTGCAGGAGAGGGGTCGGGGGTGAGGTCGTTCAAGACAAAAGAAAGAACAATCCTCTTGCGATCCAAAAAATAATCTGTAGAATATCTCCGTGGAAGACCTGCCTCCTCCCAATTTTTGGCCTTTCGTGCCACCACTATCAAAATCAATTATGCATGTCCGCTGTAGTCCGCCAGAGCGGACGAAGGTGGAAGGACTCTACTCCTCTAGGCGGCTTTGTGCTTTTTGTTTTCCCAAACCTGCCTAATGTGTGGAGTAATAGCCGTCTCCGGGTTCCGCGATGTTATCCAAGACCTATATGACGGACTGATTATGCTCCAGCACAGAGGACAAGATGCAGCAGGAATTATTACATACAACAACCAATTTCATTTAAAGAAAGCAAACGGACTTGTAAGAGATGTGTTTCATTCAAAGTCTATTGAGCGTTTGCGAGGACCAATGGGAATAGGACACGTTAGATACCCAACAGCAGGATGCTCAAGTGAATTTGAGGCTCAGCCCTTCTTTATTTCAACTCCATTTGGAATTGGCCTTGCCCACAACGGAAACCTAACCAACTCTCCAGAACTCCGTAAGCGTTTAGTCGAAAAAGATTACAGGCATTTAAATACGAACTCCGACTCGGAGATTCTTTTAAATGTATTCTCCGTGGCTCTTCGAAACCAGAAACCAAAGGGTAAACTAAGTCCTGATGATATTTTTGGAGCTATCAGTAATCTTTTCCGCCAATGCAAAGGTGCATATTCAGCTGTAGCTCTGGTCGGAGGGCAAGGAATTGTAGGCTTTCGCGACCCACACGGTATCCGGCCGCTTCAACTTGGAAAGAGGAAATTTGGAATGAAGGAAGAGTATATTATTGCATCTGAAAATACTGCATTCAGAGGACTTGATTTTGAATTTGTCCGTGACATTAATCCTGGCGAAGCTGTATTTATAGATAATAAAAATAGATTGCATACCAAGCAAATTAGAAAAGGTTTTCTTAATCCTTGTATTTTTGAGTGGGTCTATCTCGCTGCCCCTGATTCTACAATTGACGGAGTTAACGTTTATAAGGCACGAATTCGCATGGGCGAGTATCTTGCCAAGCAAGTTAAAGAATTAGGAGTCAAAATTGATACAGTTATTCCAGTTCCCGAAACCGGCAGGCCTATGGCAGCAGGGCTAGCAGATAAACTCAAGATTAGATATCGTGAAGGCTTAATTCGAAATAGATATATAACCAGAACATTTATTATGCCAGGCCAGGACATACGCAAGCGATCACTCCACTTTAAGCTTCACCCTATTGAACTCGAGTTCAAAAATAAGAATGTTTTGCTCGTTGACGATTCCATAGTACGAGGAAACACCAGCAAAAAGATTGTCGCATTAGTGCGTGAAGCAGGTGCAAAGAAAGTTTATTTTGCTTCTGCTGCTCCACCAATTATTTGCCCAGATCCATATGGAATAGATCTGCCTACAAAAGAGGAACTAATTGCCTCTAATTTATCACCAAAAGAAATTTCTAAACATATGGGAGCAGATTGGGTGTTTTATGGAAAAATTGAAGATCTGCAAAAAGCAGTTCAATATGGAAACAAGAAAATAACCAAGTTTTCCGAGGGTTGCTTTACATGTAAATATCCAACCCCCGAAGTCGATGCAAAGCTTCTTAAGTCACTCGGATATTCACGAAACAAATCCAGAGACCATTTTGTTCATGATCTTGATGATGATGCTACAAAAATGATGACGCTTGTTTAGCTTTTAGCTTGTAGCTATTAGCTTGATTAGCTTTTGTTTGAGGCTAGATATTAGTGACAACCAGCAGAAGCTAATGAAGCTAAAAGCTAATGAAGCTGATAATAATGGACAAAGCTAACCTGCCTTAACTAGAATGTATACATGAAAATTCTTCTTATTTCATCTTCGGCACGCGGACATTCTATCGCTGATGCACTTGCCCGCAGTCCTCAGAATCCGGATATTATTTCAATATGTCCTTCGGTAAATCCAGGTATAAAGAAGTTATCAATCGAACAACATGTAATGAGCATTATGGACTTTGAAGGAATCCTAAAGATCGCATCTGACACAAAGCCTGACTTTGCAATCATCGGACCGGAAGATCCTATTGGAGGAGGCCTCGCAGATGAACTGGAGAAGATTGGAATCCGAAGTGTAGCTCCAAAAAAGTCACTTGCACGCATTGAAGCAAGCAAAGGATTTGCTAGAAATCTGTTTGAAAAATATAGCATTGATGCATCACCTAAATTTAAGGTTTTTGGCTCTACAGACGACTCTTCTCTGAGTACATTTATTGAACAAGATTTAGACGGCAATTTCGTAGTTAAGTACGATGCACTTAAAGGAGGCAAGGGAGTTAAGGTAAGCGGAGAACATTTAAACTCAGTAGATGAAGGAATTGCTTACGCAAAAGAGTGCATCGAGGAATGTGGATCGGTCGTAGTTGAAGATAAGCTGGTTGGCCCGGAGTTTTCTCTTATGAGTTTCACATCAGGTTTACAAGTTATAGATACTCCCGCTGTTCAGGATCACAAGAGAGCATACGAAGGAGATACGGGACCAAACACCGGAGGCATGGGTACGTACTCAGACGCTGACCATTCACTCCCCTTCTTGGAAGCCTCTGACATTGCGCGAGCAAGCGAGATTAATAAGCTGACTGCAAAAGCTCTTATGGACGAATGCCCTGAGCACGCCGAAGGATATATTGGATTTTTGTACGGCGGTTTTATTGTCACGAAAGATGGAGTTAAAGTTATTGAATACAACTGCCGTTTAGGTGATCCCGAAGCTCTGAACATAATGCCTCTACTTGAGTCGGACTTTGTTGCAATTTGCCTAAGCATGCTGGATGGAAATCTGTCCGAGGATATGGTTAAGTGCGCAAAGAAAGCAACTGTGTGCAAATATATAACTCCGGAAAGCTATCCTGTGAGCAAAGATCAGAAAGGAGAACTGGTTACGTTCCCTAAAATCCCAGACGAGGCTGCTCTTTATTTTGGCGATATCTCTGAGGCTGAGAACGGTTCCCTTCATCTTGGAGGTTCTCGGACTGCGGGAATTGTAGGTTTAGGGTCAACGCTTGAAGAAGCCGAGCAAACCGCGCAGTCATTCTGCGAACAAGTGACTGGTCCTATACGGTTTCGTTCAGACATTGGTTCAGACGCATTAATTCAGCAAAGAGTTCTTCAGGCGAAAAGTATCCGTTCAGATAATCAACATAATACGGCGACTGTTACGTAACAGTTGTTTGGGATGGATTTGCTCCTGTTTGATCGTAATAAAGAAGGTGGCTGACTGCTACTCTCTGATCGCTGGTTAGCCTATGCCTCATTGTTTCCAGTAATTCTATAAAATCCGGCAGATTAGACGGCGAAATCTTACCTTCAGAATATCCATCTATCATCTGATCTAGCGTCTGCGGACGCCACTCATATTTTTCTTTGGGATTATCAGCAGACATAAGAGACAGGCATTCTACATTAATGTATACCACGTTCAACTAATAACTAAGGTATATGTTCCGAAACCCTGCATAAGCAGGGCGAAGGGGTATACAATACCCTCCAATGAAACGAGTCGATTTAACAACAATTCTGATTCCATTCGTCTATTTCATAGCCGGAGCAACATCTTTGGCAGGAGTAGCCACCACGTTCTATTACAAACAGGATCTTCAGCTGACTATTGTTCAAGTTCAAATTCTTGCGTCCATAGCAATTATTCCATGGAGCATAAAACCTATTTATGGATTTTTGTCTGACCGACAGCCTATTTTTAAACTTAGACGTAAGCCATATCTTTTTATTGCAGGACTTTTCGGATCTGCCGGATATCTGTCACTTGCAACATGGGTAACAAGTTTTAATGGAGCATTATTCTCAATCTTGCTCTCTGGACTTGGATTTGCCTTAGCTGACGTCATCGTTGACGGAATTGTTGCCGAGAGAAGCAAAAGCCAAAAAGCGGCCGGAAAGCTCCAGAGTATTTGTAGAGCTGCCATTATGCTAGGAGCTTTGGCTGTAGCTTATCTTTCAGGAATTCTTGTGGAAGCAATCGGCGCCAGAAATGTTTTCTTTATAACGGCCACTCTTCCACTATTCACATCATTCTTTGCAATATTTATTTCGGAGTCGCCAGAGCTCCTTGCTAAGTTCTCGTTCAAACAAACTTGGTCTAGTTTAAAGAAGGGAATGTCACCAGCTCTTTTCTGGGCCGTACTCTTCTTATTCATTTGGAGAGCAACTCCTTCAAGTGGTGGAGCATTAAGTTATTACATGATTGATGAACTTGAATTTAGTCCGGAGTTCTTTGGCAGACTTGCTATGATCAGCTACGCAATGGGAATAGTCGGCGTTGTAATATTTAGAAAGTTCTTAATTTCAATTCCACTAAAGAAACTCTTCTTTTGGATAATAATTGCAAGCGTAATTCTTAGCTTACCAACAATAGGACTTGTCTATGGTTGGTACGAATACATCGGAGTTAGTGCCAGATTCTTTGCAATGGCAGATACCTTAATCTCTGCGCCACTGAGTGAGATTGCTTTCCTTCCGTTACTCGTTCTAGCGGCCAGGCTTTGCCCTAAAGGTATAGAAGCAACTATGTTTGCAATACTCGCCTCGATTATGAACATAGGACTTGCGGTATCTGATCTTGGAGGAGCTTGGCTTGTTTCGATGTTCGACGTTCATCAAGCTACTGAAACGTTAGCGGCTAATTATACGCACCTTGATAAAGTCCTTTGGATTGCAATCCTATCTTCATTCCTTCCAATGCCTCTACTTCTTAAATTGCCTGACGTAAGGGTATCGGAAGAAAAGCTTCCTGAAGTAGCACCATCAGCCCAACAGAAGGTTGTAAGTACCGGGCAGGAGGACAAAGCTGAGATTGCCTGATCTAATTATTTAATCATCTTTCTTAGCTTGCTTCAGCCATTTTCTCCTCTTGCTCCTTTTCTTTTAGAGCTTCGATAATCCCACCTAAATTGCCCTCAAGAATGCCAGGGAGATTAGAGAAATTCTGGCCAATCCTATGGTCAGTAACTCTGTCCTGAGGGTAGTTGTATGTACGAATTTTTTCTGACCTATCACCTGATCCAATTTGTCCGAGCCTCATATCCCCTCTTTCTTTTGAAAGTCTCTCTTGTTCAGCTGCGTACAAACGGGAGCGGAGGATGCTCATGGCACGCGCCTTATTCTTGTGCTGACTTTTCTCATCCTGACAGCTGACAGTGATACCGGTTGGCTCATGCGTGATTCTGACCGCGGAGTCAGTCGTGTTAACCGACTGTCCTCCCGGTCCGCTTGATCTGAAAACATCAACCCTCACATCTTCAGGGTTTATTTTAACGTCTACCTCTTCAGCCTCAGGAAGTATTGCAACTGTTGCAGCTGAAGTATGAAGCCTGCCCTTACTCTCGGTCACTGGAACGCGTTGAACTCTGTGCACTCCTGATTCGAATTTGAGCTTGCCATAAGCTCCGTCTCCTTGAATCTCACATATTACTTCTTTTAATCCCCCGCTATCCGCATCCGCCTTGCTCAGAATTTGTATTTTCCAACCTTGTTCTTCTGTAAACCTTAAATACATCCTGAGCAACTCAGCGGCAAATAGTGCCGCCTCCTCTCCTCCAGTACCGGCCCTGACTTCTAGGATAACGTTCTTGCCATCATCAGGATCTTTTGGAATTAGATGAACTTTCATCTCTTCTTCTAACTCTTTGATCCTCTCACGCGCAATCTGAGCTTCTTCCTCTGCAAGAATCTTGAGCTCCGCATCGTCGCTAACTTCATCAACTGTTGCAATAGCCTTCTCGCATTTTTCATATTCATCAATTAACTTTATCAAAGGTTCCAAATCAGAAATTCTTTTCCCGATAGTCGCAATCTTTTTGGGATCGCTTAGGACCTTTGGATCCTGCATTTGTTTATGAAGATCTGCAAATTCTTTTGCCAGTGCTCTAGCTTTATCGATCATATATAACAATATCTACATGATAATGCTTTCTTGGGCATTGCCCTAGTTTTCCATCTCTTTTGGTTCCAATCCTAAAAGAACTGCATTGCATCCATTCGTTGTTCTTACGCGCGCAAGCAGAGATTCCAAATTTCTCTCCAGCAACTTGCCCTCTCCCTCTGGAACAAAGTATTGTGAAATCTGAGGGAACGAAACATCTTTGTCCCATTCAGTCCAATGCCCAACTCTTGCTGCAATGCAAGCTTGTGCAGGGGCAAGATCCGGTTTTTTGAAATCAATTGATACAAGCTTTGCGGGACGATCCTGAGTGAGTGTCACATAAATCATTTTCTTTTCTCGACCCGCTTGTTCGAACCTAGCAATCTGATCTGCAGTCAAACCATTATCTACATCGTTAAGCAGAGGATAATCCAGTATCACATAATCACCTCTAAACAAAGCACGCGGATCCACTCTCTGTACTTCTAACAAGACTTCACTACCAAAAGCGCGTGCAAACATCGGTGGAATCATAATTAGAATCATGATCGCAACTTGTATGCCAATAGCTATTGTAAGAGATTTTTTCATTTAATTTGCTCAAGTAATTCTCGGCGTTTGCGTTCAACACCCAACGAAAGAGTGATAAGAAGTATGCCTCCAAGTATGAACGCAAGCGAGCGATCAAGAAGATCGAATGACCATGCAAAGTATTGGATAATTATTAGTATAGTCACACTCAAGATTCCAAAATTAAGAACATGCGCATTGCGGGTTTTAAGCCCCAGCCAGATAGCTCCAAAGGCCAAAAGAAATACCAATATAATATATGCTATAAACACAATCGCAGTTTTATTAACCATAGCTTCTATAAGCGATTGATCACCGGATTGAATTAATAACAACGCCATGACAAGCATTAAAATCACCAATGCCCCCTTTGTTTCATTGTTTTTGGTATCGCCGAAACCGATAGCCGCAAACATTACAATTGCTGATAGGGCAAGCAGAACCCACTGTTTAAATACCATATCGAATTGGTAGAACTCTTTTAACATATGATCATCAGCTGTTGTAATTACCAATGGAACTGTAATCATAAGCATCCCCCAAAGCATCCACGGAGCCGAAACAAAACTCCAATCCATAAATCGCCTGAGAAGAAGTCCAATTGAAACAAAGCCTATGCCAATTACAGGGATAAGAGCTCTAAGTCCATCATCACTGAAAAGAAAAACAAATTGATCTCCGAATCCCCTTCCGGATACCGTCTCGAACCAACCGATAGCAAGTATCACAAGCGGAGCAGCTAGGAATGCATGCGCTTCTTGCTGTCTTGCATACCCCATCGCCAAAGCTCCAATTGCCCAAAGCGCGGGTCCTTGCCAGTAAGTCAGAGAAAAATGGAACACCTGTGCTACCAGGAAAATACCTGCGCCCAATACAAGAGTTGTAAGAAGCCAAAGAGCTTCTGATGTAACTTTATACTTTCTTTCTTCCGCCACATAAGCACCACCTGCACACACGGCATACCCCAGAAATACAACAACCAATCTAAATACAGGTCCCATGTTTTTCCAGTTACTTCCAATAAATAGCAATATTCCCAATCCAACCAAGATTGCTCCGATGGTTGAGAATATTACAACTCCTCTGTGCACATGATGCCCACCATCAGATAAAGCTCCTTTAAGTTCAGAAATTTGGCCTTCCGATAGAAGTCCCTTTTGTTTCCAAATCTTCAATGCTTTATCTGCACTTACGCTCATACCTCGAATAATAGCAGAAATAGTACCGAAATATTTGAATATTCGAATATTCTTGTATCTCCGCAAGCTATACTTAGATTAATGAGAATACTACTTGCTATGTCCGGAGGCATCGATTCAAGCGTAATTGCCTATATGCTCAAAGAAAAAGGGCATGATCTGGTCGGCGTCAGATTCAATTTGTGGACTGACCCGCTAGCTCCGGCAGAAGCTCAACTTCTTTCCAACAAATGCTGCGATGCACAGAGTGCGGCAAGGGCTAAGCATATTTCAGAAACTCTTGAATTTCCTCTGCATACAATTGATTTAAGTGAAACTTTTAAACGCGAAGTAGTTGATTACTATTTGGAAGGATGCAAGGCAGGAAGAACGGTGAACCCATGCGTGCAATGCAACAAGTGCGTAAGGTTTGAAGCCTTGCTGGATCTTCTAAAGGACTTCGATTGTGAGAAGCTGGCAACTGGCCACTACGCTCAGATTAAAATGAAAAAGGATAGATTTGCACTTCTTGAAGGCAAGGATAAATCGAAAGATCAAAGCTATTTTCTTTACAGACTGACTCAAGAACATTTGTCTAAACTTATGTTCCCACTTGGTAATCTGACTAAGTCCAAAGTATATAAACTGGCAAAGAAGTATAAAATTCCCTTGGACGAAAAAACGTATCGCGAAAGCCAAAACCTTTGCTTCTTCCCAGAGAAGACTCCACTGGCATTTCTAAAGAGGCACATTAAAAATCTCAGGAGCGGCAACATCGTCACAAGAGACGGGAAGATTGTTGGAAAACACAAAGGACTCCCCCTCTATACAATTGGTCAGCGCAGAATCGGGATTGGAGGCCTCGAAGTTCCTCTTGAAGTGATCGAAAAGGACATAAAGAATAATCGACTGATTGTTGCTGAAGCTGGAACTGAAAAAGTGAATACAATTTGTGTACAAGATTTAAACTGGATATTAAGTATTCCGCCAGCCGAAGGGCTCAAGTGCAAATGCAGAACTAGGTCACTTTCACCGCTTAAGAAAGGTATATACTCGTCAAATAAATTCATATTTAGTAATCCCCAGCCTCCCCAAGCCCCGGGCCAATCGTTGGTTTTATACAAAGGAAATGAAGTAATTGGCGGTGGAATCATGCAATAGTTTGCTATAATCCCTGACCTTTACAACGTGCCTCAGAACCTGATTTCTGCTATAATGTCTTGATCACTGAACCTAATCGCCGCCATCTGGCCAGATACGACAAAGAGGGAAATATCATACTCCCTTCTTCGGGTGAAGACGCTCCAAAGAATCTTTCCGAGGAACCTAATAATGAATGGTCCTGGAAGTATGCGCAAACTTGGGAAACGACTGAGGAGCCTAAAGTTAAAGGACGCAAAAGAGCCAAGGCGAAGAAGCTTGTCGGAGAATCTATGAGCCGAATTTGTGATTCCCTTTATCAGTGCAGACAGTCAGTTCATGGCAAGCTTACTAATGCCGCTAAAGAAGTCGTTAAAGAAGGAAAGCACCAATGCAGATGGACTCTTAATGGAACCAAGATGTCTCTGAAGAACACCAGAAAAAATTCACGCATGGCAATGTCTCATACGTGGGGGTTTCTTACTCAACCTGTTTGGATACCGAGGAAAAACAAAGAGCCGAAGGAGACAAGCAGAATTAAACTTTTCCTAGTGGACACAGTTAGATTCGGAGGAACTTTTGCAACCATCTTTGTTGCGCTTTTCGTTGCTCTTAACTACCAGAGTTTTATCGAGATTGCTGCAACACATATTAAACCTCTCCAACATGCCAGAGCCGTTAATGCTCTGACAGATTCGGTCAACGCAGCGCTCAAAGAAAAGCTGATGAAGAGTCCGACACTCGCAGTTGCCGGAGGCGATGATGGAAATCTCTTAAGCTATCTGCCAGCTATCGGTCCTCCGGAAAACAGATTAATAGTTCCAAAGCTAGGGCTTAACATTCCTTTGGTCACACCATCTTACGATTCTCTCCTGAGGGAAGATTGGATTCAGGTAGAAAAAGATATTCAGGAGGCGCTGACAATGGGAGTTGTTCACTACCCGGGAACTGCAAAGCCGGGGCAGGCAGGCAACTTCTTTGTTACAGGACACAGCTCATACTATCCCTGGGCAACGGGAAAATTTAAGACTGTGTTCGCGAGATTGCCGGAGCTTGAACCAGGTGATGAGTATTGGATATATTACGGAGGTGACAAACACCGATACATTGTCAGATCCAAAAAGGAAGTTAAACCATCTGACGTTACTGTTCTTGATCAGCCTATCGACAGGCGTATTGCAACTTTGATGACTTGTACTCCAATTGGAACGACCTTAAGGCGATTGGTAGTCTCTGCAGAAGAAGTCGATCCTCAAACCGGAATCGCAATGGAAGTAGGAGATCGCGGTTCCAGACCGAAGACTAGGGTAAAAGCGGAGATGCTGCCTATATAAACAATTGACAATTGACAATGGACAATTGACAATTAACTCAAGCCTTTGAAGAACCTGATCATTTTCCAATATTGCCGCTGTGGTGGAATGGTAGACACTAGGGACTTAAAATCCCTTGGACATTAGTCCGTGCTGGTTCGAGTCCAGCCAGCGGCACCATTCGACTCGCGCCTTCGGCGCTCGCTCATGGTCCTCGCTGCTTCGCAGCTCGGGCCATTCGACTAAGCGAGTCGAATGACTCTGAGCGAACGTAGCGAAGCGTAGTGAGTCGAAGAGCCCCAAATAAATATACAATTTGTGTTAGAATCCATCTCCTATGTCATGGTATGTCTATATTGCAAAAGCACGGACCGGTCGATACTACACTGGAATAACAACTGATCCTTGTAGAAGGATTAACGAGCATAACAGTGGTAAAGGAGCTAAGTTCGCTCACGATCAGGGCGATTTAGTTTTGATGTACAAGTCTTCGCCATTCAAGTTGAAATCAGATGCACGTAAGCGTGAAATTCAGATTAAAGGCTGGATTCGTGCAAAGAAGGAAAAGTTGATTCAGAGAGAGTGGATGTAATAGCGAAGTAGGCCAATCTTTAGCAAGTCACTTGATGCTCCTGCTCCTCAGGCTCTAAATCCGCAAGTTTCAACAGCATATCACGAACACTGATTTGCACTCCACTATAAGGAAAGGGGGGGATCGCGAAATTGAATATTCCAAGCTTGACCCATTGGAGATCCGCTCCGAATTGCATCAGCAACATCTGCAAATGCAGGCTCGCGTTTCTCATCGTAAGCTATTGTATCTTCAAAGAAACCTCGCAATTTTGCATCCGGGTGAATCCGTGACAATTCATCAAGCGTTTCCAGCAATTGTTTTTCACGACCTCTTTGACCAATCCTGCTCTTGATGTGGCTAACAACACCTAATCTCATATTTAAATTGTGGCAAAGACCATAAATTATGTCAAATATTTCTAAATCCTGTCTATCGAATAATCCTTATAATCAAGGCTCAGACATTGTATGTACATTGTACATACACTGTCTGAACCGCAGATAGCGCAGATGCCACAGATTCCGCTGATAATATGACGCAGGAAATCTGTGTCATCTGCGTAATCAGCGTAATCTGTGGTTCAGACGATTTTATTCAATAATCACAGCCGAAGAAGTCGGAGAAGTAAGAACAGTCCCAACAGGATTTTCCAGTTTCAGGTTAATCCTTTCTCCCGAATCATTGATATCATCAACAATTAGAGGAATCGTAAATGACTTCCTTGCTTCTCCTGGGCCGAAGGTAATGGTACCGTTTACAGCCTCATAATCCGCATTTATAACTGCAGTTCCTCCATCTGTCTTGTAATCGGTAGAGACCGTACCGCTTGTACCTCCCACTCTGCTTACTTCTACCACAGCAATTCCAGACCTTTCGGCTGCAGTATATGTAGATCTATAAAACTTAATAGAGCCAGAACCGAATGCTCCTACTTCATCGTCGATTATTGTTACCAATGCAGATAAGTCGGGAGTCGTAGTTCCTACTGGATTACTCAGGTCCAAATTAAATGTTTTATTGCCGTTAATATTCGTATTATTCCTTAATTCAATACTGAATGTCTTCTCTGTCTCACCGTCGGCAAATGTAAGAGTGCCGTTAGCAGGAGTGTAGTTAGTGGTGTTAGCAGTACCGTGATTTGTTGCGTAATCGATCTTGACCTCTCCTGCCGGATCACCGGTTCTAATGACTTTTACATTCAATGAGCCTCCATTATCCGGAGCGGAATAGGCCAATGCAGAAAAGGCTACAGCTTTTGCTTCAACAGCTGCCGATTCCTCATCGTCCTTGATTGTCAGAGTTGCTGTGTTGGGAGTAGTTAGCTGAGCTCCTCCGGTTGGATTGGTGATTGCCATATTTATTGTCTCATCACCTTCGGCAACTTCATCATCCTTTATCCGAATCAAAAATGTAGAACTGGTCTCATTTTCGGAGAATCGAATCGATCCGGTCGCAAGTTCATAGTCTTCCCCTGCCTTTGCAGTTCCACCGGTTAACGTATAATCAACTGTTACAACGCCTGTCTTACCCCCCGTCCTAACAACGGTCACAGTCGCAGACCCTTCATCTTCATCAGCCGTAAACTTGTCTATTGTGAAACGAACTAAGCCTGCTGTATTGCCTGTTCTGAAAGAAGTTGCTGTTGAAGTTGTGGATGAAGTGGAAGTAGTGCTTGAATCAGTCGTTGATGTAGAAGACGTATCTGATGAATTCGAAGCAGATGCCGCAAGTGAATTTGAACTGTTTGATGCAGACTTCTGTCCCGGCGACACATAAAGCATCAACTCATCTCTGAGTCTTTTCATAAGAACTACAACTTGTCCTCTTGTCACGTTATCATTTGGACCAAACTTTCCGTTTCCATATCCATTTATTATTCCCGCTGCGTTTAATTCTCCAACGGCCTCATCATAATATGATCCGTACTCCACATCAGAGAAAATGCTAGATCCGAGCGTTGTTGCGACTGCTCCGGTAGTAACAACTCCAAAAAGAAGACCTGTAAGAAATAATCCTGTTGAGCGAATAGATTTTCCCATGTTAAGAAGGGGTAGAATGCACCCCAATTCTAAAACTCTATTGGCTTCAGGTAAACCCCATAACAACTCAGGTGAGATCTTTGAAGTTCAGTTTTATCGCTCAATGATTCTATCTGTCTTATCGTATTCACATTATACCCAATTTGCTCCAAATCGTCAATTATGCTATAATATCAACGCAAATGAACACAATAGCCCAAATTGTATTACACCCCTTTTCCACGAAACGCTCGAGGGCGAGATCGAGGGCTGTCGGCTGGTTAGCACTGGTTGTAATGATCCTGGCAGGATCCACCTTCACATCATTTGGAAAACAGCTAACAACCGTATTCTCTCCGCTTTCAATGATATTCGTAAGCGAGGGACTGATGTTTATATTTGCAATCATTTCATTTGGATTAATACCGTCGCTCAAGAAAATATTCTCTCTTAAATCAAAATTTATTTTGCCGCTTTTATGTATTGGAGTTATAAACGGTATAGCCTCCCCATTCTTGTGGTTCTTCGGGCTTCAGTACACCAATGCTGTTAACGCAGAAATATTTGGAAAATCTGAAATGCTTTTCTTGATTCTTCTTTCCGGAATATTTCTGCATCAAAAATTTAGGAGTGAACATCTTGTCGGCGGAAGCATAATCTTGCTTGGTCTTTTGATTGTAACTATGAAAGGCTTTTCGGATGGATTCACTTTTCAAATTGGAGACGCGATTATTCTTTTTGCAGCCCTTCTTTACGCATCAGGCGGAATGATGATTAGAATAAAACTGCACCACATGGATCCTGAGGTTCTGATTTTGGTCAGATCGCTTTGTGCCATTGCTTTCTTCTTTGCATTGTCACCATTCATTGAACATCCATTTATTTCGGAAGCGCGTGAATTTCCATTTGAACTAATTCCTGCGCTAATAGGATTCGGTCTTATTGCACGATTCCTTACCATGTTCTCTTTCTACGAAGCTATCGAACGCGTACCAATTGCAACGTTCTCCACAATGGCGACCCTAACGACTGCGGGCTCTGCATTCTTTGCATACATTTACTTAGGCGAAATCCTTCATTGGTATCAATTGGTCGGTGCGGCTCTGATAATTCTTGGTGCTGTTTTTGTCCACTTGAATGGATTGCATCACAAAGAAAAGCATATGGAGCATCATCTGAAGACACATCACAGACACCATATTTAACGACCTCACCCCCTAACCCCCTCTCCTCTGAGGAGGAGAGGGGGAACTATTCCAAATGCAAAGCTCCCCTCTCCTGCTTGCAGGAGAGGGGCCGGGGGTGAGGTCGTTAATATACCTTCAAAGCAACCGACACCATCTTCGCCATGCTTGCTCTATTCACAGGATCCCAAGGGCCGAATTTTCCGGTTGGATCCCCTTCTGTATTGTTGTAACCCGAAACGACTCCGTTTTTTGCTGCAGTCTCGACGGCTGATGCAAATTCCATCGTAGCCGGTACGTCTGTGAATTTGGTACCCGAAGGTTCTTTGAGCCTGACATCAAATGCTTGAAGCAAAGTAACAACCACCTCTGTTCTAGTTGCCGGTCGCCTGACGTCTATAGTTCCATCACTGTAAATCGCCCACCCCTCACTCTCCGCACATTTTATGTAAGGCTCTGACCAACTGCTCTTAACAGAATTGTTCTTCAATTCATCACTGCACTTAAGCTTGCCAAAGTCACCCGATGCGCTGAAAGCTATCTTTGCCAGCTGCTCGATTGTGACAGGATCTGAAGGACCGAATTCTTCTTTAGGAGTTCCATCGGCATTTTTGTAACCGGAGATAATCCCCTTCCCTGCAACTTCCTGAACCGCCTCGGCAAACCAAGCTGACCAAGGAACATCCTTAAGTTCTATTTGCTTTCCACGCTCACCGAACTTAACGAACCCATCCTTTGAAGGAGCTGCAGATTTGAGTAAATCTTCTTTGCTTGCCGAAAACATCTCATCACTTTTCTCCATCTCACTTTCCTCTTTCAAAATTGCATTCTGGTTTGATATGTAATTTAGATCTGGCTCTAAATACTTAAGTTCAACCAAATCCTCCAGAACCCCCGCGATCGTTATCGACGGGACCAGGATTATTGCGAGCACAGTTATAACCTTCAGGCGAGACATCGTAGGCATAATAACACGAAATTATATTTCTTGTTACTCTGACGAATCTTCTACTACATTCGGATCCAAGCCGGAAAAATCTGCAGTTTCATTAAACAGTTGTGAACATCCTTTGAAGCTTAAAGAGAAGCTGATAACAAATAAAACGAAGCAAATTGTTCTTATTTTTGAGGAGATGCGTCCCAAGAAAGCTACAAACGAAACAAATACTAATCCATATATTAAGATCGGAATCCACAGCTTCGATTCTTCTACGAACCCACCTAACCCAACACCATAAAGCAAAGCAGGAGGTGCCATAAATAGGGCAATGAAGTAATATCCATCGCTTCCTGGCATGAGTAGTGGCACTGCCAAGAGAATGACTATTAGGACCGATAAAAAATATGTCCTGTTCTTTCCTTTCAAAAAAATTGTTACAATCAACGGTATCAAACCGAAAATAGTAATTGCCAAATAAGCATATTTTGCTTTTATCGATGTGATAGACAAAACGTGCAATGCAGATAAAGGAGTCGCAATCCACAACAATCTACTTTTTAGAGGATCGGAGATTTTATCAAAATATTTCATAGTAACTGGAGGATATAGCGGCTTGCTCATAATTTAAAGACTCGATTACATACCCAAGGATTTTCTATTGCACTGCACTTAAGTTTACTTTAGGCTGTCCCGGAAATGACCTCACCGAATGCGCAGGCTTCCTCGAAGCCCGATAAGGGCCTAGGGAGCTCTTTTTTTAAATCTGCGGACAACAAGACAATACTCCTTCTTGGCTCTGGAGCTCTGAAAATAGGAGAGGCAGGCGAATTCGACTATTCTGGAAGCCAGGCAATAAAGGCTTTTAAGGAAGAAGGAGCTAAGGTGATTCTTGTTAATCCGAATATTGCAACAAATCAGACTAGCTGGGGATTGGCCGATTGCGTTTACTTTTTGCCTGTGACTCCGGAGTTTGTGGAAAGGATTATTGAAAAGGAAAAACCCGATGCAATATCGCTTAGTTTCGGAGGACAAACGGCTCTTAATTGCGGAGTAGCTCTGGAAGATTCCGGAGTACTGAAAAAGTATAAACTACAAGTTCTTGGAACTTCTGTTGAAAGCATAAAAAATACCGAGGATCGAGCTAAGTTCAATAAGCAACTTACTGATATTGATATACATATGCCGGCTTCGTTTGCATGTGAAGATGAGAAAGAGGCAGTCTCGGCAGCAGCTAAAATTGGATTCCCGGTGATTGTTCGTGGAGCGTTTGCACTTGGAGGGAAAGGGAGCGGACGCGCCAAGAACGAAAGTGAGCTTATTGATTTGTTGAAAGTAGCATTTGTAGAATCCCCGCAAATTCTGGTTGAAGAAGATCTGACAGGATGGAAAGAGATCGAGTACGAAGTTGTAAGGGACAGAGCAGATAACTGCATTACAGTTTGTAATATGGAGAATGTCGACCCTCTTGGAATACATACTGGCGAATCGATTGTAATAGCGCCAAGCCAAACACTCGACAACACGGACTATCAAAAACTGAGATCTATCTCTCTTAAGGTAATCAGATATCTGGAAATTATTGGAGAATGCAATATTCAATTTGCGTATGATACCAAGTCGCGCGAGTACAGAGTTATCGAAGTAAATGCTCGCCTAAGCCGAAGTTCCGCACTTGCTTCGAAGGCAACCGGTTACCCCCTTGCTTTTATAGCTGCAAAGCTGGCTCTGGATTACACGTTGCCTGAGCTTACTAATGCTATTACAAAAGTGACCTGTGCAGACTTTGAACCTTCGCTCGACTACGTTGCTATAAAAATTCCCCGATGGGATCTGCAGAAGTTTCGTCTTGTATCAGATCAGGTAACAAGTGAAATGAAATCTGTAGGTGAAGTAATGGCTCTTGGCAGAACTTTTGAAGAGGCGTTTCAGAAAGCAATTCGAATGCTTAACATCGGTGCCGAAGGTTTGTTTTCCTCTCAATTTGAATTCAAAGATTTAGAAGAGGAATCTACCAGGCCGACCCCAAGAAGAATTTTTGCTATAGCGGAAGCATTAAAGAAGGAAATGAAACCCGAAGATATTCACGAAAGAACTGGAATGGATATGTGGTTTCTGAATAGGATTAACGCCTGCGCAAAAATTGCCGACAAGCTCAGTAAAGTAAAAGTGGTAGATCCTGAACTGCTTTTGGAGGCAAAAAAGTCCGGATTCTCTGATCGAGCAATCGCAAAATTGAACTCAAATGATCCCGAAAAAATCAGATCTAAGAGAATCGAGAATGCAATTTTACCTGTAATAAAGCAGGTAGATACTCTTGCCGGGGAATTCCCTGCGAAAACCAATTACCTTTATATGACCTATCATGGTACCGAACATGATGTTAATTTTGAAGACAGGGATCAGGGAATCGTGATCAGGGAATCGGGTAATATAAAAAGTCCCAATCCCCAATCCCCAATCCCCAATCCCGATAAAAGAAGAGCTATAGTCATCGGTGGCGGTCCATATTCAATCGGCTCATCGGTTGAGTTTGACTGGTGTTGTGTCCAAGCTGCGCATGAACTGCAAAGACAAGGATACGAAGTTGCAATGATTAACTCCAATCCGGAAACAGTGAGCACAGACTATGACGAGTGTGATCAATTGTTTTTTGAGGAACTAAGCGATGAAAGAGTAAGAGACATTGTCGAAATATTTAAACCAGAAGGAATAGTCGTATCTATGGGAGGACAAATTCCAAATTCGCTTGCTCCCAAGCTTGCCAAAGCAGGACTACCAATAATGGGAACTGCACCCGAGAACATTGACCAGGCTGAAGACAGACATAAGTTCAGTTCTCTTCTTGATGAACTGAAAGTGGACCAACCTGAGTGGCAAGAATTCTCTGACTTGGGCGCTGCTAGAGATTTCGCCAAGCAAGTGGGCTACCCAGTAATCGCCAGGCCAAGTTATGTATTATCCGGAGCTTCTATGGCAGTGGTTCATTCTGACCAAGATCTGGAATCTTATGTATCCGAAGCTGCCTTTATAAACAAGGAAACCCCAATTGTTGTTTCCAAGTTCGAACAGGGCGCTAAGGAAATTGAGTTTGACGGAGTCGCTCAGGATGGAAAAGTTCTTCTTTATGCAATCTCCGAACATATCGAGAATGCAGGCGTGCACTCAGGAGACGCAACAATAGTACTGCCTCCTCAGCGAGTTAATTTGGAAACTCTAAGAAGGGTAAAAGGAATAGCCAAAAAGATTGCAAAAGGGCTCTCTATTTCTGGCCCGTTCAACATACAATTCCTTGCCCGAAGCAACAGATTGAAAGTTATTGAATGCAACTTGAGAGCTAGCCGTAGTTTCCCGTTTGCCAGTAAAGTTACCGGTGAAAACTTCATAACCCTTGCAACAAAAGCATTGCTGGGCAAAGCCCCACTTGATAAAAGATACCAGACAGTTGATCTGGATCATGTGGGAGTAAAGGCTGCCCAGTTCAGTTTCAGCAGATTAAAAGGAGCTGACCCGCGCCTTGGAGTAGAGATGGCAAGTACTGGCGAAGTAGCATGCTTTGGAAACGATGTAGAAGAAGCATTGATGACTGCACTAATTGCAGTTGGCTTCAAGATCCCAAGAAAAAACATTCTACTAACTATTGGAAACGTAGAGGACAAAGTGGATATGTTCAGCGCTGTAAAGGAGCTAGTAAAAAGAGGTTACGCATTTTACGCAACCAAGAACACACACGCATTCTTGGAATCTCGCGGGATTCCGTCTGTTTTGCTACATAAAATTTCTGAACAGAGAAGCCCCAATATAAAGGAGTATCTAGAAAAGAAACGCCTCGATCTGGTAATCAATGTTCCAACCCACTCTAGCGGCGACGAACAAACAGATGGTTATTACATCAGAAGAATTGCTACAGATCAGGGAATTCCTCTTATCACAAATGTACAGCTTGCCAAGCGAGTTTGTGAATCCTTGGGCCAAATAGAGGAAATAGACAAATTGCCACTAATGAAGTGGCCTGAATTACTTGAAGAGAAGTAGAAAACTAAGTGATTATGGATTTTTTAAGTAATTTCCTTTTTCGGGAATTACATTTCTCACCCCACCCGTCGGATCTGGAACATCCCCTTTATATCTTGGGATCAGATGTACGTGCAGATGAAACACAGTCTGCCCAGCAGCTCCACCGCAATTAACTCCAACATTGTATCCATCCGGATGATATTTCTCATCGAGTAGTTTTTTTGCTTCGCAAATCAAATTATAAACGGCAGACATTTCATCATCATTCATCTCAAAGAAAGTCTCCATGTGCCTTTTGGGGATAATCTTCATATGCCCCTCCGCTACCGGATGGCTGTCAAAGTTTGCAAAACAGTATTCATTAGAGATTATGACTCTATCGCCAGTTTGATAAGATTCGTCGCAGAACCTGCAATCGTCCATGATTGAATGGTATCACTTCGAATAATTATTCTCTTGCTTTTTCATTGCAGGAAGACCCCGTTCTCACTACAATTTGCCCGTTACCCCAAATTTTCTATGTCCCCAACTGCCAAAAAAACAGATGATGATGATACAGGTGAAGAAATACTAGTAACAAAAAAAGGCTTAAAGAAGCTCAAAGACGAACTTTTACACCTTAAAAAGGTCAGAAGACAGGAAGTAGCCATACGCTTGAAGGAAGCCATATCCTATGGAGACCTGTCCGAAAACGCTGAATATGAGGAAGCAAAAAATGAACAGGCCTTCATAGAAGGACGAGTTTTGGAGCTTGAGCAAAAAATCAAGAATGCAAAAATTATCTCTGACAAAAAAGCCAGCGCAAGACTCGGCAAAGCTGTCTCTATAGGTTCAACTGTTACTGTAAGAAATAAAACTGATAGGGATGAGCCTGAGCATTTTACAATTGTCGGATCTACTGAAGCAGACCCTATGGAGCATAGGATTAGCAATGAATCTCCCATCGGAAAAGCTCTTCTTGATTCAAAAAAGGGAGACAACTTGGAAATTCTAACGCCTTCGGGAATAATTAGGTACGAGGTTCTAAAAGTGTCTTAATTGGCAATCACGTACTATCAATATGTGTACTTGAACGATACAATTTTCAATTATCAATTAGGAATTTTCATTCAAGGTCCAATTATCAATTTTCAAACGTAATCAATTGAAATATTGGGTCTTGACTATTGAAAATTGAATGAAAATTGAAAATTTTAAATTGAAAATTGCAATAATTACCTTAAAATGTAGAATAACACCGCATGCCAGCTACACAATCTGCATCGTTAGTGATTCCTGATGAAACGAAGAAAAAGTTTCCGGATCTTATTAAGCTGATTTTAGCTTCGGAAAGTATGAATGATGAGGAGAGGCAATACTGGGTAAATATTTTACCTGTGATGACTCCGGATCAGATAAGTTCTTTAAGAGATATATTGCAAACAGAGAAGAAGCAATTGGCTGAAATTGATAAGAAGTACTCGAAAGAAATCGAGACGGTCGGGAAAGAAAAGCTAGTAAAGAAAACTGATGAAGAAAGAAGGAAGCGCAGAGAAAAGAGACTCAATAAAGAACAAGCTGAGCAATCGAAGGAAATGGAAAAGGCTGAAAAGCTATTGGAGGATTTATAGGCAACAATCAACAATCGACACGCTACGCTTTCAACAATCAACTTCTTTATTTAATTAGAGCATTAGCTTCAAATCGAATACGATGTATCATAAGTTTATGAATGATTATTTGATAATTATTTTTATGGCAATGATTGGTGGCTCATTAGGTGCTCTAATTGAAATTTCGAGAACTCTTAAAAAGATTCTTGAAGAGTTAAAAATGAAGAATCAGAGTTACTAGTCTCAATCGGAACGTTGCCTTAATTAGATAGTTGATTGTCGATTGTCGACAGTCCCGCGAATGCGGGACATGTTGTTAGTTGTTGGAAAACGCCATCAAGCACCTATCAATCACAGCTTTTTGTTCGTCTGAGTTATCTGCTGAACCTCTTAAAATACCCGTCTTTAAATCCTTATCCATCCGCGCAACCAGATCAACTATGCGCGTGAGCGATTCCTTCGAAAGACTCCTTGCGCAAGGTAGAAGTGCCCGAGCAGTAGGAAAAGGAACTCCTGCTTCTCTGCAAACAGCAGCAGGATGCACAATTCCATCCTGTACTGCAGTCCAAATAAGTGTAAGCCGTGTTATAGACCATACAAATATTCCCCACATGCCGGCAGGATCATCACCGCGAGCTATAAGAGATTCTGCAAACATAATTCCCTCCTCAACTTTTCCTGAACCAAGCAGATCCAACAGATGCCACACTTCTCTTTCCCCAGCTGTAACTGCCAAATCCAAAACATGCTGTGAAGTAATCGGCTTGTTGTAAGCGTACAATGAAAGTTTATTTAATTCCTGAGTCAACATATCTTGATCATCTCCCGAAATCTCTATAAGTAAATTTTTGGCCTCCGGCGTAATGGAACTATCAAACTCTTTGCATACCGAGTCCATCCATTGCAGAAGTTGATTTCTGTTCAAAAGACCAAAGATTTTATGCTGAGAGATTTTTTCTATCTCTTTCATTCCCGCCGGAAATTTGGATTTTTTGGAAGAATCGATAAATACAATAAAAAGCAAAACAACCTGGGGGTGGATTTGAGCAATAAGGCTCTTGGCCTCATCTTTACTGCATTTAATGGCCCCATCTACAATAACCAGTCGATTCTCGGCTATAAAGGGAGCTACAGCTATTTCATCCAAAATACTTCGAATTGTCGTCTTTTTAGCATCAAATCTAAGCAAGTTTTCCTCGCCGTGCTTTTCTCTGAAATTAGCTATCCACCTCATTTTTTCTTCCCTTAGGGCAAATTGATTAGGACCAGAAAAGAGAAAAAATTGAGACATTTCGGCAGTATAGTCTAGGAATACTTAAGTTACGTCAAATTGCTATCAATTCAACTTTACTATAAAATTGTCAACCTCTCACAATGGAGTCAAACTCGAGTTTGAGCTATAATATAAGGAAATGCACAAAAAAATCCTTTCCCTTTTCTCGCGAAAGAATCGACGCGTGTTAGCTCTCGGAGTTACATGTATCGTAAGCTCATTCGCGATTGGCATTCAGTCTGTAGGAGAAGTCCAGCCGGTGACTCTAATAGAAGCCGGTTCGATTGACTACTCAGGCGACCTAAACGGGGATGGAAGCGTAACGGTAAAGGATGCAATGCGCATCCTGGAAATATCCCAAGGATATGCAGTTGCATCTCCAAGGGAACTTTTGGCAGATCCCAACAGGGACGGTCAACTCACCGTTGATGATGCGATGCGCATACTCTCCGAGCTTCCTAATCTCTAATTCTAAGGTCCAATGTCACTTTGCTACATTCATTGTAGGCACACTATACGTACATACATTCTAGTATGTATGGGACTGCTTGCATGCTTTTGGGCACAAACTGTTCATGCGGCTTCCGGGAATATTTCTCTGGTAATTCAGCCTCATTGTGTATTAGAGGAACATAATACAGATTGGCCTTTGGGTAATGTTCCGAAAATCGAAGGAATGGTCAATCTTGGCTCAGGGAACTGTTACGACTATCAGGTGGAAGATCCGCAAACATTAAAAACATCTGTACATAGAAAAGGGGACACTATCGACATTGATATCGTAGTAAAAAATCCAAATGGTGCAAAAATTAAAAGGGTTCGCGCGTGGCTTGCATATGACCCAACAGTACTCAGAGGTGAAGATCTGGAAGTTAACGACAAAGATTTCCCGCAAGCAGCGCCAGGAGAAGAAGACTTTGATACTAAAAAAGGTTATGTAATGGTAGATATGACCGCTAATGAGAAAAAACAGCCTAATGGTAAGCGCGTACTGGTTGCTAACGTTAAATTTGAAGTTATCGATACACCTGACGCAGGAACGATAATTAGTTTCTACGACATTCAAACAGATGGCCACACAGATGTATGGACATTGGATGATGGAGATACAGAAGGAAAATCGGCTCTAAAAACCGATCCCGGATCTCTTCATGTTATCTTCCGAGTTGGAAGTGCCGAGGCCTGTGCAAAAGACGAAGATTGTACTACAGGCACATGCGTTGCAGGAGTGTGCGCTTCTCCCGATGGACTTGAAGATGGTGCATCATGTCAAATAAATAGCCAATGCGTCAGCGAGCACTGTAATGATGGAGTCTGTGGACCAAAGGAAGGAGATGATGATACTTCGACAGGGCTCAGTACAGGTACAACGGATCTTCTTCCAAATGGAGACCCGTGTACAAATAACAACGAATGCGAAAGCAGTAAATGCGAAAATGGAATGTGTGTCGCCGATCAACCCCCAGTACAACTTTCCAATGGAAGCAGGTGTACGGAAAATTCTGATTGCCAAAGCAATAATTGCGAAAATGGAATTTGCAAATCCAAGAGCAATCTTCCAGAAGGCAGCAATTGCACAAACGACTTTGAGTGCGCATCCCAAAAATGTTTAGGGGGCTTTTGTATTAACCAGGTAGAAGAGCCTAAGGATATTACTCCTCCGCCAACTGCGTTTGCTTTGCTGCAGGTGCAAAACCTTCGCGTGACTACCAAGGACACATCAGCATTCCTTGGATGGGATCCTCTGAATTCGTCTCAGCTAAAGGCGTATAACATTTACTACGGAACCACTCCAGGACAATACATTCAAAGAAAAACGATAGATGGAAATATGCAGAGCCTGGCAATACATAATCTGCCGGAGGGCACAACATACTACTTCGCTATCCGCGCTGTAAGTACTACAAACGAAGAAAGCGCTTTTTCCAACGAGGTATCCGTAACTATTGGAAGTCCCATCAGCTCAACCGCTCCGCTAGTTATTGGACCTGCATCACCAGTAACAGCTTCCTTACAAACCAGTGGAACAGTTCAAGGAGATACCGGAATCCCATCTCCTCTGGTTCTGTTAGTATTTTCGTCCGCAATTATTGGAACTGTATTCGCTTCGCGAAGACAATTAGCAGCTTCTGCTTCTAAGCCTAAGTAATGAACTCACTCCATCCTCATTGGCAATCAACAGAAGATGAACAGCCTGTGCCAGTCAGATCAGTATCTCAAGAAAGTGCTCCTTCCTTTGCCGGTACTTCTGTGATTTCCAGAAAGCCAGCGGCAATCATGGGAATAGTACTTGTATCCGCTCTTCTACTTGCATACTTTCACAGCGCTTCATCACTTACCGGGCAGGTGGCCGATGGATCTCCTATTGTTGTAATTACAGAAAAAGGAATGGAGCCCAAGTTATTGAATGCTGCACTAGGAGATAATATCAAATGGACTAACGAGGACACCACTCCTCACATTCTTACATCCGATACACTGTGCAATGACAATCGTGAATGTCTTTCAACTCCAACAATATTCCCCGGTGATGAGGCTACCTTCGTGATCCCTATGGACATCACTCCAGGCATATACTCATACAATTCCGTCATTGATTCTGACGTTAAAGGTGAAATCAATATATCCGCAGCAGCAGCCATTACAACTGAAGGAGCTAATGAGGAACCTGCATACAGAGCTCCTGAGCAAAAGCACCCTGTTAAGGATCCAGCGCCTTCGTTCCCCAATAACTTTGGATTCGTACCAGATAAACCAAAAAATATTGCTTCTCCTCCAACATTTGAAACCACTCCAGTAACTTCAGGAATCCCAACAAATCCAAACAGTGGAAAGAGTTTCGCAATGCCTACTACAAGCGCTGTTCAACCAAATGCTCACACCGGAGCACCTCCGGTTGTAACAGGTCACAGGCCTATATCACAACCTCAGACAGGAGCTGGTACATGGGTTGTAGTGCTGATGTTTATCGCAAGCGTTGCAGGACTTATGTGGAGAACTAGGAAGGCTCAATAAAGAAATTACACAAACACTTTTGAATAATTCCTTTCTCCTTTCTTTTGTATTGATACAAAGAAATTATTTCTTTCTGTTCTTTTTTTTGTAACCAAAAAAAATGAACCAAAAAAAAGTTCCGCTCCTGTGATTGCTCGCGGAACAGCCCAAACCAAATGCTCCGCTGCAAAAATGAACCAACTCCGCCAACCCGCCTACATTTTTGCGGGCGCTCCACATTTGGGGGCTGAAACCGCTCACAATCAAGGGAGCGGTTCCCACCCACTATTCTAACTATTAGCCATGAACCGGCAAACGCATGTCTGAGCTCGAAAGCACCACCTTGCAAACTCATTGACGCAAGAACGAATTGGATGAGGCTCTCCAATTCAAGGCCTCTAACTCTGAGTGCATCCAATTCGTTCTGCACACCATTGAGGCTCTAATTGCGCTTTCGAGTGAGTTTGCGTTTGCCGAAAACTTTTCTTTGGTTCTTTCTTTTAGTTATAAAAGAAAGAACACTATACTTTCCCCATGTCCTCCTTCGCAAAACTCCTAAATTCAGCATTGCTAATAATCGCCCTTGCATTCATCGCCTGGGTAGCACTTTTTAAAGTACATGCACCGGATTTCTGGTGGCATGTAAAAGCCGGTCAGATTATGAGGGATACAGGGTGGATAACTACTGACCCCTTTGCATATACAAGAGAAGGAGCTCTGTACCTTGCTTCTCAAAGCTGGCTTTCGGAAATCATCATGTCTATCGTCTATGATTACTTTAATATCATCGGTGTAATTTTCTTCAGAATATTGCTGACATTATCAGCCCTTGGAACATTGTTACTGATTGATAAAAAACGAATATTTCCAAATGCATTTTTGGCAATGGCAGCAGCTATAGCTCTTAGAAGTACACTTCTGGATCGTCCTCAAATGTTTTCTTTCGTAATGCTCTCAATAACACTATTATTGACCTTTAAATTACTGGATTTACCTTCTGCTAGCTCTAAAGCCCGTTCTACTAATTTGTGCAAGTATCTGATTTTAATGCTCCTATCCTTTATCTTATGGATCAACTTTCACGGAGGAGCAGCATTTGTAACTTTTGCTTTCCTGGGTGCAATATTACTTCAGGACTTTTGGAACAGGCGTAAGCTTATTATGTTTAGTATCATACCCGTCTTTCTAATTGCAGCACTCGCCTCTCCTCTAACTACCGATAACTACATCTATTTAAAAAACCTTTACACTGATAAAACTGCGCAATTCATTTTGGAATGGAGGCCGCTAGATGCTCTTACTTATTGGAAATATACTTTCGTTTTTTGGTTTCTTCCAGTTACAAGTTTTGCATTAGCTATGAGAAAACCAATAGCATCGTGGATTATTTTATTCTCATTTGCCTATCTTTCAATCAGCGCCTCCCGACACATAGCACTTTTCATACTTATCTCAACGGGCCTGACAATTTACCAACTAAAACACAGCGATACATGGAATGATTGGATGAATAAGCTGCTAAGCAATAAGAAGTACGCACTTTCTGTTTCCCTTGTACTAATTCTGACCTTATTCTTTATAAACCAACCTGTACAAACCTGGTTTGATAAGTATGACTTTAACAGCATCGGAACATTTGAGCCTGCAAGCGAAGCTTATGATTTTGTAGAAGCTAACGAACCAACCGGCAATATGTTTAATTCATATAACTTGGGAGCTTATCTTCTTCATCGCGGATATCCTGATAGAAAAGTTTTTGTTGACGGCAGAAATGTGGACTATGGTTACGAGTTTTTGGACAAAACATTCAAAGCAGCAAATGACGAGAAAATATGGAAAGAACTTGAAGACAAATATAACCTCACTTATGCATTGGTAGATTACAAACCAAAAAAGAACCCTGATTCTCCTTATGCTTACATGCATTTAAATAATGATCAGAAGTGGTCATTGGTATATATAAACGATTGGATAGCTCTTTACTACAAAAACATTCCTGAACACAGGAACATCTTAGACAAATACGCTTACACAATTTTAGACTCTGATAATTTTGGGAGAGGAACAGTACTGGCAGAAGTGGAACAATCTGACGTTAGATTGCTGGCTGATGAGCTGATGCGCCAGTCGGCTTCTGACCCACAAGGCATCACATCATCTTTGCTTCTTGCTGAAATATTTATAGCCTCCAACATTCTGGATAATGCAAAGATGGTGCTTGAGGATGCAATTCAAAGACAACCCAAGCGTTACGAGCCATATGAATTGATGGCAACCGTTTACGAGAAGATGAATGAAAAAGAAATGTCAGATGTTATGTATAGAAAGGCGAAGAAGTTAGCAAACTAATTTCTTTCAGCTAAACATATTTCATTTCCTTTCTCCTTTCTTTTTGTCTTGAATACAATTTCTTTCTGTTCTTTTTTTTGTAACCAAAAAAAAGGAACCAAAAAAAAGTTCCGCTCCTGTGATTGCTCGCGGAACAGCCCATGCCAAATGCTTCGCAGCAAAAATGATCCCCCTCCGCATCTCCTACAACATTTTTGCTACGCTTCGTATTTGGGGGCTGAAACCGCTCACAATCAAGGGGGCGGTTCCCACCCACCACACTAACTACTAGCCACAAACTGGCAAACGCACACCCGAGCGAGGAGCCAAAGAGGAAGCCTTTTGGTTACAAAAGAAAGAAGATAAATTACTTAAACACAATCTTAACCTCCACGGGCACAATCGCATCCACTTTTTTGAGCCAGCTTGTAGACTCGCCTACTCTAAATGCAGTTCTATCAAGATCGTATTTGAAACTTAAGTACTGTGCTGTCATTTTTATCGGGAAGCTAACAGATTCTGTTACATCCTTAATGGTCAGATCAGCTCTGGTCTTCCCCTGACGGAGTGACTGATGTGGTTACAAATGTGGCATTAGGAAACTTTTCCGCTTCAAAGAAATCCGCACTAAGTAAATGCTTGGTTAGTCCATCGCTGTCTGTAACCATGCTTTTGATGCCAATGCTGACTTCAGCTTTCGCAAGAGTTGAATCAGTAGGATTTTTTGGATCAACCGTAATCTCCAAATCAAAATCCTCGAACTTTCCTTTGTGATGAATGATACCGCCCTTGTTTCCTTTAAATGCAATGAAGCTCTGTAAATAATCAACATCGAAACTTGGTGGGCTCCCCTCCTCCATAACTTTAGTAGTTGGAGCAGGAAGCTCGCGCTCAGAATCCTCAATAACAGTTGTGGAGCAGGCAGATAATAAAATTCCTATTAAAACGAATGGGGCAAGTGATTTTTGCATGATGCGAGGTTATTCGATGCTGAAATTCGAATCAACTAGATTGAAAAGAATTTGTAATTATAATTACAAAAGGCAAACATTTGAGCTTGAAAGCACTAACTAGTCATGGAAGTGGAGGGGGCGCCCGCCACGGGGGGTGTGAGGGGCAAGTGGGTGGGGATTGGCGGGCGTTGATTTTTTCTTTGCTTCTTTCTTTTGTATTAAGACAAAAGAAAGAAGATTGTATTAATTTATTGGTAACAAAAAAAAGAACAAAGGTATATACTAACTCCCAATGCCAACATATATTGGACTCACAGGCACCATGGGTAGCGGAAAGGGAGAGATTGCAAAAATACTGCAAGCCAGAGGATTTAAGTACATTTCTCTATCTGATATTGTACGAGATGAAGCAACAAGGAGGGGGCTGGAACATAGCCGAGAGAACCTTCAAACCGTTGGAAATATGCTTAGAAATGATTACGGAGCCGGAGCTTTGGGAATTAGAGTTCGAGAAGAGATTCAGAAGGATCCGTCTTCGGATTGGGTAATTGATGGAATCAGAAATCCGGGAGAAAATGAGGAGCTAGGTGCTCTTGATGATTTTTCCATGATAGGAGTCGGAGTGGATTCGGAAATTGTGATCAGACGTATAATGGAAAGGAATAGAGGAGGTGAAGTTCTTAAGCGCGAAGCAATTCTAGATAAACTTAATAAGGAGAAGGGCGAAGGTGAACCGCCCGAGGGACAGCAAGTTAAGAAATGCTTGGAGGAAGCTGATTACTTTTTGATTAATGAAGGAACTCTGGATGATCTGGAAAATAAGGTTATGCACTTCTTACGATTACAAACTAACGAGGATCGACCAACGTTTGACGAGATCTTTATGGAGATCGCATACATCTGGGGCAAGCGTTCAACGTGTCTAAGGAGAAATGTGGGAGCTGTAATTGCAAAAGATAAACAGCAACTAACTGCAGGATACAACGGAGCCCCTAAGGGAGTTCCCCACTGTGCGCAATTGGGAGGTTGTCTGAGGGAAAAGCTCAATATTCCATCAGGCCAGCGTCATGAGATTTGTCGTGGAACGCATGCGGAGCAGAATGCAATTACGCAAGCGGCTAAGTTTGGAATAAATATTGAAGGCGCAACTTTGTACTGCAACTGCTTTCCATGTGTGATTTGTACCAAGATGATCATCAATGCAGGAATAGTTACAGTTGTTTATGATTCAGATTATGACGATCCCCTATCCAAAGAAATCCTTGGTCAACAAACAGTTCTGAACTTGAAGAGATATGAGGGGAGAAGAGTGAAGATATAATCTTAACTTTTCGCCTTATATAAGCCTAATATAGACTATTTGCCTATATTGCCGATTATGGCTTAATATGCTATAATATTGGTATGGCAGATATAATCGATGCAGAGATTGTTGATCCACGAAGCATATGGGAAATACTTGATTCCCCGGATTTTCAGGAGACGTATATTATAGATGCGCCTGAAGAATGGATAGGCAAGGAAATGAAAGATGCCAGCGGTACAATGCAAACTATTCAGAAAGACGACAGAATAATCAGAAACCCCGCTCATCCGGACGTTTTCATGAAGTTCTCTGATGAGGCAGCACTAAAGTTTGTGACAAACGGACTTGTGTGGGACAAAGATTCTGAGGCACAAGTCGCAGATGGTATTGATCTAGACGACCCACATGCCGACCGGAGTATAAGCCAAATGATTGAGCAAGATGAAAGGCCACTGCTTAACAGGTTGTTCCATGATCCTCTTAGTTTATTCAGAGGTCGAAGACCGCCAATTCAAAGCGTGCAAGAAGTTCAAAGACGCACATATGCTCAGCAAATGAGCGAAGGAAGGACTATAGTCGGCGACTATCCGGATGCCCAAAGAGGAGGTGAAACATGGAGAGATAGGATAGAAGACTTAAACATGAAATACATACTTGAACTTACAAAAAGAGAGAAAGACATGGATGGAGTATGGTGTAAAAAGAGTGAATGGATTATCCACAACGGCACCTCGCCAAATCCAAAAAGATTCCTGCGGGATACTCCGGAAAACAGGGCCAGATTTATCAAGAATGGTCGCAAGTTGGGAGGGCTTTAATATTATACGCAAATATAAAAACCATTTAGGAACAATTGCGAGGTTGTTTGCGGCATATTTAAAAGTCGTTGCTACCTAACCCCTTGTCACCTCCTCATCGATTTCCACCCCCAATGCCCTTAATGAAGCCGCAATGTCGGGTACTGACAATTGATCGACATTCTTTACACCAAAGTCAAACATCATACCACCTGTCTTTGGATCAGGAAGAGAATCAATTGCATTGAAGTTAAGTCCGTGTTCTACAAAGAGCTTCTCTAGAATCTCGAAGAGCAATCCAGGATGATCTTGTTTAGCATGCAATCGGAATGAGAGTTTTCTTAGATTTCCGAAACGTACGAGAATGATATTTGTCTTCTCCAACATTTCTGCGCGAATTGCACCATCAGAGTCAATCTCTTTCATGATAGCAGTGACGTACTCATCGAGTTTGCCCTGTTCAACTGCTGCAATGATATCATCCAGTGCTTGCCTGTACGCCTTCAGTGCACCGATAGCATCTTCTGTTTGCAGAAGAGATTCGATCAGAGCAGCAGAAATGTCTGGCCTTCGCACACTTCTCCATGGACTCGCTTCATACAGGCGATAGTTTCCCGTGGAAACACTTCTCATTCGGTTTACATCGAGCCCGCCTCTTGATAGTTCTGCAAGCATCGCAAGGTGCGCAAGGTTGGTGAGATGTGGCATGCCCTGTTGAGGGGCGTTAGTGATGTCATGCTCATCGAGAGGTACATTATCGTTGATAATCATTTCCAGCTTTTCAAATAGTTCTCTTGCATCCTTAAGAGCTGCTTCGCTGTTCTTTCCGCAAGACATGAGCAATGCTACCTGTCCACGCAACGTCGACATACCGCTCGCGATCATCGGGTGTATTGCTGCACAGCTGACTCCTGCTTCATCAAGGCGCCTTAATATTGGAATAATATCCTGCTTCGCAGATGTGGTTTCTAGAATGCGATGGTCTTTTGTTAGAACATGTTCAATTGCCGCAGTAATCTCGATAAGTTTTTCCGGGAATACAGCAAATACAAGTAGAGATGCTTGCTTGGCAGCTTCCACTTGATCCATGTTTTCACTTTCAAGTTTTGGATCTACGCGTAGGACACGTCGTCCCTCACGTTCATAATGCTCTACAAGCGTGCTGCCCCAGTCTCCTTCTGCGCCGAAGACTGTAACAGTATTCTCATCCGGTGCTGAAGAATTTGTACTCAAAGTACTGAATTATATGGCATATTAATATTATATGTCAAGATTTCCACGTACAACTTTGCGTTATGAAAACCCAACACTGGCATGTGCAATGGAACAGTTGCGAGGCTTATAAGGAATGAGTATAAGATGCCGGAGTAGGATTGTGTGGTGGGCCGGGAGGGATTCGAACCCCCGAAGTCAGAGACATCTGGTTTACAGCCAGACCCGTTTGACCGCTTCGGTACCGACCCATAGTACTATTATACCAAAATCTGAAATCTCAGTTCGCTTATCCTTCGCTCCCTGCAGAGAGCTACGGACGGCAGGCCGCTTCGGTACCGACCCACTGTACTTATATTATCATATATAAACGCTCTGGCTATTCAATCTACTAACTCACATTTTCAACATCCTACATGCAACTAAACGAGACCCTACATAATAAAAATTGCGATAATGAGAGAGATTAGCAGTCCAACGCCGGCGCGTATAATATCCTTGAAAACAAGGTTAGCAGTTTTTTTATAAGGTTTAGGATTTTTTGAAAATAGCGTCAGTGCAATTTCACGACCTGCCAGAAGCCCCAGAAAAACCCAAGTTGTACTCATTGGCAACGAGTTCCAAACCTTAAATACAAGTAGTACCAGCCCATAACAAAGGTCAATAATCGTAGCAGCACGTATATCCGTAAGATCAGTTTTTTCTGTTACCACAACTTGAATCTTTCCACCACGAAAGAACATCAAAAATGCCAGAATAATAACAAAGTACGAGACTACCATCATTAGTTGCATTAAGGATAATGATCTAGGCAGGAATACTGCTACATTTGCTGTATCTTGCATCAACCACATACTCCAAAGAAATGCAGTGGAACACGCCTGGAATACTCGCCAACGCTTCTTGTTATATTTTAATACAGGGAATTCGTGGTGATATAGAAATGATAAAACTGTCCAAAGTACAATTGCAGATATAAATGCTATCGAATATCCGAATAGTGTTTTTATAAGCATTCCCTGAATAACAACAGTACTGGAAAGAGCACTGAGTATTAGAAACGTGGTACTCACCGGCATACGAAACCGCGTGAGTACAATCAGAATTATGGGGCCCGAGAGTGTTGCAAAGGTAAATACATCCGGTTGCGGTATGGAGGAAAGCCTCCCATACGCAATGTCTCCATTGTTTACAATCCATCCAAATACATTTGTAAGTACCAATATTCCTGCAATGAATATCCATAATATAACTCTTCTTACTGTTTTATTACTCGAGAGAAACGTTCCAAGTGTCTGAATACTGTCATTTGCGATAGAGCTATATCCTGCAACTGCAAATCCAAACCACATTGCTATTTGTTTATATGGAAAAACTATATATGACACCGCTATCAGTGCGGCAATAAGAGCAAAGAACCACGTTTCGTTTTTAAGTCTTTCAAAGACTTTTTCCATACTTGGTTAAAAGAAATAATTAAATTTTATACACTCTACAGCGCCAAGTAATAGAATTCTAGACTTATCTAAATCCAAAGCTACACCTTCTTCCAACAACAAGCCTGCCCGCATTTTGCACAATACTGAGTTCCATGTTCATGCACTTCTCCAACAGTACACTTTGCACTACAACACCCCGATCGAATTTTGGATTGCTGTTTTGATGTCATTTTTCTGCGTTCATCTATCGAAAGATGATTTTTGCAGTATTGCTTGCCATCGGTCGGTTTGTTGCAACCTTTTGTAGAACAGAATTCGTTTTTTTTATGAATGAGAGAGAGTGGAATAAGTACAAAAGTGTGTTAAGTTTACTTTAGCCCGTATTTGAGTTTTTTTCCATCAAAAAGGCTATTTAATTGAAATATTTGTAATAATTATTAATAATTACCTTTAGTATTTACTCTCAATTGAGCCTTGAGACGAGTATTATACGGATACATGAGTATCAATAATCAATCTTCTGATTTTCGGGAGATCGGCATTAGTCCTGCAATTTTGAAAATACTTGCAGAAAAAAACATTACTAAACCAACTCCAATCCAGCATCAAGCTATTGGATTAGCATTAGAAGGGAAAGATCTGATTGGCATAGCTCAGACTGGTACAGGTAAAACCTTTGCCTTCGGGCTCCCAATGTTGCAACAATTAGCCGCCGGAAAGAAGAGAGGATTAATTATTCTGCCTACTCGCGAATTGGCATACCAAGTAGAAGAAGCTATCAAACCATTTGCAGATGCTCTTGGTATTCGCACTGCAGTATTTGTTGGTGGAGCCTCTGCACCGATGCAACTTAAGATGCTAAAGAATAATCCACGTATTTTAATTGCCACACCAGGCAGGCTAAATGATTATCTTCAAAAAAAGAAGATTACACTTAGAGAAGTAGAGATTCTTGTACTGGACGAAGCAGACCGCATGCTTGATATGGGATTTAAACCCCAGATCAATCGAATTCTTGCTCATGTTCCTCGCGAACGCCAGACTCTGCTCTTTTCTGCGACAATGCCACAAGACATTGTAAAGCTTGCAACTGCCCAGATGAATCTGCCACTCCGTATAGAAATTGCACCTTCCGGAACTACAGCCGAGAAGGTTGAACAGGAACTAATAATAGTACGTCAGCAAAACAAGTTAAAACTGCTACAGTCGCTTCTTAGAGAAAACAAGGGACAAGTTCTGGTCTTTTCGCGTACCAAGCATGGTGCAAAAAAGATTACACGCACACTTAATGAAAACAATTTTCGAGCAACTGAAATACACGCCAACAGATCTCTTCCACAACGTCGCAAAGCGCTCGAAGGATTTAAGAGAGGAACCCACAAGGTACTTGTTGCTACAGACATCGCCTCGCGTGGTATTGATGTAACGAACATTGAACTGGTAATAAATTACGATCTGCCAGATGATCCCTCTGACTATATTCACAGAATTGGACGAACAGGCAGGGCTGATAAGGAAGGCAAGGCAATTTCTTTTGCAACACCAACTCAGGCACATAACATTCGCGACATAGAGCGACTGATTCGCACACCACTTCGTCGCATAAAGCATGCATCTCTACCTCATGTTCCAATGGAACTGTCATCTAGTGCACCAAAAAAACATCGTAAGCAAACTAAACGACTCCCCCCGCGTAATGCCGGTAATCGCAAGTTTAAGAAAAGCTTTAGGAATAAGAGAAGACGTAGGTAATTATTCCATCAAAAAGACTCTTTAATTAAGCATTCAAAACATGGATCACTATTATCCTTTATTCGAAGCTATTTCCTCCAAAGCTGACCTGACCGCCTCCTCAACAGGACGGAGTTCAATCCCCTCTCCTTTTAGCTTATCGGTATTTAGAACACAGTTGGAGCGAGGGGCCTTGGCAATCTTCAGAAGTTCATCATTTGTAATTGCAGCGAACTCTTTGGACGGATCTACAATCTCTTTGTACATTTCCATTATCTGGAACGGAGAGATAGTGCCTGGATTAACGACGTTATAAAGACCCGTCTTCTTCTTATCAATTAGCTTCTTGGTTGCCTCCAGAAACTCCGGAATACAGGTTACAGAGTTTTGCACATCCAAAACTTTGTCATAGTGAGCAATTTTTGTGATCAGGTTTCTCTCCTCTCCTGTGCCATCAAACGGCATTCGGAGCCTGAGGACAAGCACTTGCTCCGAGAACTCCTTAAGCATTTGATCTGCCCACGCTTTACTCTTGGAATAGAAGCTTCCCATAAAGTTCGGCTCATCTTCCTCGTTGTATCCCTTTCCCCCATTATCTCCATTATAAATACATCCTGAACCCATATGGACCCAATAAAGCCCTCTCTTCCCGCATTCATTCAGAAGAATCAAGGGACCCGCTACATTACTCCACATGGTCTCCTCTTTATGATCTTCGCACCAATCCACATTTGGACGACCAGTTCTGCCAACAGCATTAATGACAATATCGGGCTGAAACTCTTCCAAAGCGGAAACAACGTGGTCTTTTTCGCCTATATCAATGCTCGGTGCATGGGAATCTGGATACATTTTCATGAATTGGGAGCCTAAGTACCCAGTAGCTCCAAAAATAACAACTCGCATGGTAGAAGCATCTTAGCAGTTTGAGTCTATTAAATACAACTATTCACATACGACATGAATCATGCTATAAAATACACCTATGAAACGTAGAAAAACCCGCCGACGAAGAGCGAAGAAGAAGTCTTCCTCCCTTGATCTAAGTGAATCAACAATCAGACATATTTCCGGTATCGTTCAAATCGGAGCTGGAATACTTGTACTCCTTGCGCTACAAGAACAGGCAGGACCGATTGGAGATTCACTAAATAAGCTTCTTACATTCTTTTTTGGAAAATGGGGAATGCTGTTTCCGATGTTCCTGATGGGTTCCGGACTTCTGCATTGGTTTTCTGCTGAAAATTATTTTGAAACCAAGCGAGCAGTCGGATTGATGCTTTGCATACTTGCTTTTCTGGGAGTGATGCACATGCAGGCTCCGCTCGAAGACCTTGGCACCAAGCGCGATGAACTCGCCGGTGCAATTGGATTTGCAGTCAGTCTTCCATTCGTGTTGTTTACAACACGTATTGTGGGTTACACAGTTCTGGGAGCTCTGTTCCTGATCGGCTTGTTTGTTTCTTTTGAACCTGACTTTGGGACAGTAGTTGGCTGGGTGAAAGAAGTTTCTTTGCCTAAACCAAATAGAAGACGGGCGCGAAGAACAGTTGATGAAGATGAGGAAGATGAATGGGATGAAGAGGACGAGGAGGAGGATGAAGATGAAGCAGATGAAGAATATGATGATGAGGAAGATGAAGAAGATGAAGATGAACCTGAACTAAATATCATCCGCCCTACTTTTGCTCAAAAAGTTGCAAAGGAAAAGTCCAAGAAGAATGTAAAAGAGAAGCTCAAGAAAGCTGATGAGCTAGAAATGAAAGATACGCGATTTGAAGAATGGACATTCCCATCATTTGATCTTCTGGACAGCGGTCACAGCGAACTTACTGTTAACGATGAAGAATTAAAGAGCAAAGCAAAACTAATTGAGGAGAAGCTTGAAGAATTTGAAGTTGATGTGACGGTAAGAGACGCTCGTCCAGGACCTACAGTTACACAGTTTACCTTGGAGCCATCTGAAGGAGTTAAAATAAGTAGAATTGCCAATCTTAAGAATGATTTGGCACTTGCTCTGGCAGCTCCCAGCTTGAGGATAGAGGCTCCAATCCCAGGCAAATCCCTTGTTGGAATAGAGATGCCAAACGAAAAAAGAACACTGGTGCACTTGAAGGAAATTTTGGAAAGTCCAGAGTTTACACAAAGCACTTCGTCTCTCACACTTCCTCTGGGGCGCGACGTTTCCGGTGATGCAGTGGTGGCTGACCTTGCATCCATGCCTCACTTGCTTGTAGCAGGAGCCACGGGATCTGGGAAGTCTGTTTGTATGAATGCTTTCCTTGCGTCTCTGCTATACCAAAATGCTCCGCATGAACTCAAATTCATAATGATCGACCCGAAAAGAGTTGAACTGGTTCCGTATGATGGAATTCCACACTTACTAACGCCCGTAATAACCGATTCAGATAAAGCCCTGCAAGCACTTAGATGGGTTGTGGCAGAAATGGGACGCAGATTGCACACGTTTGCCGATGCAGGAGTTAGAAACATCACAGAGTATAACGAGAAACAAATGGAAGAGGAAAACGTTCTTCCGCATGTTGTGCTTGTAGTTGATGAACTTGCTGACCTGATGATGAGGCAATTCAGAAGAGATACAGAAACTATGATTGCAAGAATCGCACAGATGGCCCGTGCAACCGGTATGCACATAATCATTGCAACGCAAAGACCTAGCGTAGATGTTATTACAGGACTTATTAAAGCGAACATCCCTACAAGAATTTCATTTAGAACAGTCAGCGCTGTCGACTCTAGAACTATTATAGATGCGATTGGGGCAGAAGATCTACTTGGCAAAGGAGACAGTCTTTATTTGACTGCAACAACTCCGAAACCTATGCGAGTTCAGGGCATATTCGTTTCGACTAAGGAAGTAGAACGCATCATTAACGCTGTGAAGATCGCAGGCGGAGGAAAGATAACCGAGCAGATCGGGATTGAAGATAATGAGGATGATGAGAATCAAGCTGACATCCCTTCAGGCGCTTATGACAATATCGATCTGGAAGCTGATGATAACGGAGGCGATGAATTATTCTTCGAGGCAGTCCGAGTTGTTCAGGAAACCGGCAGAGCCTCAGCAAGCTTGCTTCAGCGTCAGCTCAAAGTCGGCTACGCCAGAGCAGCCAGGCTGCTGGATATTATGGAAGACAAGAATCTGATAGGACCTGCTGATGGAGCTAAAGCTAGGAAGGTATATATAGGGAGCACTCAGGTTTAGATTCACAATTGCTTCAACTTACAAACAATTGACAATTGACAATTGACAATTGACAATCGGTTTGTGCAATTACTCATAGGAACCAACAACAAAGGCAAGGTTATCGAGATCTCGGAAGTCCTCACAGGATTAGAACTTGACTTAAAAACTCCAGCCGACTTATCAATCGAAGCTGAGCCGGAGGAAACTGGAGCAACTTTTCAGGAGAATGCTATTCAGAAAGTTAAGCACTTCCACGGACTTGGAGGAATGCCAACAATATCGGAAGACTCCGGAATAATCGTTGACGCTATAGAGAACGAACTTGGACTTCACACAAGAAGATGGGGGGCAGGACGCTCTGCATCTGATGAAGATTGGATTGAGTATTTTCTTAAGCGCATGAAAAACGAATCAAACAAGAAGGCTGCCTTTATGTGCCATCTTGCTTACTTAGATCCAAACGGAGATCTCCATTTGTTTGAAGGAGAGTGTAAAGGAGTGATAACCGAGGAATTGGAAGCTGATTATTTGCCAGGGCTACCAATCTCCGGATGCTTCCGTCCGGAAGGATTTGATAACGTGTTTTCTGCCTTAAATCTTGAACAAAAAAATAGTACAAGTCATAGGGGTAGAGCTACGCAAAAACTTAGGTTCCACCTTGAATCCTCAATGTAGGTTGTATGTACATTGCCTGCCTGCCGGCAGGCAGGTACATACACTTATTTCTTGTCTGATTTTTCTTTTTTAGAAATCAATTCATCGTAGTTCTTAATTCCATGCCTCTTGCCATATTTTTCAGCTGCTTCAAAACTCATATCAAAGAACACTCGCATAGCATCAGCAATTTCTTCACTTTCTATAATTATCCCCAGTTTGTCTTTCCAGGATGCAATATTAACCTTGTTGTCATACACCTGTATCTCTGGCGTCCAGTAAAACTTATCAGCAGGAACAAGAGCGGAATCCCTGAGTTCGGATTCATCCCTGTTTGTGATATCTTTAGCTGACCCGGTATCCGGATGAATGGATTGCATGGGAATACCATTCCCTGCACGCCTTTTAAAGTATGTTTGAAAGTAATCAGGCATAGCTTCCAACATGTCATCTGTTGAAGCCCACGATTTCAAACCGCTTTTAGCAGTTAGAGTATCTTCGTAGACTTTCTCCAGTCCGTCGGTGCCTTCATAAAAAGTAATTTTTGGACGAGACTGAGCCCAATGCCTTGCAGACAACTCATCTCCATAAGCTTCCAACAAATCAATCTGCTGATCGATCTCCTCCTCCATTTTCATTCTCTTATGCTTCAAAGCTCTAATTAGATTCTCCTTCTTTTCAGTCGAATAGTACTGTGTATTAGCTCTCCTAGTCTTAACCATCAGCCCTTTCTTAACCAGTCCATCTAGGATGCTTCTAACTGTGTTCCTAGGCATCTCGCATACGCGGGCTATGTTCGAAGCAGGCTGAGAGCCAAGTTCAAGCACCTTCAAAAAGATCTTGGTTTCCTTGGCTGTAAATCTGAAAGATTTGAGCAGATTAGTAATCATTTTTATTTATGTTACACATATATTATATACTGACGAAAACTGATCGTCAAACATATATTGACGAAAATAGTTCGTCATAGCGATTTTTTCGCTTAGATAAGACTTTTTGGCTCATACTTACTATTCACAATATTTGACTTATGTCGTTTTTGTAGTGCTGTAATTTGGTGATCTATTACCAATCAGTACTATGAAAAGCATATCTTTCTTACAGTCCAGACACTCATACGCTCCTCCAGAAGGGCAAGGCCACGTCTATACAAACACTTCCCTTTGGACAGCTGCTTCAAGAGTTATAGAAGCAGGCGGAGACGTAGCACAAATTTGCGACGAGAACTTAAGATATTGCGAGCCTGAAGGAGACGCAGTTGGAATCAATCTCCTTGGAGCACCTTATATACCAACTGTTCGTAGCAAAATTGAGAGCCTTCTAGGTAAAAGGCCAATTGTAGGAGGCCAGATTGTTAACGGACTTGCAGAAGTTCAAACTCTAATTGGGCAACAAGGCTCACAGCTTCAAACACTTTTCGGACAAAATGTCGTTAATGGGAACAATGATACAGAGCTTTGTGCATATCTTGGAATAGACCCAGCCAAAATGCCTGACGTTTTGGAAACTTCTCTTATTCCAGCTTATGAACGAATATCGGATGAAGATATGTATGAATATCTATCCCGTGAAATATCTTTCTTCCTTTCCAGAGGATGTGCAAAAAGATGTAACTTCTGCGCCGCTCAATGCGGAACTAAAGAAGAATACCGCGACTTTAATGTATCTGAAAAAGATCTTAGATATCTTGTTAGAAGAGCACAGAGTCTTGGCCTTAAAGAACTTGATATGTATTTAAGCAGCCTAGACATAATGCAGACTCCTGACAAACTAAAAAGATTCGCATTGATAGTTCAAAGAATAAAAAAAGAGAATCCGGATTTCGAAATAAAAATGCGAGGACTTGCAGGTGCGCCATACTTTGTGAAAGCAAATAGAAAGAACCCCGATGCAATCAGAGAAATTGTAAAAGCTGGACTTTATTCAATTGGGTTTGGAGTCGACGGTGGCACACCCGAAGTATGGAAAAGGGAAAGAAAAGGCAATACGGAAGATGACTGTATCGACTCGATACTTCTAACAAGAGAAAAATACGGCATAACTCCAGAGATACTGATGGTATTTGGACACCAAAAAGAAACTGAAGAATCTCTTAAGGCTGCTTTGGATTTCACCAAAGAAATGAATGAGAAGTATGATGCAGTCCCACGTCCGCACATTGCCAAGGATATTGTACCCGGAAGCAGATATTGGGCTAATAATTTGAAGGATAATGAGACAACGGATGAAGAACGCGCAGATAGAGCAATGAGAATAGCAGTGCTTATGAACGATCCTGACTATTTCTTGACATTGGATTTTGCAAGGCTCCCTTCAAGTGTCAGTCATTCTGATCCTATACTGCGCAGACTGATAGATAAATATGCCAAGTCAATCGCAGAACTTCCTGGAAACACTACGCAACTTTTGGACCCAATAGGACCTGAATTTAGTAATGCAAAATTCATAGAAACCCTGAGAAATGACATTGGAAAATTCGATCGATAATTAATCTAATGGACTAAAATCCAAGGCTTGAATCTTACTCCAAACGCTCTTAACGACTTCCTTCAACTCATCAATGTCTGACTGAGTGATTGCAAAAGTTCTGGTAACAGGATGATCGCTATTCTCTCCTATAAACTCCAATACATATGCTTGCGGATCGATTGGAAGATTCTTGCATTCCAAGAGCAAAGCATAAAAGCTAAGTTGTCTGAAATAATTTCCATCGTCCTTGATCTGCTTATCGGATTTAGGCCTGCCTGTTTTAAAATCGATAACCGATGCGATAGACGAGTCGGGTGCAGTTAAATCAATTCTATCTATCTTTCCTTTAATAGGAATATCGTCCAGATAAGATCTAACGTCATACTCAACTTTATATATAAACGGCCTGCCTTCGCTTAAACGCTGACTAAAATATCTGGGAAGCGCTTCTTCTCCTACTTTTTTTAGTCCCCTTCTCTCACTTTCAGTCAAAATTTCCCTTTCATCCAAATACTTTATAAATTCTCTGACGAATTCTTCCGAACTTAGTGGTTTACCACTTTGAACGGAGAGTCCCCACTTCTTCATAGCTTCATGTACGGCATTACCATAAACAAGACTGGGCTGATTGGCTTGAGGAACTCTGAGGAGATCGATCTCCAGAAACATCTGAGGATCTTCGAGAAAATGATTCAATGCAGTAACCGACAGAGCGTAATCCTCCAGTTTTTCCTTAAGGAATGCTTTCATTTCTGAATCCAAATCTCTTTTAGGTTCACAGAGCAGCAATGAAACTGACGAAGGATCACGCAGTTTATGCATCTCCTCACGTAAGTTCCCAGCCTCTGCAAAAAATGAAGATGGCGATACCTCTCTGGATTTATCACCCGAAGTTAGTTCCTTTGGACAAGTGAATATGACTTCTTCCTTTGCACGCGTCATAGCAACATATCCAACCCTCCTCTCATCTTGATTCTTTTCATACAACTTTTGATCCTTTTTCCATCCAAATAGTAAATCTTCAGGAATAGAAACCGATGAAGGATTCCTCCTTTTATCCCAATGCCCTTCGCGGAAGTTTGGAATGATCACAGTCTTAAATTCCAACCCCTTGCTTTGATGGGCTGTCATAAGTTGTACGCCCGATTCAGTTAGATGCGGAAGAGAATAACTTAAGCGCAAGTCGGAATAATCTGGATTCTCATAGAAACTTAAATCATCCAGGAAAGATTCGAATGAAAAGTTAGGCTGCTCGTATGCGCGCTGTTTTATGCGATCAAAGAACTCCTGAAGAGCTGCAAATTCTATAGGGTCATCTAAATCACTAACAAATTTTAATAATCCTGACTCTTTTAATAAGGCTTCGAGAGTATCTATAACCGTTCTGCTTGCAAGCTTGTTATGAAGATCTAAAATCAAATAAAATGCGCTCATCAATTCATCTTTACGTATCAAAGGAGGAGGGTCCGGATCTTCATCCATCAAAAGCAATACTTCAAAAAGGGTAAGCTCAGATCTAAATCGAATCATAAAAGCTCTGCCAAGATCCGCAGGATGACATCCAAAACAATCACAACCCAAAGCTCCTGCCAAACTCGCGCTGTTCTTTGGTTTTTGTATTGCTCTGAGTATTGCGATCGCTTGGCTGACTGAAGGATGACTAAGCAGATCCATTTTGCCTGTCATCTGTACCGGAATTCCTGATGCACTTAGAACATCCAAAATCGGCCGAAGCTCTTTGTTTGTCTGAACAAGTACCGCAATTTCCTCTGCGTCAATTCCAGATTTAAGTTTGTTCTGCACTATCTCCGCAATGCACCAAGGTTCCGTCATATCGCTTTCGGCAAAGATCAACTTAGGCTCTATACCAACTTTCTTACTAGATGAAGATAGGGTTTTTTCCAATCCTTCAACTTTCCCAACTAATCGTTCTGTATTCTTTTCTATAAGTGATCCTGCGGCATCCAAAATACTCTGAGTACATCTGAAACTCTCTGTGAGAGTAATTACAGGAGCTTGAGAGAATCGATCTCTGAACGAAAGAATATTTGTAAGATTTGCACCTTGAAATCTGTAGATAGCCTGATCGTCGTCCCCAACGACAAACAGATTCGGTTCATGATCCACATTGGAGTAGCTTGTAAGAAGCTCGACCAATCTATATTGAGCCCCGTTTGTATCCTGAAACTCATCAACCAAAACGTACATGTATCTTTCCTGCAAACTACTAAGCAGCCAATCCTCTTCTTCAAGAGCCTTAATTACATACAAAATCATATCTTCGTAATCGTATCTTTGAGTTTTTTTGAGCATTTCCTGATATTTAAAAAACACTTCCAAAAACTCCCTGAACTTTCTGGCGGAAAGCAGATTCTTTTCGTGTGCCTTGGTCCCCTCTTTACTTTTTGTTGCCATCTTGGCTTCATATTCGTCTGCAACTTGAAGGAGTTCTTCTTTATCCGTTTTACCCTCTCGTTTAAGCTGAGATATTCTGCCTATTATCTGACGCGTTCTTGAGTACGGCGATTTGCGATTTATGAGTTTTATATCAGGCATAAGCTGATCTAATATTTTATTCACTTCTCTTGTTCTTTCTACATCGCTTATCTGTTCCAGTGCCGACCATTCATCAAATACTGCCGGATGTTCCTGGATTAGCTCATTGCAGAAAGCATGGAAATTTTTGATGGTAACACCGTACGCATCAGGACCAATAAGAGATCTGAGTCTTTCCCTCATCTCCGTTGCAGCATTTACGGAAAATGTAAGGCAAAGGATATTACTTGGCCTCATTTGCGTTTTCCTTAGGATATTTGCAGTCCTAAGTGCAACCGTATGTGTCTTGCCTGTTCCAGGGCCTGCAACAACCATCACAGGACCTTCGATTAAATTTACTGCTTCTTTCTGTGAAGAATTAAGACGTGCATAAAGAGCATCAAAGAGTTTTGAACTCTTTTGCTTGGAAGATTCCGCTGATTTCTTCGATGTGGCAGTTATTTTTGGCATGAGATTCAGAGTATACACTATGAATAAAGCAATATTTTTCGTCTTCATCAAGCCAAGTCTTCTTTTTAAATGATAGACTTACAAGAAGTTCTTCTCTTTTGAAACTTTCCCCCTTCATCTTATGAAAGGACTAGGACCAATTGCTCGCATTCTACTTCTCGTTGGAGGCCTAAATATGGGTCTTGTTGGAGTTGGAATGCTCGTAAGCAACGACCTAAACGTAATAAACATGGTCGTCGGTGGATTACCGGTTTTGGAAGCAGTAGTTTATGTTCTCGTTGGACTATCTGCGTTGTTTGTTATATTCAACAAAAAAGCATAGCTTTTTTGTTGGAGTATTAGAGTAATGGAATATTGGAATATTGGAACTTTGTAATCCCATTATTCCAGTATTCTAATATTCCAGTATTCCAAATCTTATCAGTTCTTCAACTCATCGATTAACCTGCAAGTTCGTAGGCGCAGTGATCGCACTTCATATACTTTCTTCCTTCGCGTACAAGTTCAATCATACTGCCACGCCTGCATTCCGGACACAGCTTGCCCTGGCTGAAAGCATGAACTGCAGAGAATCCAACTCGTTTTGGAACACCGCCCTGTTCTCTGATAGTCATTGAACGCGGATGATCCCTCATCTTTTGAAGCACCTTTGCTTCTATTTGTCGGATTCGCTCTCGAGTAACACCGAATTCCTTTCCAACTTCTTCCAACGTATGTCCGATTCCATCTTTAAGCCCAAATCGCATTTCGATAATCTTTCTTTCGCGAGGAGTTAGGAATTCCAGCATCGCATGAACATTCTCTTTCCTAAGCTGTCTATTTGTCGCATCAAACGGATTGATTGCTTCTTCATCCTCGATAAAATCACCCAGCTTGCTGTCTTCTTCTGAACCTACGGGTGACTCGAGTGAAATAATATCCTGGCTGATCTTTTGTATATGCCTGACTTTCTTTATATCCATTTCCATTTCCACGGCCAATTCCTCGACAGTAGGTTCGCGTCCAAGTTCCTGAACCAGACGGCGCTGAGTATGTGTGAGCTTATTAATTGTTTCCACCATGTGCACAGGAATCCTGATTGTTCGGGCTTGGTCCGCAATCGCTCTGGTGATTGCCTGCCTGATCCACCACGTCGCATAAGTGGAAAACTTAAATCCCCTCTCTGGATCAAACTTCTCAACAGCACGAAAGAGTCCTATGTTTCCCTCCTGAATCAGATCCAAGAAACTTAAGCCTCGTCCAATGTATTTCTTTGCAATGGAAACAACCAGCCTCAGGTTTGCCTCGGCTAATTGTTGTTTTGCAGACGCATCGCCCTTTCTTATTCTTCTTGCAAGCTCAACTTCTTTCTTCGCATCGATAAGAGGTACTCGTCCAATCTCAGATAAGTACATTCTGACCGAGTCGTTGGAGATTTCCAGAAGATCAACTTCTCTTTCTCGCCTTCTTTTTGTCTTCTCTTCCTCGGTTAAATCCTTTTCATCGATTGCAATACCGGCAGTAGCAATAACATCCAAAGCTTCTTCATCGTCCTTCCCCACTTTCGATACGGCACTTTCTGTAGCCTTTCCGCTTTCCTCATCATCCTCCTCCGCATCGTCACCATCGCCAAAGGAAGCTACTTCCGTTAGATCCTGAGTTGGTTCCGGTATATCCAGCGCCTGTTTTCCCTGCTTCTCCCATATAAGAGCATCTTTAACATCAATGACCTGGATGCCCAGATCTACCAGAAGCGTGTAGATATCATCGAGCAAATCGATATTTTCTTCTGCTGTTGGGACTGCTCCCATCACCTCCTGATGCGTTACATATCTCTGTTCTCGGCCTTTCTTAATAAGATGTGTTACAGCATCTGGGAATTTTTTTAGGTCATCATCTGTAGGTTGTACGATGAATTTGCGCGGATGTGAAGCCATACTGGAGGAGTATAGGCATATTTTAGCTAACAACAAGCGTTACTTTGAAAAAAGCAAAAGAAACAGAAGAGTCAGAGGAAGCAGAAGAAGCAGAGGGCTATATCAAAACAGAATCAGAAGATTTACTCTTCTGGTTCTTCTGTTTCTTCTGATTCCTCTGCTTCCTCTCAATTGGCCATTTTCGCAAGCTTAAGTACTTGGCTGTACTGATTCATAAGTGCCGCAGCATCGCTTTCTTTGCCTTCGCGATTTGCAATTAGAAGCAGCGCGGTTATTTCCTTTTGTTTACGCTTAACAGTTTCCTGATTGGCCCTAATTAAATTCGAATGTAACTCGCGAGAAGCCAAGCCATCCGACCACTCTGTAAGTCCATGGTGCTCGCAAAAAAGTAGAAGTATTCCGGTTCTTTCTTTTTCTTCCTCAGGTAAATCCAAAGTTTCCAGAGAAATGTCTTTTGTGTTCTCCGGAATTTTTTTGATAGCTTCGTAAACCGATTTTGCGAAACCAGCATCTGGAGGTATAAGTTCGGAAAGATACTCTCTGTGTTCTGGATAAATAAGAAATAATCCAAGTGCAATTTCCATTCTGGAAAATATTTCGGGCTTATGTTCACCTTGCTCCAACGGGGCAGAAGCTTCTGTTAACTTATTTTGGGCTGAGAATTTTTCCAAATCTTCTTTGAAAGTTGAAGGAGTTGCTCCCAAAGCATTTGCCGAACGTTTCATCTCATGCTCTTTCTCAACAGCGCTTTTTATAGAATCAAGCAAAGGCAAAAGCCTTTTAAGCCCATCGTGCTTTCCTTCTGCAGAAGTTACATCCAGTTTTTTTATATCATCCAATACGGCATCCATGTATGGCATGCCTCCATCTGATAATGACTTTTTAAGACCCTTAGGATCCTTATTTGCCGCTTCGTCCGGATCTTTGTAATTAAGCATTACTGAATTAATCTGCAGTTCTTGTATTTTACAAAGCATGAACGATCTCTCCGCCGCATCTTTGCCGGCCCGATCTTGATCCAGACATAAGATGATTTTTTCTGCGTAACGCCTGAGCATTTTTGCATGTTCTTCGGTAAGCGCTGTGCCACTAACCGCCACAGTATTCTTTACTCCAATCTGATGACATGCAATCACATCGAAGTAACCCTCTACGAGTACTACTGCCTTGGACTCTCTGATTGCTTCCTTGGCGTGATAAAGCCCATAAAGAACCCGAGATTTGTTGTAAATGGGACCTTCTGATGAATTTATATACTTAGCATCATCTTCACCGATGGTTCTGCCACCAAATCCGACTATGTCTCCTCTGTGATCTATTATGGGAAACATAATTCTGTTTCTGAATCGATCGTAGATTTTTCCCTCTTTTAAATCTTTCTGTATTCCAAGACCAGCATCCAGAATTTCTTTTCTACTGAATTCTTTTTTAAGCAAGTGCTGGTAAGTGTCGGAAAATGAGTCAGGCGCGAATCCAACTCCGAATTCTTTTGCAAGTTTTGGATCCATCTTGCGAGACTTAAGATACTTAACCGCAATTTCGGATTCCTTCAATTTTTTAATATAAAAGGCCTGAACTTCTTTTAAGCAATTTTTCAACCTATCTTTCTCGTCTTTCTTTACAGTCTCCCCTTTTTGGAAACCTTCTAATGTAACTCCTGTTTTCTCGGCCAAGTCTTTTATAGCCTGACGAAAATCGCACCCTTCGATGGCCTGATAAAAACTGAATATGTCTCCTCCGGTCTGGCATGCGAAGCAGTAAGCAATTCCTTTGTCCGGCGAAATCTGCAAACTTGGCTTTGTATCGTTGTGGAATGGACAAAGCGCAACAAACTGACGTCCTTTTTTCTTAACTTGGCAGTATTGGCCTACTAGCTCTTCTATCGGAAGCCGAGCTTTGATATCGGTTACTGGATCCATGGCGGGTGGACAGCGATTATAGATCTATTCCACTTCCAATGGTACTGCTATTTCCTCGCAGTTTTACAAGCATGCTTATTCAAATTATTGACTATTAACATTTTAATAGTATTTTAGTACAGATGCGACTTCGCCCTCCAGAAACAGCAAGCCTCGATACCCCAGGCCTGCATAGCAGTGCTCTCAATAACCTTGAACAAATGTTGGACGATGTACTTGCATTAATAAGACAAACCAAACATTCACTAACTATTCTTGATTTCGGAAGCGGTAATGAAGGAGTATCACGATCCCAGCTTCCTTATAAACTCCGTAATTTCGACAGTCTTCATCTTTTTGACAAAGAACCTATTGCCAAACCCTCCATTGATTTCGGAGTTAGTATTGTGCAAGCTTCCAACATCTATGGTCATACACGGGCAATATATGACCTGATCAATATTTCTTATGTTTTGTGCCTCATGGAACCAGAGCAGGCAATAGAAACTCTAGATCGCCTAAGGCAAGAGCAGCATGAAGCAGTTGTAGCTGTAACTGATTACACTCTTCAAACATTTCCACCTGGAGATTTTCTAGGTACATTCAATTGCAACCTAGAAAGAAAATGGTGCGAAGCACATGGCCACAATAAATTCTATCGTACGCGTGCGCGCTTCTCACCGCAGTCTCTTGCAGAGTTAGTTCGCGATGCAGGCTACATTGTTCCGGAGGAAAACGCTCAACCCCTAGATGCAAAAAGATACCGTAGCGCAGTCATTGCATATCCATCGCAAACCGTTAAAGAACAATATATTTCACCGGGTGCAAATGATAAACGATATCCGATTCCAGATCTCTCTCAATTCATTGCCCCCTAATTAAACAACAAAACTCACCAGCTTCCCTTCGACGTAAATCTCTTTCTTGATTTTGTTACCTTCAATAAATCTTTTTACGTTCTCTACTGCCTTAGCCTGAGAAATAGCGTCCTTTTCCAAAATTCCTGAGCCTGCTTCGAAGTCTCCCCTAAGCTTCCCATTAACCTGAACTGCGATAGTAACCATGTCTGACTGAATCAACTTAGGATCAAACTTTGGCCATTCCTGTTCAACAACAAATCCTTTGCCACCTAAATTTTCCCAGAGCTCTTCTGCCAGGTGCGGAGCTAATGGTGCCAAGAGTTTTACAAAAGTTTCAGCTGAGTCTTTATCAATCCCCTCTTTCTCGGTCAGATTGAGGAACTCCATTAGTGACGATATTGCCGTGTTGAACCTGAGTGCTTCCATCTCTTCTGTACATTTCTTGATAGTCCTGTTTAGCCCTACAGTTAGCGCCTTACTCTGTTCACCAAATTTACTCTGAATAATTTTCTTATACGCCTTTTTGGCAAACCTATCCGGCCCCTTTATCCCTGTATCATTCCAGTCTCCTCCATCTGCAAACGGACCCATAAACATCATGTAAAGACGAAAAACATCAGATCCATACTTCTCTACAAAATCATCCGGACTTACAACATTATCTTTGCTCTTGCTCATTTTGGCACCTTTGTGGGTAATAAGTCCCTGATGAAAAAGTTTCTGGAATGGCTCATCAACCGAAACATGACCCATGTCTTTAAGAGCCATCGTAACAAATCGCGCATATATCAAATGCATGCATGCATGCTCCGGTCCGCCGATGTACATATCAACCGGCATCCATTTCTTTTCAACCGTTTTTGGAACTAGTTCTTTTTGGCCGTTCTCTGCAAGGAATCTGAACTGATAAAAACTCGAACATACAAACGTATCCATTGTATCTACTTCCGGAGTCCAGCCTTTTCCAAATATCTTTTCGACTCGCTTTTTAAGTTCTTTGGACTCAGCAATAGGTGAAGTTCCCGTTGGCTTAAATTCTACATCAATTGGAATTTTCCAAGGCAAGTGTTCCTCGGGAACAGGGTGTGCTTTTCCATCCGGATCATAAACAATTGGAATAAGGGAGCCCCAGTATCGTTGGCGGGAAATAGTCCAGTCCCGGAGTCTGTACTGAACCACAGGATATCCAATCCCCTCTTTTTCAATATATTTAATGATGTCCCCTCGAACTTCGCCCCATCGTCTTCCCTTAAATTCTTCCGGTTCCAACATTATTCCGTCAGGATCTTTGGTAAAGCAGTATTCTAGGTTCTTGACCTTCTTTGCCTCTTTTTCATCCTCTGGAACCATAACTACATGCAACGGAATATCATATTTCTTTGCAAACGCAAAGTCGCGCTCATCATGGACTGAACAATTAACAATACCTGTCCCGTAATCCATCACAGCAAACGAGGCAACCCACAGAGGCAAATCTCCAGTTACAAACTCCACGTAACGACCGGTGAATACTCCTTCTAAATCTTCTTCAAAGTTATACTTCTTCGTTGCCTTCTTCTTTTTTACACGCTCTATGAAATCTAATACTTCCTGTTCATTTTCTTGGCCTTTTATAAGTTCAGTTAGAAGCGGATGTTCCGGCGCAATAACCGCAAATGTTTGTGCGCGGAAAGTCTGAGGAACAGAGTCGTATACTTCAAATTCAACATCACTGTCTTTTACTTTGAATTTAAAATTCATACCTTCGCTACGCCCGATCCAATTTTTCTGCATAATCTTCGTTTTCTCCGGCCAATCCAGTTCTTCTAAATTATCAAGTAGCTTCTGAGCGTATTCTTTTGTCTTCCAGTACCACTGAGTCATGGGCTTCAAAATGATATCGGTGTCGCAGCGCTCACACTTTCCTTCCCAAACCTGCTCGTTGGCAAGAACTGTCTTACAGCCCGAACACCAGTTCACATTGGCATCCTTGCGGTATGCCAGATCCTTCTCGAACATTTTGAGGAACAACCATTGAGTCCATTTGTAATAATCAGGCTTGGAAGTATTTAGGGTTTTGCTCCAATCGTACATGCATCCCATGCGCTTGAACTGTTCAATCATAACCCCAACATTACCCTCAGTTGATTCTGCAGGAGGTGTTCCTGTACTAATTGCGAAATTCTCTGCAGGAAGCCCAAAAGCATCAAATCCCATTGGATGAAAAACATCCTTGCCCCTCATTTTCTGGAATCTGCTGAATGAGTCCGGAACGCTGTACATGTACCAATGCCCTACGTGAAGACGTGCTCCGCTTGGGTATGGGAACATAACAAGACAGTAATACGGATCCTTGGCCTTTTTGAAGTCCATTTCATACACCTTCTTCTCTTCCCACTTCTTCTGCCATTTGGCCTCTATTTCTGATGGGTTGAATTCGGGTTGCATGCAATAAAGATTACATCTTAGGGTGGGTCCATACAAATAGTTTTAATTTATAAAGGAGATAAGAGAGGTAAAAGAGACCCTTTTAACCCATAAATTCCCATCACAATCATTGCGTAAACGACCTGATCGTGCGACAATGACCTTCTCAATGGCCAGACTACCTACAGTTGCTATCATTGGACGACCTAATACAGGTAAATCTACACTATTCAATCGCCTTGTGGGGCATAGAAAGGCGATAGTTTCTGACGTGCCGGGAACCACTAGGGATCAGGTAGCAGGCAGAGTTGAGACTGACCAGTTGGACTTTTTGCTTATTGATACTGGTGGAATGGGTGGAGGATCCAAAGATCATGAGTTTGAAGATGACGTTCAGGTGCAATCCACAATAGCTCTGGAGAATTCTGATTTGATTTTGTTTACAATCAATTCACGAGAAGACTTAACCTCAAGTGACTTTGAAATAATCGAGGACCTGAGGAAAAAAAGGCAATCGCATGTGCCTGTGATAATCGTTCTTACCAAGTGTGATGATACTTCTACTATCGATGAGATATTGCCGGAGTACTATGCACTTGATATTGCAGATGAGATAGTTCCAATAAGCGCCATGCACGCTATGGGAGTTGAGGAGCTTAAGAATATTGTTATAGATAAATTAACTGAGCTTAACTTCAGCAACCAAGAAAACGAACAACCTACAACCTACAACCTACAACCTAAAATCGCAATTATAGGCAAACCCAATGTTGGCAAAAGTTCCCTGATAAATGCGTTTATGTCCGAAAAACAACAAACAACTTCTCAGCTTCTTGTTTCGGAAGTGCCGGGAACCACGCGCGATGCAGTTGATACCTCGATTAAATATCACGATCAGGAATATATCTTTGTAGACACTGCAGGAATTAAAAGAAGGAAAAGCACAGACAAAGGAATCGAAACATATGCTTATCTGAGGAGCATACAATCACTGGAACATTCTGATATTGCCGTGCTGGTGATTGACGCTACTGACCCTGTTAGCAAACAGGATAAAAGAATCGCTCGACTTGCGATTGAGGAGGGCAAAGGATTGATCGTACTTCTGAATAAATCCGATAAGCTTTCCGGCTCGGAAAAGGAGCTTGCCATGCAGAATGCCAGATCAGAACTCTCCTTTTGTAAGTTTGCTCCATTTCTTTGCGTTTCTGCAGAAACCAGAAAGGACCTGCTTAAAATCTTTGATCTTATAGAAATGGTAAATCAAAGCAGAACAAGAAGGATTGCAACTAAAGCATTAAATGATTGGTTCAGAAAGGAGGCATCCAGTAAAAGCCTTTCTTCCTCCAAACTTATAACTCAGGCAGAAGACGTGCCTCCAACATTCGTTCTGTTTTCCAAAAATCCGAAAAAGATCCGCCTAAATCAACTTAAGTCTTTGGAAAAGAGTTTGAGGAGCACTTTCGGATTTGATGGCTCTCCAATCAGATGGATTACAAAGAACAGTTGACACACCCCGCTTGCGCGGGGCTTTTGACAATTAACTCCTCATATTTTCAGAATGATGAAGTTGTCAATTGTTAAAAGCGAAGTCTCGCAAAGCGAGACTGAGCGTGTCAATTGTCAATTGTTATCCCTTATGCTGCGGCTTATGTCTGTCCTTGACTCTTCCATCTTCATGAATTGGAAGAGGAAATTCTTTAATAACTTCTTCCAGCTTATCCAAAAGTTTCGCGGGATCGTCATCCATAACCATATTAGGAGGAATTTTTCTAAGGCATAGCTCTTCGATTACATGAGGTACGGCATTGCTTATGCCTCCAGTATTAGTTAAAACTCCGTAAGGCCTTCCCTCATCATACGCAATTGTAAGTTCATTTAAAGTTCCTACTCCCCCTCCAACAAACACAACACCATCGGACGATCGGATGTTGATTATATCTCGCTCCATGAATCCCTGTCCCGTATAGATAATCATGTCATGCTCATGCGGAGAATTGTACTCGTGCATGTGCTCATAAAATGAGAAAGCAGGAGATATTCCCACAGTGAAAGCACCTGTTTCTTTTGCTCCCAATAATGAATCATTTGGAAGTCCCGGACATGCTCCATTTATGAAGATGTGTCCTCGTTTTCCAATCTCTTTTCCAAGCTCACGCGCCATTTCACGAGCATGAGGATCTTCTATCTGAGGTCCGCTTGCACTTCCCATTACTCCGATTTTTAGCTTGTGATTGTGATGGTCTGTCATAGTAAGTATTGTAATTGAATTGGGTTTAACTATCACTCATCATCGCCCGCATCATCCGAAATTATCACAGTCGAATCATCGTCTTCGAATCTGCTCATGTCCACCTCCATCTGCATGTATTGATCACCTGATTCAAACTCAACATTGACTGCCGGATACTTGCTCATTCCTTCCGGAGGAACAACTGCGACCCAAATAAAGAGGCCGAGGAATAGGAAGAATGTTGGATACTTCATTACTAATATTATACCATATAATGAGTGATTGGACAATATTGACCAAATTACCAAAGAAACAGAAGAATCAGGGGAAACAGAGGTTTCAGAGGATTTATCGTTATTACTCTTCTGGTTCTTCTGGTTCCTATGTTTCTTCTGCTTCTTTCAACTATCTCTAAAACTAGCCAAAATATCCACACAACCCTAAACTGCATCCAATGTGGTTTCCACTAGCCCTAGGATCGGCAGTCCTGTACTCATCTATGTGGCTCTTTGCAAGAGCCAGCAAAGGACTGCCGTCATCTGTAGTAACAGCTCTTAACTGTTGCTGGGGGCCAGTACTACTTCTTTGCTTCCTGCCATTCGTCGAGTTTCCGTGGGATCAATGGTGGTGGTATGCATATCTAATACTTCCATGGGTTTTGCTGCCTCTTTCGGCCTGGGTGCTTACGCATGCCTGCCAAAGGATAGATGTAACTGTGATCAATCCCCTATCGGCACTTTCTACAATTGCAACACTTTTAACTGCCGTCGTTCTGTTTTCAAGATCATTTGAGCAAATTCATATTCTTGGAATAGTAATAATCACATCCGGACTCCTGTTCTTGTATCACAACAGATGGCATACATGGAAAACAACATGGCTTTGGCTATCAATCCTTGCGGTTATTATCATGGGTATTAACGCCTCTATATTAAAAGAGGTAATCTCGCTGTTCCCTCACCCAATTGCAATATTGGCCATTGGGGAAACAGGTTCGTTTTCTTTTCTAGTTTTGGTTTCTGCAAGAAAAGACTGGAAGCAAGTTAATTGGACCAAGAGAAATATTTTGCTTGTGAGCACTTTTTCTTTCGTAGTCTTTGCACAAGCGATTTTGATTTTCTTGGCTCTCGCTCTCGGTCCCGCACCGCATGTAATTGCTATCAAGAGAACTTCTATACTTCTGACTGCACTTGGAGGTTATTTGATTTTTAAGGAGAAGGATCAGTCGATTTTAAGGCTCGTGACTTCGTGTGTCATTGTGGTGGCCGGAGCAATTCTTCTTAATTTATGATTTAAAGGATATAAATGATATAAAAGATAATCCTTTATCTCCTTTATATCCTTTATTTCCTTTTATTTAATATAATCAATCCTATTCAAATTATGCTCATTATTTGTCTTGGCATAATGAATCTTCCCATCGTTTCCATGAAGGTAATACCAATACTCTGAGTCTTTCGGGAAAAGCGCAGCACGCATACTTTTCTCCCCCGGACTGGCGATAGGCCCCGGCGGAAGGCCTTTGAACTTGCGGGTGTTGTAAGGAGAATTCGTATTAAGATCAGCAACAGTAATCGCGCCGGTCGGCTTATCTATTATGTATCTAACTGTGGCATCAACCCCCAATCCCATTCCTGCATCGAACCGCTTCCATAATATTCCGGAGATAACAGAGCGCTCATCATCGGATAAAGCCTCTTCTTCTATTAATGAAGCCATTGATATTACTTGATGAAGACTATGCTTGGGATCCTCGAATTGCTTCGGAAACGCTTCCAATACCCTTCGCCTGAAAGTCGTAAGCATACGCTCAATAAAAAACTTAGAAACGAAATCTTCCACGTCTATGTAATATGTCTCCGGAAACAAATACCCCTCCAGCCTTCCTCCCCTCTTTGCTTGACCCTGGCCGGACGGCAGAAATTCAAACGTCTCGAAGTCGCAGTCGCTGGCACACGCAATTATTTCTCCTCCTTCAATAATCCCCTTTTCTGTAAGAAGTTCATCTATGTCTTTGACCGTAAACCCTTCAGGAATTGTTACTATCATCTCCTCTGCCCTTCCGTCCTGCAAAACTTCCACAATCTCCGCAACATTCATAGATGGCCTTATTACAAATTTTCCCGCTTCCAGATTTTTCTCAACTCCGTGCAATTTTGTAAATATCATAAACGCTCTCTTTGACCTGATGAGTTCCAGTTTGTCCAAATGTTCAGAAATAGATCTGACAGACATTCCAGATTCTATCTTTACAGCCTTCCTATCATCGCTATTTGAATTGACAGGACTAAGTGATAGCTTGTACCAGGCAAAAGCTCCGACACAAACAAAAAGAATGATGATCAATAATTTTTTCATAACCTGAGAATTGCTAAGAGGCCTTATTGTCAATTGTCAATTGTCAATTGTCAATCGTTATTCACTCATCCCTCTAAGTCCCGCCTCGGTCGGCATCCCCATATCTCCCATAATCCCCTGCATCTTTTCGGAAGCAACTACTTGCGCCTTATTCAATGCTCGATTTAGAGCGTCTTTGAGTAATTCAGGAATCTTTTCTCTTGGTACATCATTTCCAATCGTAATAGAAACTATCTCTTGTTCCGCAGTTACGACGACTTTTACGCCCTGAGCTTCTGCTTCTACCTGAATTTTTTTAAGCTCCTTCTTCATTTTCTTTGCCTGCTTCTGGAGCTTGAACATATCTCTGGCTTGGGATAATGAGACCATAGCAATTAGTTGAAATAGGTAATAATAGTGAGTAGTGGGTAGTTGGTAGACTAAAGCATAACCTAATTTTCCACTACACACTACTCACTACCCACTTTTTTTATTAACCACCTATTCCAATCCTATCCTCGATCTCCTGATCAACGAATACCTTCTTTCGCCCATACTTCATTCTGCTGTATTCCTTAATAAGCTTTGCCAGTTTTTCATTTCGATCTGACTCATCGTAGATTGTTGTCAATGAAAACGGACGGGACTGGACATTGTTGATATTAAGCTTGGTATAAGCCGAGAAGTTTGGAATTCCAATAACATCCTGCTCGGAAAGAACCGGAGCATATTCCTTCGCCATGTACTCTGAGTCTTCTGCACCAATCTTGAAGCTCATTATAGTTCCAACGTTACCAAAGATTGCATCCCTCATTTGCGTACTCGAGTCTCCGTAGCCGGAAGTTTTCCCGACCAATTGTCCTATGTACTGGTGAGCCATAATAAGGGCAAGTTCATACTTTCGGGCTTCGGAAAGTATTGTAACGAATGCATCTGTCACGAAGTTTTGGAACTCATCAACATAAAGATAGAAACGTTGTCTTTCTTCTCGTGGTATGTCAGCGCGTGAAAGAGCCGCCATATTAATCTTGTTAACAAAAATAAGTCCGAGTAACTGGGCATTTGTATCCCCGATTTTTCCTTTGCTCAAGTTCACAAGCAATACTTTCTTATTATCCATAATCTCACGAATATTGAACGCGCTCTTTGGTTGGCCGATTATATTTCTCATCGTTGTGTTTGTGATGAACGGTCCGAACTTCGAGCTGAAGTATGGAATCATTTCTTCTTTCTCGCGCTGACCCGTTTTTGCCATTTCATGTTCCCAGAAACTTCGGACAACCTTATTTCTGCATTTGGCTACTTTATATTTCTGGAACTCTTCATCTACAAACATACGAGGGACATCCAGAATCGTTGCCCCCTCTTCTTCATCATCCATCAAAGTAAGACACCCGTTTCGGAAATAGTGCTGGATTCGAGGTCCGAATATTTCATTACCAAACAGTTTGATGAAGATTTGCATAGCATCCAAAGATGCTCGGTCTTTTTCTTCTTCGGATTTTACTTCAAGCAAATTAAGTCCCATCGGCCTGTTAGCGTCTGCAGGATTAAAGACTACAATGTCTTTGGCTCGCTCCTTTGGAGAATGTGCCAAAGCATCTTCAATCAGATCGCCATGAGGATCAACCATGCAAACCCCATCTCCGTTCGCAATATCTTGTCGTGACATGTACGAAAGCAACGTTGATTTACCTGAACCAGATTTTCCTATTACATAATGATGACGCGTTCTGTCTTTCGGAAGGAACCTGATATTGGTTTCGACTCCGCGATACTTGTTAATTCCAAGAACAACTCCTTCTTTTGGAACAGATGGTGGAGGAGGCAAGACTTTGTATGTACTCCACTGAATAATTGGGATCTTGTTGTACCTGCTATCCGGGAAGTGAAAAAGGCCTGCCAACTCTTTCCCTCCCATCAAACACTCATTGGAAAAATATCCTCCAATTCTGTGCTTCCACAACCTGTGGAAAAACCATGCATTCCACTTAAGAGGCATGAATGGTATGAACATCCTCTTATTTTCGAGATAATTTCCATAAAGATCCTTATACGCATTGAACGCTACCTGCATGTTATTGGTTATTTCCATGGAACGATCATATGTTTCACTTGATGCAAGAATTCTGATCGATGCGTGGTAGAAGTTCATACCTGCCTTTTCTCCCATTCGCTTGTAGAGCTCTTCTTCCGGCTGAAGCATTCGCACATAACTGTCCCCGCTGGAAGCACCAGGAGCATCTGTAGATGCAACTTTTGCAACTCCGCCAAGAAGTCCCAAGATCGGCCCAATAATTGGAATACCACTTCCCCACTTCTCTTTTTCGCCTTTGAACTTTTTGGTTGCATACTGCCTTGCTTTATATGCCCATCTGTTAGAGAAGGACGGAGTCAGCACGACCTGAACTGCCGCTTTTTCTTCTTCTTTGAGCTTGCTTAGAACGTTTGCAATTCCATTCAAAGGATCATCCTGCATTTCGGTGTAGCACCTGATTGGATAATAGTAGTCTCTACTGAACGTCATGTGGTAGCCCATCAAAGCTGATCCTTTCGGGCATATATCTGGCGTTTCTTCCGGAGTAACTTCTGCATTCGGATAGTAGGAGGTAACTTGTTTCTCAACTATCGAAGCAAGACTTGGCTGCGTTACCACAAAAAACATCAATTGGTTTTTTTCCAGAAACATCTCGAAACTCATTATGATGTGACGGAAAAACCAAAAGTGAATCATCTGCTGGAAGTTTAAATTTCTAACTTCCCAAAGAGCCCGGAACAGCTGTTCCATAATCGCTATCTTTTCCCTGAAGTCTTTCTCGGTCCTCTTTTCCTGATCTATCTTGCTGTCTCCTCGCGGGAGAATGACCTTGAGAGTTATCAGCTTCTTTGATTTATACCATTCATAATAGAAACGCCCCGCATATCTAAACAGTCTATAGAAAATATAAACTGAAAGAATAGTAATTGTGAAACCTACAGGATGTTCCATTATGAACTCACCCATCAACACCCAAGAACCCGGATTTATCGCTGTTATTACAACGACGACGAATATCCATATACAAGGCCAGAATGCGTACCTTAGGAAGTTAAACACTTAAGCTATAAGGGAGGGTTAATATAATCATACAATCCTTACATTGTAGCAGAAAATCGCTATTCCTGATAGGGCTTGACCTTGAACAACAACTATTGGCTACTTCAATTATTGCAATCTCCAACTATCATCCTCATCTCTCTGATTCTTCCTTCTTTGGTTCCTACAAAAATTTTGTATTCCCCAATCTTTGAAGGTGTAAAGTGAAATCTTTCCTTAGGACCTACAAAATCCTGCATTCTGACAAAAAAGCCATCCGGATACTTGATTCCTCTTACTACAAAAAACTTATTGGCACCAAGAGAAACCTGTTTGCCTACAGTCCAGGTATGTGGAACACCTCTGTGAAAACGAACCTGTTTTGTGATTCTTTTCTGGAATCTTCTTGTTTCCTGAACACATTTGTCCACATACGAATTATCACCGAGTCTTTGGAAAGTAGCACTGACCACGCCTTGCCCGAGCGGTGCAATCTCTCTGAATGCAGCCAGGCTCAAATCCATATTCCTGCCGTCGACATAAGGGCCTCTGTCATTGATCCTAACTGTTACGCTCTTTCTATTATCCACATTAGTTACTTTGACCAGAGTATTGTGAGGCAGTGTTCTATGAGCCGCAGTTATATCGTGCATATCGAACGTTTCCCCAAACGCGGTTCCATTTCCATGAAAATCATCTGCGTAGTAGCTTACCAAGTGGACTTGCTCCATCAGCTTCGAATCCAATTTGCGCGCAAGTTTTATAACATCGCTCTGGGTTATATGCAGATTGCTGAAGTCATCTTTATATTCAATTATTGGGCACTCAGCAAGCATTCCTGCAATGTTATCTCTGCCCATTAAAAACAAATCTTCACGAACATTTCTGGATCTAAAGAGCCACAAAAGCGCATCTTCCATGTTTAGTGGAGAATCCGGATCAAATTTTTTTGCTTCATCAATAATCCCCCGCGTTGTCGCATAAGTTATTTCCGTATAACCATAATCATCTTTCTGGATGTCTCTGAATACGGATTCCCTCGGTTCAAAAGCTGAGCGTTGTATGCTGTTCCAAATAATAAGGAATCCTTCACGACGAGAAATGTAACCTTCTTCTGCGAAAACAGAAGCGGGTATAGCAAGCGTAACAATGAACAGAATTATTCTGGGCATGGATAAGTAGACTGAAGGCCCAGCTAACAATTATCAATTGACACGATCTCTAGCTTCATTAGCTTCTAGCTTCATTAGCTTCTGCTAATTGTTATTCAAAGTTACCACAGTAAAAAGCTAATGAAGCTAGAAGCTAAAAGCTAATAAGCCATTATAAGACTCTCCAACCTTCTCCTCTAACTCTTCGCAAAGTTGATCTGACTTTTTCTTTTTTTAGAGTATGCAAAGTTTTTGGTCCAACATATCCCGCGCCGGTATCATCGTCTGATGTAATCAGTCCGCGAGAAATTTGATATTTTCTGACTGCTTCCTTTGTAAGCGGTCCAAAGTAACCACTTATGCGATCGGGCGGGAAAAATCCTTCTGCAGCCAGACGTTCCTGAAGTCTGCGAACTTCTGACCAGCCTTCTCCTTCTCCCAAGAATCGTTCAAATACTTCTCCTCGATTTGCCAGGACTTCCTCGATTTTTTGTCGATCCAGAAGCTTATCAACTCGATCGACAACCAAAAGTCTGTTCCATTCTCCTAGCAAGCGCCTGAGAGTTATAGGGCCAATTCTTCCAGCTCCCGGATCCTGGGCTGTTCCAACCAGAAAGTTTTCTTGTTGGAATTTAAGGATTGATGAAGCAAGTTTGTCCGAGTATTCGCCGTCAGTTTTGCCGTCCCAGTATCCCAAAAATCTGAGAATTCTTTGCGCCTCCATTACCGTACTAGGCGCCGACGTCTTGTCCACAAATCCTCCAACCGGATCTCGCGCCTCTTTTCTTTGGACAGCCGCAAGAATAAATGCAGCAGTGCGTTCTGTCAGTTGATCGGAGGGCTCATTCAACCTGAAGTCTCTGATGAATGCCATGAGCGATCTTTCCGTATCTCTTCCAAAGTAATTAGTCGTACTGCGTCTGAAGTATCCAAGCTTCTTTAAGTACTCCTGCATTCGTCTGACAGAAGGTCCACTGTCATCTAACTTTGGACGAACGGCAAGGAAGTTTCCTCCTTCCGGCATATAAAGATTAAGGCGTTCATAGAACGTTGGAATGTTTTCGAAAGCAAACTTTAAATCGGGCTTGCGTGATGCCAGAGGATACACAGTTCCTGTAATTCTCTGCACTCCGAATGAAAGTGCACGCGCCAATCCCTCTTCTCCATGCCCTACCCAAATATCCAAACGATGCACACCGTTTCCGAGATCTTTAATTGCCCCTCCTCTGTCATGAACTTCCAAGACTCCCAAACCCGGTAGACGAACGCGAGTTCCAAAAGCATAACTCGCAGGCGCTGCTAGCATTCCCGGGAAAACTTTCGTTCCATCAGATGAGGTAAGCCCCTCGCCGTTCAATATCTTGTCAGCTTTTAATCCACCCTTAACATAGCAACATTGTCCGGGAACGGGAGAATAGTATGCAGTAATAATAAACTCCTGCTCAAAAGCTTGCGTGCCTTTCAAAAGATTTTCCTGGCTAAAAATATCTGCAGGAGCCGCGAAAGAAATCAGCGCTACTAATCCCAAAATGTGCCGTGGTACTTTTTGCTTTTTTTTGTTCATATTATCGGATAATTATACCACAAAAGCCGTTTCGTCTCTTTCTGTAAGAAGTGACAAATGTCCTGCTTTTTATTATCAAGAATTATTGTCCAGTAAAGTTATCATGAAACTTGCATTTGATACACATAATCATAGACAATGATCCTGACCCACCTCTTCTCATGACTAAATTTATATCTAAAACACTTATAGGGACATATTTTTTCCTTGCCTCAACCTCCAGCGCAATCGCTCTCGATTTGGGTGAACCTGGAATTGGAGGCTCAACTGATTTACGCCAGACAATAATTAAGCTTGTAAAAGAAGTTCTTCTCTTTATGGCGCTTATCGCAGTCGTAGTAATTGTAATTGCAGGCGTGCGCCTTGTGGTCTCGCAAGGCGAACAGGAGCAAATAGAAAAATCCAAGAAAACAATTATCTATGCGATCATTGGGCTGATCGTTATTTTGCTTGCTACGGCAATAGTTAAGTTTGTTGAAATGGCATTGGGACTCTAGTTCGACAATCAACACGGCGCCTCTGGCGCCTCTCAACAATCGACAATCAACATTGTTCACTAAGTTGACTGTTGACAGTCACGCGTGGTTCGGCTGAGTTCACCACAAGTAAGCGTGACGTGTCGATTGTTGATTGTCATCTCACTATTATCTCCTCTTCCAATCGAATACCAAACTTCCCGGGAAGATACACGCCAGGTTCTATGGTAATAATTTCGTTTGGTAACAGTTTAGTCGAACTACCATGTTGACTTAATGATATTCCCTCATGAATGTCCAATCCCACTCCATGCCCAAGCGAATGTGTGCAGTACTCTTCAAGTTCATATTCAGAAAGAATGTCGCGAGCAATTTTATCCAGCTTATGATTAGTGATTCCTGACCTTACTGACTCAATAGCTTTTTGTTTTGCTTCGGATACTGCATCCAAAACTTTTTGCTGAAGACTCGTTAGCCGACTTGTGAAAAATACTTGGCTTTGGTCAGAGCAATAACCTTTGTACTTTGATCCAACATCAATTTGTACTATATGACCTTTTTTAAGTTTCCGATCCGTAGCATGATGATGCGGACAACTCGAGTGCGTACCGAAGGCAACAATTGGCTCGAAAGCTAATTCTTCAGCGCCAAGTTCACGCGCCCATTCCTCAAATTTCCAAGCTAACTGTTTCTCTGTGGGACGGGATTTAAGCGCCAATGGAACTCTCCTCAGAAGCTCCTCCGTAATGCGCTGTGATCGTTTGAATTTCCTTATTTCATCAGGGCCTTTCTGTCTTCTGAAATGCTCAATTATTCCCTTCTTTTGTACAAATTTTGTATTCTTGTTTTTCCGTTTCAATCTGCGCAATTGTTCGACTGTAACATGCTCAGATTCAAATCCAGTTTCATCAAGCTTTTTAAGTGCCGATCCCATCTTTTCCGGCAAGTGAACCTTGATAATCGAATCAGCTTTTTTATCCGCTATTTCCTTGTATCTCCCATCTGCAAAAAGATCATATGAACGTGAAGTTACAAGTAGCACCCCAGAGCTCATTTTAATACCTGTCAAATATTCAATATTTGTTGGATTAGTGACCAAATAGGACTTAGTATTAGATAACTTGAGGATTTGGTTTGGAGAAGTGGGACGCATAACAACATTATAGCTTTATTAGCTTGTAGCTTCATTAGCTTTCGATTTTCCTTGTGTATTAGAGACACCAGAAGAAGCTAATTAAGCTAAAAGCTATAAGCTAAAATCGGTTTAATGGAACTAGTTAAAATGGATTTATTGTGATAGAATATGTTGAAATGAGTCTAATTCTTCGTCCTTGGCAAACCGCCACTTTAACAGCTTCGTTTTGGCTTATTAAGGCCGGAAGCGCTTTGGCTCAAGTCTATTCTGGAGGAGGAGTAAAAGCAGGAGTAAGTGCAGCCTCTGGCACAGGAGTTAGCGATGTTAGTTTAAAGTCGTTAATCGGAAATATTGTTGATCAGGCATTGCTGTTTGTCTCATTGCTTGCAGTAACTGTAATCATTATTGCAGGCTTTTATCTAATTCTTGGAATGGGATCAGATAGTTCACGCGAAACAGCGAAGAAGATTATTATTTATGTCTCAGTTGGCCTACTGGTAATTATTCTCTCCAAACTATTCGTCAACCTTATTAAATCCCTTGTCTAATCATGACAGCAAAAAATCTAAAACAAAAATTTACAAAAGCATTACTTCTAGCTTTTGTTTGCACAGGAGTAATTTGCATATTGCCTGTACAGTCAGTTGTTGATGTGGCTTTCGATAATCTAATTCCTATTGCTTATGCAGATGCCCTCGGAGATGCATCTGAAATTGGCGGCATAGACGACTACGGCGGGGGTGACGGAGATACGGTGCGCGACAAAATTCGCGATATAGTTCAGCAAGTTCTTTTATTCGTAGCCCTAGCGGCAACAGTTGTCATTGTTATAGCTGGAATAATTTTAATTGTGGGAATGGGTAGCGATGAATCTCGCGAAAAAACAAAGAAGATAATTCTATATGCGATCATAGGAATAATCGTGATAGCAATTGCGGAAGCTTTTGTTATATTAGTTACAACAGCTGTTGATAAATAAAAATAAAATGCCCATAAAACAAACAAATCATTATCGAACCTTGGTTATCGCAGGACTGGCAATCCTAGTGACCTTCACGACAGGTAGTGCAATTACAGCTCAACTTACTTCATCTTCCGGGAAATTTACTATAAAGCGTGGATCGATTCTGGAGGTGGTTCCGGTTCACTCTCTGCAAAAACCAAAAACAAGCTGGGTTCTTTCCAGAGATGGAACATTTGTGGAAGCCAAGACGGTCAAACTTTTTAGGACCAGGTTCATAGAATCCGGTACTTATAAACTGGATTCTGAATTAAAAGAAGGCGATGACTCTAATAGGAACAGAGTAAGCATTAGAATCAACATTCCAGAAAAACCTCCCAAGAAGCAAATCCCAAACCAGAAAGAAACAATCGCTACTGTTTATCCCCGTCCGAATGACTCCGGCCACATCATTATAAATTCAAATGCAGCAGTAGTTTTGCTTTCTCCATTGCAGACAATAGAAAGAACCATCGTTTTGGACCTGGACGCAACGATCGACCAAAATGGAGATGGCAATGCGTTAAACGATAATGGAGCAAACGGTACTTATTTCTCTAAAAAAGGAACTCCTATCGCACTTTGGTTCTCGAACCCTTCGGGAACTCACACTCTTACGCTATCGACAAAAAATGCTCAAGGAATAACTCAAAAACAAACGGTATTTGTAATGGACAAGAGATCGGAAGAACTGATGCAAAGACAGGAGATTGAAAAAAGCGCAATAGTTGCAGAAGATTTATCCAAGGGGCGCTTCGCCTTTCATATAGAAGAAAAATTCAATATGCCAATTGTAACAAAATGGGATTTTGGAGACGGAATACAAAGTCTTTTGGACAAACCTGTCCACACTTACACACAAACTGGAAGTTTTCGTGTTAACGCAGAGATTATTGAGATTCGCAGTGGCAAGGTGCTAAAGGAAGCTTCGAAAACTGTTAAGGCAGACTTCTCTGTTAAACCGCATATTGATAATGACGATGAAGATAAGAAAAAAGATAAGTCTTCGAACATTGGAGGCTTAGTTAAACTGTTACTAAAGATACTTGGAATTGGACTTCTGGCTCTTTTGATAGGAGGCGGAATAGTATTTGGAATATCCAAAGTTGCAAAACGCGGTCCTTCAATAGAAGATAAGTTGGCAAAAGCCGAAGAGAAGCTCTCTGGCAAGGGTACAGAGAAAGATAAGGCGGATGTTATGGAGATAAAAGATGAAGAGCCTTCTGAAACCAAAGAACCAAAGAAGATTGAAGAAGCTGAAGTTGTTGACACTAGAAAAGATGAAAAAGAGGTAAAGGAGATAAAAGAATCCAAAGACGAAGCTGTAGCTGCGACTCCTGAGTCGCAGCCTGCGCCAAAGGCGCAGCCCGCACCCGAACCAAAGCCTAAGTCCAAACCCGTCGAAGATGCTCCACAGGGTAAACCAGCCTCTGTACCTCCTCCCAAAAAGGACAAAGGCCCGGTTCCATCTTGGCTGCAACCCAGCGCCGGAGCTCAAGCGACTGGTGCAGGGCAGCCATCTGCTAGTGCACCTGTCGAAGATGCCCCACAGGGTACAAAGCCTGCACCAACACCTTCACCCACGCCTTCACCTTCACCCACGCCCTCTCCCCTGCCTGAGCGGCAGGCAGGCACACCACAACCACAAGGAAAAACACCCGACTGGCTTCAGCCTTCCACAACTGCTCCTGCAGTAAGCTCGCCTGAACCAACACCCTCACCCACGCCCGCACCCTCACCTAAACCTCAAGAGCCAGCACAAGACAAAGTACCAGAAAATAGTGGACCAGACCTGTCCCCCGTAGACAAGAATTCTCGAGGTGAAGCCCCCAAGAAATCAGGGAACGACTCCGATATTGCGAAGGGGGAAGGGCCGATGCCAGATTGGCTAAAATCTAATAACAACGCCTCACCCACACCCGCGAGCCCCGCGAAGCTCGAAGAGCGAAGTGGGGAACCAACACCCCTGCCTGACCGGCAGGCAGGCGCACCTACTTCTGAACCAAAGAAAAACGACGATAGCACTGTTGCGTACTTAAAAGCAGAAGGAATCAGTAAGCAAAAGTCCGAAAATCAAAATCAACCCAAAAAGGATAATGGGAATAATAACAACGGAAGAAACCGTAATAATCGAAACAAGAGTAGAAAGAATGGCAATAATGGGCCCAGGCCTCCTCAGAATCAGAATAATCAGCCTCCTCCTAAAAACAATCAACCGCCTCCACAAAACGCTTAAAGTTGTTTGACTTCCAGGAATCCTAGGTTATTATCTCTGCACATATGCAGTGTGACACTTTCAAGTCGCAGGTAAACCTAATTACTCCACCACCTGGAGCGAGGTTGCGTATGTAAGTTTTTCTTGAACTTCATTTCCAACCTCACGCAAAGGAGGTTGTTTTTTTATATATGTAACTAAATATTCTCATGGAATCTGATAATGAAATCATTGTAATTAAAGTCGGAACGGACACCGTTACCGAAAACAGCCACTTGAACGGCGTGGTTATGGCCCGTATTGCCAAACAAATTTCTGAACTGCGGGAGCAAGGCAAAAGAGTCATACTTGTCTCTTCCGGAGCTGTAGGAGCCGGCAGATCATTATTACCTGACGGAGTGGATGAAGGCGTTAACGATATGAAACAAGGGCTTTCCAGCATCGGGCAAACAATGCTCATGGATGAATGGATGCACCACTTCAGGCGACATAAAATAATGTGTGCTCAGGGACTTGTGAAAGAAGGAGATTTTGAAAACGGAGAAGGAACCGAGAACATGCAACGTGCACTCGAAGAAATTCATGCGATCGAAACAGCTACCAAACAGGCTATAGTTCCTATTGTTAATGGAAATGACTTTGTAACACATGGTGCTATCGATTATGACAATGACCATATCGCAGGACTGATCGCAGAAACTGTGGGAGCCACTAGGGTTGTATTCTTAACGGATGTGGACGGCCTATATGACAGAGATCCTGAAGAAGAACAAGCGCAATTAATTCGCGAAGTGCATGCCGGAGTAGATGACTGGTCAAAGTATATTGTGCAAAAAGGAGAATCCGATAATCACATGGGATCTAAATGTGAAGTGTCCGAGCGCCTTGCAATTGCAGGAGTTGATGTGAATATCGGTAATGGATCTGTTGAAAACGCCATTCATCAACTGCTTAACCACGAGATTGGGACGAGGTTTTATGTTTAAGAATTATTTTCTGGGGATAGCGATGGCTTAGGTTACTTTTTGTTCAGCTTCAACTTGCCCATTAATTTCTTGGGTAGAAACCAGCACACAAATAAACCTACTTCAGTATGATATCTAAATCTACTTACTCGGATGCTTGTGCATTGCCTGTAATACACCTAAAGCCGCAGCTCTTGCTTCAGTTGCAATCTCGGGTGGCAAATCATCAGGCAATTCAAGAACAACGTCGTCAGTATACTCACTTACTGTATTTCCTTCGTCATCTAGACAAGAAATGCCTCCATCGTGACCTTTAAGCACATCATTGAGCTTATCGACAGCTTTATCAACTTCAGGATTTACTCCTGTAGAGCGGTATTTTGTATCGTAGCCAGGTAGTTGTTCTCTCATAATATGATTTGGTATATATGTGTATATTATACCAAATAATATTATATCTTGCAATGGGGCGAGAGATGGGTTGGCAACCCTAAGACCTGCCGGACTCTGACCCGAGCCGCTCTAACCAACTGAGCTATTCTAAGAAGTTTATTTCTGGGGCGAGAGATAGATCTTCTTCGCAAGCTTCGAAGATCACACAACCCGAGACGCACTCTACGAAGCTTGCGTAGTAGAGTGGGGCGAGAGATGGGTTTTGAACCCACGACCTGCCGGACCACAACCGGCCGCTCTAACCAACTGAGCTACTCCCGCCACGATGCACACATATTAAAGGAAAATATCGACCATATAAACTATTTCTATTCCTATCTTACTTTAGCTTAAAAAGCCTCCCTCCTCTTATTTCCATCAAACACCAGCAAAACCCCTCCAACCAAAATCATCAGATTCCTCAAGTTCAATATCAAAGTAAACTTGAGTCCCTCCTGAGCTAGCAGCTTGTCGTAATAAAGAGGCCCTAGCCACTGTCTCGCCACTCCCATTAGAACCAAACTTATAATCAGGCCCAAGGTGAATATGCTGGTCTGACGATTTCTGAGAGTATCAATGACAATTATTATCAAGATCGGATAAAACCACATTACAAACTGCGGGGATAGTATCGGACTTGCAAAAACTATCCACATCATCGTAAGTGGAATCCAAACTGCAGATTTTTCTGACCTCTTCTTCCAAGCGAAATAATAAATTGCAAGGAGTCCCAAAATAAGAATAATAGTTGAGGCAAATGTAACTGAATTACCAAGTTCTGCATTATGATGCGCAACATGATGAAGTGCAGTCTCAACTTTTTCTCCGTTCAAGTTTTTAGCAAGCATGTGTATGCCTGACCAAGTACTATCAATTCCCACTCCCCTTTCGGAATGGTACTTGAGCATGTACTTCACATTCTCAGTTGACTGACTTATCCCCAATGTAAATATTGGAATAAGAACCGAAACAACAATTCCAACAAAAACACCGTAACTTAATCTTTTCTGGGCATTCTTTGGTGCGAGAATATAAAGAAGTGGAAGAAGTACAATCGGAGTCAGTTTAAGTGCGGATGCAAGTATCAAAAAGAATCCGCTGTCTTTCCATCTATCATTCAAGCTAGCTCTCCACGACATAAAGATCAGAAGCATTACAACAATATCAAAGCGCGCGACTGAGTAGTGAACTCCAATCAAATAAATGGATACAAAAGTTGCAATGATCAGAATTGAAGCATCTTCGGTTTTACAAAATCTGTAAGCATACAGTGCCGCTCCAATCATCATTAGCCCCAAGAATATGAGCCAAGCTGTTTCGAAGGAGAAACCTGGCAAGCTAAGAGCATAGAATAATGAGGAAGCCAGTGGCGGATATTCACTTGTACCAACTGACCCCGCAATTTTCTCGAACACATCAATATCATTAGAAAACTGAACATATGGAAAATATGTTGTAAGAATTGCTAGAAAAGCTATAGCCAGCGTCAGAGCAATAAAAAGATGATGTTTCATGGCACTATTATCAACTTGCCAAACCCCCTTGGCAAGAAGACTGAAAGCGTGTACCATTTTTTTTCGAATGTCCCAACCAATGTTCCGCACACCAAAGGGTACACACGATGTCCTTCCAGAGGATCATCAGTACATGACGTATATAAAAAAGGCCGTTAGGCATCGCGCGAGGCAAGCGGGTTATAAAAGGATAGAAACTCCGATGTTCGAAAATAAAGCAATCTTTGAACGTGGAATAGGAGAGCACACCGACATAGTCGAAAAAGAATTGTTCATGATAAGTGGAAAGAAAAATGACGAGGGTTCAGCGAAGTTCGCCCTAAGACCAGAGTTTACTGCTGGTATTTGTCGGTCTTATATTGAACATGGGATGCATCAGTTTCCACAACCAGTAGAATTTTATTCCATTGGCCCATGCTTCCGATACGACAGACCCCAAAAAGGAAGATATCGACAATTCCATCAATTCGATATGGAAGTAATTGGACTCAAAGATCCAAGCATTGATGCACAGCTGATTCTTGTAATTTCAAAAATACTTGCTGACCTCAAAATTAGAGATCGACTGAATCTTCAGATTAATAACATAGGTACAACTGAAAACCGTCAAGCTTATACCGAAGCAATTAAAGACTTTTTCATAGGCAAGGAGAGAAATTTACCGGAATTAGATCAACAACGGTTGAAAACTAATCCAATGAGACTCTTGGATTCCAAAGAAGAAGATACTCAAATAATTTTAAAGAGCGCACCAACAATGGATCAATTCATTGATGATGAAAGTAAAGAGTTTCACTCAACTCTTCTTGAATATCTCGATGCTCTCGAGATTTCTTATGAAGAGAACAATACTCTCGTGCGCGGTCTTGATTATTACACACAAACAGTATTCGAATTCTGGGATGAATCTACGGGTGCGCAGAATGCAGTTGGAGGTGGCGGTCGATACGATGGGCTTATTGAGCTTTTGGGAGGGCGTCCTACTCCTGGCGTTGGATTTGCCGGAGGTATGGAGCGCATGATATGGCATATGAAGGAAGCTGGAGTTAAAGCTCCATTCAAAGATCAGGTTGATGTTTTTGTGGCACAGTTGGGACCGGAAGCCAAGAAGAAATGTCTTACTCTGATTTCTGATCTTCGCGATAGAGGAGTTCACACTCTAGGAGCTCTGGGTGAAGCAAGCTTAAAGAGCCAGATGAGACTCGCAGACAAATTCGGAGCACGTTACACCTTGCTTCTGGGTAAGATGGAAGTAAAAAGCGGAACAATTATTGTTAAAGATATGGAAGCTGGGAAACAGCAAGAGATTAAATTCAAAGATGCAATTCCAACCATCCTTAAATTTATTGGAGAAAAAAACCTCGACACATACACTCTCAGAGACAAGTTTGTAGAGGTGGATGAAGACTAAGCTAATTGACAATTAACAATTGACAATTAACAATTAACGCAAGCGAAAACAAACTTCGCGCCGCTTTAGAATTGTCAATTGTCCATTGTCAATTGTTCATTCTATATGTCTAGGTTTTTAACCCCCTTCGCATGCGTCTGAATAAATTTACGTCTTGGAGCAACCTCTGATCCCATAAGTGTTGAAAAAGTTAAGTCGGCTTGCTCGGCATCTTCCATAGTTACTCTGAGCATAATTCTGTGATCCGGATCCATTGTAGTATCCCACAACTGTTCCGCATTCATTTCTCCCAAACCTTTGTATCGCTGTATGTGCACTCTAGGAGATTTCTTTGTCGACTCTTCCTCGGATGCTTCTTGGTCTGACATCAATTCCTGCATTTCATCATCGTCTGATGCTTCTTCTTCCTCTGATTCTACTGCCTCTTCCAGATTTACCCCCCACTCAGTCATCAAATTCTTTTTCTCATCGTCATCGAACACATACCTTTCGTCTTTGCCTTTGCTAATCTTGTACAGAGGAGGCTGAGCAATATACAAATGACCAGCTTCGATTACTTCCGGGAAGTACCTGTAAAAGAGGGTCAGCAAAAGAGTTCTAATGTGAGCTCCATCCACATCCGCGTCTGTCATTATTACAATTCGATCGTATCTAAGCTTGGTTAAATCTTTAACATCTCCGATGCCAATTCCCAATGCAATTATCAACGATTTGATTTCATTATTTGCAAGCATCTTATCCAATCTCGCCTGCTCAACATTAAGAATTTTTCCTCTGAGAGGAAGTATTGCCTGGAATCGCGGATTTCTTCCCTGCTTAGCGGAACCACCAGCGGAATCTCCCTCAACAATAAACAGTTCCGAGTCAGCAGGATCTTTTGATTGGCAGTCTGCGAGCTTGCCCGGAAGAGTCATTCCTTCCAGAGCACCCTTTCGGATTACGCTATCGCGGGCAGCCCTAGCTGCAAGCCTTGCACGGGATGCGAGCAAACATTTTGCAACTATATCTTTGGCTTCAGATGGATGCTCCTCCATGTATTCAGCCAACTTATCATTAACCACAGTCTCTACTGCTGTTTTCATCTCTGCATTTCCAAGTTTGGATTTGGTTTGCCCTTCGAACTGCGGCTCCTTGATGCGGATCGAGATTACTGCTGTAAGCCCTTCACGCACATCATCAGCTGACAGGTTTTCATCCTTTTCTTTTATTAAACTCTGAGAACGAGCATAAGCATTGATCGTTCTGGTTAATGCTGCCTTGAATCCTGTTAAGTGATGTCCTCCTTCGGTTGTGTGGATGTTGTTTGCGAAACTAACGACAAGCTCTTGGAAAGACTTCGTGTATTGGAGTGCCACTTCTACAAACCCATCATCAGTTCCTTTCTCGAACCAGATCGGAACTCCTATGCGCTCTTTTGATTCATTAAGATGAGCAACGTAAGCAGATATTCCTCCTTCGAAATGGAAACGATATAAACGAGGATGGACGCGATCTGCTTCGGGACGTTCCTTTCTTTCATCTAAGATTGCGATTGTAACGTTTCTAGTAAGATATGCCTGTTGTCTCATTCTATTCATCAACGTCTCCATACTGAAAATAGTCGCATCAAAAATCCCTGAATCAGGCCAGAATTGTATCCTTGTTCCGGTCTTCTTGGTCGAACCTTTGGCTGTAAGTTTGGTCTTGGTTTTTCCTTTGGAGTATTCCTGAGAATGTATCTTTCCCCCTTTATAAACTTCAGCAACCATCTTTACGCTGAGTGCATTAACTACGGAAGCTCCAACTCCATGAAGTCCGCCGGACACTTTGTATCCGCTATCATCTCCTCCAAACTTTCCTCCTGCGTGAAGGGTTGTCATTACAACTTCAAGTGCAGGCTTTTTAAGCTTTGGATGGGGATCTATAGGAATTCCCCTTCCGTTGTCTTCTACACTAACCGAGCCATCATCATGAAGAATAACAGTAACCATAGTGCAATTACCCGCCATAGCTTCGTCGATAGAGTTGTCTACAATTTCATATACGCAGTGATGAAGTCCACGTGAATCCGTGGACCCTATATACATTCCAGGGCGCTTGCGAACGGGCTCCAAGCCCTCCAAAACCTGGATCTGCTTAGCTGTGTAATCATCCTTCTTGGGCATAACTTGAGTAAGTTTACTGAGTTTGCATCAATTTATCAATGGTATAACCTGGGTCTAATGCCGTTTCGAATACTCGAATATTCGAATATTCGGAAGCGATTTCCTTGCAAAGCATCCCTTTGTTCCTTACCCTCCCTTCAAATGGCAATCTACGCACATCGCAAAGGCTCCGAATCGAATGATGCACTTATGCAGAGATTCAAAAAGCAGGTCCAAAAGACCGGACTTATGAAACTACTCAGAACCAGACAAGCCTTTAGAAAGAGTGACTCCAAGCGAGCCACCAGAATGAAAGCTGTTAAGAGAGAAGAGTACAGAGCGAAGAACAGGAAGAAGCAGTTCTACTCAAACATGTAATTTCTACCTGAGTAATTCGAGAGCTTTAAGCATCTGCTCATCTCTTTCTGACGTATACTTAACAACCAAGTCCGGCCTAATTCCATTCTCATCTATTTTTTTGCCATTAGGAGTATGCCATTCTGCAATGGTTACTTTTAGTCCGGATTCGTCATTGAATCTAACAACCTGTTGAACTGTCCCCTTGCCGAATGTATTTACACCAACGATGGTTGCACGATTGTGGTCTTGAAGAGCCCCAGCAACTATTTCAGAGGCAGAAGCTGACCCTTCGTTAACAAGAATTATCAAAGGAATATTTTGACGAATTGTTGGAGAATCGGTTGTAGCATCAACCCGCGTTCTGTCACGGGAAACAATGCTGGCAATATCGGTCCCCTTTGGAAGGAAATTACTAAGTACAACGTTTGCGGCCTTAAGAAGTCCCCCAGGATTTGAACGCAGATCCAAGATGACGCCGGAAGGATTTTTACTCTGCACTTGTGCCATCAAACCTCTTAGCTCATTTTCTGTGGTTTTTCCAAACTGCAGTAGCTTTACAACTGCAATGGTCCCCTGCCATGCGATATCAATCTCTGGAACTTTAATCTCATCGCGTTTAACCTTAACTTCAAACTCATTTCCATTTCGCCTGATTGTTAAAAGAACCGTTGAACCCTTTGGTCCGCGAACTCTATCCACGGCTTCCATAAATCCTAAAGTAGTCAGATCAACACCATCAGCTTTTATTATTTGATCTTTAGGCTTTAGGCCTGCAGCCTCTGCAGGTGAGGATCTGAGTGGAGTGACAATAGTCAGAATCCCATCTTTTTGTTCAACCTGAGCACCAATTCCTGTAACAGTTCCTCTTATTTGAGTCTCTAAATTACTGATTCCTGCAGGGCGCAGGAATGTTGAATACTTGTCTCCAAGAGAATTCACAAGTGCTTCGGCGGCCATGTAAGCCGCCTTTTCCGGGTCGATATTTTCTTTGTAAACAAAATTATCATTGATGTACCGCCATATGGTTTCCAAAATCTGCTGTTTAGGAAGACGTGATGTTGATGCGGTCCCAACTCCAGACAAAGTTACTTTTACATATTGCGGTTTATTTTTGTCATTCTCAACCTGAGTCTTTGTTGTCTTTTTAGTTGGGGCAAATGTAGAAGACCTAATCGGCTGAAGCCTCTCGGGGACTTCTCTGTCGGGAACAACTTCACCTGTAACACGCCTAAGTAAGAGTTTTGCTTCGCTTCCCTTTAGCATCCTTCGAACTCCGAAGTGGCTTCTGCTCTGTGGAGTCATCCATCCAAGTTTTTGGGACACCGCAATGGCACCTGCTTCCGGTGAATTTTTTCTTACATCTCGAAATCGCACTTGATCATTGCTCTTCAAACTTTTTATTCTAACAAGAATAACTAAAGCCTGACCTCTGGTGATACCGCGTGCAAGTTGTAAATCATTTCCAAACATATCAAGCGCTCTTCTGTCATGTGCTACTTCGACGTATGACCTGAGTGCTTTTGGAATTCTAAGATAAGGAAGTTGCCTTTTGCTTTTGCTTGTCTGAATACCCAGAGCTTTGATTGAAGCTCGCACAAAATCACCTCGCGACACAACTTGGTTTTCTTTCGCATTTATATAATCACCCGCATTCCCAATTGCTTGAACTTGCGAGGGGAAAACAACCGTCAGTATAAAAATTGATAAAAATAGCTTAGATATATATCTGGTCATAATAGTTTTGTTGGTAGCCAAGGCATTGTAGGGAAGGTAGGGGTGACTAACAACCAACTACAGACAACTGACAACTACTTCATTTGTTGTGTATTAACTGTTCCGCTCCGAAGCGGAACGTCTTTTGGGGCTATAGCTAGGTAAAAAGTCTGAGTCGTTAAAAGTATTTTTTGAAGATGCATTGACTGAGGATTTTTCTCGATCACCATATATAACTACCGCCCCGCCACCCTGAAGCTTAACCCACCCCTGGGGGGAGGGACCATCAATATGATGAAAATAAATCAGCTAGCTAAGCCCCCACAATCTTCCCCTTAACAAAAGTATCCGTATTAACCAGCCTTCCTCTTTCTTTCATACTCTCCTGCTTATAAAACAAAGTCGTAAATATCCAGAATCCACCAACAATGTACAGGAACGAAGGAAGAAGAAGTATCGGAACCAAATGAAGAACATTACCGGAACCAAATCCAAACAGATCGCCGAATGTTTCGGGGTTATTTGGAAGCATATCCGGCAAAGTAACCATAAAGTTAAAGAAGCCGTGCAAGAGCGTCGCAAGTATTAATCCAACTATCATTACTTGAACTCTGAATGCTTTCTTTGGAGGAATTCTGAATAACCAATAACTCAAGTCGGCAAATAGCGAAGCCTCCCCTCTTTTGTGCACATCAGTAAGGTATGATTTTGCAAAGATAGAAAGTCCCAGGAAGTATCCGAGCACTCCGGAAGATACTATATGCACCATTGTGGTAAGTATTGATCTCCCCGAAACATTGCCCAAGAAAATCCACCACTGTGGCTCACTTGCCTCGGTCAAATATTCTCTTACGAATCCTAGGAAATAGCTCGAATTAAGTACGTTTTCCGCAAACGCAAATCCAATTGCCACGATAACTGCCATCTGTATTACGTCATCAATGCTAGAGAAGAAGGATGAACCGCTTTTCTTAAGTACCCAAAGCTTGGATGATTCTTCGATGATTCCAACAATAATAAAAGATATAAACATCGCAAGTATCGTCGACCTTATGCCTTCCACATAAACCAAAGTGCCGGATACAAATGCGTTTGAAGCTCTACTGAAATTTTCCGGAACTATTCTAAACAGAAAGAATTGAAACTCTACTCCCCTTCTGACCAGCGCGTCATAAAAAAGGATTGGAGCTGTGGAAAGCATTCCTGCAAAGAACATAAGTAATACAAAACTGAAATGCTGTTTATGGTATTCAAGGAAAAACCAACACCACACAAGCGCAGGTACAAGCGCAACTAGAGCAGCTATCAGGTGGGCATACCTTTCACCAGGATCTTCCTTAAATATGGCATGCATTCCAATCCATAGTATGAACGACCCCAATACAATCGCCTTGATTCTCGGTGACCATGGCCCGAATAATAGTCTCCAAAGAATAATTGTACATACTATCCCCAGCGCCATTACATACGGATCTTGTTCAACTCCTACCTGTAATATTGCATGGGCCAGTCCCATTAGTCCGAACGAAATACCAGATCCCATCAAAACTGCAAATACATAATCTCTTGCCTTCTTCCACTTGTACTCAGCCGCAACCATCAACCCTCCTGCAACAAAGAAATAAATGAGCATTCTTGCCGGAGTAAGATTGCTGAAAGGAATTACTCCATCGAGAACTTTGAGGGACAGAATAAATAAGAAGCCTGTCGCAATAACTGTACCAATAACAACTTTCGTAGTTGGAAGATATGGTTTGCGCTTTTTAAATGATTCAGGAGACTCATGATCCATCAACATGTGATTGCAGATTCCAACCCACACCCTTGCAAGCCCGCACCCAATCACAGCCCCAAGAGCAACCAATCCAATGATTGTGAGCAGTTGATCATTCATACCAAATACCTTTTTACTATCCTCGGCAGCTGAGGCTATAAGTGGCATTCCTAGGAACAGGATTCCTGTGAGTATGCTTACCGGAAGTCGTCTTTTGATGCTTATGTATAATGTGGGTATTTGGGTATTATTATAACATAATATTGATGTTTTTGGAAGATGTTGTATGAATTAAAAGAAGCAGAAGAATCAGAAGATTCAGAGGATTTTATTAAATCAAAATTTCAGATAAGCATTCCTCTGTTTCCTCTGCTTCCTCTGTTTCCTCTGCTTCCTTATCAATGGATATTCCTGTACCGTGTTCCCGATTATGCCTGCCGAAACACTCGATCAACTCGTCTCTCTCTGTAAACGCAGAGGTTTTATTTTCCCCGGATCCGAGATTTACGGAGGGCTAGCTAACACATGGGATTACGGTCCTTTGGGAGCCGAACTAAAGAATAACGTGAAACGCGAATGGTGGAGAACATTTGTCCACAAGAGACCTGACGTGATCGGGCTTGATAGCGCTATTTTGATGAATCCCAAGGTTTGGGAAGCAAGCGGTCATTTGGAATCATTTACTGATCCGCTGGTAGACTGTAAGGAATGCAAAGAGAGATTTCGAGGTGATCATCTGCTGGAAGCAAAACTGGGAGTAGAAGCTGTAGTCGTTCTGGATCTGGATCAGATTCAACCAATGCTGATGGCGGAAAAAATTGCATGCCCAACATGCGGAAAGTGCGATTGGACGGAAGCAAAGCAGTTTAATCTGATGTTCAAGACTCAACAGGGTACGACCGATGATTCTGCGACTGAGATTTACATGAGGCCGGAAACTGCTCAGGGAATATTCACTAACTTCAAGAACGTTCTAAGTACAGAGCGCCCACGCCTCCCGTTTGGAATCGCACAGATCGGAAAAGCTTTTAGAAACGAGATAACTCCCGGCAACTTTACATTCCGAACCCGTGAGTTTGAACAAATGGAGATCGAATATTTTGTAGAGCCTAAAAGTTCTCCCGACGCTTTTGAAGAATGGCAAAAGAAAGTTTGGGATTGGTACATGATGCTTGGAATCGATAAGAAAAATTTGCGCATTCGCGAGCACGACAAAGATGAACTATGCCACTACAGCTCAAAGACGATTGACATTGAATACAGTTTCCCATGGGGATGGGGCGAACTTTACGGGCAAGCAAACCGCGGGGACTTCGATCTTTCTCAGCATGAAAAATTCTCGGGTGAAGATCTGAAGTACACAGACCCGGATGATCCGAAAAATAAATTCCTTCCGCATGTAATTGAACCGAGTTTCGGTTGCGATAGAACAGTTCTGACTTTCCTTATCGAAGCTTACACAGAAGAGGAACTGGAGAACGGAGATGTAAGAACTGTAATGAAACTCGATCCCCGCCTCTCCCCTGTCGATGTTGCAATACTTCCGCTGAGCAAGAAGGAACCTTTGATTGCAAAGGCACAAGAAATTCACAACATGATTTTGGACCAGACTGATCTGGTAACGGACTTTGATGTAACCGGATCGATCGGAAAGCGTTACAGAAGGCAGGATGAAATAGGAACTCCAAAGGCAATCACAGTGGACTTTGGAACAATTGGGGAAGACAAAGAACAGGGCGGGAAGAATACTGTGACCATGCGGGATCGTGATAGTTTGGAACAGATGAGGGGAGGTATTGCCAAGCTAGTGGAGGAATTGGCTAAGATAAAGCCGAGTGAGAAGGTTTTATAAAAACAACTCAAATTCCTTGCATCCCCTCCCCAAAATCCCTTTAATGGGGTCAAGTTCTTCCTGATTGTCGCAGTCCTAGCGCATAAGCGCTACCCTGAGCCTGTCGAAGGGTGGCCCGCGATTCCTCTGCAAAATGGCAAGATGAAGGAAGAAATACCAAGGATAAAGCACAGCTAATAAGTCCTACGCCCTAAGTCTTACGTCCTAATCTCACGTCCTACGTCTTACCCCTTACGTCCTAATCTCATGCCTATTCCAACCGAAAAAGAACTATTCGCGGCCAACTGCCACATCGGCCACAGAAAAGAAAAGTGGAATCCTCGTATCAAACCATATCTATACGGCTCACAACGCGGGATTTATATCTTTGACCTTGTGAAAACAAAAGAGCATCTAGAAAAAGTAGTTGCCGAAGTTAAGAAGCTCTACAGCGAAGGCAAGACCATACTCTTTGTTTCTACAAAACAACAATCAATTGCTCCCGTAGAAGCTATCGGACAATCACTAAATCAACCTGTTGTAACCAAGAAGTGGATACCGGGACTTTTGACTAACTGGTCCACAATCAAAAGAAGAATTAAATATTATCTGGATCTGCAACAGTCATTCCAAACAGGAGAGATTGAAAAGTATAAGAAGAAGGAACAGCTGATGCAAAGAAAGAAATTAGCCAAGCTTGATACTGCACTTTCTGGCGTTGCAGATATGACCGAGTTGCCTGATGCAATTTTTGTTATCGATGCAGTGCGTGATAACGTCGCCGTTCGCGAGGCTCACAAAAAAGGAATCCCTCTTTATGGAATTTGCGACACGAATGCAAATCCCGATGACTTTACAGAGTTCATTCCTGCTAACGATGATGCTGTGACTTCCCTTAACGCAATTCTGGACACGCTTGAATCGGAACTTAAAGGAGCATCAACTAAGTCCAAGAAGAAAAAAGAAGAAGTATTAGCAGCCTAACCCTCACCCTAACCCTAACCCTAATCTAAATCTAATCCCCCAACTTACCAATTACCCATTTCCACTATGACTCCAATATCCGCCTCCACAGTCGCTTCACTCCGCCAACGAACAGGTGTCTCTATGATGCAATGCAAGAAAGCATTGGAAGAAGTCGGCGGTGACGAAGAGCAAGCCATAGAAATTCTTAAGAAGAGCGGCGAAGCTCAAGCAGTTAAAAAGTCTGCACGTGATCAGAAGGAAGGTCTGGTATTTATGGCTCAAGAAGGGAATAAGGCAGCAATTCTACTGCTTCATTGTGAAACTGATTTCGTTGCAAGGAATGAAGATTTTCAGAAGTTTGGAAACGAACTTGCAGAGAAGCTGTTGAACGAAGGTGAAGATGCAGTTAAGTCTCATGCAGAAAGTGTAATGAGTGATGTTGTACAGAAGTTGGGAGAAAATATCTCTCTTGGTGAAACAAAGACTGTCGAAGCTCCAGTTCTTGGAAGTTACATACACTCGAACTCAAAGATCGCTGTTGCAGTTGGACTTAATGAAGGCGAGCAAGAAATTGCGAAGGATGTTGCGATGCATGCCGCTGCGATGAATCCCATATACAAAACACCGGAAGATGTAGAAGACTCTGCTGTTGAAGCGGAAAAGAATATCTGGAAGGACCAGCTTAAATCGGAAGGAAAGCCCGAGGAAATCTGGGATAAAATTATGATGGGCAAGGAGAAGAAATTCCGTGAAGAGAATGCACTTGTAACTCAGGAGTTTGTAAAAGAGCCCGGCAAATTGATCTCTGAGCATCTAGGTGGAGCAACCATCGTTGAATACATCAGAGTATCTGTAGAATAGGTTGCCTGCCCTGCCTGTACTGAGCGCAGTCGAAGTAAGCGAGTCCCGAACTTGTCGAGGGGCGAGCCGAAGGGTTGAATATGTAAGAATTGCAGTTGAATAGTATTCCATGAACACAAGTTTTTGTTATACCCAAGCCTAAAAGTACGCATTGACAAATATTGACTTTATTGTCATAAAACCATATAATAACATACTTTGCTTTTTCAAATTATTGGCATATTTATTATGTAGAGAGGAATCTGTTCCTTGCTTCCGCAGGGGGCAGATTCTCTCTATTGGGAACAGAAAGTCCAGTTAACCCTTTCTATGAGGTATCTTCGATGCGAAACACTACGACCTTTCAGTTGCCGCAAGTGGCCGCGATTTCCAATGCCTATGTGAACAACATGGGAGGCACATTGGGCATGACCGGACATCCTCTGCGGCCTGCCAAGTCCGCTGCGGATTTGATCACAGGATTGAACTTCACAAAGAGAGTGCATTTTCGTACGTTGGAGGATTTCCCCAAGCGGGAGGACTCAACAAACGTTCGGCACAAGGCGAGAGTCAAGGTTGCGGAAATGATCCGCGACCAGTACGCCCGCAACGACTTCTTTGTGATCCTGCAAGGGACGGACAGTCTGGCGGAGACAACCTCCGCATTGTCCATGATTTGGAAACAGTCCCTGCAGAAGTCGGTCTTCGTGATTGGGTCCCAAATGACCAAAGACGAAAGCGGTACGGACATGCCCATGCAAATGGAATCCGTAATGCGAATCGGCCGCGCGTTTCACAGAAACGGTGTGGTCGGAGTTTTCACTCTGAGTGTCGGACAAGTTTGGGACGGCGCACGTGTGCGCAAGAAGAACGAATCCGATTTCTTCTCGTTCTACACCCCCGGACGCGAACCAGTCGCATACGCAAGGCCCCACATCATGTTGCAGGAATACCTCCTGCGACGCGTCGACCCTCAAAGGGTCGCCGAGGGATTGCGAATCGACGGCGAGTTCGAGCCAAACGTCATGACCCTCAAGGTTTCCGCGGATACGCCTCCTTCAGCACTGACCGCCCACATCGGGGGTAGTATGAAAGGCGTGATCCTGGAAGCAAAGGGTGCGGGCAATATCCCTAACTGCCCGTGGGACGATGGTGAAAGCCACAACGATAGTACTGGCGCCAATGATTGGATCAGTGCTATCCGGCAAGCGTCTGAAGCCGGAATGCACGTCGCTGCCTTGTCCCCATTCGACGATGGGCGGATCAACTTGGACCGCTACGAGTTGGGGGCGCTGGCAAGGGACGCCGGCATGTACTCCCTCGGGAGTCTGACGCCGGATATGGCGGACTTCAAATTCCGTCAGGCAATCGCCCGACACGACGAGGATCGAAAGGCTCTGCAATTCTTCCTGACTACAGACATGATTGGGGAAATGCTCCCCGGTCTCGAAATCGAGGAAGACGAGCCAGAACCAGATGTCGTCGAAAGGCACATCGCAGCGCTGGACAATTTACAGCTTTTCAACCCAATAGACAAGGGCCTCGCTTTAATTAGCTGGGCCCTTAGGAGTGCAAAAATTTTTTATTATAACCTTGTCTCACTTTTCATCTTAGTCAAGCTCTCTAATTATTGTACTTACGTCTATTTCCGCTAGAGTGACACCGATGAAAGTTGCAAATATCCTCATTGCTGAAGATGATTCGGTCCTTCGTGAAGTATATTCAAAGAAGTTCACAATATCGGGATACAATATAAGAGCGGTTGAAAACGGCGCAGAAGCAATAAAAGAGGCAATGGAAGTAGCACCTGACATAATGATTATCGATCTGAATATGCCTGTAGTTGATGGATTTGCGGTGTTGGAAAAGTTTCCTAAGGAAAAGAGGAAATTTCCGATTATAGTTCTAACCAACTTTGGAAATGAGGAAAATCGCGATAGAGCTTTGAAACTGGGCGCTAACGAGTATTTTATCAAAAACGAGATGACTATCAGGTCGCTTTTGGAGATGGTGGAAAATTTGCTTAAGGCCAAAGAAATGTGGGATAAATAAAGGAAACAGAAGAGTTAGAAGAAACAGAAGAGTCAGAGGATCTTATTAGCATCCGGATCATTGACAAATATTTCAGCCTATCCTCTGCTTCCTCTGTTTCCTCTGTTTCCTCTTCTACACTAAATAATCTATCCATAATAGCAATTTAATGCTAATATAGTATGATACCTCTAATGAATCTACTTCCTGTTATTATCGTTTTGGTCCTACTGGCAGGAGCTCTGCATATAGCTCTCTGGCTGTCTCGCTTATGGCACGAAAAACGCATGGAGCGAGATCTGGTTTTTCTTCAATTACTAACTCCGAAAAAGGAGAGCAAAGAGGATAAAGAAGTAGAATCTGAGCAATTCTCTACAGGAAAAGATTTCAAAGAAGTACTAGGTGTGATGGAGCATCTGTTTGAGGCTCTGCATGGAATTTATCTGACCAGAATAGAAAGATTTTGGAGGGGCCAACCATTTTTCTCGGTTGAGTATGCAGCACTGGCAGGAGAGATTTTGCTTTACGTAGTTGCTCCAAGAAAATTCGCACCACTAATAGAAAAACAAATAACCGCATTCTATCCGGACACGATTATAGATGTTGTCGAAGATTACAACATTTTTACAGAGAAATCTGTTGTATCAGTCCAACCACTTGTACCCAAAAAGAAGTTCACTTCTGTATTCAGAACTTATCAACAACTAAAAAGTGACCCGTTCAATAACATTACGAATGCATTTTCGAAACTTAAAACGGCCGAGGGTGCCGCAGTACAAATTGTACTTAAACCTATAAAATCCGGTTGGCAGAAAAACCTCCAAAAAGAAGCAACTCAGTTAATCAATCCAAAGAAGCAACACGCAAAATGGTGGAATCCAATTTCTTGGGCTAGTGCCGCCTTTAGTATAATTACAGGAGGAGATGATCTTGCCGAATTTAAGGAAGCCGAACATTCGACCGGAGAACGCGTATCACAAATGGTAGAGGAATACAGCAAATCCATGGACGAGAAGGCCGGACAGGCCGGATTTACATGTACCCTCAGGCTTCTTGTATCTACTGATTCTGAAACAAGATCAAAAACTATTCTGGAAACTCTTATCGCTGCTTTCAGACAATTTGATTCTGTCCGGGGTAACAATTTTAAAAGACCAAGGATAGTTCAAACTACCGAGATAGTTAATAAATTCATACGCAGGTCTCCCAAACGCACCAAGAAACAATTTTTCATGAGCCCAAAGATGCTTTTGGGAACGAGTGAACTTACCGGCTTTTTTCATCTTCCAAATATCAAATATAACAAAGTCGAAACCATTAAGTGGCAGAACTTCAAAATTGCACCTGCACCAAAAGATATTCCGGAAGAAGGATTGTTCCTTGGGAACAATACGCACCGCGGAGAAAAGACCAAGATTTTCCAGAACAATGAAGACCGCTTCCGTCACTTCTACATCATAGGACAAACCGGTACAGGTAAATCATCCATTATGCAGCTGATGGCTCGTCAGGACTTTCATGATGGAAAAGGCCTCTGCGTGGTTGATCCTCATGGTTCGCTTGTAGAAGACCTAATGCCATATATTCCACGCGAAAGAGCTGATGATGTAATTTACTTCAACCCAGCTGATGTCGAACGGCCTATGGGACTGAACCTATTGGAAGGCAATTCTCCGGAAGAAAGAGATCTGATAGCTTTGGATGCTATGAACATGATGGTAAAGATGTTTGGAAACGAGATCTTCGGTCCTAGAATTCAGGACTACTTCCGTAATGGATGTCTTACTTTGATGGAAGATGAAGAGGAAGGTGGAGCTATAACTGATCTTGTTAAGCTGTTTACAGACGAAGAGTGGCAAAAATACAAAGTATCAAAAGTATCAAATCCGATTGTTAAATCATTCTGGGAAAAACAGATGGCACAGACTGGACAAAGGGAAAAGCAAGAGATGATCCCCTACTTCGCCGCTAAGTTCGGACAGTTCTACACCAATTCGTTGATCAGAAATATTGTGGGGCAAACAAAGAGCGCCTTTGATATTGCCGATTGCATGAATTCGGGAAAGATCCTGCTTGTGAACTTAAGTAAAGGGCTTGTTGGAGACATTAACTCCCAGTTGCTTGGAATGATATTTGTTAACAAAATCCAGGTTGCAGCTATGCGCAGACAGCAACAAAGCAAAGAGGAGCGAAAAGACTTCTTCCTGTACATCGACGAATTCCAAAACTTTGTAACTGATTCAATAGAATCAATTCTTTCCGAAGCCAGAAAATATCGACTTGGCTTAGTACTTGCTCACCAGTACATCGATCAATTGGAGAAGGATGACAAGATGTCGGGTAAGACGAGCCTTAAGGGAGCAATTTTTGGAAACGTTGGAACGATGATGTTTTATAAGATTGGACCGCAGGATGCAGAAGTATGTGCGAAGGAAATGGCGCCTGTATTTTCTGAGCAGGACTTGGTTAATATGGATGCCTTCAAAGGCTCGATGAAGCTTTGTATAGAAGGAAAACCCTCCAGACCATTCTCCATTGATGTGCCCCGCCCATGGCTCGATACCACCTACCCGAAAGACCCTCAGGCAGCCGAGGCATTCAAGCAGCTCAGCAGGCTCACTTATGGTAGACAGAAAGACTTTGTTGATCGTGAGATTTTGAGGAGAATTGGATAAAAAGAGGAAACAGAAGATGCAGAAGAAGCAGAAGATTCAGAGGAGTGGATGTAAACAAACTTGTGGAAAGTTATATTTGAATATCTTCTGATTCCTCTGATTCCTCTGTTTCTTCTGCTTCCTTTGCCAGTATACGCATATTGTCCTCCGATCCATTACATGCTATAATATAGATAGTTACAAACAAACACTATGAAACACAGAATTCATACAAAAGGCTTAAGTCTCGGGATAGTTACAGGAATTGCAGTGGGAGCTCTCTCTGTAGTCGGATCCATTAATTCTTCGACTACTGCTTTTGTTGGAATCGATCCAAATTTCGCGCGCACTGGTGATCCGATAAACCAAAATATTGATATTAATGATGAGAATCACAAAAAGAGGGATTTAATTAAGGGTTGGCCTCGTATTCAAGATAGGTTGCAGGAGCAAGGAAGCTACTACTGGAGAAATGGCAGAGGCAAAAACAGTATTCCAAAACACTGCTGGGAACTAAGCCATGCCAGCCTTGCAAAATGCGTTGTGGAAGCAAGAGAGGGAAATATATATCGGAAACAGCAAACTCCAAGAAACTAAAACCAATCATCTAACAAACTTTATCATGTTCTTCAATCAGCAAACCAAAGTCGCTCTCCTGGCTGGAGTCGTGGTAGGAGTCGTAGTAGGAGCAGCGGCAGTAAAAACGGGCTCAACATCAGCATTTATGGGCACAAGACCAGATGAAGCTATTAAAATGGACTCACTCAAATGGATAGATGAGGAAAATCCAAAGTACAAACCTGCTGCAATGAAACCACGAGATAACTTTGTTGAGCTTCAACCTTCCTCAATTTGGTTTGGACCAGCAAGATGCAGACAATTTCATCTTGGACCTAGATATACGAAATGCTTGCTTAGAGATCAACAAGTGGGGCCTACAAAGCTTCCTTATCCAGATAAGAGCCGATAAAGAGGAAACAGACGAAACAGAGGAAGCAGAAGAGGCAGAAGAGGCAGAGGACTACGTTAAGTTGTTATCTGACATCATCTCTTCTGTTTCCTCTGATTCTTCTGATTCTTCTGTTTCTTTTACCATTTTTAGCATATTGTCTTCAATATCGTTTTGTGCTATATTATAAATAACAAACATTTACTTCCTAACTGTCCCAGTCATGAACTGCAAGAACAAGCATAATGTCGTTGTAGCATCGCTAGTCGGTGTCATCATTGGTGCTCTTATCGGCGCCAGTACTATGCAGTACGCACAGCTAATCGCATTCAAGGGCGCAAATCCTAACTTCATGAAGAATTCTGTTAATGTACGTGCAGCAGACGGAATCGTTCGCGAGCGTAGCGACGCAGGCGTATTCCAAGTACCTGGCAAAGAAATTTCTGAGAGAGAAGCAAGGCTCAGGAGAGCAGAAAATGCCGGACACAGCGCTCCTCTCAATTTAGAAGATGAGAGTAAGGGCTGTAATCGGTTTGCTTTCGGCAGCGCTCGATATGCCAAATGCACAGTCGAAAAGCGCGAAAACGACATCGACTATCAGCAGTGGCCAAGTGTGCCTCATTAAGAAGAACCAGAAGAACCAGATGAGTTAGAGGAACCAGAGGATAATCCTCTGATTCCTCTGTTTCTCCTATTTCTTTTGTATATACATATATTTGCTTTTTTGCGTATATTATGTTATAGTATAACCAATACAAATATTTAATTCCTTCCTCCAAACAGTAATGAAATACAACAGTAATGTTTCAATCGCTGTGCTCGCAGGCATCGTTGTCGGTACCCTTATGGGCGCCGGTACAAGCCAGTACGCATATGTTGTCGCCAGCAGCTATCATCCTAATGATGCAAAAGCTGGTGCAGTGGAATCTTACCACGCTGCTCCTAGTGGAGCCACAAGGTACTCCAACACACGTGCACTTCGCTTGAACCTCGACGAAGGTCTTAATGACGGGGCATTTCTTTACAGAAATCCCGATGTCACTGGACGCGAACGACCTGCCTTCGACGAGTCTAAGTACTCAGAAGTACGTGGTTGCGTTGGCACAAGCGGCAAACGCCGAGCAAGCTGCGAATCGGGTAATTATGTAAATTAATCCCGTGCTTAAGCACTAGCGAATAGACGTCAATAAAAACCTTACGAGTCCAAACTCGTAAGGTTTTTAACAATCAACACGTCCGCCTACGGCGAACTGTCAACAATCAACTATTACTAAATATGTTGATTGTCGATTGTTGAGAGGTGCCGAAGGCACCGTGTAGATTGTTATCTCAAGGCAACCGAGCTCACCGGCAATGCATGAATCAGATATCTCTGTGCAATCGAATCTCTGGGCCAACAGGTATATAAAATCAGCTCCTCTCCTCCTCCCTGATCTTGGAATGGTGTTGTATCGCTAGCCTGAATTGTCTGGTGCCTTGTTACTTCGTATGTGTGTAGCTTTCCGTCATAAGTCACAAATATTCTCGATCCAACTTCCAAGGTATTTACCGTTCTGAAGATTTTGGTGAACTTGGAAACATCCCAAGGGTAGCTGGAAGAATGCCCGTATATCATAATTTTGCCTCCTGCTCCCGGATAACTAAACAGATGACCAAGTCCATGCTGAAGAGGCTGAAGTATACCATCAGGCGTAAAAGGATCGGCCGGATGAGTTACTGTCAGATCTTTAATTCCAAGAGTAGGAATAGAGACCGCAAAATGCTTCTCGGAAGAATGCTCGGGCAAGGCGGCTATCGAAGACTGGCCCGCAGATATTACTCGAACCTGAGGATTAACTCTTTGTGGAGCATTGATTCTCTGCTGAGGAGAAATAGGCCCCTGAGGTTCAGAACCGGAATAAGCGATGGCTTCTTCGGCCTGGATTTTATCTAAACGATAAACCAAGTCGAAAAATCTTCCACGAGTAATAACTTGTCCAAGCTCCATTCTTCCCTGATGCATAATCAGATTCTTTGCAATTGCATCATTAATATATGGAGTGAACCACTCACCGTCGCGATTCTGCGCATAAGGAGAAAGCTGCGCACCTCCAGTTACACCCTCAAGCCCGTACGCTCGAAGAGCCATCACAACTGCTTCCTCAAATTTTAAATTATTGGCAGGCCTGAATGTTCTGTCTGGATAACCTGTGAGTATGTTTGATTCAAATCCTGCTTCAACATAAGGCGTATACCACTCACCTGATGGAACATCGTAGAATAGTGGAAGTGGCATTACATTCTGTTTGTACCAATCCACTCGATCGGGAACTTTTAATCCTGCAATTACCTTCAAAGCCTCGGCCCTGTTAAGAGCACTATTAGGCTTTCCCTCTCCTGTTGCATAACCTTGAATAACTCCCTTCGATCTTAGGTATGTAAATGCCGTGTCATAAGGAGTACCGACTGTATCCGAAAATCCGGCGGCATATGCAATGTGCGCAAATCCCAAAATCGCGAAAAGGCCAGCAAATAGTTGAATCTTTCTATACATAAGTTAGTGCAGTATTTTACCTTGTTAAGTGGAGTTGTCAATGGGCAAGGACCCCCATATTTTGCATTAAATCAGCATTTAAAAGCAATATTGCATAAATCTAACGAATACCTCAAACTCCCCCCAATGGCCCTCAAAGTCGGCATCATCGGTCTGCCCAATGTGGGAAAATCCACACTTTTTAATGCTCTGACCAAGACGCGCGGAGCCAATGCTAGCAACTTCCCTTTTTGTACCATTGATCCAAATGTCGGGATTGTGGAAGTCCCCGATGAGAGGCTCAAAAAGATTTCTGATATCGTTAGCCCGGAGAAAATAGTACCCGCCGCAGTTGAGTTTGTGGATATAGCCGGACTTGTAAAAGGCGCACATAAAGGAGAGGGATTGGGCAATCAATTTCTCGCCGCGATAAGAGAAGTACACGCACTCTGTCACATCGTCAGATTTTTTGAAAGTTCTGATATCACGCATGTGGAAGGAAGCATAGATCCCAAGCGTGATCGTGAGACTATCGAGACTGAGCTATGCTTGAAGGATCTGCAAACCGTAACTGATCGGATTGATAAAATGGGCAGCGCAGGAAGAGTCGGAAATAAAGAAAGTCAGAAGGAGTTTGAAATTCTGGAGAAAATTAAAGACTGCCTAAATAATAGCCTGTTTGCATCAACGCTAAGTTTTACTGATGAGGAGGCTTTAATAGTTAAATCATTTTTCCTTCTGACTGATAAGCCTCTTATATATGCAGCTAACGTATCCGAAGAACAAATGCATACTCTCAGCATTGCTGATGCTCGTACTCAACTTGGAGTGCCTGAAGATACGGAAGTAATTACAGTTTCTGCAAAGATAGAAGAGGATCTTCAAGATTTATCTGACGAAGAGGCAAAAGAATTTCTCGATGATCTTTCCGTAACTTCATCCGGACTTGATCGACTGATACATGCCGCCTACGCAGCGCTCGGATACATAACATACTTCACAGCTGGTCCGAAAGAGGCGCGTGCTTGGACGATTCCAAAAGGCGCCCTTGCTCCACAAGCGGCAGGAGTGATTCATACAGATTTTGAGAAAGGATTCATCCGAGCCGAAACTATTGCATATGATGATTTTATTGAGTTCGGTGGCGAAGCAGGAGCTAAAGAAAAGGGTAAGATGAGGTCAGAAGGAAAAGATTACGTTGTTAAGGATGGAAACGTAATTTTGTTTAAATTTAATGTCTAGGAAAAGGGTACAAAAGAGATAAAAGAGAAAAAGGAGACAAAGGGGCGCAAGCATGATACGATCGCCTGCTTTAATATGAGAAAACGTCCCTATCAAGATTTGGTTGTATGGAAAGAAGCAGATGAACTCTGTCTGCAGACCTATAAACTACTTCCACACTTTCCAACTGAAGAGAGATTTGCACTTTGTTCTCAGATAAGCAGAGCAGCTACTAGCATCCCCACAAATATTGTTGAAGGAAACTACAGAAGATCCAACAAAGAACGTCTTCGTTTCTTCGAAATTGCTGAAGGGTCTTTAGAAGAACTATCTTATCAATTATTCTTAAGTATGAGATTAGGGTACATTACTAATGAACAATTCGAATTACTTGATAATCAGATTGGCAAAGTAGGATATCTTCTGACAAAATTGAGAAGTGCAATAGTAAAAAAATTGCCTTAACCCTTTTAATCCTTTGCACCCTTTGTCTCCTTTGAACCCTAATTGGAATTTTACCCTTTGAACCCTTTTTGCCCTTAAGTCATTCTCATCCTTTAAACCCTTTGTGCCCTTTGTCTCCTTTTATCGCCCGCCAAGAACCGTTCATATGCGAACACTGCTCAGCTGAAGTCAGCCCTCTTGAAAAAGGAAGTTATCGTAATCACTGTCCTTACTGTTTATTTTCTAAGCATGTTGATCTGGAAGGACCCGGTGACAGGCAGTCACCATGCGGGGGGCTGATGAGACCGATTTCACTTGACCTGAGTGGTAAGAAGGGATGGGTCATAATTCATGAATGCATGATTTGCGGAAAAAAGATTAACAACAAAGCTGCATCGGATGACCGACTCGATACATTTCTTGTCTGACCCGCTTGTTTGACCTCACCCCCCGGCCCCTCTCCTGCAAGCAGGAGAGGGGAGCTCTGCATTTGGAATAGTTCCCCCTCTCCTCCGCAGAGGAGAGGGGGTTAGGGGGTGAGGTCGTTAAACACTGTATGTACAATGTACATACAATCGTTATGTTAACTTAACATAATATTCTGATTCATTTATTTATACACCTTCTTGCCCTTCCGCAAGCTAAATAAGTTGATCATCATTTATACCAAGGAGTACTCTTCCAGTCCCTTCCCCTCGACGCCATGAGAGCATTCTTACTTGTTGCAGTTTTTGGAGTCCTAATGATCAGCCTGTAGTCCCAGCTGAATCGTGTGAAAACTGAGCAATGTATTGTTCAGAATACGCGGGCTTAATAACAATTTTCTCACTAACATTTCCTTCCGGCGCTACTACCAATTGATCCTCATGCGTATCCGGATTTTCTTCAATTGATACATCAAAATCCCCTTCCTCTAAATTCCCGGCAAGAACTTCATCCATTCCCTTGGCATCAATATCTTCTTTGATTTTTTCTTTTAGCTTTTCTTTAACATGAGGTTCCGATTCCATGTTGAACTTTAGATTCGCAAGATGCTCCATTTGACCAAGCTCCTTTTCCAGATCTTCGGGACCCTTCACACGCTCTCTGAGCTTCTCGTAAGCTGCAGGTGACATCTTCTTTTTTGCCCGCTTCATTTTCTCCCTTAGTCCCGGTGGTAATTCGAACGCCATCGACATAAGACAATATTATCATAACGAACAACCCTGTGCTTAACTGCATCCTGAAGTGGCGCCACAATCTAAGCATACTTCACATGATCCGTTTCGTTTAACTCTGACCGAACCGCAACCTGTGCATATGGATCCTGTGAAACCTTGAAGCTTTGCGATTTCCATCTTGGTAGGAGCAGCTTCCACTTCCATCACCTGCTCCTCGATCTCCGCTGAAGTTTTTTCCTCAACAATCGTTCCCCTATCTTCTACCTGAACTGTTGCACCTTCATCTAATATCGGAAGTCTCATTGCAAATGCATCTTTGCTTTTTGTTCCTTCGTCATATGCTTTTTGCACAAGTTCTTTATTATGGAACTGCATAGCCTGTTCCTTTGGCAGGAACTTGAGTGCCAACCAACGCCCAAGATAATCCATGATGCTTGTTACCATCGGAATCTCTTTGTTGGTAGTCATTCCCATCGGTTCAAACCGCGTGTGAACAAGCTTGGAACACAAGACTTCAATCGGGACTCCGTATTGGAGGTTCATAGAAATACTGAGTGCAAGAGTATCCATCACGCCTGAAAGTGTGGACCCTTCTTTGCTCATTTTTATAAAGAGCTCCCCTGCAGATCCATCCTCATAAAGCCCAACGTGAATATAGGCCTCGTGTCCTGCAACCGAGAGCTTGTGAGTGATGGACCTCCTCTCATCAGGAAGTTTTCTTCTGCGCGGAACCTCCTTATACACAACCCTTTCTACTATCTCTTTTACATCCTTTATTTTTTTCTTATCTTTCTTCTCCGAAGAAGAACTAAGCGGTTGGCTAAGCTTACATCCATCCCTATAGAGAGCATTTGCTTTGAGTCCTTTCTTCCAGCCAAGCATGTACGCTTCCTTGACGTCTTCAACAGTAGCCTCATTTGGCAGATTAATCGTTTTTGAAATAGAACCTGTTATGAAGGGCTGAACAACTGCCATCATATTGATGTGTCCATCAGCAGATATTAAGCGAATGCCATCTTTACCACATTTGCTTGCACAATCAAATACAGGCAGATCCTCCTCCTTCATATGAGGAGCTCCTTCAAGCGTCATGTGCCCGCATATAACGATATTTGCTTCCTCAATCTCTTCCTCGTTAAATCCAAGCTCTTTAAGAATATTAAGATTCGGAGATTCTATCTGTTCCTGAGTTAGTCCTAGCTTTTCTAGCGCCTCGTCCCCAAGTACAAAACGATTGAAAGCGAATTGCAATTCAAAGACCGTGGGCAAAGTTTGTTCTATTTTCGCAATGCACTCATCTGTGCATCCTTTTTCTTTGAGTGACTGACGATTTATATGAGGGACTCCTTCAAGCGAAAGTGTTCCCAAAACATACTTCATAATTTCTTGATTTTCCTGTTCGGTGTATTGCAAAGCTTTGAGAGCAACTGAAACAGATTGATTTACAATCTTCATGTAACCGCCTCCCGCCAGTTTTTTAAATTTCACAATCGCAAAGTCCGGCTCGACTCCGGTCGTATCACAATCCATAAGGAGACCGGTAGTTCCCGTCGGCGCAATAACAGTTGTTTGCGCATTGCGGTAGCCGTATTTTTCTCCTGAAGAGAGAGCACGATCCCAACACTCTTTCGCTGATTCCAGTAATTCCGGAAGACAAACATGCTGGTTAATGCTGACCGGAAGCACAGAGAGCCCTTCGTACTCGGATGCTGGTGCATCGTAAACCGCACGCCTGTGGTTGCGTATGACTTTAAGCATATGATCGCGATTGAGAGGATATTCTTTAAAGACACCCAGGTGCTTAGCCATTTCTGCAGAAGCCGCATAGGACTCGCCAGTTAGAATCGCAGTAAGAGCTCCGGCAATCGCGCGACCGCGTGCCGAGTCGTACGGAATACCCATTCGCATAAGTAAAGCTCCGAGGTTTGCGTAACCCAGACCAAGGGTACGGAACTTGTAACTTAAGTCTGCTATTTCTTCACTTGGAAACTGCGCCATCAAAACCGATATCTCCAAAACGATCGTCCAAATCCTAACTGCGTGTTTAAACTTTTCAATCTCGAATGTTTTATGCTCCTGATCGTAGAACTTCATCAGATTGAGCGAGGCTAAATTGCATGCCGTATTATCCAAAAACATATATTCGCTGCATGGGTTGCTGGCATTTATCCTTCCGCTCTCGGGACAGGTATGCCACTCATTAATCGTAGTGTCATACTGCACTCCGGGATCCGCACATGCCCAAGCTGCATAACCGATCTTGTCCCAAAGCTCACGCGCCTTCATCGTCTTGCATGGTTCCGGTTCAGACCCTTGTTTTTTGGCTTGTTTAAGCGCAGTTCTCCATATCAGATTCCACTCCCCATCCTTTTCAACTCTCTCAAGAAAACTGTGCGGAATACGGATAGAGTTGTTTGAATTTTGGCCGGAGACAGTTTGATATGCTTCTGAATTGAAGTCTGTTGAATACCCGGCGTCCGCCATGGCAGCAACTTTTTTTTCTTCGTTAACTTTCCAGTCGATAAATTTCTCGATATCCGGATGGTCAAGATCAAGACAGACCATTTTCGCAGCACGCCTTGTTGTTCCGCCTGACTTTATTGCACCCGCAGCGCGGTCTCCGATTTTTAGAAAACTCATCAAGCCGGAACTAAATCCTCCACCTGAAAGCGGTTCACTCTCTCCCCTAATTTTCGAAAAGTTTGTACCGGTACCTGATCCGTATTTAAAGAGACGTGCTTCGCGGACCCAAAGATCCATAATGCCGCCGGAGTTAACCATGTCATCATTTACTGATTGTATAAAACAAGCATGAGGTTGTGGATGCGTGTAAGCGTCTGTACTTTTTTTCACTGCACCCGTAACTGGATCACAGTAGAAATGTCCTTGGGCAGGGCCAGTTATTCCATAAGAATGATTTAAACCTGTATTAAACCATTGCGGACTGTTCGGCGCTGCCATTTGGTGAACCAGCATGTACTTAAGCTCGTCTTCGAATGCTTGAGCATCCTGCAAAGTTTCAAAGTAACTAAATTTCTCTCCCCAATCGCGCCAGCATCCGGCCAAGCGCCTAACTACTTGCTTCACGCTTCGTTCCGGACCTGTAACAACTTGCCCCTTGTCGTCTAGCATAATATTTCCATTCTCATCGACCTGAGGAACCTCGGCTTTTCTAAAGTACTTGCTGACTATGATGTCGGTTGCAACCTGGCTCCAATCCATAGGAATCTCGGCTCCATCCATCTCGAATACTGTTGAACCATCTGGATTTTTAATCGAACTTAGTCTCTTTTCATATTTCACCTCTTCCAGCGGGTCGCTTCCGGGTGTGGTGAATCTCCTTCCGATTGCCATGCCCTGTTTTATAGGAGCACCATCTTTTGGTGCAACTTTAACTGCTGAAGCAAACGATTTTGGGGATGTTTTTGCGGTAGGTTCCATTGTCAACGTGTCAAGTAAGAAACACAATATGCTGTGCTAAGGACAGCAATCGCACACGATATATAGTTACTTAGTGCAGAGCAATTATTTAGGATTGACTTTGGAGAATGTAATTGAAAGATAGGCAATTAGCTTATAGCTATTAGCTTAGTTAGCTTTTTATGGTGGCAACAATTAATGACATCCAGCAGAAGCTAATGAAGCTATAAGCTAAAAGCTAATTAAGCTAATTAAGCTATTATAGTTTCATGAATATCCTTATTATTGTCGCTGGCACAAATGACCCTAGCAATTCCCATATGCTTGCCGAGTCTTTTGAGGAAGGTATAAGCAGTTATTCATCTGAAATTGAAATTGAAATGATAAGACTTAAAGATCTTTCCATAGATCATTTCAATCTAACCCACTATAAGGAGGAAGTAAAAGAGGAGGAAGATTTTATTAGAATCAAAAAACATATGATCGAATCCAGCGGAATAGTTTTAGCATCGCCAATCTGGAATTTTGGTGTACCAGCACACCTAAAAAATCTGATGGACAGAATTGGTAGCTTCGCACTAGATAAGACCCGCAGTCAAGGCACCCTCAATGGCAAACCTTTTTATCTGATCTTCACGGGGGGTGCACCTATTCCGGCATGGAAAGGACTGATAAGAAAGACCAGTAGCTATGTGTCAGAGTCAATCAAGTACTTCGGTGGAACAATTTTTAGTACACACTTTGAACCAAAATGCACGGCTGGCAAAGGGGGATTTAAACTCGTGGTTGATAAAAGAGAAAATAGCTTAGATAAGCTAAAAGAAGAGGGTGCCCGCTTCGCAGAAATGACTGATAAGTACGCGAAAAACGGCAAGCTTCCCGTAAAACAGAAATGTGTGAAAAAGATGTATTCAATTGGTCAAAGAATAAGTAAGAAGGTTACATGATTGACACAATGTCACAATTACTTTTCCAAGATACAACTAATATTCAACAATTGTTGTAAAGATGTAATTTTTTTATGGTACAGAATCATAATTAATGCAACTCCTTTCTTTTTAAGAATACGGCATCAAACTATAAGATTTATAAAAGTATTTCTGTTTCTAACCCTTTACCAGATGACTACACCATCACTTCTCTCACGAGACACTTCTTTACTGTTAAAGCACTTGTAGTTACTCTCGGAGGACTAGATCTGGAAACCTATAGTCAAACTTTGACTACTACAAGCATTGTTATGGCAAATGCTGCAGAGGCTACACTTAGTGGCTCCTCAGCGCTTTCAGCTTCTGGAGGTGTTAGTATTGGAGACGCAGCAACTTTCTCCCTTACTGGAGGTACGCTGACTCTTAACGGAACAAAAGATCAAGCTTTAGACCTCGATGGACAGCAAATTGAAAACCTCACGATAAACAATAGCGGCTATGGATCATCAACCGGAAATATTGTCGTAGCCGGAGGAGCGCTTGCTGTCTCAGGAACATTAACTATCACAAGAGGTAATCTTGATATGGCCACAAACAGTTTGAACCTTCAGGTAGGAACAGCACTTACGCTTGCTAGCAGCGCTTACGCAGTTCTCACAACCGACTCGAATGTTAGTAACTCTGGAGCAGTAACTGTCGGAGACGACGCTTTCCTTAATGTGACAGGAGGAACATGGACGCTTAATGGTGTCTTAGATCAGGCAATTGACTTCGACAGTGAGTCGGTAAATAACCTTACTATCAATAACACAGGAGCAGGAACTTCTGATGATATCGTAGTTAACGGTTCAGCTCTTACACTAACAGGTCTTCTTACAATTACTCTTGGTAATTTGAACCTTCAGGCAAATGATATTCCTCTAACAGTTTCAGGAGGTATTACTATTGCAAGCGCTGGACAGGCCGGTATGGAAGTTGATTCCAATGTAACCGTGTCCGGTGCTATCTCTGTTGGTGATGCTGCAATTCTTAATGCATCAGGAGGTGGAACGTGGCAGATCCAAGACGATATAACCTGGATCGACTTTGCATCCAATGTTATCTACGGACTTCAGATCTCCACAATTGCATCAGGAAGTGGAACCGAGCTTAGTGGAACGGCAAGCGTTGCCACATCTTTGACTGTTGATTCCGGATCCATCCTTTCACTTAGCGGATACAACCTATACGCAACAGGTGCAACTATTTCTAACCTTGGATATGTTGATGAAGAAAGAACTATCACAGATGGATACAGTTCCTGGCTCGTTTACAAAGGATCTGCACAGTCAGCAAAATCAGCCGGTGGAGATGTAAACTCATACGGAATTGGTGAAACTATTAGATTTATATTAAACGATCCTTCGGATAACGTTAGAGGTCTGATAGCAGATACTCTTACGGGAACAGTTACTGTAGGAACCGATACAGAGACTGGAACTCTTACAGAAGCCGGTCTAGCAACGGGACTATTCGAATTCTCGTTCCCAACTGCTAATACCTCGAATGTCACCACATACAACGGTACTCTTGAAGCATCCTCAACAAGCACAGTTACCTTCTTCTACACAGACTTGCATGATGGCTTGCAGTCAACAGGATCAACGACACTAGTGTTTGGAGGAGGATCAGATGCCGCTGATCGTGCAGCACGTGCAGCCGCTATGCGCGCAGCTTGGGAAGCACAACAGGCCGCTCAGAACGCCGGTGGTGGTGGTGGTGGAGGAGGTGGAGGCGGCGGTGGAGGCGGTGGAGGTGGAGGTGGAGATAGTGGAACTTCCGGAGATTCTTCAGATGGAACAACAGATGCAGGTGATGGTGATAGTGATGGTGATGACACAGCAGGAGATGGCGAAGCCGATGGCTCTACCGAATCGCAAGGCTCCCTATCTCTATCTCTTGAACAACAAGATGGCCGATCACTAAAAGTAACGATCGATGGTAAGGATGTAACTATGAGAGACGTTTCATCTGCAGCTTGGTATGCACCATTCGTATTCTCTCTGATTGATAAAGGAGTCGTCTCTGGATACAGGGACGCTCGAGGCCGCCCAACAGGAGCATTCGGCCCGGGTAACTCGGTTACATACGCAGAAGTAGCCAAGATGGCTCTAGGTGCCGCTGGAAAGAATCCTCTGTCCGGAAAGTCTCCTAACCTCAGGTCTGCAAGAGGACAATGGTCTGCAGGATACGTCGCAAAGCTAGAAAGCCTTGGTGTATCTATCTTCAAGAACGATCGCTTGAACGTAAATGATCCTGCTCCAAGAGGAGCAGTTGTCCAAACTATATTGGAAGTATTTGGACGCAATGTAGGATCAGCAAGCGGAGGCAAATACTCAGATGTTTCAACCGGTTCTCCAAATGCAGCTGCTATTGAAACAGCTACTTCCGACGGTCTTGTATCCGGTGATGATAATGCAAGCACCTTCCGCCCACGCTCACCGATTAACAGAGCAGAGGTTTCCAAGGTGATTCTGAACGCGATTCAGATGTATAAATAGAACAGAATAGAAGTGTTGGTGAGAAAGGCCCCGTGAGTAAAGCGGGGTTTTTCTTTGCTTCTGAAATATTGATAGGCCTGATGCGTCACAAGTCGCACGTCTCACGTCACAGGTCCTGTGACTTGTGACCTGTGACTTGTGATTCTAGTTTACTAATATTACCTCCTCATCAACTACTCCAGCTTCTTTAAATCCCCTCCACGTCCGGGCCCCTCCTTCAACTAGGATACTCATAATTCCTTCTTTTGCTAACGACTGCAGAAGATCCTTAAGTTCAAACGAATAATCGATTATTCGAGTATTCGATCCTAACAATTTAGAATCCTTGGGCATCCTCCCATTCGGATCAAGAACAATTCTAATGGGCTGGAAGCTTGTGTCCCCGTATCTAACTGAAAGTTTCGGATCATCACTAATAATAGTCTGAACTCCAACAAGTATTGCATCATGCCTGGCTCTGAGCCTTGTGTGTGACCATTCATCTTGAATCTGATCTGTAATCTTGAGAGGGGATCCATCCTTGTTTGAAATCTGACCTGAACGGGTCTGTGCTTTTTTGAGAGTTATCCATGGTCTTCCACTTTTCTGAACCGAAACAAATCCCCTGTTAAACCTTTCGCAAACCTCAGGCAACACAGGACCTACCACCTCAACCCCAGCTTCTCTGAGTATAGCAATCCCCTTTCCATTTACTTGCGTGTTAGGGTCAAGCATTCCAAATACTAATCGCTTAATCCCCTTCTCGATTATTATGTCTGTACACGGCGGCGTTTTGCCCCGGTGGCAACAAGGCTCCAGATTTACATATAAAACATCATCTGACTCAATAGTACCTACGAAACGTTCTAATAACGCCCTCTCCGCGTGTGCCTGACCTAGACTTAAGTGGAACGCCTCAGCCACGATCTTATCACCTCTCACAAGTACTGAGCCGACCATTGGGTTTGTTTTAACTTTTCCTCGACCTTGTGAGGCAAGAGAGAGGCAGTAGTTGATGAAGTGGGTGTGGTTCACAATCCCAGTTTCTCATAATTTCCAACTACTTTCTTCTTTTTCTTAATTCTTCTGATACTTCTTCCATCTCAATTCCTTCACCTTTGAGCAAAACAAATAAGTGATAAATAAGATCAGCCACCTCTTCAGTTGTTCGCTGCTTTCCTTCGCCATTTGTCGCACTAACAATTTCCTGAGCTTCTTCAAGAACTTTCGCCCCGTACGCCCTCTGTCCACCATCAAGAAGATTTTTTGTGTAGGAATTATTGTCGCCATCTATTGCCTTCCTGGAGATTGTACGAATAAGAAGGCCAATGGTTTCTAAGGCAAGTTCATCGTTACTAAAACATGATCGATCGCCAGTGTGGCAAGTAGACCCTTGTGGCCGCACCTGAACAAGAAGCGCATCACAATCGCAATCCAATTTAATGTTAACAAGATTAAGTTTATTACCAGATGTTTCTCCTTTTTGCCATAACCGTTTTTTAGAACGACTGTAAAAAGTTACAATCTTTGTTCTAAGTGTAATTTCAAGTGCCTTAGAATTCATATATCCAAGCATAAGAACTTGTGCCGTATCAGCATCCTGAATAATCACAGGAATCAAACTATCAGAATTTTTCTGCCAATTGATAGTGAAAACATCAATCATATACGTACGGGCAGAGAGGCATTTAAAATTGCTTGTTTGACATCAGAAATTGAGTATTTCTGGAAGTGGAATACACTTGCAGCAAGAAGAGCATCAGCCTTTCCAACAGCGACCGCATCTACAAAGTCTTGCAATGATCCAGCGCCTCCCGAAGCAATGATGGGAACATTCACTCGTTCTTTAATGTTTGCAAGAAGTTCCGTGTCAAAACCTATTCCTGTTCCATCTCTGTCGAATGATGTTACAAGGAGTTCACCCGCACCTCTTTTTATTGCTTCTTCGGCCCACTTCAATGCATCTATGCCAATCTCTTCAGTACCACCCTTCACAAGTACTACCCAACTCTTTCCTTTGCGACGTGCATCTATTGCACAAACAGTGTTAGCACTGCCAAGTTGCTCAGCGATTTCTGAAAGCAATTGAGGGCGTTTAACAGCCGCAGAGTTTATGGAGACTTTGTCCGCTCCTGTCTCCAGCAGACGTCTTGCATCCTCTACAGAACGAATTCCACCTCCAATGGTAAATGGAATATTAACTTCCTCTGCAACACGAGAAACGAGCTCAAACACAGTCTCCTTATCTTTTCTGGTTGCACTAATATCAAGAAAAACGAGTTCATCCGCTCCTTCTTTGCAGTATCGCTTTGCAAGTTCCACAGGATCGCCCGCATCGCGTAGGTTCTGGAATTTTGTCCCCTTCACCGTTCGACCTCTGGAAACATCCAAACAGGGAACAATTCGAATCGCGAGATCTGACTTGGCACTTTTCAGCTCCGTAAACGTCACCTGACCACTGATAAGTGCTCTACCGACAATAACAGATGAGCAACCTACATCTTTCAGAGAACGGATATCGCTTGCATTACGCACCCCTCCACTGGCAATGATATTGAGTTTTGGATAGTTCTTTAAGATTTTTTTGTACAAGGGAACATTTGGCCCTTGCTCCATACCATCTCGGCTGATATCTGTGATGAGTATATTGCTGATACCAAATGATTTGGCTCGTTTTATGCCTTCGTAAAGAGGTATTCCAGAACTCTCTTGCCAACCACTAATACGAATTTCATTACTTTGAACATCTAGTGCTGCAATAAAACGCTCGCTACCGAATAGGAGTTTGGCATTCTTCACAAGTTCAGAATCAGTAAAAAGAGCTGTCCCAAGAACCACTTTTTCGACGCCTACTTCGAACAATTTATAGATATCCCGAATACTTCGTATTCCTCCTCCAACTTGAACAGACAGTTCTGTGCGTTTAGAAATATTGCGAACAATATCTAAAAATGACTGACCCATTGTTCCATCTCTGGAACCTGAAAGATTTACTAGGTGAAGTACCTTGCTACCCTGCACAGCAAATGATTCAGCCAATGCCACAGGATCATTACCAAAATCTGTTCTGCGCTTGAAATCACCTTGCTGTAGGCGCACGACTTTGTTTTCGAGCACGTCAATGGCAGGAACTATTTGCATAAGTTATAAAAGGAAAGAAGATATCGATCACCAACATCGCCTGACTTCTCTGGGTGCCATTGCACACCAAAGAAATTGTCTTGCTGTACTCCTGCACACAGATCACCGCCATATGTAGTTGTCATAGTCACTACAGATGGATCATAAGGATCACATACATAGCTGTGCACAAAGTAGGCATAGTCACCCGAACTCAGTTTGTTCCAACCCATGTGTGGCCTAGTAAGGCTTTCTGATAGTCCTATCACATTTCCTTTGATAATACCGAGGCACAAAGTCTCATCTTCCTCAGAAAAATCGAAAAGAAGTTGCATCCCAAGGCATAGTCCTAGAAAAGGCTTTTTGTAAGATCGAATTGCTTTTGGCCATCCCACTTTTTTAAGTTGCTTCATCGCAGCACCTGCTGCTCCCGCACCCGGAAAGATGACACCCGACACGCTTCCTAGCTCTACTGGCTTTCCGATAATCTTTGAGGGGATGTTCAGTCGAGTTAGTGCTCGCTGTACGCTTCCTGTGTTGCCTGCGGAATAACGAATTATTCCGATCATAGAAGAGTGCCTTTTACACCAGCTGTTGTACCAGCGCGCCAGGGATTAGGAGATAAAGCCCCTTTGAGTGCTAAACCAAAACTTCGGTATATAGCCTCCCAAGTGTGGTGCGGATCATCGCCGCTTAAAGCCTGTATGTTCACAGTTGCCCGAGCTCCTTGTACAAAGCCACGAAAGAATTCAGCCATATCAGCCGCAAGCGCATCTTCAACTTGTACTATTTGTGCACCTGGAGCATTTTTCAGATTAATCGTAACAACTGAACGTCCTTCAAAACTTACAGATGCAATTGCCAACGCTTCATCAATACCAAGGGTTCCTGAACCAGCACCATTCACACCTTCTTGCATTCGTTGTTCAATAATCCTGGCAAACGCTGTCCCAATAACAATACCAACATCCTCTGCGATCACGTGGGTTAAACGAAACTGTGTATTCTCATAAGTTGCATCAATATTCAGGCAAGAACGCCAAGCAATTGTTTCCAGCATGTGATCTAAGAATGCAATTTCGGTATTCAGATTGAACTCACGCCGAGGGGCATCCTCAATTGTTGCAACGATCTTAGATTCGCGTGTCAGGCGTTCTAATGAGACCTTCGCAGGATTTTCTTCGGTGAATGTAATTTCAAGGTTTTCCATGATAGTAAGGGGAAATAAATAAGTGGGAATTAAGTTCGAAGTCGAATATCAACAGCTTCTTTGTGTGCATCCAAACCTTCTGTATCACTTATTGCCCGTACAATCGGAGCGAGTGATTTCAATCCTTCTTTTGTAAGAATCTGATACTCAGAGTTCTTGATAAACGTCTCAACACCAACCGGTGAGCTGTATCCAACTGCTCGCGAGGTTGGCAGGCAGTGATTGGTGCCGCTTGCGTAGTCGCCGATCGGAACAGGCGTATATGGACCTATAAAGATTGATCCGGCATTTCTTATACGTTTACTTACTTTCTCGGCATCCTTGACCTGTATCTGCAAGTGTTCAGCTCCGTATTCATTTGCAACGTCAATCATTTCATCAATTGAATTAACAAGTATGATCGCCTGATATCCATTACCAAGTGCGGGCTTAATATATTGTTCATAACGACTGCGCTTAGGTGCTTGGCTTTCGACTTCCTGCTGGATGGCTTCTGCCATCTTCAAAGAAGTAGTAACAATGGGAAAAGCTGAATCTGACCCGTGTTCGCATCGTGCCAATATATCTGCTGCCACCCATGCAGGATTTGCGGAGTCGTCTACTAAGCCTAGTCCTTCACTTGGTCCACTAAGCATATCTATTCCTACCTGGCCGAAAACCTGCAATTTGGCCGCCTGAACCCACGGAGAGCCTGGCCCAGCAATCTTATCTACTGATTTAATTGACTGAGTTCCATATGCCATTGCAGCAATTGCTGCAATTCCACCAACCCTGTAAATTTCATCAGCACCAGCAAGATCTGCAGCTACAATAATCTCGGGATAGTAGTTAGTCGGAGGAAAGAATATACAAATACGAGGTACTCTTGCTGCTTTTGCAGCAACTGTCAGAATCTGACTGACAGTTGGTAATGGTGCTTTTCCTGCCGGAACATATAACCCTACACTATCTATTGGGCCTTTGCGTACTCCTGTACGAACACCTGGTACAAACTCAATTGACCAATCAGATTCAGAATAAATACGCTTGGCCTGTTCCATGTGGAAGTTACGGGATATTTCAATTTGTCGTTGCATCATTTCCAGTGTCTTCTTAGGTACATCATTGTATGCTTTTTTAATATCTTCTTTTGAAACTCGCATCTGGTTAGCTTTAAAAGCCGGATTATCAAACTTGCGCACGTACTCCACAACAGCTTCATTCCCCCGGTTGCGAATATCATCAATTATTTTTTTTACGTCTGGCATGATGGCATCAATGTCTGCTTGCGCCCTGCGAAATATTCGTTCGCGGCTTTCTCCAGTTAGCTCGGTGTTGTTGTAGATTGGAATCATGTTTTATAGGAAGAAAGAAATGATGAAAGAGCTGAAAGAAATAGCTCGTTCTCTTTATATGTCCCGGTACTGACCCGTAACGAATCTTTACCGTTAATTAAACCAAATGGACGGACAACGATTCGAGAATCGCTTAATAGATATTCGTAGAATTCTTTTGCTGAGTACCCATCAGGAAGTTGCAACAAGAAAAAATGCGTAACACTATCACTGATAGTACAACCACGTTTTTTGCATCCATTCATTAGCTGTTTGCACCCCTTAAGTAATGACAGCACATTTTTCTCCATCTGACCTTTCAACTTCCATAATTCGATTCCAACTGATTGGCTTAATGAATTAACATTGTATAGCAATTTGAACTTTAGAAGCTGTTCGATGATTTCTTTACAGGCAACACCAAACCCCAAGCGTATACCTGCTGCCGCGTAAGCTTTACTGAACGTTCGTGTAATCAAGATATTGCACTGACAGTCCTTCACTCTCTTGATGCCAGTTGGCAAACCCTGAAGTTCAGCAAATTCACCATACGCCTCATCAAGCACAACCAATCCCTTTGCAGACTGAATAATTGAAGTTATAACCGACTGATCAAGCACTGTGCCTGTTGGATTATTTGGGCTGCAAACAAACACAATATCTGCTTCTGATGCTTCAACACATGCATCTTCCTCGTCGATACCAAAGTCTGAATTAAGTTTTTTTGAAACATATTTTCTTCCTTGAGAGATTGCACTTATCTTGTAAACAGGAAATGTGGGATCAAAACTGAGTACTGTTCCTCCTGGTTCACTAAATGTCCTAATTACCACTTCAATCAGCTCGTCAATCCCACTTGAGATAAACACGTTATCACGCTTGAGACCGTAAGAGTCAGCAATATTGTCCCGAAGTAAATCTGCCGTTGGATCAGGATAAAGATTAATATCAGGCATTGGAGGAAATTCACTCAAAAGAGATTCTGGACATTCCCCGGAATCCAGAAATATACAATTCTCACCTTTGACGATTGATCGTCCTGATTTGTAAGGCTCGAGTGAAGCAATGTATGCCGGCACTGGCGGAATCTTTGACATAATCAGCGAATAAACTTTTCAATAGGAGAAACAAGAATGCCAGAGCCTCCACATTCTTTTATCTTCTCTACAACATCCCAAAATCGTTTTTCTTCCACCACAGAGTGGACAGCTATCATTCCAGAATCCGCAAGTGGCATAACAGTCGGGCTATTACAACCGGGTACAAGAGCTTTGGCATCTCTGAGTTTCTTCTTTGGTAAATTGAACATGATATATTTAAATGCACTGGCTTCACGAACACTTTTTGCCCTCAGAAGCAATCTATCTATTAGCACCTGCTTTTTTTCTGAAAAACATGAACTGCCAATGAGCAAGGCCTGACTCTTTGATATTACTTTCAACATGCGCAGCCTATTCGTTCTAAGTGTGCTGCCTGTTGAAACGAGATCACAAATTGCATCCGCTACCTGTAAAGCAGGAGCGATCTCTACGCATCCTTTTAAAACTATTATCTCTGCATCAACATTTTTCTCGAAAAGATATTGCTTAAGTATATTTGGATATGATGTCGCAATTTTAGTACCCGATAGATCTTCTATATTCTTATAAGAACTTTGCTCCGGTACCGAAATGGCAAGCTTGCAATAGCCAAAATCCAGATCAAGAATTTTATTAATATTTGCACCATTTTCCTCCAACAAATTGTTTCCAACGATACCAAGATCGGCAACACTGTCCTGCACATACTCCGGAATATCATCATCCCGCAAAAAAAGGATATCAATTGGCATATTCCGACAGCGTGTAAACAAGCGGTTCTGGTAGGCCTCAAACTGCAGCCCCATGCTTTTAAGGAGGCTCAGTGATCCTTCAGACAGTCGACCTGACCGCTGAACTGCTATGCGAATGGTTCCGTTAGATTTCATAATTATTGAAGATAGGAAATAAAACCTCTGGTAAGGAGGAGACGATTCCGATTTGCAGTTTTTCGTTTTACTTCTGGGCTTTATCTAAATAGCCTTGCAACACCGATGCCGTCTTCTCCCTGCTCGGGGAAGAGGCATGATGATTTCTATCAGTCTTCAAATATCTAGAATACCCTCCAGTGCCATCCTGCACAGACTTTGCGACCCTTGTAACAGTCGTAGTGCTCGCTCCGGTCATCTGGGCAACTTTTCTATAACTTAAATTCTTAGCGAGTAATTTAGCGACTTCCAATCTCTCGCTCCACGCCTGCAGTTCGCTTAGCGTTCCAATGTCTCTGAGTAGCTCTGCAACCTCTTCTTCACTCTTGCATGATGCGAGTGCAGAACATAATGCTCTGAACCAAGGGTCCTTTCTCCAGCCGGCTTCTGTGAATCGACGTTTAGCCATAATTTCAGGAAATAAATTGGAGTGCGTGCCTGCACGCCGCAGCTTACTCACACAAGTAATAAAATTAAGAATTAAAAGTTCACAACTAGACCACTATACAGAGTACGCGGAGGCGTGTCAATGTTTTAATTCGTTAAAACACCTCATATTTGAGATGGGCCCCGCCAATTTGAGATGACGGGGCCGTGAAGTGAAAAATACGAACGTTGTCGGCGATCAGAACATTCTGCCGAGCAACACACAGATCCCAAGAGCGGACGTTAAGCCTGCGGCTATAGACAAGCCGTTGATCAGGCGCGAGCCCTTCCTCAGGTTGAGAATAATCGCGGCAATCGCTAAGACGATACCGAAAATGACGGTCTCGACTGTCGCAAAAGCCATGTAGTTCAATCTTATCCATTCTCGGATAGGATGGCTTTCGATGATCACCACGACAAGCGTGGCATGCGTGATCGAAAGCACCAACAACCAGGAAAGAAGTTTGCGAGCCATATGATAGGCCTCCATTGAAAGGATCGATTCGTCGTCAATTCACGTTAATCAGTTTATAACATATTTACCTTTTTGTCAATTACCTCTTTAGCCCTAACTCTAGCCCTAGCCCTAAAACCTAAGCCCTATTTCCCTCCTCCTCTCTTCGTAATAATGTCTTCTGCAACATTCCTAGGCACCTTATCATAATGAGCAAATTCCATAGAATAACTTGCTCGACCCTGTGTCATCGACCTTAGATCTGTTGCATATCCAAACATTGTAGCCAGAGGAACATTGCATTCAATTGTCTTTGCATTTCCTCTCTCACCTGTCCCCTGAATCAATCCGCGACGTGAGTTTAGATCTCCCATTACGTCTCCCAAGAATTCTTCTGGAGTTACTGCTTCCACTTTCATTACTGGTTCAAGCAATGTTGGATCTGCTTTTCTTGCTGCCGCTTGCAATCCTACTGACGAACAGGTTTTGAAAGCTATTTCGGATGAGTCTACATCGTGATAAGAACCATCGATTAGATCAACCATAATATCCACAAGAGGATAACCAGCCATTACTCCTCTGTTCATTCCTTCCTGGAATCCCTTGTTGCAGGGATTGATGTATTCTTTTGGAATCTTTCCTCCAACAATGTGATTAACAAACTCGTAACCTTTGCCTGGTTCCTGCGGGATAAGTTTAAATATAACGTGTCCATACTGTCCGCGACCACCAGTTTGCTTAATGTACTTCTCATTGTGTTCAACTTCTTTTTGAATTGTTTCACGATAAGCTACTTGCGGTTTACCAACATTTGTTTCTACTTTGAATTCGCGCTTCATACGATCAACAATAATTTCCAGATGAAGTTCTCCCATTCCCGATATAATAACCTGGCCGGTTTCTTCATCGGACTCTACCCTGAATGTCGGATCCTCCTCTGATAATTTCTGAAGCGCAACGCCCATCTTCTCCTGATCGACCTTCGTCTTTGGCTCAACTGCGATCGAGATGACAGGTTCTGCGAATGTTATTGATTCCAATTGAATAGGCTTAGAGTCATCGCAAAGAGTATCGCCTGTTCTGCAGTCCTTTAGTCCGATTACAGCAGCAATGTCTCCAGCTTCTACCTGATCTACTTCTGATCGTGAATTTGCGTGCATTTTAACCAAACGGCCAATTCGCTCCTTCTTTGTTGTCCTGCTGTTTAGGACCGACTCGCCTGACTTAAGGATGCCTGAGTACACTCGCACGAACGTGAGTTTTCCTACAAATGGATCAGTTGCAATCTTGAAAGCAATAGCCGCTAGTGGTTCATCATTATTCGGCTTACGCTCTTCTTCTTCATCGGTTTTTGGATTGATGCCTTTTGCCGCCGAGATATCGAGTGGAGAAGGAAGATATGCAACAACTGCGTTAAGCACAAGCTGAGCTCCCATGTTCTTTAAAGCTGAACCACAAAGCACAGGATAAATCTGGTTTGAAATAGTTCCGATTCTAATTCCCTTAATAATCTGTTCATCAGTCAACGCTCCATTTTCCAAGTAAGCTTCCAAAAGTTCTTCATCGCACTCCGCTACTTTTTCCATAAGCTGAGATCTATACTCAGTTACTTTGTCTCCCATGTCAGCCGGAATTTCTATCTCTTCGACCTTCTCTCCCATCTTCCCTGTGAATGTGTAAGCTTTTTTCTTGATAAGATCTATTACTCCAGAGAATGTGTCCTCTTCTCCTATAGGAAGCTGGATCGCAACCGCACTCTTACTTAGACGATCATGGATGCTTCCCATGGACATATAAAAGTCCCCTCCTGTCTTATCCATCTTGTTTACAAAAGCTATGCGGGGAACGTTGTATTTATCCGCCTGTCTCCAAACAGTTTCACTCTGGGGCTCCACTCCCTGCGAACCATCAAAAACAATTATTCCTCCATCCAGAACTCTTAGGGATCTCTCCACTTCTGCAGTAAAGTCCACGTGGCCCGGTGTGTCGATAATATTTATTATACAATCAATCTCTTGACCAGTTACATCCGGAGCTTTCCAATGACACTGGGTTGCGGCTGAAGTGATTGTGATTCCGCGCTCCTGTTCCTGTTCCATCCAGTCCATTGTCGCCTCTCCTTCGTGGACTTCTCCTATTTTGTAGTTAATTCCTGTATAGAAGAGTACGCGCTCGGTAACGGTTGTCTTACCTGCGTCTATATGGGCAATGATTCCAATGTTTCGTAAGTCTTTAAGGTTCATGATTAAAACGGGAGAAATTCCGAGAGAATATAGGGAAATAACAAGGTTTTGGCAATGGATTACTTACAGAAAAAGAATGAAAGACCGGAAGGTATACAAGAGAAAAAGGAAGGCAAAAAGGTTTAAAGCAGAAAAGATTATAATTCTTTTAAACTTATATTACTTTTAGTCTTTCTTTCATTCTTTATCTCTTTCTTTCTTTCGCTCTTTCGCTCTTTCGTTCTTTTAATCTTTCTTTCTTTCATTCTTTCGCCATCTTATTTTGCCAAATGTGCAAATGCCTTATTCGCTTGCGCCATCTTTAGAACATCCTGCTTCTTTTTAACCGCATTACCCTGATCAGCTGAAGCATCCAAAAGTTCCATCGACAGTTTCTGAGCCATAGGCATTCCTTTCCTATCACGAGCGGCATTAACAACCCACCTGATGCTTAGAGCTTGCTGACGCTTTGGTGGAACTTCAGTCGGGACTTGATAGACTGAACCTCCAACACGCTTTGGTCTGACCTCGATCAAAGGAGTAACGTTGAGCAAAGCTTTATTGAAAATATCCAAAGGATTTTCGTTCGTCCTTGTCTTTATAATTTCCATTGCATCTTCAAATATTCCTCTGGCAATGCTTTTCTTTCCACCAATCATCATACAGCTGATGAACTTCTCGATCAGAAGATCGGAATCTTTAGGAATATATTTTTTAACTGGTTTAGCCATAGTAGTACTATCGTAAATTGAGAATTGAGAATTGAGAATTGAGAATCATTTTTTGATGATGCCGATTGTGATTAATAAAATTGTTCATTGTCAATTGTTAATTGTCAATTAGCCTTTAGGCTTTTTAGCACCGTAACGCGAGCGTCCCTGCTTCCTGTTCTGAACTCCCTCCGTATCCAAGTTTCCTCTTACGATATGGTATCTAACTCCTGGAAGGTCTTTGACCCTTCCGCCTCGGACAAGTACAACCGAGTGCTCTTGTAAGTTGTGGCCCTCTCCCATTATGTAGGCTTTAACTTCGTGGCCGTTTGTAAGCCTGACACGAGCAATTTTTCTGAGGGCTGAGTTTGGCTTTTTCGGAGTCATTGTCGTTACCTTCACACATACTCCACGTTTAAATGGAGAACCCTTAGGAAGAGGAACTTCCTTTAGTTTTAGCGCATTCCAGGCATATAGCATCGCCGGCGCTTTGGACTTTTTGCGCTTTTGCTTCCTAGGTTTTCGAATAAGTTGATTAACTGTAGGCATAGAAAGTTACGGAAGAGGCTCAAATAAGCCTCAATTAGCTTGAAGCAGCTTAAATGGTTAAATGTGAGGAGTAAAGGGGAAAATCATCAATTTGTCCCCAATCCAAACCCACCATCAGCCATCGCACCGATGTCTAGCTTCTTATTCTCGGGCTTTTGCTTAGCTTCTTCCTTCTTGCCTCCTCTTCTCCGCTATTTGATTATAATCCGCTTCTTTTAAATCGACCGTAAGCTGAGCTATGTAAATATTAAGATACCTGACTTGAGTATGCATGGTTTCAGTGAGCCTTACGATTTCTCTTCTTTCACCTCCCCATTTCTCATCAAAATCTTTACCTCTCGCAAAATCCTCATTTCTAAGCTGTGACCTTTTATCTACCAGCATTTGCTTGTAATCAACCAGGTCTTTCAGTGTAATTTTTCCATCCGGACCGGTTCCTTTTTGTGGAACGGCATTATGAACCTCCCTTAGTAATTTAACCATAGCTGTACAGCGTTCTCTAGCTGCACCGCTTGCTCTGCCTCTCGCAATTTCCCATTTACCAATCCATTCTCCTACACCTTCTTTAAATCTTTCCATTTTAGGACCGTAATCTTTTTCAACCTTTTCCCTTATTTCTCTCGCTTTTCTAAATTTAGCAATTTCTTTTTTAACTGCTACTTTTTCATCATCATTTAAATTCACTTCATATTTCTTGCTCAATTCTTCCATAATCTTAACATCATCTTTTCCTGCTTCCACTCCTGCTTCCATGAGTGTTTGCGCTTCCGGCTCCTTAAGTTGATCGAGGAAATTATGCTTAATCTCTTCTTCAACGTTTTCAATAATAGTTTCACCTATTTCTTGGCCATCTTCTACCAATTCCTCAGCGACCTCTTCAACCGTTTTGACATCTTCTTCAATAACCTCAATAACTTCACCTTGTGCTTCAGCTTGTTCTTCAGCTTCTTCCTTTTCTACGATCTCCTCAATATCAACGATTGTCTCTTCTACTCTCTCCTGAATATTTATCTCTTTTACTTCTACTGTTTCCTCCCCGGTATCAGGATCAGTCTTTTTTACTTCCACCTCTTCAACACGGTAATAATCATTCTCCACTCGATCAGCCTCTCGGCTTAAATTACGCGTAAGCTTATCTGTTACTTCATCATATCTGTCCAAAAGCCCGTCTAATGTTCTTTCATGTTCATCCATTTCTTTTTGTCTGCGAACCAATATCCAGCGGTAGTAATAACACCTTCCGCACTGTTTAGTAATTTGCTTTTGGTATATCGGATTTTCTTGTGCTTCCTCATGCTTGGCGTAAGCTTCATCAAGTTCGCCCTCGTGTTCTGCAACCTGCTTTAAGTATTCCTCCTGATAGAACTTATTTAACTCCTCAGCAGCTTCGTTGTACCCCTTTGTCTCCATCTTCTTTTTAATGCTCTCGAATTTGTCAACGGCAACATTCCTGTTCTCTTGAATTTTGTTTCTTTTCTCGGTCAAAGTCTCCACAGTTACTTTCGTGTCTTCCTCCTGATCCACGTACTCTGTTGCATCAACGTTCTCTTGTGCTTGCTCAGCACCCCCCTTTCTTCTGGCTCTTCTTGTTTGGCGCCTTGCTCGTCCCTTTTTGCCAAAGAAGTTGCATAGGCGGTGTTCCCCTGAATCGAAGCTGTATTGTGTGTTTTCCATTTGTAAGTGAGTTAAATAATTTTAAGTAAGTTGTTGTTCAATTTCGGCTAATCCTTCTTCCTGTTCACCTTCTTCCTGCATATCTCTATCCAGCTTCGTAACTGCTTTATCAAATTGCTCAACATCTTTTTCCATCTGGTTCTGAGCTTGTGCCACATCTCCCACTGCTTCTACCATCTCTCCTTCTAATTGCTCAAGCTGTTCCAAAGTTTCTGCACATTGTTCAGGGGTCATTTGTTCGGCTAAAGCCTCGAGTGATTCGCGTACCTGATCGGGTACTTGTTTTAGTTCTTTTAGCTTGGCCAGAAAGTCTTGTTGATGTTGTTCCATATAAGTGTATTAGAAATTAATTTTATTCAGGAGTAATAATATTCATATGACGGAAAAGTCCATAGCAGTATCTGGATTCACCCAGTGAGTAATTTGTATATTTCATATGTATATTATGTGTTTGTATAAATACAAACTACACGTATATATTAGCGTATTTTGAGTATCTTATCAACTAGTAAATATATGACTTCTCGGGCGTTTTGAGCAGAAATTATGATTCTATTTCTGGCGCAAGTGCAGGTGAGCTTGTGCTGAGCTCCGCCGAAGCAGGTTCGGGTTTAGAGCTCAGGTTAGATTCTTCCTCACCTTCACCCTCTTCCTTTTCCTCTTCATCGCCGAATTCACCTCCTACAAACCGTTTTCTGTACACTTCTCCGGTTGGGATCAAGCGCCCGATTATCACGTTTTCCTTTAGACCCTGGAGAGTATCGACCCTTCTTGTAGTGGCAGCCTCAACCAGAACCCTGATGGTCTCCTGGAAGGATGCACCCGCAAGCCACGAATCCGTTGCGAGCGCTGCACGCGTAATTCCTAGCAGAAGGTGCTCATAGGTGGCTTTTTTCTGGGCCTTGGTTAGATGCCTATTCTCATAGTTTACGTCTCCAACGTCGGCTGTTTCGCCTGGCAGGAACGATGTTGCTCCCGAGTCGATGATACGAACCTTGGAAAACATTTTTCGTACAATGATTTCCAAATGCTTGTCATTAATAGTTTGTCCCTGCGAAGCGTAAATATGCTGAACCTCCTTTATAATGTAGCGCTGAACTTCGTAAATTCCTTTCTTTTCAAGCAATTCCTGCAAGTTAAAGTGCCCCAAGTTGATGGGCTGACCGACCTCCACCATGTCTCCATTCTTAATAAGGAGGGACTCACGTGGACCAAACTCATATGTACGCTCCTGTATTTCCGCGTGTCTAACTTGAATAACTCCATCTTCGGTTTCTATTACTTTGCCTGCAACAATAGCTTTTACAGTACTTTTATCCATCGAAGACTTGGCAAGCACTGTCCTCTCTTTTACCTTCAGGCCTTTTTTGACTTTGACTTCAAACCCAGCAGGAATTCTATATGTATCCATACCATTCTCCGATGCGATAACTTGAACCATTGTTCGCCCTCCCGGATGAGCAACCTTGACAATTCCAGTTATATCAGAAAGTACAGCAGGAGTCTTGGGGGAACGCGCTTCGAATAGTTCCTCTACACGAGTAAGACCCTGAGTAATATCCGCTCCCTCCGCAACACCTCCCATGTGGAACGTTCGCATAGTTAGCTGTGTTCCTGGTTCTCCAATTGATTGAGCAGCAATTATTCCAACAGGAGTGCCTACCCAAACAGTTCCATTGTCTCCCAAATCTCTTCCATAACATCTAACGCAAATTCCTTTTCTGGTTTGGCATGTCATAACTGATCTTACATCCACCTCTGCAACCTTGCGTTCTACGATTTGTTCCAACAAAGCATCATCAATCTCATCATTTCTTTTTGCAATCGTTTTTCCATTAATAGAAAGATCACTCGCTAGTGTACGACCAAATATTCTGGCTTCAAATTTTTCACCAATTTCATCTGACTCTTCCCTGGTGACAGTATGTGCATCTTTCGATCCGCAGTCTTCTTCTCGAATAAGAATATCTTGAACTGCATCGACCAAACGCCTAGTAAGGTATCCAGCTTCTGCAGTTTTTAGAGCAGTGTCTGATTTTCCCTTTCTTCCTCCATGAGTCGCAATGAAATACTCGAGCACAGAGAAACCTTCAAGTAGATTAGACTGAATTGGAAGTTCGATTGTACGACCGGAAGGATTCGCAACCAATCCTTTCATTCCCGAAAGCTGTGTCACCTGACCCCAGTTTCCACGAGCACCAGAGTCGATGACGTATGTAATATTGTTTTCATCATATTTTCTGAACTCTTCAATCATCTTTACAGAAATATCATTTTTTGCTTTTGACCAAATTTGAATTGCGTGGCTATATCTCTCGTCAGCAGTTATAAGTCCTTTCCAATAATAGTTATTGATAAGACGAATTTTTTCGTTAGCCTCATCCTTTAATTTATCTCGCTCATCGGGGACTAGCATGTCTTCCGTAGAAATAGATACTCCGGAAAGAGTCGCGTACTCGAACCCAATGTCTTTAATTCTATCGGCAAAAGCAATTGTTTCTTTTCGCCCTGAAGTATCCAACGCTTTTCTGACAAGGTTGGAAAGCGTCTTTTTGGTCTGAGTATAATTTATAAAGCCCAGCTCTTTGGGAACTACCTCGTCGAAATACAAACGGCCCACAGATGTTTCAACAATTTCACTAACGCCTTCTTCGATATCTAATCTGATTTTTATTTTCGCTTGCAGATTAACCACTCCCTGTTCATGGGCAATAAAAGCCTCCTCTTTTGTTCCAAAAATCATTCCCTCTCCTTTCTTTCCTTCATGAATCCTGGTTAGAAAATAACAGCCCAACACCATGTCTTGGGATGGATTGACAACTGGATCACCGGCTGAGGGCTTAAGAATATTTGTTGCTGAAGACATAAGACTGCGAGCTTCATCTTGAGCTTTCTCTGAAAGAGGCACATGCACAGCCATTTGGTCACCATCAAAGTCCGCGTTGAAGGCGGCACACACAAGTGGGTGAATCCTAATGGCAAGACCCTCAATAAGTTTTGGCATAAATGCTTGAATACCCAAACGGTGAAGAGTTGGTGCTCTGTTAAGCAATACATATTTATCCTTAATAACATTTTCCAGAATGTCCCAAACCTCTTTACCACTATCCTGAACCAATCGTTCAGCTCCTTTTACATTATGAGCAAGTTCGTCACGGATAATCTGGCCAATTACGAACGGCTTGAACAATTTCATTGCCATTTCTTTTGGAATACCGCATTGATTAAGATCAAGTTTCGGGCCAACAACAATTACGCTTCTTCCGGAATAGTCCACACGCTTTCCAAGGAGGTTCTGTCGGAAGCGCCCCTGTTTTCCTTTAAGCATATCGGAAAGGCTTCTTAATTTTCTTCTGTCGCCTGCCGTGAATAATGTCTTACCCGCTCGCGCTGAGTTATTGAGCAACGTATCCACTGCTTCCTGAAGCATTCGTTTTTCATTTCTGCAAATAACCTCTGGAGCTCCAATACTCATTAGTTTCTTAAGACGATTGTTTCTGTTGATTACTCTTCGATAAAGATCATTGAGGTCAGATGCAGCGAATCTTCCTCCATCAAGCTGAACCATAGGACGAAGGTCCGGTGGAATTACCAGGAGCCGCTTGAGGATCATCCACTGCGGCTTGATTTGTGCCTTCATAAGTGAACTACAAAGCTTTATTCTCTTCATAATTTTTTTAAGTTTTTGACCACTACTTTGCTGTCGTTCTTGCTGAAGGTATTCGAGCATCTTATCTAGATCTATATTCGTAATAATCTCTTCCAGCGACTCCGCTCCTGTACCAGCTCTAAACACATGTCCAAACTTCATGTTCATTTCTCTGAATTTAAGTTCGGAAAGAACAGATCCAATACTTAGATCTTTCAAATCTGTGATAGCTTCTAAATGATTGCTTTTAAGTGTCTCCAATTTTTCCGCCATCTCTTTATCCAACGCGTCCAGCTGCTCTCTTGTTGCTTTACTATCCTGCAATTGTTTTTTTGCTTCATCGAAATCCCTTTTGAACTGCCCCTTTCTGGTTTCCATAGAAGAGTTAATTTCCTTTTCGGACTCAGCTTTTGAATCTTCATCAACCGCGATAACAATGTAAGCAGCGAAATACACAATTTGTTCCAGCGTCTTTATTGGAAGATCCAAAAGTAAACCTATTCTTGACGGTGAACTTCTAAGGAACCAGATGTGAGTTACAGGAACAGCTAAGTTTATGTGTCCTGTTCTTTCTCGTCTGACAATCGAGCGTGTTACTTCCACTCCGCACTTCTCACAAATAACTCCCGAATATCGAACCCCCTTATACTTACCGCAAAAACATTGGAAGTTCTTTGTCGGTCCAAATATACGCTCACAGAAAAGCCCATCGGGCTCCGCACGCTGAGTTCGATAGTTAACAGTTTCGGGCTTGGTAATCTCACCGCGAGACCAGGCGATTACATCTTCTGGACTAGCGATTGATAGTGCTACTGCATCAAAGGAATCTGTAGCAGCGGCAGGGGGCCTTGAAGGTGGCATGAGAATTGACTTGGGAAGAATAGAAGATTTCGTTATTTCGTTTACTCGTTAATTCGTTAGGTATCGCTTTGCGACGAATTAACGAAGTAACGAATTAACTTATAAAAAACCGCAGCTCCCCCTGGCTGATCGTCTGAATCAGTGGAGAAACTTCGGTGATTTCCCGTAAATTCTACTTAAATTTGGAGGGAGTGCAAGGAAATAATGGCTAATCTCCCAACCCCTCATTAATAAGCTCTTTTCCTTCCTGGATCTTTTTTACGCCCGCTTCAACAGCGTCAACCCGACGCTTAACATCGGCAACTCCTTCCTGAACTGTTCCAACAACCGACTTGCCGGAATCAACAACGTTTTTAATTTGCCCCACAGTTTCCGTTACAACACCCGAGGCTGTTTGTTCCAAGCCCTGCAATAAATTAGCCGCCTTTTTCTGTCTCTCTTCTACAGAATCACAACCAACCAAAAGCACTCCTACAAGCATCAGTACAAGGAGAAAGGCTGAGCCCGTGCAGAAGCGGCGTTCTCGCATAACTTATTCTGAGGTTGATTCGTTGTTATCTTTGCCAACATTATATTTTTCAAACAACTTTCCGAAAGAACCATCAGATTCTTTCAAAGCTTCGGTAACCATCTTTACCTCATCAGTTGCAATGTTTAACTTGGAGGAAATATTGGCAGTTGCAACTTCTTCTACCTCGGCAATATCTTTGCCTGAACCTGCAACCGAAGCATGGAGCACAATGTAAGATCCACACCCATCGCACTTGAGCTGAAGCAACATCGCATCATCTGCAACAACTTGAACCGACGAAAAATCAACCGGCACCCTGCTTCCGCATTGTGGGCAACGCATCTGTTGATATATGCGCTGAAGAATTTGCTGGAGTGTGTGGGGGTCGATCTCCATGTCTTTCTATTATACCACTTCAAGCCTTTTAAGACAAAAAACAAAAGAGAAATATCCAGATAAGTTAAGTAAACAATACATTTATTTGGTGATCAGTAGTAATATGCAGACATGCCTCGTCCATCCCAGCACATCTATGCGCTTCTAGTCCTGAGTGCATCCATTGCAATATTTGGAGCATCCAGCTTTCAGCGAGCTCAGGTAGTACCAAAGCAGCGGATAGAAAATCCTGTTGAAATTGGGATTGAGCATAATGAACCTTTATCAGTATCAATTGAAGCAAGCGAGATGAAGGGCAAAGGACTTCTCGAGATAGAACAGAGCGGAGCGGAAGAGATTCTATTGTCATTGCCCAGCGATTGGATTCGGAAAGAAGTGCGCAATGCATCTATAAAGGATGTGACATTCGAAACCGCATCGCTTGGATTCAAGCGGTGGCATATGCCTGCCGGTGCTTCAATTCTTTTCGAATTACCCAAATTTCCAAGTTCCCTGATAATACATAACCCTTCGAAAGTAACTGTTAAGGTTTCTCTGACGAAAGTTGATATGGAATCAGGCTTAGTAGAAAATGAAGTAGTGCTTGTACAAGAAGGACCAGTTAAACTTTGGTAACTATGAATATAATCCCTATTAAAACACCACTATTGAAGAATGGATCTGACCTTGTAGAAATACTGATGCAGAATGCTGACTTTGAAGATGGAGACATTCTGTCAGTTTCATCCAAAGCAGTTGCAACCGTAGAAGGCGCAGCTATTGATCTGAACAAGGTGCAAGTTTCTGAAGATGGTAAAAAATGGTCAGACAAATGCGGCAAGACTCCTCAGTTCCGCCAGGCGGTGCTTAATGAAGTTGAACGCTTGAATGGGAAAGTTCTGGGGGACTGCCCGCATGCAATGCTTACGCAACTTAAACCCGATGGATTTGAAGATGGAATAATACTCGCACCAAACGCCGGTTTAGATCAGTCTAATATTGAAGATGGATACGCTATTGGATGGCCGCAAGATCCTGTTGAATCAGTGCAAAAGCTAAGGAAGGAGGTTCAGGCAATAACAGGAAAGAAGATTGCAGTAATCCTAACTGACTCTTGCTGCAGACCTAGAAGAATTGGAGTGTCTGCAATGGCTCTAGTTGTTAGCGGAATTGACCCTCTCTTCAGCCATATTGGAGAGAAAGATTTGTTCGGAAAAGAATTAAAGATGACACAGGAGGCCAGAGCTGATCAGCTCGCAACCGCTGCAAATATGATCATGGGAAATGCAGATGAGTCCACTCCTGCAGCAATAATCAGAGATCACAATATTGCATTTACATGCTTTGAGGGGTGGGTATCGGGGCTCGATCCAGAGGATGATCTGTTTGCCGGGATATTATAAAGAAACAGAAGAGTCAGAATAAACAGAGGTTTCAGAGGATCTTACTATCCTTCTTCTGTTTCCTCTGTTTCTTCTGTTTCCTCTGGTTCCTTAATGTACAATATTGACATGAACTTCATCGTCCTATCTTCATCTCGCGGCACCACATTCCAAGCAGTGATAGACAGACTGGCTGACGGTTCGCTGACTGCTAACTGTTTAGGATTGGTTGTTGATCGTGAAGATCGTGGAGCTGTCGAGAAAGCTAAGAAAGCTAATTTACCGATCAAAGTAGTTGGGAGAATCAAAGGAGAACCACGGGAAGAATATGATTGGAGATTGAACGAAGCTATAAATGAGATGGGTGAAGTGGATGTTATTGCCACCCTTGGATGGATGTTTATTTTAAACCCCTGGTTTGTTCAAAATTGGGAAGGAAGAATTGTAAATGTTCATCCTGCTCTTCTTCCCAAGCATCCGGGAGCTCATGGTATCGAAGATGCTTTGGGTGCCGATGATAAAGAGACCGGAATGACAATCCATATCATTGATGAAGGTGTTGATACAGGGCCAATCCTTGTTCAAAAAAATTGTTCTATTAATCTCGATGATACTGTAGATTCCCTCAAGCCCCGCATTCAAGATCTGGAAAAAGAGTGGTATCCCAAGACTCTGCAAATGATAGAAACTGGAGAGATCAAATTACCTATACCTGCTAAGCTTAAATAAACACCCCATGCCAACACCCTCATACACAGTCACCTGCAGGCAGAACATGATGCTAAAAAAAGATATTCATGAGCTCAAGTTCACACGTCCAAGAGGTTTTGATTTTAAACCCGGTCAATTCATACTTTTTCAAGTACCAGACATCGATAATCCCGAAGACTTTCAGCCCCGTGCATATTCGATAGCTTCCACGCCGGATGAAGACGAACTTATGTTTATTGTTCGGATAGTTCCGGAGGGCAGAGCAGGCAAATGGTTTTACTCGATGCTAACTGAGGGGACGGATGTTGAGATGCAGGGACCCATGGGGAACTTCTCTTTGAATCCTGATAACCCCAAGGATTACTTGTTTGTTGGAACCGGAGTAGGTCTTGCCCCTTTTATATCACAGGTCAGATCAATTCTGACCAATGGCGAGTCCAGGAATATTGATTTGGTCTGGTGCACTTACAACGAGAACAGTAGTTTTTGGGTAGAGGAGCTAAAAGCCTTTGAAGAGAAATACTCTAACTTTAATTTTCATCTTTCATATACGGATCCACCACCTGAGTGGGAAGGACTAACAGGGCGAGTTCAACAAGTGATTCCAACGATTCCTGACTTTAAAGAAAAGCAATTCTACATTTGCGGAAACCCTGCAATGACAACTGATGTCAAAAAAATATGCCTTGAGGAATGGGGGTTAGACAAGAAAGATATTCACATCGAAGGCTACATTTAAATTGAGCTAATAAACTCATCAAACAGATAATTAGCGTCCTCCGGCCCTGGTGTTGCTTCCGGATGGAACTGTACTGCCAAGAATTTCCCCGACTCGTGTTTTATTCCTTCTATTGTTCCATCGTTTGCATTCGTAAACCAAACCCTCCAATCTTTTGGCAAACTCTTTTCATCGACTGCGAAGCCATGGTTCTGGGAAGTGATAATACATTTGTCAGTTTTATTTCCTGAGTCGTCGTGCTCAATACATGGCTGATTAACTCCTCTATGTCCGTACTTAAGCTTGAAAGTATCTCCGCCAACAGCGAGGGCAAGTATCTGCGTACCCAAACAAATTCCGAATGTCGGAGTCCCCTTCTCTATAGCTTTACCAACTTGCTCGATTGTCTCTTTACACATTTTTGGATCTCCGGGACCGTTGGAAATAAACACTGCATCGTACTCTAGGTCTGATCCGTCTAAGTCGAAATCCCAAGGTAAGCGATGCACCTTAACTCCCCTCTTAAGAAAGGATCTGATGATGTTATTTTTTATTCCACAGTCATACACAGCAATTGTCTTTTTAACTTCAGAAGGTTCATATGTTTTTACTTCTTTACAACTAACTTCAGCTACAAGATTGCTCAAATTGGGATCCTCAATCTTTCCCTCACCCTCACCCTCACCCTCACCCTGAACAATCTTACCCAACATCACCCCATGCTCCCGCAGCTTCTTGGTTAATGCCCTTGTATCCACCCCCGTAACGCCCGGAATATTATGATGCTCCAACCAGTTGTGAATAGAACTGACTGCATTGAAGTGGCTAAAGTCCGGACTTTGCTGTGCGACAATTACACCTCTTACGTGAATGGATTCACTTTCGAAATTTTTGCTAAATCCATACTCATTCATCTCTGCACTTGGCACCCCATAATTCCCTATTAAAGGATACGTAAATACCAGAATTTGCCCCCTATAACTCGGGTCGGTAAGGCTTTCTACATAACCCGCCATTCCTGTATTAAAGACGACCTCTCCATCCATATCGCATGTAGAACCAAACGACTGGCCTTCGTAGGAAGTACCGTCTGAAAGAGTAAGTTTAGTCATGAGTCTGGGAGAGGATAGTGATTTTAAAGGCCATTGGCAATTGGCAATTAGCTATTGGCTACTATCTATTAAAAACATTAGGCCAACTGCCAAGAGCCAACTGCCAATTGCTGTTTGTGGCTTATTTAAGCCATTTTCTAACCCTAACCCTCACCCTAACCCTATTATAAGCCAAAATCCTCAAAATGCTGGCAGATAGGGTACGAGAGGCGTAGAATTGATGTCCTTTTACCTATTGACATTTTCTCATAATATTATACACTAATAAGTGCTGAGTTGATCTTTGAAACCACCGTGTTTCATTCCCCACAAATCTATCTTCCCCATTTTTGAATCCTCTGGCTCGTAGCCAGGCGGATAGAAATTGTAAGATAGAAAGGTGGGGAAGCGTTAAAGCTAAACCATTACGTACGTTGAACCTGACGGTTAAAACCGTCGCATTTAGGAGATCACGATATGTTGAAGTCAGAGATCCTCGCCAACCTTCCCAAGTGGCACAAGCGGGCGAACGAGTTGCTCAAAGGCGATGCCAAGAAGGAACGCCCCAAGCTCGTGATTCCTGCGAAGCCCAGCAAGAAGGACCTGGTCGCCTTGGCCAAACCCCTCCTGGCCGTGCTGAAGAAGTACGGTGAAGAGAAGGTCCGGGTCAAACCCGGATCCGACGATGACATCGTCGACGTCAAGAAGCCCGACCCCAAGAAGCCCGACCCCAAGAAGCCCGACCCCAAGAAGCCCGACCCCAAGAAGCCCGAAAAGGGCCCGAAGGGCGACAAGGGCGACCCCGGTAAGGGGTTGAAGGGCGACAAGGGCGACCCCGGTAAGGGGTTGAAGGGCGATAAGGGCGACCCCGGAGCAAGCGGAAGCTCAACCGGTGGCAGTGGCAGCAGCATGACCCCCCTGTGGGTGATTGCCGCGATTCTGGCATTTCTGGTGTTCGCAGCCGCTATCATGACCGGTGCTGGTCTCATTGGGATCGGCGCCGCAGTCAGCGACAGCGGAGCTGTCTCCGGTGGTGGAACCACCGAGGTGGTGGTTGTCGATCGTGACACCCCACCAGTCGTTATCGTCGACTCCGGCCCTTCACGCGAGTGGAAGGCCTGGGCGAATGCCCACGACGGTAACAGCCGCTACTTCTTCGCAGGCGACTGAGAAGGAGAAACGGAATGGATTCCGTACGATGGAAAAAACTACGCTTCTCTGATGGACTCAGCCCTCGTGGCTGGGTCCTTCTCTTATATACAAAAAAATTACTGATCACTGATTACTGACTACTGTTAAACTATTTCACTCCGTGGATTCGCAGGAGGTGTTGATTGGGAAACTGTAATGAATATTCCAGTGCCAAATTCTGCGCATTGATATTTTGACATACATGTCATTGCTAAGTATAGTTATCAGTTACTGAGATTGCTCTGTTTGCTCTTTCACATCATCAGTCATGTGGATGAGCACGCGGGTGATTCTCATGCCAAGAAATTCCCTCCTGTTACCACTTGCCTTCACAACCGATTCTGCTTTCGGCAGAACTATGTGATGGCAAGCCCACCCCATTCTCCCGAAAGGAGACCGTCATGAGTAGATTCACAATGAGCTTTGGTTTTGTGTTTGCGTTGAGCTTCGCCGGTATGGCAGGAGCAAAAACGCCGGAGGAGATGAGTGCCGAGGCTAAAGTAGGAGAGGCAATGGCCAAGATAATCGCTGCTAATGCAGCAGTGGTTACAGCAGGTGGCGTTGCCGACGAGGCGCATGCCAAGGCAGGTATGACCCGGGAAGAAACCGTGGGGATTCGGTTGGATAACAAGGCAAAATTCGTTAAGGTTCGTTACGATAACAAGAGGGCAAATAAAGAATATCGTGCGAGCATCGCCCGACCAAAGCCAATCCTGAGAGTGAGGCAAGGACGATACGAGCAGATTAACCTGATAAGCCTGACGGACTCTGCGGGGAAACCCAAGTGGCCTTCGATACTGATGAACGCGGACTTCGACAAGGAGCGGGACGAAGTAGACAAGCTCTTTGCCGATCGCGCCAATGATCAAGATTTCCGATTCAAGATCGAAAAAATTACGGACAAGATGTTCCGTACTCTGGCCAAGAAAAGGCCCCGACCCCACACAGGAGAGTACGCAAGCGCGAAAACGTTTGTAAGGAATCTATTGGATCCCACACTTGAGCGCCGAGAACAGCCGAAGCACTTCGGTGTCACAAAGGGCATGCTTGTATCAACGTCTCGTAGCGGGCTATGACTGTGCTTAGGGCAAGCATAAATAAAGCAAATCTCAGTATAGGTCCTGTTCCGTGGAACAGGACCTATCTTCTGCATAATTGAACTTCCAATCAAATATACCGCAAGGCTACCAAGAGGAACTACTGTTAAACTATTTCTCTACGATTGTTCGATTTCCCTCCACCTACATTAACTTTCAAAGGCGATCCCATTATTCCATGATCATCAATCGGCACTACTGAGAAATTGCCGTCTATACCTCCATTTTCAAATGAAACTTCATACTTCATGGCATTAATCCTTCTTACCCATACACCATGCGGGAATCTATACGGACGACCATTGTTTTTATTAAGCTTCCCGATTATATCCACATGGATTCTATAGGGCTCATTCTGGGACTGACCTAAGTCTCTGTCTCCAACAACAATCATAAGTTCCCTGGGTTTTATGTGTGCAAGGTTTATTCCCGGCCTTCCAAATAGCTTTTTTAAATCAACTGTTTGCTTTTTAATTATTTTGCTTTCTTTGTACTCGGAAAGATGACTAACCCTTGTGTCACCCGGATGTTCATCATGTCTCTGTACCACAAACTGCTGATTGTATCCCCCCGGAGCTTGAACCGTATATTTACCCTCTCTTAAGAAGTAGACATTAACTCCTTTAATAGCTCTTCTAGCTCCGCCATTTATGGTCTTGGTATTGTAGTAAACACGATCAAAAACGATTCCATAGTCTGCCATGCGCTCTTCTGCTGCATTATCGCTCCCGTAAGCAGTCCTGCCACCAATAGCATTGTAAGGTTTGTAAGAAAACCTCGTCACTTTTCCGTTTTGCTCCTCGCAAGTAACAGTAATTGTATGACTTGGTGTAAATCCAAGACCGACTGTCGATTCAGGTATATGTATTTGATGATAAATACCCGTCTTCCTTTCTAGACCAATATCTCGCACCATAGTCATATGTTCTTGATGTTGTCTCTGGTTAGTAAGCTGTTTCTGTAGCTCACCCTCCATAGCCCTCAGCCTCATCAAGTCTCCTGGGATTCTATCTTTGTTTGTACTCCAATGACGCGAAAACATATTCAGGTTCCCCATGAAACCGCTGTAAGCAGGCACTCCTCTGAACTGATCGTAATAACCTGAACTTAGCTTATCCGACAACTCTTCACTGCGAATCTGCCCTGATACATTTCGCGCTCTTTCTGAACTTGCTTTGTATTTATCCAGCCAACTTCCGCCCTGATATCTTTTCGATCCACCGGTTCTATCAATGTATGTAGACATGGGCTTGGTAGGTCCTCCGTATTTCCAGTCTGACTTTGAACCTGTTAAATAATCAACTGCTCTTTTGCGTTCAAATGCCTCTCGCCTCTGGGTACGCGCTGCATTCAAGCCTGTTGCATCTCCACCGTAAGCTACAACCTCCGCGGCATCCAATCCCCTGCTTCCATCCCAAGCAGAAGACTCCCTGCTTCTGAAACCAAATCTGCTTGTGCCTGAGGAACGAGAACTGCTTGCTCTTTGTGCAATAAGCATCGCTCTTACTTCCTGAGCAGTTCTGCCTCTTGCATCGCGGACAGGACCTTTGCGTGTAGCGCTGGATCCAACCTTTCCCTGACGTTTTCTTATTTCATATTGATGTCTTTTTAAATTAATTTCACCATACATCACGCCCGTTTCCTCATGGAACTGTCTGACAAGATATACCCTCTGTTTTCTTAAGCTTTCTCTTTTCATATTGTTTGAATACATTCGTCTGCGAGCAAACGCTGAATTTCCTCTCTGTCTTCTTCCGTACATATCGACATGCCTTAGCTCAAGATCAATATTTTTAATTTGTTTTACAAGCGGGTGATCCTTGTACTTCTCATAATTAGTTGGACCTGGCTTTTTTTTGGGCACTGTAGATTCTTTAGGCTTATCCCACTTCCATTCGCCTCCCCAGTAATCCTTTGAGGCCGGAGTGTGTGGCCTCTGTTGCTGACCCCTTTGCCTCACAAGTTCCATTTGAACAAGAGCATCAACACTGGTAAGCCCCGTAGCAACAGCTAGATCTTTTACATGCTTAGGGTCTGTAGGAAGATGTCTTCGGATTGCCTCGAAAGCAGACGCACTCGTTACTTTTCCTCCACTCGCAGCCTCTGCAATTATCGCATTCGCAAATTCCTCTACCTCTTCTTTTCTAACCTCACTATCAGCTTTGATTTTTTCCCAAGCATTTCTGATCGATCTCCCTTCAGTGTCCTTAAGAATCTCTCTGATGAATTTCTCTGTTTTTTCTTTTTCCGTGAATTTCAAATCTTCCCACTCAGGCTTCTCCGGACCTCCCGGACTCATTTTGTAGATCAGTCTTCTTTCAGCCGAGTTTTTGAATTTTCTATTATTCATCACTGTTCTGCGGTAGCTCCTTTTTCAAAACTTCCAGATCAATATTTGATTTTCCTTTGGCAAGTTCTTTGTGCCAAAGATCCATTAGCTGTTCATACCTTTCGGTAAATACTTCGAAAGCCATGCGGTATCTTTCCAACCTCACTTCTCTATCATCTTCTGATTCCCCCTCGTAAGCCGCATCCAAATACGGCATGTTCCCCGTAACAAGATCAGGCTCAATATCCGTCATCAGCAAGTCGTAGATGTATTTGAAATCTACTTCGATTGTTGGTGGAGATGTGTTATCTGTTTGCATTTATCATTACTATTATACAATAATCTTGCTATATAAACAAGATACCAAATTCTAACCTAATAAGCCCTATACCTGCAATTCTGGCGTAATACTTATCAAGAAATCCGATAACTTCATATTACTCCTCATAGCAGCAGCCTGACCTTGAGTTTGTACTTCCATATAGCGATGCCTGGCAATTGTGCCATCAGGAATATTATCGAAATTTGCGATTGTTTTTAATGGATTATCCGCATCCACCCCTACTCCACCCAGCATGCCAGCCAATTCCATATGAATTGCCTGATTATCTCTCTTCGTAGAACTGCCTAATCCTTCATTTGCATAGATTCCATATGCGTAGAAAATGTGAGCCATAAAATCACCGCACTCATCCCCTTTCAGAGTTCCCATCATCCCCTTTGCTTTCTTTTCAGTCATACCATCAAATTTCATAAATTCGTTTATTAATCCGCGCTCCAAATCTCCACCTACTGAAAGCTTGCCAGTCCTGCCTCCGTTTATTGGTACAAATTTTGAAGCGATCAAGCTGAGTGGCATCTGGCCCAAGATGGCTCTTCCATTGAACTTCTGTCTTTCCATACTTTCACCATGGGTCTCTGCAAATTTGTCTGCTGAATCCAAGAATTCCATCGCAGCTTTCGTAGATCCATCTTCCGCCATACTCTCGCTAGCACTTTTTCCTTTTTTACCTCTCAATGCCATTCTGTCTCCAATTCCATGAACAATTTTATCTCCCCCAATGAAGTAACCACCCAAAGCCAAAGTCGTTAAAGCTCCAAGCTTGTAAGCTCGACTGGCGTCTTTATCAAATAACTTCTTAAGGAACATTACAGCAATAGCTATAGATGCAGCACCAAGCAAAAACTTTTGTCCCGCTCCAAGCTTATTAAATTCACTCCACACAACATCAGAGTAACGCTCGGGGCTTTCCATGGCATCCGAAGATCCCATCTTAGATTCAATTCTTTTCTTTAGTCCAACCAATTCCTTTCGCATTGCCAATTTAGTTTGAGCCTTATCCAATTCGCGCGCTTGGTTTTTTGCTACAAGCTTTCTAGCATCTTCATTGTTGATTATACCCAACTCCAAAGCACCTTTAAGACTTGAATTCGGCAATTGAGCAATCAGATCTCCCACTGTTGCAGTTGAAGGATTCAGAATCCTTGCCTCATTTCTAAGCCCGGGCTCTTGATCTGTCATAAGAAAATAATCATCGTATGCATTTTTTGTTAAATCTCCACTGGGCTTATACATGTTAACAAGGCTTTCTCTGACCTCAGGATTTGTATTGTCACCCTCCATTTGCTGTTTTCTAAGCTCAACCATCTGCTTGTACTCAGCCTTGGCATTAGGATCAGTAAATCCTCTTGTTTCAATAGCATCAAACCTTGCATTCAAATCTACTTCGGGAAAATACTCTTTCATGTACACCTTGAATAGCTTATGTTTATCTTTCCGTGAAAGCTTGCTCCAAAGAGCATGCACTGCATGATCTTTGACAAACATCTGTTCTGTAGGTACTCCGGGTAAAGCTGTAATTGGCATAAACATAGGTCTTACCACCCCAACTGCTTTCATAATTTTTTCACGCTGATATCTAGCCCATTCTACGGGATCATAGAACTCCTTGAATGCCTGTCGCCACTCCGCATCATCGGTAAGCTGGATATATTGTTTGATTGGAATCTCTTTGCCATTCTTGTCTTGCATTACGTTCATTGCATTGCGCAAGAATTCTGAATTTGTATTCATAATAATCGCTTCTTTCTGCATCTTGATATCTATCTTCACTCCTTCCTCCGGCTCTTTTACTTCCGGAGTATCATCGCCTCCAAATCCAAATAAACCGTGGCACAGTCTGCGTTCAGCAGCGAAGCTTTTTTTGTAATCCCGATAAAGTTTTCTGAAGTTTTTCATTTTTTAAGTTTTACCATAGTTAGGCTCGCGCATACCAAGCATGCCGGAAAGAAATCTTCCGCTGGTTTTGAGTGTTGAGCCCGCTGCTTTTTTAACCCATCCAAATCTTTCTTTCTTCTCCTGTTGTGCAACTGGAGTGACAGAAGTCTCCCTACCAATTTGCGCATCTTTTGGGACTTCTTTTCTGGAGGTTGCCAACCCCTGGAACTGAGTTATCACCTGTTCGCGCTGTCCTTCCTCGATAGCACCGTTTTCAATTTGGATTCTAACCATTTCATCCAGAACACCTTTGGGGTCTAGCTCTCTGATACCGGAACGTTTTTCTTGGCGAATGAGCCTATTAACATCTCTGCGTAAATCAGTATTTGTCATCCATTCTCCAAGCTGATTATTAAATCCAGCCGGATTCATGAATGTTTGTACAGTTACTTGCTGAGCGAAGAATGGTTCTGCTCTCAAATCTGCCCTAGTGAAACTGTCCTCGTTATTGGGACCAAAACCTAATCCTCCAGCAACACCAAGTCTGCCTCGCCATTCTGCATTACCTGTAAGTCTTCCCATTTCATCCATATGACCTCGCAGTTCTGTTCTTGTTGTCTGAAGTTCACTAAATCTTGTTTTTGCTGCTTCTAGTTGTTCATTAATTCCATCTAGACGCCCCTGATTCTGCTCCATAAACTTATCGTATTTTTTTTCTGCTGGTGCACCAGGCATATAATTCACCACAGCGGCTTGTTCTGCCGTCAATCTATTAATGATATCGAATTGTTCCAATAATTTAGATCCGGGAGTCCCCGCAAACCCACCTAAGCTTGGTACTCCACCAAGATTTTCATACTTCTCATCGTTCATAACATCAAATATTTTCGCTATCTGTTCAATTGCCTGCAATCTTCTTGCCTCTTCAAAACTATCCACGCGATCAAAAGCCCATCTAAGTCTGTCTTGGTTTCCAACCCAAAGCTGGCTGTACAAGTGCATAAGCATTTGTCCTTCCGGTGAGTATGGGTTTCGTATCAACCAGTCCACTCTGTTCCCATCAACATTGCTATATCTACTCAGCCTGCCTCCCTCCCTTCGCTTCATTGAATACAAAGACGAGAAGCCTACGCCCTCTGTAGCCAGCACTTCTGCCAACTGCTCACGAACTCCGTTTGTATTGTCATCCAGAACTCTTTGAATATCTCTGTTGAGAATGAAATCCGGAGTTGCTCTGGCCATTCCAAGCCTCGAGGTCTTTAGAGTCGGTGAATACCAAGCCGGCATTGTAGACAAGGTTTCCGCAATTCTGATGCGCGCATCCCGGCTTAACTGAGCAATGTTATCAAGTGCATTGTCATAGAAATCCAAAGACTCCCTCCTCGTCAAATCTGACAGGCTGTTATCTGCATTGTTTGCATCATCTGGTGTATTGTTTGTGTTTACAGGCATCGAAACATTATACCAAAAAATTGCCTTCTGGGGTAGGGGTGATTTGGGGCTGTTTTTGGGTTCGTAGAGGCAAATTTCTCGATTGTATGTACGGGCACGATGCATCGTGCCCGTACATACATCATTTTTCCCATCTATTTGGATTATTAATTATGTATCTGCGAATTGCTTCTAATTCATTATTATTTTTGATGAGGCGCTCATAATATCCTCGATGCCATACTCTCACGCATTGATAATTTTCTAGAATGCTTATGCGGCGTGTGCAGGCAGCTTTGAATCTTCCAATAATCGTGGGTAATGAATTCGAAATTGGCTTGCCAAATTTTCTGCAATTTAAATTGGCTGGATTAAATGAAGATTGATCTTTTGTACGGACACGATGCATCGTGTCCGTACGAATTCCCTCCGCAATTTCTTCATGCAAATATAATAATGGCCAAACAAAATCAATCTCAATGATTCCATGAAAATGATTCGGCATAATTTGAAATGCATCCAGCTTCACATTCGATCTTAGTTCTGCAGTACGACTCCATTCTTCTCTTACTATTTCTCCCCATTCACTCAAAATCATTTCCTCATTTTTTATAACTCCAAAGGTAGAAACTTTTTTGCAAGTATTAATAGTAACAAAATATTTTCCTGACATGTAATCGTGCATTTTCATGCGAATTGATTTTCTATAAGGCAAATTATTGTATCTCATCCTTTCAAAACCTTAAGAGCGAATAGCCCGACGGAAGAAATCACTCCAATTACCACTACGAACACTTCAAAACCCATCGAATTGGCATCATCAGATCTCATTACCGCCTCATTTTCATCCACAATATTTAAACTTTTAAAAACGCCAGTCATAACTCTTTCTTCGATAGAATCTTCTGCCAAAACAGATGGAATAATATTTTTATATCTCCGTTCCAAAGGAGGTTGAGGCTTTTTTTCAGCAATTATCTCGGCTCCATCCAGCCCATCCTTTTCCCAATACCCGCCAGGTGTAGAAGAAGAGCTATGCACTAGGATGGGCTGGGCGAAGCCGAAGGTTTCGTCTTTATCGATTTTTTTAAACTCGAATCCTGTTTTAAAACTTCCATCAGAAGAAATCAGCCAAACTTCATCACCGGTATTGTTAAGTGAAATTTTTGTTTGGCCTTGCATTAATTTAATTTTTTCTGACGGTTGAATTGAAATGTCTTCGAAAGTCCACGGTTTACTTCCTCCATCCAAAACATCATCCAAAATCCATCCGCATAAATTGAATATTTCATCAGTCTGATTTTCAATCTCTATCCACTCTTCTCCAACTGATGGTGATGGAAAAATTTGTGTTATTGCAATTCCTGTTGAGGTTGTTGGGGTGCATTTTAATTCGGGTTCGGGTTCGAACCACCTCAAGTTAGATGACACGCCCTCATCTTTTTTCTCTTTTATCTCTTTTAACTCTTTTAACTCTTTTTTCTCTTTCTCAAAAACCTCAACATACTCCGTCGCTTCTTCGAAGTTCCCGCACACCGTTTCCACGCTTAGAGTAACTGCATAAGCTCCCACTTCACTGAAAATATGAGACGGTGGATTACATTTGTAGCTCTCGAATCCATCATCATAATTCCAAACGCAACTCGCAGAATTCAGTGATCCATGATCAGATATAGCTTTAAAATTTAATGTCACCTTGGCCTCTGCACGCTTTTTTCCGGATTCAACAAGTATTCGCGGATACAATTTCTTGACCTGATTAAGTTCACCTTTAGTCGGTACGCAATATGAGGCAAATGAATTTTTGTCTCCTGTTTTTCGACCGAAGCTGACTTCGTCGTGCGCAGTCGGATATGAAAAAGAATCTATCAGAATTGACCCGCTAAATATTTCTATTGTATCGCCGGAATTTTTTAGACTAAGTTCGGTTTCTGACTTCATAAATACTGCAATGCTTTTTGGGCCCAAAGAATAATCATTAAAATTATATTTATCTCCACTTCGTTTAATAATCCAATTGGAAACATCGACTTCGAAATTCTCATCATTAACAATTTCAATCCACTCACCATCATCCTTCCCTTCGGGGTTCGGAAGAATTTCTGAAATATATACATTAGGAATAATCTGACCAGGCTGTGCCCCTACAGAATCATCTGACTCTTGTGTACTATCATTATTTGACTCCTCTGGTTCTTCTGGTTCTTCTGTTTCCTTTGGCTCCTCATAATATCCCGGACTTCCATAAATCTCTGCCCCATCATCAAATCCTCTGGATTGATCAGCCGTTCTCCAATTATCCGGATCCAATCCTGAAGCTCTCAAATCAATTCGCTCCATGCTCGCAAAAGG
>Ga0187833_10000021_pt1 | contig 176151 bp, 158 predicted proteins | sample ETNtaG_37_FD_167968 | JGI IMG/M metagenome (GOLD analysis project Ga0187833, IMG submission 167968) | Marine microbial and viral communities from oxygen minimum zone, Eastern Pacific Ocean - ETNP2014_SV_400_PacBio MetaG (Illumina Assembly) | ecosystem: Environmental > Aquatic > Marine >... | reverse complement strand
TTAACCTTTGTGGCCACGGTTACTTCGATATGCAGGCCTATACCGACTACAACGCCGGCCAGCTGCAGGACTACGCTTATGACGAAGGTGAAGCGGCCATGGCGTTGGCGGGATTGCCGTCGGTGGCCTAATCGACGGGCAACGAAGACGTGCGGGATCATCTGATAGGAAAGCGCTACCAGCCGTTCGTTGCGGAGGTCGATAAATGGCGGGTACGGTTCTTTGCCCGTACTATTGGGGAAACCAACCCAGCCTGTTTTGATGAGGCTGTTGCACTTAAGGCAGGGTACCGGTCGCTGCTTGCGCCGCTCACCCTGCCTTTTTCCTTGGCAATGGATTTTGATCAGTCGCTACTGGTGCTCGAGGATCTGGGTGCTGATCTGAAGCGGGCAGTTCATGGGGAGCAGGAGTTTGTACGCTTCGCTGAAGTCTTTGCTGGCGACATTATTACCGGCGAGCAGCAGATCTCCGACATCTTTGAGAAAAAAGGCGGGGCGCTGCTGTTTGTTGTTACCTCTACGCGATTGGAAAATCAGTTTGGAGAGCACATCGGCGACATGCACACCACGATCATCGTACGCCAGCAGCAAACTTCTTCGGATTCAAAGGGTGCGTGATGGAGCAACCAGAATATTCTAATCTCAGTATTGGCGACAGTATTCCCTCTCTTACTGTCGGCCCGATCGATCGGGCCCAGCTCGCATTGTTTGCGGGAGCCTCAGGTGATCATAACCCTATCCACCTGGATGATGCTGCTGCTCGTGAGGGTGGTCTGCCTGGCACTATTGTTCATGGTATGTTGAATATGGCGTTTCTTGGCAGGCTGCTTACCCAGTGGGTGCCACAGCAGCAGATCCAACGGTTCTCTAGCCGTTTCGTCGGGATGGCTTTCCCGGGTGATGAAGTCACCTGCAGCGCCACCGTGGAATCCCTGGAAATGCCGTCCGGCGAAAACCGGGTAGTTTTGGATTTGAGTGCTCAGGCCCAGTCTGGGCAGGTGCTGCTCAAGGGCTCGGCCACTATCGTCTTGTTTGACTAGTAACCGATCCGTGAGCAAGTCGTTTACCGTAGTTATTTCTGAGACTCAGGCCTGATGACCTTGAAGGTCGGCATCGACGTGGGCGGCACGTTTACTGATTTCTGGGTTACCGAAAAAGGGGAAGAGCCGGTTGTACATAAGGTGCTTTCTACGCCTGAGGATCCGTCGATTGCAGTGCTTCGCGGTCTCAGTGAGATTGCGGGGTTGGCGGGCTCCTCCCGGCCTCTGCGGACATTTGCAGGCAGTATCGAAACCATAGTGCACGGCACTACGGTAACGACTAACGCTACCTTGACACGGGCCGGCGCTTGCTCCGGTTTGATTACCACGGCCGGGGTACGTGATGCGTTGGAGATGCGTCGTGGTATTCGGGAAGAGCAGTACAACAATCGATACACCAACGTGGTACCTCTGGTGCCACGGTACTGCAGGATCGGAGTCGGTGGTCGACTCGACCGGGAGGGCCGTGAGGTTGAGCCTTTGTCGCTGGATGAAGTCCAGGCCGCAGTTGATCTTTTTAAGGCCGAGGGCGTAGAAGCCGTTTCGATCTGCTTCATGAATGCTTTCGCCAATGCTCACCATGAGCAGCAGGCTGCAGATCTGGTGCGCCAGGCATTACCAGATGCTTACCTGAGTGTGTCCAGCGAATTGCTGCCATCAATCCGTTTCTACGAACGTGTCAGCACCACTGTGCTCAACTCCTACGTCGGCCCGATCCTGGAGCGTTATCTTGACCGCTTGCAGGTGCGCCTCGCAGAAGCAGGTTTTGCCGGGTTGCTGTTGGTAATGCAGTCTAACGGCGGCGTTATGGCGCCTGACATTGCTCGGGAGAAACCAGCCTTAACGTTGTTATCGGGCCCAGCTGCGGGCCCGGGTGCTGGTCTACTGTATGCCGGGGTCCATGATTGGAAAAACTGCATCGTCATAGATATGGGTGGCACGAGCTTCGAGGCGGCTCTGGTACGGGAGGAGCCGGTCATGGTAAACGAGGGGGTCATAGATCGTCACCGGATTGCGTTGCCGATGCTGGGCATCCACACCATCGGTGCAGGTGGTGGTTCCATCGGTTGGATTGATCAAGGGGGCTTGCTGCGCATGGGGCCACAGAGCGCCGGCGCTAATCCGGGCCCCGCTGCCTATGGCCATGGTGGCCGTCAGCCGACAACGACTGATGCGAACTTGGTGTTGGGCTATCTGGATCCGGAGTATTTCGCCGGCGGGCGGATGCCGCTTGACCTGCCGGCGGCGCGCGATGCTATTGCTGCAGATGTTGCCGAACCATTGGGCTTGTCAGTGGTAGAGGCCGCGGCCGGTATGTACCGGGTGACCTGCAACAATATGGCCCAGGGAGTACGGGAGATCACCATCAAGCGCGGTTACGATCCGCGCGAGTTTCCGCTGGTAGTCGCGGGCGGGGCTGGGCCTATTCATTCCTGCCTGATAGCAGACGAACTGGATATCCCTTTGCAGATCGTGCCGCGTGAATCATCGATCCTGTGTGCAGTCGGCATGCTGATGGGTGACCTCAGGCACGATCTGGTGCGCACTTTCGTCGCTCGGCTGGACGATGTCGACTGGACTGCGTTGCAGAGTCTGGTTGATGTCCTGTGCGAGGAGGGTGCGGCGCTGCTGGAGGCGGAGCGCATCGCGCCAGATGCTCGTGAGTTTTTCCTCAAACTCGATTGCCGGTATCTCAAGCAATATCACGAAGTCTCTTTCCCAGTACCGCTTCAGGCGATCACCGATCGGGATCAGGCCGTAATCGCAAGCGCCTTTCACGCTGAGTATAACCGCCTGTACGGGTACTCACTGGAGCAGGAAGCCGCTGCGGTTGAGATCATCAACATTCGCCTACAGGCAGTTGGACGCGTTGAGAAACCGGAATTGAATGCCGAAATCCGCCATGGCGCTGATGCGTCCGATGCGATCAAGGGTGAGCGGTCAGTTTATGTTTTTGAAGATGACGCTTTTCGCCAGATGTCGGTCTACGATGGCGATAAGTTACAACATGGCAATCGCGTTGCTGGTCCGGCGATAATCGAGAAACAGACCACAGCAGTGTTTGTCAGCTCATCGTTTGACTGTATCTGTGACAGCCTCGGTTCGCTAGTGCTGTATAGCCGCCAGCGAGCTGATTTGGTGACAGAATTACTCAGAGGAGACTCCTGATGAAACAGGTCGATCCGGTACTTCTGGCGGTGTATGCCCGCATCTTCAAGTCGATCACCGATGAGATGAGCCTGTCGGTTCAGATGACCGCGCGCTCACCGATTTTGTGTGAAGCCAAGGATTTTGTCACCGGGCTGTACGATGCCGAGGGCAACATGCTGGAGCAGACCGAGAACCTCCCGATTCTGGCGTTTTCCCTAGCGCCGGTCTGCAAGTACATCATTGAATATTTTGCTGATGACGTGCACGAAGGCGATGTCATTTTCCATAATGATGTTTTCTCGCTGGGCAACCAGAATAACGATGTCGCGGTATATAAGCCGATCTTTCACGATGGTGAATTGATTGGTTGGTCTGCGGTCAAGGGGCACCAGGCCGACATCGGTGGCGCAGTCCGAGGTGGTTATAACCCCAACGCGACCGAAGTCTGGCAGGAGGCACTGCGCATTCCGCCGGTAAAGGTCTACGAGAAGGGACAACTGCGCAAGGATGTCTGGGGGCTGATCTTCGCCAATATCCGGCTGGACATAGTGCAGCACGATCTGCGCTCGCAGATGGGTGCCTGTACCGTTGGTGAGCGACGTCTACAGGCGCTGTTGTGCAAGTACGGTGTTGATAGTTTTTTCGTACACAAGGCCGCTTTATTCGATGCCTCGCGAAAAATGGTTGAGAAAGAAATCGAGCAGATACCCAATGGCAATTACCACGGCACAGGGCGGGTGTATTTTGACGGTCACCATGAAGGCACCCAGTTCGATATCCGCGTCAGTATTACGGTCACGGAGCAGCGTATCACCTTCGACTACAGTGAGACCGACCCACAGACCGACGGTTTCGTCAACGGAACCTTTACCTCCAGCGCCTCGGCGACGGTTCTCTCATTTTTGCAGATGATCAATCCTGACATACCTCACAACGAAGGTATGCTCCAACCGATAGACATCATTATTCCTGAGGGCACTATTCTCAATGCCAGCTACCCTAAGGCGACCACATTTGGTAATCATCTGTGCCCGCCAAATGCCGATGCCATCATTCGGGCGCTGGCACCGGTAATCCCAGACAGAGTTACCGCTGGCTGGAACAACTTGCTATGTTCGTTGACGACCGGGCTGGATCCGGCCACCGGTGAGCCCTATGTGGATATTGGCTTCATGGGGCTCAAAGGAGGCTCTGGCGCCATGCACGGGACCGATGGATATGACCATATTGGCATGATTGATGCCTCGGGTGGCGTACTCGATCAGGATTACGAGATGTTCGAGCAGATGACGCCTCACCGCCTGATTCGTCATGAGTATCAGCCTGACTCGGCGGGCCCTGGTCAGTGGCGCGGCGGCCTGGGGGTGGTGACCGAGTTCGTGATTGGTTCCCACGACACGCAATTAGTTACCTTCGGTGACGGTGATTTTGAGCCTGCATTCGGCCTATTCGGTGGTGGCGACGGAACTCTCAATACTATTCGTCTGACTTACCCCGATGGCCGAGAGGTGATTCCCCGTAACAAGGACCTGATCAAGAACGTTCCGGCAGGCACACACTATTTCCAACTTGCCGGTGGAGGCGGGGGTTATGGTGACCCGGCCCGGCGTGACCGTGATCTGCTGACCGAAGAAATCCGCAATGGCATCATCAGTGCGGCCCAGGCGCAGCAGGCCTACCACCTGGATTTCAGCCAAACTCAGTCAGGGGCAGGCGATGAACTTTGAGTTGACCTCGACCCAGGCAACGGTGCAGCAGACCTTTGCCCGTTTTTCTGACAATGTCATTGCGCCGGCTGCCGCGGCGCTGGATGAAGCCGGAAATTTTCCGCGGGATATTTTTCGCCAACTTGCCGCGCTCGGGTTTTTCGGCATCCGCTACCCGCAAAGTGCTGGCGGATCGGGGATGGACTTGGTGTCGTTTTGCCTGGCACTGGAAGAGATTTCACGCGGTTCTCTGGCTGTGGCTGGCTGTGCTGCCATGCAGTCGTTGATGGGCACCAATTTTCTGTTCCAGTTGGGTGATCAGGCCCTGCACCAGCGTTTGTTGTACCCAGCGCTGCAGGGGGAGAAGATCGGGGCGATCTGTATGACCGAGCCAGATGCGGGCAGCGACCTGGGCGGTATTCGCACCAGCGCCACGCGGGTGCCAGGCGGTTATCGCCTCAATGGTCAGAAGATGTGGGTCACTTCGGCACCGGTAGCGGATTTTTTCACCGTGTTCGCACGGGCCGGGGACGACGAGCGACTGACTATATTTCTGGTGGAGCGGGATTTCGAGGGTCTGAGTGTGGGTCGGGCTATCGACAAGATGGGGGTAAGGGCCTTACCCACTTCCGAACTCGCACTGAACGACTGCCTGGTACCGGACAGCCATCGTCTTAGCAAGGCAGAGGGTGATGGCGAAGAGCACCTGCGGCGAATACTGTCGGAAATTCGGATCATCACAGGGGCCATGGCCCTAGGTGTGGGCCGCGCCGCGTTGGACGAAGCGCAGCGCTATGCCGGTGAGCGCTGCCAGTTTGGCAAGCCAATCAATCGTTTCCAGGCAGTGCAGTTGCGACTGGCCGAGATGGCGACAGAAATGGAGGCAGCACGGCACCTGGTCTATCACGCCGCCTGGCGCAAGGATGCCGGGCAGCCGGTGCGCCAGCACGCGGCCATGGCCAAGTTGTTTGCGACCGAAGCGGCCACTCGAGTCTGCGATGATGCAGCCAGGGTTCTGGCTTCTTATGGGTTCGCCATGGAATACCCGGTGCAGCGTTATCTGCGGGATGTCCGCTTTACGCTGATTGGTGGCGGCACCAGCGATATCCTTAAGTTGATTATTGCGAAGGAACTGTCAGGATGAGGAGCGCCATTAGAGTACTTATTGCCAAACCGGGTTTGGATGGGCACGACCAGGGCGCCAAGATCGTGGTGCGTGCCTTAATGGATGCAGGCTTCGACGTAACTTACAGCGGCTTGCGCCAGACCCCCCAGCAGGTCGCCCAACTTGCTCACGAGACAGGCGCGGATGTCATCGGGCTATCGAGCATGGCAGGGTCACATCTGTCTTTCTGTCGCAAACTCAAACCGATCTTGGCCGAGTATGGTCTGCAGGAAAAACTCTGGATTGTTGGCGGCAGCATCCCGGCCCAGGATCACACACCGCTGAAGGAGACGGGTGTCGATGGCATCTTTCCTGCCGGCACCACCCTGCAGGAGATCGTAACGTTTATCAAAGAGAGGGCAAGATGAGCCGCGAAAAGCCGCCGGTACCCAAACCGGTTTTCAACGAATCTGGTCTTGAGATCAAGCCGCTGTATACCCCCGCTGATGTTGAGGCCAGTGGCGGCAACGACAAAATAGGACTACCGGGACAATACCCATTCACTCGCGGGATCCATCCTTTGATGTACCGTCAACGGCCCTGGACTATGCGTCAGTACGCTGGTTTTGGCAGCCCTCACGAAACCAATAAGCGTTTTAAATATCTTATTGCTAATGGTCAGACGGGTCTCAACGTGGCGTTTGACCTGCCGACCCAGATCGGGCTTGACTCGAGTGATCCGGTGGCGGCCGGGGAAGTGGGCCGCGTCGGTATGGCAGTGGACACGCTACGGGATCTCGAAATCGCTTTCGAAGGGATTGATCTTGAGCAGGTTACGGTTTCGCTGACCGTCAACGGTTCCGCGGCGACTCTGATTGCCATGTATCTGGAACTGGCCCGCAAGCGGGGTTACGACATACGCAGCCTGCGGGGCACGGCTCAAAACGACATTCTCAAGGAATTCATCGGCCGGGGGACCTGGGTCTACCCGGTACAACCTTCAATTCGACTGGTAGCTGATACCATTGAGTTCTGCGCCCACGAGGCACCTAAGTACAGCCCGGTCAGCGTTTGCGGGTACCACATCCGCGAGTCGGGTGCGGACCCTGTACAGGAAATGGCGTACGCCTTTTGCATTGCCAAGGTGTATGCCGATGAGGTTATCGCTCGGGGCCTATCAGTTGACGAGTTTGCCGGCCGCCTGTCGTACAATTTTAATATCTTCGGCAATATTTTTGAGCAGGTCTGTAAGTTCAGAGCCGGCCGCAGCCTGTGGGCCAAGATTATGCGGGAGCAGTACGACGCACAAAAATCCACTTCTATGTGGCTGCGCATGATTGCCGGCGGCGGCGGTAGCGGCCTGACCAAGGAGCAGCCAGAACTCAATATCGTGCGAGGCGCCTACTATGCGCTTATTGGAGCGTTGTCAGGGGCGCAAACCATGGCACTGTGCTCTTATGATGAGGCCTACACGATTCCTACCGAGTACTCCGCCCGTATCTCTTTGCGCACAATGCAGTTGCTGACAGCGGAAATGGGTTTGTGTGACACCGTAGATCCACTGGCGGGTTCGTATTATGTGGAGACGCTGACCAGTCAGATGCGTGAACAGATGGAAAAAGTCATGTGCGAGATCGACGCACAAGGCGGTATTGTCAAATTGATCTCAGAGGGAATTATCCAATCCCAGTTGTCCGCCCAGGCTTATGAAAGGCGTCGCCAGATCGAAAGCGGTGAGTTTGCCAAGGTCGGAACCAACTGCTTTCAGATTGACGAAGAAGAGCAGGAAGTGGCGCTACACCCCTACAGTGACGAGGATGCGCTGGCGCAGATTGCCGCCACTGTGCAGGTTTGTGCCGAACGAGACAATAAGCAGGTTGCTGCAGCGCTGGCAGAAGTGAGTGCAGCTGCAGCGGGAGACATCAATGTGATGCCGGCGATTTCTAAAGCCGTCAGCAGCTATGCCACTGTGGGAGAGATTACAGCTAAGCTAAGCGATGTGTTCGGGTGCTACCAGGAGCCGATCCGGTTCTAGGCATAAGACATGTCCAGTAAACATCACACCGACCAGGCAGAATCAACCGGGAGTGTTCGCGCGTACCACGCGCCCGATTCGGTCACGGCAGCAACAGCCCTGTTGGCAGATGGGCAGGGCGCGGTGATCGCTGGCGGCACTGACCTGGTTCTGCAACGCCGTGCAACTCCATCCAGCTGGCAGCCCGTGCTGGTAAGTGTCCGCCGGATAGATGCCTTGTACGGGGTTCGTGAGGATGAGGGTTGGCTCTGGCTCGGCCCGTTGACCACAGTAAGCGAATTACTGCTTGATCCGTTGGTAGCGCACCACGCTCCGGTGCTGCGTCGTGCGGCAGATTGTTTTGCCAGCAGTCAGATCCGCAACGCGGCGACTCTGGGCGGCAACCTCTGTAACGCCTCACCGGCAGGAGACCTGTTGGTGCCACTGATTCTCCTGGACGCCCAAGTAGAGTTGTGTTGTTCCGATGAAGGGGTGACCCGCGTGCGATCTTTACCGGTTGAGCAGTTTTTGATCGGTCCGGGGCGTACCAGTCGGCAGCCCAACGAACTTTTGACGGCTGTCCGGGTGCCATTTGTCCAGGACACCCGGGTCTTTGCTTTTGAGAAATTCGGTACCCGCCCCGCTCTAGATATCGCTACCGTGTCTGTGGGTCTGTCGGCCGTGCGCACGGGCGACCGCCTAACCCAGGTGCGTGTTGCACTGGGTGCCGTGGCGCCTACTGCCTTGCGTGCAAGGGAAGTCGAAGCCGTTCTTGAGAATCGCAAACTGGATGATGAAACGATAGCGTCGGCAGTGAGTGCCGCGATGGAGGAAATCAACCCGATAGATGATGTCCGGGCCAGCAGTTGGTACCGGAAAGAGTTGATACACAATCTGTTGGTGAGGGTATTGCGTAATGCCGCTGATTCATGAAGTAGCTTTTCTTCTGAACGGTAGTCCAATCAGAGTGAGTGTGCCTGTCACAATGACCGCATTGGAGATGCTGCGTGGCTCACTCAATATGACAGGCACCAAGCTTGGATGTGGTGAAGGCGAATGTGGTGCTTGTTCTGTGTTGGTCGATGGCCGATCGATGAATTCGTGCATTCTTCTGGCGGTCGAGTGTGATGGTCGAGAGATTACTTCCATCGAAGGCCTGGCTGCTGACCCGGGAACTGCAGGTTTGCGTCGGGCATTTGTCGATGCGGGCGCTGTGCAGTGTGGCTTTTGTACCCCTGGTATGGTGATTCAGGGCAAGTATCTTCTGGATGCGCAGGTGGGCGGCGATAGGGCAGCGATCTCCCGGGGTTTGGAGGGTAACTTGTGCCGCTGCACAGGCTACCAGAAAGTCATTGATGCCATAGAGCAGGCCATAGTGTCGAAAGAAGGCGCGGGTGATGATTGAGAAACCCGAGTCTGCACAGAGTTTGATTGGCCAGCGCATTCCAAAGCGGGATGCGCCAGAGAAGGTCAATGGCAAAGCGCGCTACGTGCATGACATCAATCTCCCCGGGCAGTTGGTTGGAAAAATATTGCGCACAGATCGTGTGCATGCCCGGATTATCGCTATTGACGTCTCTGCGGCTCGGGCCTTGCCGGGGGTGCACGCAGTGATCACTGCAGCCGAGGTTCCGGATCAGGCAATTGGTGTTACCCGGGACAACCCACCGCTGAAGGGCGACAGGGTTCGTTGCGAGCGTGACGAGATCGCAGCGGTTGCAGCCGAGACTGAAGAAATTGCCGATACAGCTCTTGCCCTGATTACGGTGGAGTACGAGGATTTACCAGTGCAGCTGGATGCGGCCGTAGCCCGAGATGCCGGGGCGCTGCTGATTCATGATGACAAGCCCGGCAATATCGCACTGGAGTTCGACTACGAACACGGTGATGTGGTCCAGGGTGAGGCGGAGTCGGACGTGGTGATTGAGGACTGTTTCAGCCTGCACTACGTGACCCATGCCTGTTTGGGCGTGTCGGGCGTCATTGCAGATTTTGACGATATCACCGGCAATCTGACCTTGTACTCTAATACCCAGGTACCATTCCTACATAAGCGCGAGTTCGCCGAGGTCCTGGAAATGGACCCCAACCGAATCCGTATCATCCAGCCGACAATCGGTGGCGGTTTTGGTTCAAAACTGGATATCTACCCATTTGAGCCAATCTGTGTGTACCTGGCGCAGGCGGCCGGACGCCCGGTCAAACTGGTATTCAGCCGAACCGAGGAGTTTGTAGCATCCCCTACTCGCCAGCCGGCCCAGGTACGGCTACGTAGCGGCTGTCGTCGTGATGGTCGTCTGACTTTCCGCAAGGTCGATATGCTGTTGGATAACGGCGGCTATACCTCCTGGGGTGCGACCACGCCGATGGTGATGATGCAGACTTTTTCGTCGCTGTACCGGGTGCCGCACTGCCTCTACCACTCGGCTGCTGTCTATACGAACAATCCTTATGCGGGATCTTTCCGTGGCTACGGTAACCTGCAGGCGACCTTCGCAGTAGAAGGGCATATGGAGAAACTGGCAGAAGCCATTGGGATGGATCCACTTGAATTTCGACTGCTGAATGCCCAGGAGCCCGGCGAGGTCACTGGTCAGGGAATGCATTTTAGGTCTTGCGGTTTCAAGGATTGCCTGCGTACGGTCGCCGAGCGGAGCGATTACCAGGCGCGGCGGCAGCAGAACATTGAGCAGCGCGACTCGGGACCGATACGTCGTGGTGTTGGCATGGCGTCGATGCTGCATGTGGGTGGAGGCGCCAAGATTTATCCGTCTGATGGCTGCGGTACTATTCTCAAGCTGGATGACTTTGGCCATGTCACCATTCTTACGGGTGCCTCGGAGATTGGCCAAGGTTCAGAAACTGTACTGTCACAGTTGGTTTGCGAGGAGCTTGGGCTGCCGCTGAGTTCGGCTACGGTGGTCAATAACGATACCGACATTACCCCCTGGGACGTTGGCGTTCATGCCAGCAGGACCACATTTATTGCAGGTAATGCCGCGGTCGGTGCCGCGCGTCTTGCGAAACAGAAGATTCTTGACGCGGCGGCCACCGCAACCGGCTATTCGACGCAGGAATTGGACTTGCGTGGTGGCGGAATTGTACTGCGCGAGGACAACACTACTTTGATGATGCTGGACAGGTTGTTGCGCTCCATGCATTTCAAAGACAAGGCGGATCTGGTTATCACCAATTACTACTACGAGCCACCGTCAGTACACCAGGATGCCCAGCACAAGGGTGACGTGTCGGCTGCCTATGCTTGGGCCTCGCAGGTTGTCGAGGTTGAGGTCGATAGCGAGACTGGCGTGGTGCGGTTGCTGAAATGTACCGCAGCCCATGATGTGGGCCGGGTCATCAACCGTCTTGGCATCGAAGGCCAGATTGAGGGTGGTATCGTTATGGGCCAGGGTTATGCGCTGTCGGAAGATCTCGTGATCCGAGGTGGCCACTGCCAGAACCCGGGCTTTAGGGACTACAAGCTGATCACTGCCCCGGAGATTCCACAGATGGACATTAGCTTTATCGAGACCATGGATGGCGAGGGCCCGCGCGGTGCCAAGGGTGTTGGCGAAGCCCCTGCAATCTGCGTTGCGGCGGCAGTTGCCAACGCCATAGAGAATGCGACCGGGGTTCGCATTAATCAGTTGCCATTCACTCCGGAAAACGTCTATCGGGCGCTACGCGCGGCCGCCGAAGATTCATCTGCGTGATCAGCATCGACCAATTTCAGGCCCAGGACCGGTGAGGCGTCGCACAGTCCTCTCGATGGAGCAGGCGCTCAGTTTGCCCTACGCAACCCTGCGCTTTGCACAGTTGGGCTGGCGGGTCATCCGGATTGAGCCTGCACCGTCGGGTCGCGAACTGCCCGGTGACCCGAACCGTTATATCGGTAGCCAGGTCGTCGACCACGACCGACGCAGTTACTTTATCGCGCCCAATGTCGGTAAGGAGGCTATTGCCCTTGATCTTAAAGATCCGCGTGGGCAGGCGTTACTGCACCGGATGATTGATGAACTTAAGGTCGATGTCTTTTGCTGTAATACTCTGCCCAGCCGATACGCCGCACTGGGCATTGATTACCCCAGGTTGCAGGCGATCAGGCCAGAGATCATCTGGGCTGGGATCTCTGCGATGGGGCCCGATTTCCCAAAGGTGCCCGGCTACGACCCGGTTATTCAGGCTATGGCAGGATACATGGAACTGACCGGTGACCCAGATGGTGACCCGATGCTGAGCGGTATTCCCCTGATCGATCTCAAAGCCGGCGATGAGGTCTACGCCGGGGTCTGCCTGGCGCTGGCTGAGCAGGCAGAGTCGGGCCGCGGAAGTGAGATTCATGTGTCGATGCTCCAGGCTGCGGCTTCCTGGCTGATTACAACTTTGCCACTGCTGGATTTCGATTGTGACTATTCAGAGATCACTCGCGCTGGCAATGAGCATCGCAAGTTTATTCCGACCAACACCTACCCGACTAAGGATGGGTTTATCTTTCTCGCTATTGGTAGTGATGGTCAGTGGCAACGTCTAACTGCCATTAGCAAGTTCCTGGCCATTGCCAACACCGACAGGGCCACTAACGAGGGTCGTCAGCGGCACCGTGCCGCGATTCACGCCGAGATTCGAGTCATTAGCCAACAGTATCCGACGGCTGAGCTTGCCGAGGATCTGCGAGCGGCGACCATACCGCACACGCCGATCCAGACCGTGCCACAAGTTGTTGCTCTACCGGGGGTAGAAGAACATTTGACGCGCACTCAGACCCCAGCGGGCAAGTCGATCCGTATGCAGCCGATGGCGGTCGATGTGCCTGGGGCCAGGCAGGAACTGGACTTTCCGCCCAATTATGGCCAGCACACGGCTGACGTATTGCGTGAAGTTGGCTGCAGCGAAGACGAATGCCAGGTTCTTCAGCAGGAAGGCGTGATCTATTGCGCCCAGTGAACTGGCACGATCAAGAAATACCATTACTGAAAAAAGAGAGAGATTGATGAAAAAACTGCAGGATAAAGTCGCTCTGGTGACCGGCTCGGGTCGTGGAATCGGCCAGGCGATAGCACTGAAACTCGCTGCCGAGGGCGCCCGGGTAGTGATTAATGACCTGGATGACGAGCCAGCACAGGAAACGGTCGCTGCAATTCATGCCACGGGTAGTGAGGCCGTCGCCTGTGTCGGTGACGTTACCGCAACAGATTTTGGTGAGCGCATGGTTCGGGTAGCGCTCGAGAACTATGGCGGGATCGATATCATCGTCAATAATGCCGGGTACCCGTGGGATAATGTCATCCAGAAGATGTCGGATGAACAATGGCAGGCGATGCTGGATGTCCACGCGACCGCGCCGTTTCGCATCCTGCGTGCGGCAGCAGACCCTATCCGGGCCGCGGTCAAGGCGGAAAAGGAAGCGGGGCAGACGGTCTACCGCAAGGTGGTCAATATTTCTTCGATTGCCGGTGTTTTCGGTAACGCCGGGCAACTGGGATATTCAGCCGGCAAGGCGGCTGTGGCGGGCATGACCCGGGCGTTGGCCAAGGAATGGGGCCGCTACCATGTCAACGTCAATGCTGTCGCTTTCGGCTATATCAAGACCCGAATGACTCAGGAGATAGAAGGCGAGAAGACGGTGACCCGGGTCGGGGAAAATGATGTCCGTATGGGTATTCAGCCTGAATTCATCGACTTTATGAACCGCATGATTCCTCTGGGCCGGGGTGGCACGGTGCAAGAGGCAGCCGGCGCCGTGTACCTGTTCTGCTTGCCCGAATCAGATTACATCTCCGGTCAGGTCGTACTTGCCAGTGGTGGGTTGGTAATCTGAGTCACCCGGATTGACAGTAACGATACGCCCACAGCAACGATATTCCGAAGGAAGCAGAAGCTATGGTGGGAGTGACGGCCAGCGCACAAGCCATAATCACCCAGGCGCTGGACTGGACTATGGCTGGCCGTCAGGTTGCATTAGCGACGGTAGTGTCCACTTGGGGTAGTTCACCCAGGCCGGCGGGGAGCCAATTGGTGATCAACGATCGGGGCGAGTTCGCCGGTTCGGTTTCAGGTGGCTGCGTCGAAGGCGCTGTTATCGGCCAGTGCCGGAAGATCTTCGGCACTGGCGGTGCCCAGATTCTGGAATACCAGGTTGCCGATGAACAAGCGTGGGAGGTGGGCCTGACGTGTGGTGGCAAGGTATCTATTCTGATTAACGCGCTGGCGGATGTGACAGCCCTGCAGACGTTGCAGGAGTGTTTAACGCAACGCCAGGCTGCCTTGCTTATGACCAACTGTGACAGTGGAGCGCAGGCAACGGCAACTGCCAGTACACCCAGCTGGGAATTCCCAGATATGGATCTGGATCCGGAACATTTACAACAGCGTCTGGGCAATGGCGTGAGCGGCCTGGTGTCCTCGTCGAGCGCTCAATGGTTTGCACGGGTATTCCAGCCATCCTTCCGGCTGGTCGTTGTCGGGGCTGTGCACATCGCGCAGGTGCTGGTACCGATGGCCCGCTTGGCAGGCCTTGATGTGACGCTGGTCGATCCGCGCACAGCCTTTGCTAATGCTGTACGCTTCCCTGACACGTGTATCGTCACTGATTGGCCGGACCGCTACTTCCAGAACCAGCCAGCGGATGCGACCACCGCCGTGGTACTTCTCAGCCACGATCCCAAGATTGACGACCCAGCGCTGATTGCCATTCTTGACTCACCGGCACCTTATCTTGGGGCGTTGGGTAGCCGTAAGACTCACGCCCGCCGACTGGCGCGCCTGGCTGCCGCCGGTGTTGACGCGAAGGCAGCAGAGCGGATTCATGCGCCGGTTGGTTTGGATCTGGGAGGTCAAAAGCCGGAAGATATCGCTATCGCTATCCTGGCTGAAATCGTCAGTGTGCGCGCCAATTTGGGCGTGCGGCTGTGATGCCCGATGGCCCGGTAACTCAGGGGTGCAGTGATAGTGTGGCGGCTATGATTCTGGCCGCGGGTTTCAGTCGGCGCATGGGTCAGCAAAACAAGTTGTTGTTACCTATCGGCGACATCCCGATGATCCGACACGTGGCGCTTGCAGTGCTGGCTTCACGGGCTGAGCCGGTTATTGCCGTGACTGGCTTTGAGGGCAAACAGGTTCGCCATGCATTGGCCGAACTAAAACTGACAATCGCTGAGAATCCCTGTCCGGATGAGGGCCTCAGCAGTTCGTTGCGGGTCGGGTTAGAAGCTCTCCCTCGGGACTGCGGCGCCGTGCTGGTTTGCCTGGGTGATATGCCCGGGATCAGGGCCAGGCACATAGACGCTTTGGTAACTGCATTCCTAGCGCACGATGCAAAGTTGATTTGCACGCCTACCTACGGTGGCGAGCGGGGCAACCCCGTGTTGTGGCCGCGCCACATGTTCACAAAGATGCAGGCACTGGTCGGGGATACCGGCGCCCGGGCCCTGCTGGCCCGCTACCGGGAACGGGTGCTAACGGTGCCCATGACAGATTCTGCAGTAGTGACCGATATCGACACTCCTGATTGTCTTGGGCGATTTGATACTACTGATGGCCTGGGTCTATGACTTCGGTGACCAGGTTCGGTGGCTGGGGAGAAACGAGACACGTACTACGTGGAACAAGTGATGAGAATGACGTGGGATTAGGTGAACTGCCGCACACTTAATACACATAACAATTAAGGTAATATGTTCTAAAACGCCTTCTGGGCATTATTAATGGAGTTACAGTGGCCTATCCAGTTCAGATTCCCTACGGCGCGTATTGGTCAACGCCGTTTGCCAAATGGCAGGGCAGTTTTGCCGACCTGCACAGCATACGTTTCGCCGCCGCGGTGGCGGTAGACGAACTGAAGCGCCGCAACATTCCCGGCGAACTATTCGATTATGGCGTCCTGGGTACGACTGTCCCGCAGCGGCACTCGTTTTATGGGTTGCCGTGGTTGATGGGGCTGATTGGTGCCACCGGGGTGGGAGGGCCAACCATCAACCAGGCCTGTGCCACCAGCGTGCGCTGTTTGCTGGCAGCAACCCAGGAGATCCAATCGGGAATGGCGACGGCCGCACTGGTGCTGACCTGTGATCGTGTCTCCAATGGACCTCATCTTTATTACCCCAATCCCGGGGGGCCTGGTGGCACCGGAGAAGCAGAGGACTGGGTGATGGGTAATTTCAATTGTGACCCTCTTGGTGGCCATGCCATGATCCAGACTGCAGAGAACGTTGCCAGCCGCCACGGCATCGATACTGTACGCCAGCATGAGGTGGTATTGCGCCGCTTGGAGCAGTACGACCGGGCAATGGCTGATGATCACGCTTTCCAGCGGCGTTACATGACCCTGCCTTTCGAGGTGCCCAATGCCTCGTTTCGCCGGGTAAGGGCCACCATGCCAGGGGATGAGGGTGTCGCCCGCTCCAATGCCGATGGCCTGGCGGAGTTGAAGCCGGTGATCAGCGGGGGTAGCGTAACCTACGGGGGGCAGACCCACCCGGCCGATGGCAATGCAGCCCTGGTAATCACCTCCCCTGCCCGGGCGGCGGAACTCAGTTCAGATCCAGCAATTTCCGTCCAGTTACTCGGGTTTGGGCTGGCCCGGGCTGAACTGGCCCACATGCCGGAGGCAACGGTGCCAGCGGCCCGGGCCGCACTGGCGCAATCTGGTATGAAAGTTACAGACCTTGATGCGGTTAATACCCACAACCCCTTTGCTATCAATGATATCTATTTCGCCAACAGTACCGGCTTTGATGTCGAGGCGATGAATAATTACGGTTGTTCATTGATCTGGGGGCATCCGCAGGGTCCGACCGGCCTTCGCTCAGTGATCGAGTTGATCGAGGAGTTGGTCCAGCGTGGTGGTGGGCGGGGCCTTTTTGTGGGATGTGCCGCGGGCGATACCGCAATGGCCGTTGTCGTTAGCGTGGACAACGCTGCGAAAGGGTAGAGCGGTAAGTGAACAGTGCACTAGAGTTCGCAGCTGCTAGGGTGACTACCTCGGTTTCAGCCGATGGTGGTCTGGTCATCGAATCGCCAGTGCCGCTGGGCGACTACGAGAATCACCTGGGCGAGATGTTACGGCGCTGGGCACAGGCAGCACCTCAGCGGGTGTTTCTTGCTGAACGTCGTGGTAACGGGGACTGGTGGCGTCTGGACTATGCCAGCGCGGCGGCCCAGGCGGATCGGATATCACAGGCATTGCTGGATCGTGGCCTGTCACCAAAGAGACCGGTCATGATCCTGTCCGGCAACAGTATCGACCACGCGCTGCTGGCACTGGGTGCGATGCAGGTCGGCATACCTGTGGTGCCAGTGTCACCGGCGTATTCGCTGATGAGCGAAGATCACGGCAAGCTCAAGGCGCTGTTCGAACTGTGTCAGCCAGGGCTGGTTTATGCTGCTCAGGGCGACCCGTTCGCTCAGGCACTGGCGCAACTGCCATTGCATACGGTTGAACTGGTGGTGACTGATCAGGGGTCGCTGGATACGCCGACGACCGGTTTTGCGGAACTTCTGGCAACAAGCGTTACGCCCGCAGTGGATAAGGCATTTGCTGCAGTAACGCCAGAACACACGGCGAAGGTTCTGTTTACCTCGGGCTCCACCGGCATGCCCAAGGGAGTCATCAATACTCATAGAATGCTCTGCGCTAACCAGAAAAGTGTTGCTCTGGTTTGGCCATTCGTTGAACAAACTCCCCCTGTGCTGGTCGACTGGTTGCCCTGGAATCACACCTTCGGCGGCAATCACAACTTCAACATGATCCTGCGTAATGGTGGCACCCTTTATATAGATGGCGGTAAGCCGCTACCGGCTCTGATCGGACAAACTGTCACAAATCTTCGGGAAGTCTCGCCCACGATCTACTTCAACGTGCCGGTGGGTTACAGCATGCTGTTGCCATACCTTGAGAAGGACGATCTGCTGCGCGAGAGTTTTTTTTGCAACCTGAAACTGATTTTTTACGCCGCGGCTGCGCTGTCGCAGGACCTGTGGCAGCGTCTTGAGCAGGTCAGCGTAGTTGCCTGTGGTGAGAAAGTTTCGATGACATCCTCATGGGGGTCTACCGAGACCGCACCACTGGCGACTTCGGTTCACTTTCCTTTGCTTGAGGCCGGAAATATCGGCATCCCCGTGCCGGGAGTCGCCATAAAAATGTTGCCATCGGGAGACAAAATGGAACTTCGGGTGAGAGGCTCGAACGTGACGCCGGGGTATTTTCGGCAACCGGACTTGACTGAGTCGATGTTCGACGAAGAAGGGTATTACCGGATCGGTGACGCGGGCAGGCTGGTAGATCCGGATGATCCAGCCAAGGGGATTTTGTTTGATGGTCGCTTGGCCGAGGACTTCAAGTTGACCAGCGGCAGTTGGGTGGCGGTCGGTGCATTGCGGATCGCGGCAATTGGTGCGGCATCACCCGTGATACAGGACGCCGTAGTCACCGGTGCTGATCGCGACTGGGTTGGACTGCTGGCCTGGCCGAACCTGGCGGCTTGTCGCAACTTGGCGGGCGCAGCGGATGATCTGCCAGTGCAGGAACTGTGTGCCAGTAGTGCGGTAAGTCGGCAACTGGTCAATGGATTGAAAGCGTACAACGCTGAGCACCGCGGATCCAGTACCCGGATTGTGCGCGTTATGCTGATGAGTGAGCCGCCGCAGATTGATGCCAACGAGGTCACTGACAAGGGCTATATCAACCAGCGTGCAGTACTCGAACGCCGCAGAGCCTTAGTGGATCGACTCTACGCCGAGATCCCACGCGGGGAAGTGCTGGTGTTGTAACGCGGCTGGCGCTCAGTCAAGTGGTAAAGCGGTGGTGTATTTCTTCGGCCGCAGCACAAAGGAAGTATTGACCGCACGGATAGCGGGCACCTGCAGCAGTCGAGTCGTGAGAAAATTCTCGAAAGCGCTCATGTCGGCTACCACGATCTTCAGCATGTAGTCATAGTCGCCGCTGGTCATGTAACACTCGAGAATCTCCGGCCAGCCACGGACTGCATCGTCGAACTGGGCGACGGTTTCCGGGTGGTGGTTTTCCAGCGAGACGTGAGCAAAAGCGCGCAGCGTAAACCCGAGTTGCTCGGTATCGAGCTGTGCCGAGTAGCCACGAATAACACCGCGCTGCTCGAGTTCCCGCAGTCGGCGCCAGCACGGTGACGGCGACAGGCCGATTTTTTGCGCCAGATCCCGATTGGATATGCGCCCGTGCGATTGCAGCGTGGTCAGGATGGCGCGCTCGTAGCGATCAAGTTTCAACATCGTTGGTTATTCTCAGTTTTGTTTTTAACTGCTGTGGACACGCGCAGTGAGTAACGATACGTTCTCCACAATATAATTGCAAAATTAGTACAAAATCAACTGAAAAATTTCTGAAATACTTTAAAAACAGGCGATAAAAACAAAGAAATTGCCGTCTTTTCGTTGTCTAATTGCTGAGAATTTTCCCTGGCCGGTTTCTTGGGTCATGGGTTTGACAGACAACCGTAGCGCGGCGCCACCAGCCGTGGTGGCCGCACGAGGAGACAACAATGACGATCAGCAGTGGGACACTGGTTCTAGATGGACAGGAGCTTTCATTGGAAGAATTAGTTGAAGTCGGACGTGACCCTTCAATCAGCATTTCAATTCAACCTAGCAATTGGCCGAAGATCGAGCAGTGTCGAGCCCTGGTCGAAAAGTGGGCCGATGAAGAACAGGTCATCTATGGCGTCAATACCAGTTGTGGTGGACTGGTCAACTACTTGCTGCCTAAAGGTAACGACCGTGAGTTTCAGCGAAATCTGATTCGCAGCGTATCGACCAACGTGGGTACTTTTTTTCCTGATGAACTGGTCAGAACTACCATGATTGCGCGGGTCAATTCGCTGTGTCGGGGCTACTCTGGTATTAAACCGGAGAATCTCAAGATTTATCTGGAGATGATCAATCGGGGCGTCGTGCCGTGTATACCCGAACAAGGCTCACTGGGATCAAGCGGTGACCTGGGACCACTAGGGTGCATCGCCTGTGTGGCCATTGGCGAGTGGAAGGCCCATTATCAGGGTAAGCTCATGGATGGGGCTGCAGCGATGGCGGCGGCCGGTATTCCACTGATGAAGCTCAATGCCAAGGAGGGTTTGTCGATGATCAACGGCACCTCCTGTATGGCCGCTATTGCCAGCAGCAATGTTTTTGAGGCCGGCCTTGCGATCAAGCAGTCGGATGCGCTGGCGGCGCTGTCGATCGAGACCTTGCTGGGGCGCGCAAACCCGTTTGATCTGCGGGTGCATCGGCAGAAATACCACCCCGGGCAATATGCCACCGCCTATAACTTGAGCAAATTGCTCGAGGGCAGTGATTTGGTGTTGGATGAGCAGGAAGTTTCAGAGAATCTTCAGGAGTTGTTGAAAAAGAACAACAATATTCAGGCGGCTGACATTCCGGTAGAGGACGCCTATTCACTTCGCTGCACACCGCAACTGATCGGCCCTTGCCGCGATGGGCTCCAGTTCGCCCGGGACATCGTTAATCGTGAAATTAACAGCAGTAATGACAACCCGCTCATATTCACAGAGTACGATACTTTCATCCACAATGGTCACTTCCAGGGTCAGTATCTGTCTCTCGCCATGGACAACATCGCGACAGTGATGACCACCGTCAGCGTGATCAGCGACCGGCGTGTCGATCGCTTCATGGATGCCAGTCACAGCGTGGGGTTACCACCTTTTTTGGTTGCCAATGATACTGGCCTGCGGATGGGCTTTATGCCGGGGCAGTTCATGACTTCCTCGGTCGTGGCCGAGAACCGCACCCTGTGTTTGCCAGCATCGGTGCAATCGATACCTTCGACTGCGGACTTTCAGGACGTCGTCAGTTTCGGCCTGATCGCCGGGCGCAAGGCGCGCAAAGTGATTCGTAACACCAACTATGTGCTGGCGTTCGAACTGATGTGTGGTGCGCAAGCCGCTGATATTCGTGGTGCCCACCGTCTGGGCCCGGCATCGCGGGCGTTGTACGAGGCGACCCGGGAAACGGTGCCCTACCTGGACTACGATACCGTTATCATCGATTACCTGGAAGAGATTGCCCGGCGTCTGCGCCAGGGTGAGTTCCTCGAGCGGGTGGAACAGGTGGTTGGACCATTGATGATGAACGATACTTCCGGTGGTTCCGAGGAGTTGGCTAAGGCGGCTTGAACCAGGTTTTTTCCCTGGACATCAAGGCCGTAGCAGAACACGATGCAACGCCAGGTGATTGAAAGCCGCTATCGGGAACTGACCGCGAGTAGTGCCTGCGCCTTCAGTGAAGCTAAGCGTTGGCTCCCCGGGGGGTGTTCGCGACAGGCAGGCTTCTGGCATCCCTATCCCCTTACTTTCGCGCGCGGTGAAACATGTTACCTGTGGGATCTGGATGGCAGACGTTATATCGATCTTCTCGGTAACTACACAGCATTGGTACACGGTCATGCCTATCCACCGATAGTAGCGGCAGCACGGGCCCGAACTGACGACAGTTCCTGCTGGGTCGGTAACAACGAGGAACAGGTTCGGCTTGCCCAGCTGCTGGTCGAACGGGTCGGCTCAGTGGAACAGATACGGTTTACCAATTCGGGTACCGAGGCTGCCAATCTTGCCCTGATGATCGCGCGCCGCTGGACCGGCCGCGATAAGGTGTTAATGGCCCGAGGTGGTTACCATGGCTCATTGATGGAGTTTGAGGCCGGCTTTGGGGGCGCCACCGGTCCACTGACCTGTATCGCCCAGTATGGTGACCTGCCCGCGTTTCAGGAAGTGCTCTCACAAGAGGGTGAATCCATAGCTGCAGTCTTCCTTGAACCGGTTATGGGGGCGGGCGGCGTGATTTCCGGCAGTCAAGAGTTCATCGAAGGCGTGCGCGAGGCTGCCCACTCAGCTGGTGCGCTATTTGTTCTGGATGAGGTTTTAACCCTGCGGTTGGCCCGCGGTGGTCGGCAGGCGCAACTCGGAGTCACGCCGGATCTAACCCTGTTTGGCAAGCTGATTGGTGGCGGCTTCCCGGTAGGGGCGGTCGGGGGAGGCCGGGAACTGCTGGAATTGTTCGATCCCGCCAATCCACGAATCTTTCATACCGGCACCTTCAACGCCAATCCAGTTACCATGGCAGCAGGGGTTGCCTCGGTTGAGGCGCTGACTGCCGAACGCATCGACCACATGGATGCTCTTGCCGAGAAACTGAAAACCGAGCTGTTGCAGGCCGCCAGTCAGGTGGGGTTAGCCTTGTCGATCAATCACACGGGCTCGATCATGAACCTGTTTTTTTCCGACTCGCCTGGCACGGCCTATGGTGCGCGTGACGACCAGGAACTGATGGCCCGTTTTCACCTGGCAGCTTTGAATCATGGGTTGTTCCTCGCTCCACGTGGACTGATTGCCTTGTCTACAGTAATGAGCGGCGCGATTATTGACGAGGTGCTCGAGCGCGCAGTTGCGGCACTGGCAGATACCGCGGCGGCAGAACTTTGAGCAAACTGGTACCGAATCCGCCGGCTGGTGTCGTGTTGCACCTATAAATTTTTAGGCCGATGCTTCGGCCAGCACTGGCGGTAGGATCGAGTCACGGCACTTTGTGCTCCTGGGGCAATGGTAACGGTGCATGGTTGGGGTCGGGTGTGATCACCAGCGAGTGGCCGCAACCGAGGCAGCTTCAGCCGCCGCTTATTGCGCTGACGAAGGAAATCCGGTCACCATCATGTATCCGGGTCGCCCGCTCGCCGGACATGATCGTCTGGCCGTTGAGAATAGCCAGTGACAACTCGCCATCCAGCCGCTCGGCAAGAGTCGGGCGGCACCGTGCCAGTGTAACGCGCAACTCAGCCAGGTCAGCAACCGGTTCGTCCAGCAGAACTGTTTCGGCTGGTTGCCCGGCTTCCCGGGGAAAATCAATAGTGACCGCAAAACCGGTGGCCGCGCGTACCAATGCCGCGCGCCACTGGGGGTGGGGAAGCCCGGCCTCTGTCAGCCCGGCTACCTCGTAGAAACGCATCTTGAGAGCCTCGAATGCGACTGGGTCCAGCCGCTCACCCTGGTAGGGGCCATCACTGACGCCCTCCAGGAACCAGCGTTGAGGGAGCGTATCATCGGCCGGACCCAGACCAAGGCGATGATTGAGCAGCCGCTCCAGGCCATTGATATTGGCGCCAGCGGCCTCAACCGTTGCAGCACTCATCTCGACCCCGGTCAACTGCTGTAGTTGGCCCGCAAAGTCATGGCAATCCGGGAGGCTGGGTGAATTGAACAGCCAGGTATTGAAGCGGCACATGCCCACCGCATCGCCACTGGCATAGACACGCTCACAGCGGGCTACAGCATGCTCCTTGCCCTCGTAGTCGTTGGGTCGGGCCGCTACCTCACCATCGTACAATGCCTGCTTGAACTGTGGGTCGTCATTGATTCGCGCATTGATCTCAAGTGTGACCCGGTTGCGCAGGTGATCCATGCCGCGGGTTGCAACTGCCAGCCCGAGCGCGAAAGCTTTGATGATGCGCGCATCATGGGGATCTGACTGGAACAGGCCCTTCGATGCCATGCGGTAATCCAGCGCTGCAGATGGATATTTTCCGTGCGCCACCGCTTTGCCTGAGTCGGCCAGAGTATCGCCAAAACCGTTGCGCTCGACGATCAAGAGTAGCAGGTGCTCAATCAGTTCAGCGTCACCCCAATTCAGTTCGAGGCCGCCAGTATCCGCGGTAGTCAGCAGGTCACGCTGATACAGTTCCATGGCCCAGGCAATGGCACTTCCGGTGCTGGCTGAGTCCAGGCCGAGGTCGTTGAGCATATTGTTGAATCGGACGACCTGTTGCGGTCGGTCAATACCCAGGCCCGGCCCGAATTTGCCGAGCGTGACATATTCCGGGCCATCACCATGTAACCAGTTATCCTCGTTCGTTTCGTTATCAGTTGCGTCGGGAACTGTCGGCAGGCGGTTGCGGGCACGACAGTGCACCGGGCATTTGTAGCAACCAGCCATGCCATCGCGGTAAGTATCGAAGTGCTCCGCGTCAAGCGTTTCCCGCCAACCGGTCTGCTGGTTGTTGCGAACGCCCAACGCGCCCAGCAACCGGCTTGGCTTGTAGAGAAATGGGGTACCAACTGTCTTCAGTACTTTGCGTGTCACGCTGGTACTGAGAATCTTGCGGCCGATCGCTTTGCTCGCGGCCCGGTAGTCATCGTCCATCGGCCAAGCGGGTGGACGGCCCAGGATCAGGATTGCCTTGAGGCCCAGGGCTCCCATTTTGGCACCGCCCCCTCCGCGCGCCCAGATGGACTTCGGTCCGGCCATAATTCCTGCGCACAAGACCAGGTTCTCACCTGCCCGGGTGATCCGGGCCATCGCCATATCGCGACCTTCCTGGCAGGCGAAGTCCCCTTCGATCGCTGTTGTCAGGGCAATGTTATCCATGCCTTGGTAGCACTCTCCATCCAGAAACTCGGTCGTACCCTGGCCCAGTTTCAGCACGGTCCATCCCGGCGAGCGGCCGTAGAGCACAATATGGTCAATACCATGGCGGCGCATAAACGACGGGAAGTAATCACCGGCGTTGCTGTCAAGTATGGCGTCACTGTCTGGAGCCACCCCACTGACGTTGCCGCGGGGTGCTCCGGGGATTAGCGAGGTCAGCACTCCGGCGCCGAAGATCAGTGGAACCTGTGGGTCCAGCGGATCCAACCCTTCCGGGAGCAGGTTGTACAGCAGTGCCATGTTCGCGCCACGGCCTCCCAGGTAGTTCTCAAAGATCTCCCGTGGCAAAAAATAACGACAGGTTTCATGCCGCTCAAGATCGACAAACAGTGTGCCACCCTGGGTAGCAAATTGTGGTTGGTCGTGCAGGCGATCGCACAAGCGTGTAACTCGCTCACGGGTATCCATCATTATTCCTTGGTCATGGCTTTTCGCTGACGGCGAATAATCTGAAGCAATTGGTGGATACAGTCTGGCTCCGACAGTTCGCTGGTATTGATTATGGCGTCAGCCTGGCGGTAATAGGGCTCGCGTTCGTTCAGCATCTCTGTCAGGTCAGCGAGTGCCTCGGGGTTGCCGTCCATAGGACGAAAATCTTTTTGCGCCAGAACCCGCTGCATATGATCTTCCGGGCGGGCCTGAAGCCAGATAGTAACGTAGTGGGTAAGCAGATAACTGAAGCTTACCGGATCGTTGATGATGCCGCCGCCGGCCTCAAGGATGATGCCTTCGTGCTGTTGACGAATGCGTTGCAAGGCGCGCTGTTCCACACGCCGATAGGCTGCCTGGCCCGACAGTGCATGGATTTCGTCGGCAGACATGCCTGCATCTTTTTCTGTTTCTTCAGTCAAGCGGATAAAGGGTCGGTCGATTTTTTCAGCCAGAGTTAGTCCCAGAGTGCTCTTACCAGCGCCGCGCACACCGAGCAGGGCGAAGCCTCCTTGCTTGTGCAGATGACCGTCTATGTCGTGTTCAATGAAGTCGCTGACCTGACGCAACTGTCCGGGGTCAAGCGCACCCAGTCGTTCTAACAGCAGGCTGCGTTCGCGGTCCTGCAATTGCTCGGTACTGACCAGTTCGGACAACGGCACCTGCATCGCCGAGGCCAGTTGCCGCAAACGCCTGATCGAAGGGTTGCCCTTACCCGTTTCGATTTGCGCGAGGTAGCGGGTTGAGATCTCCGAGTAGTCGGACAGTTGTGCGCGGGTTATGCCCATACGCAGCCGCAGATTGCGAATTCGTTGGCCGAGACGGGCGAGAAAGGCCTCTTCACGCCCGGCGTTGTCTGAGGAGATGGTGAAGGCCACCGGCGGAGTTCTTGTCAGTGTGGACTAGATGTGCTGGCCGCTATCGACGTGCAGTACTTCACCGGTGATCATACGGACCGCGTCGGAGAGTAGGAATAACACGGTGCGGGCCACGCCGGCCGGCTCGGGCAGGCAATCCAGCGCGGTCTCGGAAAGTGCGCCATCGCTCATTTCTGTCAGGGCGCGGTCACGGATAATGCCGGCGTTATTGACCAGCAGGGTAGTGTCATCGGGCAAAGAGGCGCTGGTGTCAGCCACTGAATCCGGATCGCGGACATCGACCTGGCGCCATTCGATGTTAGTGCTGACTGTGCTAGTGCTGGGTTCATGGTCGAAGATATGCGCGAAACTGTCGCAGTGTTGCAACTGGGCTGCGATTTCTCCACCGATACTGCGACTGCTCGCGGTGACTATCGCAGTGACTATCGCGGTGGTGTCCCTGAAATCAAACAGCGTGTTCATGATCGCCACTATGCTTGTCGAGGGCGCAAACCCGGGAACAGGAATCTAGCGGTGTTGCCATCGTGGTGCTCGCTTTTGCAAAAATGCCTCCAGCCCTTCAACAGCATCATGGCTTGTCATGAGTTCATCCAGATACAATTTTTCCACCGCAGCCAGGCGGATTCTGACTCGGCTCGCAAGGTCGGCGCGCAGCGCACGGGTGGCGAGCCGCAGACTCGCGGCACTGCGTGGAGCCAGGTGCCTGTCAAAATAGGCCAGGGCCAACGCAGCCGGGTCGTCATCCAGTGCGCTCACCAGTCCACAGGCCTGCGCTTCAATGCCACTGATGGTGCGGCCAGAGAGTAACAGATCGCTGGCAGCCGCGGGGCCAATCAGTTCGGGAAGCAGGCAGGACGCAGCTGGTGCGAACACCGCAAGCTGGATCTCGGGCTGACCCAGAGCGGCATCCGGGGAGGCGAACAACAGGTGCGCGGCGCAGGCAAGCTCCAGGCCCCCGCCCAGGCACTGCCCCTGAACAGCGGCCAGCACCGGTGTCGGTGAATCGAGCAAAGTCAGTACCAGTTGATGCAAAGACTTAAGCATCTGTTCACATTCACCTGGTAGGTGTTCTTCGACACTGGCACCGAAACTGAAGTGCGGGCCTTCAGCTGTGAGCAGGATGGCGTGCAGGGTTGGCTCGTCGGCATGCTGGTCGAGCGCAGTTTGCAGGGCCTCGACCATAGAGCGGTCGATGATGTTGCTTTTGGGTCGGGCGAGAGTCAGCGTCAGCAGGGCAGCATCGCGCTCCAGTGAAACCTTGACTGGAGATGTGGTCATTTCCCTTGGCCTGGCATCAGGCTTTCGATCAGTTCCACCGTCCAGGGTGCACCCTTGGCCAGTGCCTGGCGCAGTGCGACGAAATCAATTTCCCGGCCGGTTTCCCGGGTGCCCTCATTAAAAGCGCGAAAACCCGTCCGGGCTTCGTTCATCATGTTCAGCGCGAGCCAGGCCCTTGAGTTTTCTTTATTGCGGTTCCATGCCTGCAGCTTGGGTTTGCGCAGTTCCTCGACACTCTTGGTCATGCACTCGGGGAAGGTAAGCAGTAGTTTTGCGCAAAGCTGTTCGACCCTCTGGTCCAGCAGTGTCAGGTCCACTTGTCCCGATTTGAGCACCTGCTTGGCCTGTTCCCGGGCCTCACCCTGAAGGAATTCGCCGTGAACCACCTGGCCGAATTCGTCCAGCATACGGTCGGTGATTACCATGGGATTGGGCCGAAATTCACCATCAACCTTGAGCGCCGGTACGACCTCGCAGCAGATTCCCAGGCGATAGGCCTTGTGCGCCGAAAATGGTTCGCACAGGGTGCCTGAAACCATTGCCTGTTCGCAACCGATCATGACCGGCAGAAAGTCGGTTGAGCCGCCGATAGCGGCCGAGCCGTGCTTGGGGCCGGCCTGCCCGAACAGGGCAAGATCCTGGCTTACGGAAAAGTCACAGGCCATACCGATCTCCTGCCCACCACCGATGCGCATACCGTTGACGCGGCAGATAACCGGCTTATCACAGCCGAGAATCGCCGAGACCATGTCATTAAAAAGGCGCATGTATTGCCGGTATTCCTGCGGGTTACCTGCGTAGTACTCGGCGTACTCCTTTGTGTTGCCGCCGGTACAGAAAGCCTTGTCACCGGTACCGGTGAATACCACTGCGTTGACATCTCGGGAGGTGGAGGCCCGGCCGAAGGCGTGGATAACACCTTTCACCATCTCGGTGGTGTAAGAGTTGTACTGGGACGGGTTGTCCAGGGTAATCCAGGCGTTGTACAGACCCTCGGCCGTAGTTCCATCCAGAGTCGTCGCCGGACGCTTTTCGAAGATCACACCGGCAGCGGCTTTGTCGTCGGTAAGGGCGTGATCGACCAGGGCCTCAGGAGCTGTTCTGGCAACGATAGATTCAATCGTGTCGTTCATTTTTTTCTACCTCAATTCAGGGAATCAGTATTGCCCGGCGACCCAGGCTATGGTCATGGACTGCTTGAAAAACCTCGTTGATCTCATCAAGCGGGCGTTGTTCTACAAATGGACCAAGTGCGACTTGGCCGGTAAGGATAAGGTCGAGGGCGGCCGGGTACAGCGAGGGCGGGCAGCCCCAGTTGCCTAGCGCCCTGGCATGAAAGGCCATGAGGTTGGAAAGGCGCAACGACGACTTTTCCATGGTGAAACCGACCACCGCGAGGGTCGCACCGTGGTTAAGCAGGCTAAAGGCGCTTTGCTGTCCGGCGCCGGTGCCCGAGCACTCAAATATTTTCCATCCCGTGTCGGCCAGGCCCCGTTCCCGGGCAAAGTTGTGGATAAGTTTTTTCAGGTCACGGCCCTCTACCTCGCGGGCGTCTACCGTCAGTGCGGCACCATGGTCTGCAAGCAGTTCGAGTTTGGTAGCATCGATATCGACTGCGACCACCTGAGCGCCCAGGGCGTTGGCGATCTGAACTGCGTAACCGCCGATGCCCCCTGCGCCGATGACTATTGCAAGATCGCCGGCCTGCACCTGCGCCTGCAGTGCGGCCTGATAAGGGGTGGTTACTGCGTCCGCCACAACTGCAAGATCAGCCAGAGTCAGGCTGGTCTTTTCCAGTCGACTTAGATCTACCTCGCACAGGCCGTTGGCCGGGACCTGAATATGACTGGCAAATCCCCCGTCGATGTCATTGCCGGGCATCTGTTGAGCCCGGCAGATAGTTTCTTTACCTTGACTGCACAGGTCGCATTCGCCGCAGGGGATCACGGCGGGTACGATGACTGGCCGGCCCAGCCAATATGTCGCCTCATCGCCGGTGGCAATGACATGGCCGCTGATCTCGTGGCCCAGTACGAGCGGCAGCGCCTGATTGGTCTTGACACCATCGTAGTAAAAGCCCAGATCCGTATGGCATACGCCGCAGCCGGCGATTTCGATGGTGACTTGCCCGGGTGGGGGTGGAGGCAACGTCAGTACTTTGCGCTGTAGTGGCTCGCCAGCGCCGGAAAAAACCCAGCTGTATGGAGTATTGGTCATTATGGTTGAACTCTCGGGAAAAGGCGTCTGGACCCAGGTGTATACACCAGGATTCGGCTCAGACGCTGGAATATGGTGTTGTTACTGATACCATTTTATCTATACACGTAAAGTAATTATGTGTACTATAGTTCATAAAATTGCAAGATTGCAAGATAGTGCCTATCACGAGTAAGCCCCTCAACCTATGACCCCGGAAAGACTATCGATCACTGTGGCCGGCAGCGGTGGTGCGGGGGTGGTAACCGTTGGCAACACCCTGTTGGAGGCGGCCGGGTCGATCGGCTGGTACGCGCGCATGGCCAGGTCCAGTGGCCCGCAGATCCGTGGCGGCGAGGTTGCGGCCACGGTCTGCCTGTCACCACAGCCGATTCAGTCAGATCCTAGCCACTGTGACCTGCTCGTGGCGCTTGACTGGAAAAATATTGACCGTTTTGCCGATGAGATAGTGCTTAACGGGCATAGTGTGGTTATCAGTGATCCAGAACAAGGAGAAGCGCCCGACAGTATCCGTGACAGCGGGGCACAGTGCCTGGCAATACCTTTCAAAGAGCTGGCAGCGAACGCCGGCGGTGCACGCGTGAATATGGTTGTCTTGGGTATTGTCGTGCAGTTGGCTGGACTGACTCGCGAATCCATCAAGTTCACGCTGGAGAAAACTTTTCATGGCGACCGGCGATTTACCATTGGGATGACCGGGGTCGATGCCGGGATCCTCGCGGCATTGTCCGTCAACCGCCTGGACCTGCCTCCGGCCCCGACCACATCCTGTTCCGAACGCTGGTCCATCACTGGCAACCAGGCGGCGGCACTGGGGGCGTTGCGCTGTGGCGTGCGCTTCGCTGCAGGTTATCCCATCACCCCGGCTACCGAAGTCTTGGAATACCTGGCGCTGGCCCTGCCGAAACTCGGAGGAGAGTTCGTTCAGGCGGAGGATGAACTGGCGGCGGTAAACCAGATCATAGGAGCCTCTTTCGGTGGGGTGCCAGCGATCACTGCGACATCGGGACCGGGTTTGGCACTGATGATGGAGTCGATTGGACTTGCGGTTGCCGCCGAAATACCCATCGTTGTCATCGATGTCATGCGCGGCGGGCCCGCAACAGGCATACCTACCAAGTCCGAGCAGAGCGACCTCAATATTGCGTTGTACGGGCTGCCGGGTGATGCACCACACTTGGTAATCGCCCCGACCTCAGTCAATGATTGCCTTGATGCCGTGTATTGGGCTGTAGAACTTTCTGAGCGGTTACAGGCGCCGGCGATCGTACTCTCGAGCCAGGCTCTGGGTCAGACACGCACGGTAGACGACAAGCCCCTAATCCGCGAACAAAAGGCAGTACGCAAGGTTCCGGACCAGGCTGATGGAGCATACCAACGCTACCAGCTGACGCCCGATGGGGTGTCACCCATGACGTTACCAGGGATGCCTGGTGGTCAGTACACAGCTGAAGGTCTGGAGCACGACGAATCTGGTATTCCGTCGGTACGCGCCGGTGACCACCTGCGCCAGCTGGAAAAGCGACGCGGCAAACTGACCAGCTTTGACTATGGCGATTACTGGGCTGATATCCAGGGCGAAGGTTCGACTGCCATCATTACCTGGGGTGCGCCGGTCGGTGCCGCACGAGAGCTACTCGCACGTTCACATGAGTTCGATGGAGGTTTGCGGCTTATCGCATTGCGGTTGCTGGCACCGGAACAGCCCGGGCCTATGGCCAAGGTGCTATACGGGGTAAAAGGTATTCTGGTAGTGGAGCAAAGCCATGGTGGTCAGTTCTACCGCTATCTCAGGTCCTGTTACGATCTGCCGGCTCCGACGAGATCCTTTTGTCGTCCCGGACCTGTGCCGATTCTTGCGGCCGAGATTGCCGCCCAACTACAACAATGGAACTTGTCATGAAGGGCGAGTCGAGCCAGGCATTTTCGACAAAAAGCTATAAGTCCGGTGTCAAACCTATCTGGTGTCCAGGCTGTGGCGATTTTGGTGTGCTGGCCTCCATATCCCGCGCACTGACACTATTGCAGGTTCCCCCAGAGGAGGTGGCTGTTGTTTCGGGTATCGGCTGTTCTTCGCGGATACCTGCCTACCTCAATTCTTATGGCTTTCATGGTGTCCATGGTCGCGCATTACCACTTGCCACCGGGCTTAAACTGGCGCGTCCCGAACTGACAGTACTGGTAGCCGGTGGCGATGGTGATGGCTTTGCCATTGGCGGAAATCATTTTCTACATGCCTGTCGACGCAACGCTGATCTCACCTATATCGTTATGGATAATCAGGTCTATGGCATGACCAAGGGCCAGGCCTCCCCCACGACCGAAACGGATTGGGATCTCAGTCAGTTGACCCCGGGCGGCCCGGGTATGAATCCTTTTCTTCCCTTGGTACTGGCGCTAGGCTCGGGTGCAAATTTCCTTGCCCGCGCCAGCAGCAGTGACCCTGGAGGCACAGCTGATATTCTGGTCGAGGCGATTCGTCATCCAGGTTTTTCTTTCGTGCAGGTATTAAGCCCGTGCCTTACTTTTCAACCCGAGCAGCGAAAGTGGAAAAAAATGGTACGTCCGGCTCCAGTGGAGGCAACCACGGATCCGGTCAGGGCCGCCAAGCGACTTATGACCGATGATAACTTTTTTGTTGGGGTTCTCTATCGGGGTGAGCGAGATCCATACGATGAATCTAGCGTGGAGGCGACATGCGAGCTCAGTTCGCTCGAGTCGGAGTTTAAAATACATGACCTCGCCAGAAGTTGACCTAGAGCTAACAGCGGCCAGGATTAATGGGTTGTAGAGGAATTCCCAGTGAAATACACCACCAATATCAGCGTTAGTTTCCAGCACGTTGACTGGGCACGAATCGTTTTTTACCCCCGATATTTCGAGATGTTTAACCAAGTCGTCGAGCAATGGTTCGACGAGGCTTTAGGTTGCCCGTTCCATCGTTTGCACCAAGAGTGGGGTAACGGTATTCCGCTCGTCGACAGCGAGTGTCGTTTCCGCCGGGCGAACCATCTCGGGGACCAGATCACCTTCGAGCTTGGGGTGCTAAAGCTCGGCCGCTGCTCGTTTACGGTGGTGCTTGAGGGCAGTCACCGGGGTGAACTGTGTGTCGGTGCGCAATTAACCATGGTCTGGGTGACCTTGGCCGAGCCGGTGGCGGCGATCCCGATTCCGCAGGACGTTCGCCGGGCTATGAAACCTTATCTGAAGAATACCAACAAGCAGGAGTCGAGTGTATGAAGACTGTACAGCCTCCCGGATGGCCTCGGCCAAAAGGTTACGCCAACGGCGTGCTGGCCCAGGGTCAGTTATTGTTCATTGCCGGCCAGGTGGGTTGGGACGAGACCGAGACATTTCTCAGTGAGCGTTTTAGTGACCAGGTCGAGCAGGCGCTGAAGAACGTGGTAGCGGTGCTGACAGAGGCGGGCGCATTGCCCGAACACATTACCCGAATGACCTGGTACGTCACCGATAAGCAGGAATACCTGGCGCAGTCCCCGGCCGTTGGTGAGGCTTACCGTCGTGTGATCGGGCTACACTATCCAGCCATGTCCCTGGTTGAAGTGGCTGGTTTGGTTGAGGAAGGGGGCAAGGTCGAGATCGAGGCTACTGCGGTCATTCCCGAATAGATTGCACAGCTCATATCAGGATTCGCGGGTGGGTGAAACCGAATAAAGGAGTAAGGACATGAGTAGCAGCACATTATCCCCGCTGGAGTTGCCGCGGACGTACAACGCGGCTACCCATTTTATTGATCGCCATCTCGATGAAGGCCGCGCCGATAAGATTGCCCTGATCGATGATCAGGGCAGTTATACCTATGCTGAATTGGCCGAGAAGGTCAACCGCGCTGCCGGTGCACTGTTGCAACTTGGGTTGGAGCCTGAACAGCGGGTGCTGTTGTGTCTGCTCGATACTATCGATTTTCCCGCGGTATTTTGGGGGGCGATCAAAGCTGGGCTGGTGCCGGTTCCGGTCAACACGCTACTGACTGCCGCGGACTATACGTATATGCTTGAGGACAGTCGGGCCCGCGCACTGGTGGTTAGTTCGGCACTGTACGATCAGTTTGCCGGGCATCTGACACAGCATGCCTTTCTCGAACAGGTGATTGTGGCTGGTGGCAGCGCTGGTGATCACCCAGTTCTGGATGATCTTTTGGCTACGGGCCCGGTTGTGACTCATCCCGCACAGACCACCTGCGATGACACGGCATTCTGGCTCTACACCTCAGGATCTACCGGCACTCCCAAGGGGGCGGTCCACCGCCATTCGGACCTGGTACAGACGGCGCATCTCTACGGCAAGGGTGTGTTGGGTATCGGTGAAGACGACCTGGTGTTCTCGGCGGCAAAACTATTCTTCGCCTATGGGCTTGGCAACGCGATGTCCTTTCCGTTGCACGTGGGCGCTACTGCAGTGCTGCTGGCAGCACGGCCGACGCCGGATGTGGTTTTGAATCGTCTGAAGCAGTCCGCCGCTACTATTTTCTACGGCGTACCCACTTTGTATGGCGCCATCCTTGCAGAGCCCGGCTACGACCAGAGCTGCGTATCCGATCAACTGCGTCTGTGTGTTTCGGCGGGCGAGGCCTTGCCAGAAGAGGTCAGCCACGAATGGGAGCGGCGTTTCCAGGTGCCGATACTCGATGGGTTAGGCAGCACCGAGATGCTACATATTTTCCTGAGCAATCGGCCCGATGATATTCATTATGGGAGTACTGGCAAAGCGGTACCGGGCTATGAACTACGAATCGTGGATGAGTCTGACGCCGAGGTTGCCGCAGGTGAAATTGGCGAGTTACTGGTCCGCGGCCCCTCAAGCGCCTCGTGCTATTGGAACCAGCGCGATAAGAGTCTCAACACCTTCCAGGGCGAGTGGACCCGCTCGGGTGACAAGTATTTTCTCGATGATGATGGCTACTACCGTTACTGTGGTCGTACCGATGATATGCTCAAAGTGGGGGGTATCTGGGTATCACCTTTCGAGGTCGAAAGTGCACTGCTTTGTGAGAGCCGGGTGCTGGAGGTAGCGGTCGTTGGTAAACAGGACGAACAGGGGTTGGTCAAACCAAAGGCAGTGGTGGTGCTGCAGGAGGGTGTAACAGCATCTGCGACTCTGGTTAGCGAACTACAGGCTTTTGTCAAAGAGCGGTTGGCACCTTTCAAGTACCCGCGGTGGATAGAGTTCATCGAGGAATTACCCAAGACGGCCACCGGCAAGATCCAACGCTTCAAACTGCGCGAGCAGGATCAGATCGATGACTGATTCGGCAAGGTGGCTACCTGGGGGCTGGCGCGAACGGACCTCTGGCTAGGGCGGATGGATGTTATCGAGATCAACGAGACGTTTGCGGCCCAGGTTCTGGCAGTTATGGGTCAGCTGCATCTGGAAGATAACTCTCCAAGAGGTAAGTCCCAATGGGGGCGCCATCGCCCTGGATCATCCGCTGGGTATGAGCGCAGGTTCCGGTTTGGTGACCACAGCACCTAACCGGCTTGGGCGCGGGCAGGGGCGCTACGGTTTGTGTGTCCTGTACGCAGGGGTGGGTCAGGGACTGGCACTGGTTTTTGAATAGGCCTGATTGAGGAGTTTTGCCCCGGCGGGACATCGAAAGGAAGACGTTCATATGCAAACACTGGGACCTTCGACACATATCGACACCTTTGCCCGGGACAATCTGCCCCCGGTGGCGCAATGGCCGGTTTTCCTGCACAACCAGCCCCAGTTTCAATACCCCGAATACCTTAATGTTGCGGTCGAGCTTACCGATCGCATGGTTGCGAGCGGCTTTGGCAATCACAATGCGCTGATTGGCCATGGCCGGCACCGCACCTACCAGGAGCTGACCGATTGGAGTAACCGGTTGGCCCATACATTAAGCACACATTATGGTGTGATGCCGGGAAACCGTGTATTGCTCCGTTCTGGCAATAATCCGGCTATGGTGGCCTGCTGGTTGGCTGTCACCAAGGTTGGGGCAGTCGCGGTCAATACCATGCCTTTGCTACGTGCCGTTGAATTGGGGCAGATTGTGGATATGGCCGAGATACGCCTGGCGCTTTGCGATACCCGGATGATGGATGAACTGATCGCCTGTGCCAAAGGCAGCAGTTGGCTGGAACAGGTGGTTGGCTTTGACGGTACTGCCAATCATGATGCGGAACTCGATCGGCTCGCGCTCGATCAGCCGGCACAGTACGATGCCGTCGTTACTGGGCGAGATGACGTTGCCTTGCTGGCATTCACTTCGGGTACGACCGGCAGACCAAAGGCCACCATGCACTTTCACCGTGATCTTTTGGCCATAGCCGATGGCTATGCCCGAGAGGTGCTTTCGGTTAGCCCCGAAGATGTGTTTGTTGGCTCGCCGCCGCTCGCATTTACTTTTGGCCTGGGTGGATTGGCGATTTTTCCTTTGCGTCATGGTGCGACGGCAGCACTTCTGGAAGATGCTTCGCCGCCCAACCTGGTTGAGATCATTCAAGCCTACCGGGCTACCATCTGTTTTACCGCGCCCACCGCCTACCGCGCTATGCTGTCCGCGGTCGACCAAGGTGCAGATCTGTCATCGCTTCGTATCGCGGTGTCGGCCGGGGAGACCCTGCCGGGTCCAACGTTTGAGGCTTGGCAGGAAAAGACCGGGGTGCCGATTCTGGACGGTATCGGCACCACCGAGTTGTTACATATATTTATCAGCAGCCGTCTTGGCCAGGCTGCAGCTGGTGTAACCGGGGTGCCAGTCAATGGTTATCAGGCCAGGGTGGTTGATGAGCAGATGAATGACGTCGGGCCTGGGGAAATCGGCCGACTGGCTGTGCGGGGTCCGACGGGGTGTCGCTATCTCAATGACGAACGCCAGCAGGCTTACGTGTGCGATGGTTGGAACCTGACCGGAGATGCTTTTGTTCGGGATGAAGCTGGCCGCTTCCGGTTCATCGCGCGGACTGACGATATGATCATTTCATCGGGCTACAACATCGCCGGTCCGGAAGTCGAAGCAGCCCTGTTGGCTCACCCTGATGTTGCCGAATGTGCCGTGATCGGGCAACCGGACCCCGGCCGCGGCCAGCTCGTGGCGGCTTATGTGGTGCTCGCCCCGGGGGCAACCCAAACAGAGGCAACCGCACAGCAGCTACAAGAGCACGTCAAGGCGACCATCGCCCCGTACAAATACCCTCGCTCGGTGACATTTATCGAGGAGTTGCCCAAAACACAAACCGGCAAGATTCAGCGCTTTCGGTTGCGTCAGGCCGGAGCGGCGGATCAGTTCTGAAATAACGGATGCGGCGATCTTTCGAAAAGTACGGGCCAAGTCCAGTGCTGGAGTTGGTGAGAGCGCGTTTATGGGGGCGGCAGTTCCTGTCCGAAGCCAGTGATTTGCACCGGCTAGTGCCATGATCGACCAACAAGCCGCTTTTGCCCGGATTGATATCGCGGCCGACCCACCCCGGATCGAGGTGCCCAGGCTTTATAACGCGGCGCTGGAGTTTATTGATCGCAACGTAATTGAAGGTCGTGGTGAGCGCATTGCATTGATCGACGAGAGTGGCCGTTACACCTACCGGGAGCTGAGTCAGCGCGTCAACCAGGCCGGCCACGTCTTGCGCGAAGCCGGCGCCGGAATGGAGCAACGGGTGCTGTTATGCCTGGATGGCGGTATTGATTTTGTATCGCTTTTTTGGGGTGCGGTCAAGATCGGTGCAGTACCTGTTCCGGTCAACCCCTTATTAACCCCAGAGGATTACACAAATCTGGTCAGTGACGCCCGGCCACGGGTGTTAGTTACCAACCCGGACTGTTTCGATTATTTTGACAGTATGCTCCGTTGCCGCCCACCCCGGTGCCGGGTGCTGAGAGCAGGTTCTGACCGGGCCGGGCCGGGTGATCTGGCGCGGTTGATGGCAACGGCACCGATGGAACTGGAGGCGGCAGCGACAAAATCGGACGATGCCGCGTTCTGGCTTTATACATCGGGCTCGACCGGCAGCCCCAAAGGGGTAGTACATCTGCATCGCAGTCCGATTCACACTGCAGTGTTGTTTGGTCAAAAGGTGCTGGGGATAGGCCAGGATGATCGTGTTTTTTCGGCATCGAAAATGTTCTTTGCCTACGGTCTGGGCAACAGTATGAGTTTTCCGTTCGCGGCCGGAGCTACGTCCATCGTGAGCGCACGCCAGCCAACAGCAGAGAACGTGCTTGCCGTTATCGATCAGCACCGTCCGACGGTATTCTGTGGTGTGCCTACGTTGTACCATAACTTACTGGACAGCGCCGGGGCGAAGGAGGCCAAATTGCTGGCAACGTTGCGCCTGTATGTTTCGGCTGGTGAGCCCCTTCCAGAGTCCATAGGGCAGCGCTGGCAGGCGCTGTCTGGCCGTGAGGTTATCGATGGGCTGGGGACCACCGAGATGCTGCAGACATTTCTCAGCAATCGGCCGGGGCAGGCCTGTTATGGCACTACCGGCATTGCCGTACCCGGCTACCGCATCAAGCTGGTGAACCAGGCGGGAACTACGGTTGCGCCTGGGGAGGTTGGTGAGTTGATGGTGGCCGGCCCGAGCGCTGGCGCGGGTTACTGGAATCGTCGGGCACAGAGTATCCGGACCTTTGCCGGGTTATGGACCCGGACCGGCGATCAGTACATTGTTGGCCCGGACCAGCACTATCGTTACTGTGGTCGGCGCGACGATATGCTGAAAGTGGGAGGTATCTGGGTCTCACCCTATGAGGTGGAATCATTGCTGATTCGCCACCCACTGGTGGCGGAATGTGCAGTAGTAGGGCAGTCAGACGCGGGCGGCCTGATCAAGCCCAAGGCATTCGTGGTGCTCAAGGATCCGACTCTGGCGGGCGCTGTCACCATTGATGCACTACAGCGTTTTGCGCGTGAGCATCTGGCACCCTACAAGTACCCGCGCTGGGTCGAATTCCTGAATGAGTTACCTCGCACCGCGACCGGCAAAGTGCGCCGGTACCGGCTGCGTGAGCATCTTGGCGTATAGCGGTGGTCGAGCACACCAGCAAGATAGAGATCCAGGGTTGCACTCTGGAGTATCAGTGGCTGGGCCCATCGCCGTCAGCACAGGCACCGACGCTGGTGTTTTTGCACGAAGGTCTGGGTTGCGTACAAATGTGGCGGGATTTCCCGCGACAATTGGCAGCGGTTACCGGCTTGGGCGCGCTTAATTACAGTCGGGTCGGGTATGGCAGGTCAGATGCCGCGGTGCTGCCGCGGCGTTGTGACTATATGCATGATGAGGCCCAGCAGGCGCTGCCACAGGTACTGGACGCCTTTAACATTGAGTCGGCCATTCTGGTCGGCCACAGTGATGGCGGATCGATCGCACTGATTCATGCCGGCAGCGAGAGCGGTACCCGCGTCAAGGCACTGATCCTGCTGGCGCCACATGTATTCGTCGAGGCGCTGAGTATCGCCAGTATCAGCGAGGCGGCGAAACTGTACCGCAGTACTGACCTGCCTGAGCGACTTGCGCGTTACCACGGCGAGTCGGTCGATCAGACCTTCTGGGGCTGGAACGACATCTGGCTGCACCAGGATTTTCGCCAGTGGAACATTGAGCACTATCTGCCCAGGGTCACGGTGCCGGTATTACTCCTCCAGGGAGAAAACGATCAATATGGAACTCCGGCACAATTGCAGGCTATCGAGTCCGGGGTTCGCGGGCCAACCGAGCGCCACCTGTTCTCTGACTGTGCTCATTCGGTACATCGTGAGCAACTCGAAGCGACGCTTAGCGCCTGCAGTGCCTTTCTTGTGCCCTTCACAACCAGCCCATGAACGAATATAGCCGTACTGAGGAAAATAGGCCAACCGGTGGTCGGTCAAAGCAAAGTTGCAGTGGCTTGGCAATGTCATTAAAGTGGCGAAAACCTCGCATGTCATGCGGGTCTCGCCGGCGAGTGGTTGTGGTCAGCGCAGTTGTCTTTTTGTACATTTGTTTATCGCTGGCGTCTTTTATAAAAAACCCGCCCGGTTTCCGGGTGGATTATCTAGGAGGAAAAGAGATGAAACTTCGAATTGCTGTGTTGTCCATCGTTGCCGCCCTGCTGGCATTGCCGGCTGCTGCTGCCGACAAGGTCAAGATTGGTTTTGTTACAACACTTACGACTGGCGCGGCTGTCATCGGTAAAGACATGCAGGATGCCGTCAACCTCGCAGTCGAGGATATCGGCGGCAAGATGGGTGGGCTGGATGTGGAAGTGATCTTTGGTGATGACGGCTTTAAGCCTGAAACCGGCAAACAGGTGACGGACAAACTGGTCAAGTCAGATGATGTTGATTTCGTCGCTGGATATATCTGGTCGCACGTACTGCTGGCTTCGCAGAAATCGGTACTGGGTGCCGGCAAGTTCCTGATCAGTTCCAATGCGGGGCCGTCTCAACTAGCCGGGAAACTATGCAACAAGAATTTCTTTTCGACTTCCTGGCAGAATGATCAAACCCCGATGGCCATGGGGGAAGTGCTGAATCAAAGGGGTATCAAGAAGCTTTACGTCATGTCGCCGAACTATGCCGCCGGTAAGAATATGGTGGCCGGAGTGGAGCGTACTTTCAAAGGCGAGATTGTCGGTAAGGATATGACCAAGTGGGGCAAGGACGCACAGCTGGACTTTTCGGCTGAACTGGCCAAGGCAGGTGCCTCTGGGGCCGACGCAATATTCGTTTTCTACCCGGGTAAGGCCGGCGGTGCATTCGTCAAGCAGTACGAGCAGGCGGGCCTGACCGGTAAATTACCGCTGTACACGGTATTCACCATTGATTCTATTGCCTTGCCCAAACTGCAAAAGGCGAAAATGAAAGCAGTGCTTGGGTCCCTAAATACGCAGTTCTGGGGACCGGATCTGGATACCCCACAAAATCACCAGTTCGTCTCCGGCTTCAAGAAAAAGTATGGCCGCTATCCGTCGTTCTACGCTGCCCAGTCCTACGATTCTGTGTTCCTCATCAAGAGTGCCGTCGAAGCAGTAGGCGGCAACCTGGCTGACATGGACGGCATGCGCGCGGCGATGGAAAAGGCCGATTTTCCGTCAGTCCGAGGCGCGTTTCGCTATGGCAAGAACCATTTCCCGATTCAGAACTTCTACCTGCGCCAAGTTGTCGAGGACGGTGACGGCAACTGGACAACCTCGGTTGTCAGTACTGTGCTCAAGGATCATCAGGATTCCTACGTAGGCGAGTGCAAGATCTAGACAGCAACTGCACTGTCATTGGTAAATAGTACCGGGGTCAGTTAATCTGACACCGGCCAGTCGGGGCGGCCCGGGCCGTCCCGACTGGTTTAGCAGACATACCGTCCCGACCCGTGGAGCCAAAACCGTGAGCCTCGACGTCATCCCAGCTCGCTATTCCGTCGCGCCCCGCGCATATCGGCCCGGACAATCCTGATCGTGGACAGCACCCTGCTTGTTATCCAGATCCTAAACGGGCTACAGCTTGGCGTGTTGCTGTTTCTGCTCGCCGCCGGCCTCACGCTGGTGTTCGGCATCATGGATTTCATCAACCTGGCGCACGGCTCGTTCTACATGGTTGGTGCGTTTTTCTGCGCCACGCTGACCTTGTGGCTGGATTCTTTTCTGCTGGCGCTGCTTTTAACTCTGCCGCTCACCTTTGTGGTGGGCATGGTGGTCGAACTGCTGGTGGTACGCCATCTGTACCAGGAGGATCATTTGCAGCAGATTCTCGCTACCTTTGGCCTGATCCTGGTGGCCGATACGCTGGTACATATTATCTGGGGCCCTGAGGGCCTGACTTTTGCTTTGCCAGAGATTCTCAATGGTCAGGTAACGGTATTGCCAGGGATCCTTTTTCCGGTCTACCGCATCCTCATTATTAGTGTCGGGCTGTTGATTGCCGTTGGCCTTTACATAGTGGTAACTCAAACCCGGGTCGGCATGCTGATCCGTGCCGGTGCCTCTAACCGGCGCATGGTTGAAGCGCTGGGGGTGGACATACGTTACCTCTTTACGCTGGTATTCGGCGCCGGCGCCGTCATGGCCGGCCTGGCGGGCCTGATGATCGCACCGATCACTGAGGCCAGTATCGGTATGGGCAATGAAATCCTCATCGTCGCCTTCGTCGTCATCGTTATCGGCGGTGTCGGCTCGATCAAAGGCGCTTTTCTGGGTGCGTTGCTGGTCGGCCTGATCGATACGCTGGGGCGGTCCTTTCTGGACGATATGCTGAAACTGGTTCTTTCCAACCAGGCGGCCGAGACTTCAGCTCCGGCAATCTCTGCTATGTTGATCTATATCCTGATGGCTGCGATCTTGTACTTTCGCCCACAGGGGCTGTTTCCACCGAAGGGCCGCTAATGTCGTCGTCGACACCACAATACCTGGCCCGGCACTGGCCGGCATTCGCCGGGGTTCTGGTTTTGCTGGCGGCCCCATTGGCTATCACTTATTGGGATCAGCCTTTCTATCTGGATGTGCTGATGCGGCTGATGATCCTGGCAATTGCTGCCAGCAGTTTGAACCTGATTCTCGGTTATGGCGGCATGATCAGCCTTGGCCACTCGGTGTACATTGGTATCGGCGCTTATGCGGTCGGAATTCCTGCCTACTACGACCAGTACAGCGGGGTACTGCAGTTACTGCTGGCGCTGGGTGGGGCTGGGATCTTTGCTCTGGTAACCGGATTGATCTGTCTGCGGACCCGTGGCGCGTATTTCATTATGATCACACTGGCCTTTGCCCAGATGATGTATTTCACTTTCGTCAGTATCGAGGAGTACGGCGGTGATGATGGGTTGGTGATCTATGCCCGCAGCGATTTTGGGGGCCTGTTCGATGTGGAGAATAGTATTCGCCTCTATTACCTGGTGGCGGCCTGCCTGCTGCTGACACTGTTACTGGTGCACCGGATCGTAAATTCCCACTTTGGCATGGTGATTCGGGGGGCAAAGAGCAATGAACCGCGTATGCGGGCAGTTGGGTTTCCGACTTTTCGTTACCGCCTGGCCTGTTATGTCATTTCCGGCATGCTCTGCGGCCTTGCGGGCTGGCTGATGGGCAATTTCACAGGGTTTATCAGCCCGGAGATGATGGATTGGACCCGCTCCGGTGAACTAATCGCAATGGTGATTCTGGGCGGGTCGGGCACCCTGCTTGGGCCGACCATCGGCGCAGCGGTTTTCATCGGCATGGAGACGGTGCTGGCCGAGGTCACGGTCTACTGGCATCTATACCTCGGACTGCTGTTGATCCTAGTTGCGAAATTTGGTCGCGGCGGACTCGGTGGCCTGTGGCAGCGAATCCGAGGAGTACGGTGAACGCACCGCTTCTTGAAGTCTCAGCGCTGAGCCGCAGCTTCGGTGGTATCGCTGCAGCCAGCGAACTGAGCTTGCAGGTGGTTCACGGTGAGGTGCACGCGATCATCGGCCCGAACGGCGCCGGTAAAACGACTCTGGTGTCTTTACTGGCCGGTGAGTTGCGCCCGGATTCTGGCTCGATTCGTTTTTGTGGCGAGACTATTACCGCCATGCCGGTGCACGCGCGCGCGCAGCGGGGCCTTGCCCGGACTTTTCAGATCACCAGTATCTTCCCGGAGTTTTCTGCGGTGGGGAATGTAGCAATGGCGGTACAGGCACACGCCAACCACTCTTTCCGCTTCTGGCGGCCGGTGGCGGCGGACATGGCGCTTCGGCAACGCGCGCTGGAGGTGTTGCAACAGGTGGGACTGGCAGATGCCCCCGACCGCAATGCCGGGGAGATGTCTCACGGCGAGCATCGCCTGCTGGAAATGGCTATGGCGCTGGCAACTAGGCCAGCACTGCTGCTACTGGATGAGCCTGCGGCGGGACTGGGCCCGGAGGAAACCACTGCCATGGTTGCCATCCTGCGAAAACTTAGGCAGGACAAGGGCATCTTGCTGGTGGAGCACGACATGGACGTGGTTTTTGCAATTGCCGACCGGATCACGGTTATGGTGAGCGGCCGGGCTATTGCGACGGGCAGCCCGCAGGCGATCCGTGAGGACGACAATGTCCGCAAAGCCTACCTGGGTGAGGGGTTGCACGAGAGTGCTTGAAGTCCAGGGACTACAGGCCTTTTACGGGGCCAGCCAGGCACTGTTCGGGGTTGACCTGGAGGTCGCTGCGGGTCAGGTAGTGACTTTGATGGGGCGCAACGGAATGGGTAAGACTACGACTGTCAACTGTATTATGGGACTGTTAGCCCACAGTGCGGGCAGCGTCCGGGTCAATGGCCAGGACATGGGTGGATTGCCAAGTTTCCGGGTTGCACAGGCCGGAGTAGGGCTGGTGCCTGAAGGTCGCCAGGTATTTCCCAATCTGACGGTCACTGAAAATCTGCTGGCAACTGCAGCCAATCGCCATGGCGCGGCACAACCCTGGCAGATGGACCGGGTATTGCAGATGTTTCCGGCACTGGCCGAACGTCGGCACAGTTCGGGCAGTCTGCTCTCGGGCGGGGAACAACAGATGCTTGCGATCGGCCGGGCACTGATGATTAACCCGACCCTGCTTATTCTGGATGAAGCCACTGAGGGGTTGGCACCGCTGGTACGTCGCGAGATCTGGTCGTGTCTGGTTCAGCTGAAAAACGCCGGTCTGTCCATCCTGGTCATTGACAAGAATGTGGCCGACCTTGCCCGGATCGCCGACCGCCATTTCATCATCGAGAAAGGTCGCACGGTCTGGACCGGTGGCTCACGTGAGTTGCTTGCAGGCGATACGCTGAAACGCCGTTACCTGGGAATCTAGTAAGGGTATTATTTCTTGGTGTTCCACTCGCCGCGGGATTAAGGCAGGTGGTCTGCAGGCCACCTAGGCACTTGTGTCTAACGTGGTTTCACGCAGTGTGCGCAAGGCGCTGGCATCAATCTGTGGAATTTTTTTAAGAATGGCCTCGAATCGACCGGCGCTGTGAAGGTGTGTTTGCCCATAGCCTTTGACCAGGCCGGCACAGGCGGCCGCTTCCAGGGCGAGGTTATAATCGCGTCGTGCCGCCCCGAGAAGTTGCCGCAGCCAGTTTTCGATGGCGGCTTGTTCCTTGAAATAACGGTAGGACCGGGTCCGACGCGAGCGTAGACCTGCGATGATGCGCAGTGCCAGGAAGCCGCTAACCGTGTCAGTCTTAACCTTTATCGGGAAGCCCCGGTTGCCAAAACCGGTGCGGGCGCTGAATGAAAGCACCCGCTTTGCGAGTTTGGGCGAAAGAATCGAAACGAGTTCGTCCGTTCCAGGCTTGAAGTAATCGACCACGCGAACGATCTGGTTCTCGTTAGCACGCACCTCCTCGCGCAGCCTGGCGAAACGTTGACGCCGGGTCTTCAGGTCGGCGACCCGGATGATGTCATCATAGGCCATGAGTCGGACCAGCCAGCGCCCGGTTTCGCGGGTCAGGGTATAGCCGTGCTGCTCGCCACCGTTGGCGCGGTCGGCTTCAAGTACCGCCTGCAACCGGTTCAGGTAGAGTTGAACATAGGCACTATCCTGATAATCAGCCAATCGTTCCATGGCCATGCGAAGAAGATCGTGGATGTCTGGCGGAAACGTGTCTTTCATCGCTGCTAGGGCCTGGGTGGTCGGTTGTGCCCGGGCCGGGCTTGATTCTGTGATGGTAGTTGGCAGGTCTTTCGATTCACCTGAGGCGATGGCAAAGCCAAGATCAAAGCCGGCCAGGTTAGCAGCCACTGCAACCGAACTACGCTGAATGCTCGCGGTGAAGGCCTGGCGTGAAAAAGGCAGCACCCCAGCACCTGCTACGGCCCCGAACAGTACTGCGTTGATGATACTGCCGGTGGCGGCTGCGCAGGCGGCCATGTCAAAGTGCACGAGTCGCTGGCACTGTGCGGCAACGGCGCTGAGGAGGTATTCGGGGTCGATGCGCACATCTCCCGGCGAGGCTTTCTCGGCGACCGCGTAGGCCCGGTGACTGGAGGAGACTACCGTGGTACGTGATCGGGTAATGAACCCAGCCTGTAAGGCGCGCCCTGCTTCTACTGCCTCAGTCGACAATACCAGGTCTACATCGCCAGGGCAGGGCATCAGCGCGCAGACCATGGACTGGTTGGTGTTGTGCTCAGAGAAGTTTGGCCACGTTTCCAGGTAGTAGGTCGTTGCGCCGGTGCGTTGGGCAACGCCCGGGACATAGGTATACCGCACCTCGAAATTCTGGCTCTCGCAAAGGTCTGCCATCCACTGGGTTAACAGGCCGCCGCCTTCGCCACCCATGGCGCCAATGACGATTCTTATCGGACGTGTATCGGGGTGATCCATAGTTACCGGGTGCGGGGTTCGCTGCCTTGCAACGCGCCGATCACCCACTGGCGAACATTACTGATAGTTCGTTCCCGCCAACTGGGATTGTTGATGATAGTGGCCTCAAAAAAAGACGGACAAAGCCCGGCCTGGTGGGCCATGACGCCACAGTTTCCACAGCCTACACACTGGTTATCTATGACCGCGACTGGCCCATCAGCGAGGGGGTCGGGATTGTCTTTAACAGTAAGTGAGGGGCAACCGGATAGCCGGACGCAGGCCCGGTCACCGGTACAGATATCCGGGTCAATGCCGAGTCGGACCCGCAGTGCCCGTGCACCACAATCCAGGGCTTCCTGGTGCGCCTGCTTCACCCGGCGCTGGCGGGCCAGTTGGCATTCACCCTGGGAGATGATGATCTTCAGACCCGGCGGCGACTGGCTAATAGCTTCGGTTAGTGTCGTGACCATCTGTTTGACGTCGTAGCTGGGTATGGTTCGTACCCACTGGGCACCCACGCCGCGTACTGCCTTTTCAATCGTCATCTGGACAGGGTTGCCGGATCTGGCCTGGTCAGTAGAGGGAATAGCCTGGTGGCCGGTGGCAGCAGCATAGCCATTGTCGACGATGAGCAACACACCGTTATCACCGTTGAATACCGCGTTGGCAACGCCACTGGTCAGGCCGTTGTGCCAGAAGCCACCGTCACCCATGATGCTGATCAGGGGTTTGGCAAAATTAGGGGCCAGGCCGGAGGAACTGGCGAGACCCAGGCCGTAGCCGACAGTATGCTGGCCAATATTAAACGGGGGCAAGGTGGAGAACAGATGACAACCGATGTCGCCGCTGACATGGAATTCACCCAGTTCCTGCTGAACTAATTTCAACGCACTGAACAAGGGCCGCTCCGGGCAGCCGATGCAGAATCCCGGTGGGCGGGCAGGCACGGGGAATTCAAGGGCTGTTTGAGAGTCTGAAATTTCCCGCGTAGCCTGTTGCTGGGCACTCTCCATTGTCGCCAGGCTAACCCCGGCCGGTGTGGCGCCATTCAAAAATCTGGTAATGCCAGTGATCAATATCCGGGTCTTGTATTCACCAGCTGTGGGCAACAGGTTCTTGCCGTGAATCTGGGTGTCGATGCCGGTACCGTGCAGGTCAGCCTTGATGCTTTGTTCAATGTAGTTTGGCTGCCCTTCCTCGATTACTAACACAGCCTTTTTGCCGGCACAGAATGCCCTGATCTCCTCCGGGATCAGCGGGTAGGTGACAGTAAGTAGGTAAATCGGAATTTTTGAGTTGCCCAACGCGTCCGCCAGAGACAGTATCTCCAGTGAGCGATTGAGGGCGTTGTAAATGCCACCCTGGACGATAATTCCAATGTCGACATAGTCACCCGGCAGGCTCTGATTCAGTTTATTTGTGCTGATGAAACGAAGTGCCCTCGGCCACCGCTCAGTGATTTTCAATTGCTCCTGTTGATAGGAGGAGGGGGGCAGGACCACTTTGTTGTAATCAAACACGGCTTGTTCGAGGGGATGGTGGGCGTTGTACTGACCTGGCCGGTTATCCTTGGCGACGAAGCTGCCATAGACATGGCAGGCGCGAATACGCAGCATCAACATCACCGGAGTGTTAGTCGCTTCAGACAGTTCAAAGCCGTGTTCTACGGCAGCAACGATAGCCGGTAAGTCGGGGCGGGGGTCGAGCAGCCACATCTGTGATTTTGCGGCGAAAGCATGAGTCCGCTCCTGCATGATGCTGGACCCCTCGCCGTAATCCTCACCGACAATAACCAGAACACCACCCCGGACCCCGGCCGAGGCGACATTGGCCAGCGCATCAGCCGCTACATTGGTGCCGACCGTTGATTTCCAGATGACAGCGCCGCGTAGCGGATAGTGAATAGATGCGGCCAGCATAGCGGCCGCAGCGGCCTCGCTGGCGGCGTTCTCGAAGTGCACGCCGAGCTCACGCCGGATTTCCGCGGCATCATTGAGGACATCCATCATATGTGAGATCGGTGAACCCTGGTAACCGCCAATGTAGGAGACACCGCTTTGCAGAAGGGCCTTGGTGACTGCCAGCACCCCTTCACCACGGAAGATCTCACCGTCGCGGTTGCGAAGGCTCTGCACTTCCTTGCTGAATGATCGTTCGGCCATTGTTAGTTTGCAGCCCTCAATGCAAATGAGTAATTCACCATCTTCGGTTGCAGTAATGCCTGCTCATCGAAAGTTCAAAATGGCTGATGCCGTACGTTCCTTAGAATTTTATGGAGCGTTGCAACAAAAGCGGTGAATTCACTTTCTCCGACCCCGTGAAAAAGATGTCGAAAATGCCAGTAAAAGACGGGCCAGAAACTCTCGAAAACCTGGCGACCTTTCTCGGTGAGATAGACCTCGATGAAGCGGGAGTCACTTGATCGGGGCCTGCTCATGTTCGATTCGCATGACGGAGGTGACTCCCTGGGTCATTCCAGTTGCCTTTTCAAAAGAAGGAAAAAGCCCCCCTCCTCTCTGGCGAAATGAAGCATAGCCTCCGAAGAGAAATTCTTCCATTTCCGCGATGCCTCAGGCCAGTCTTTTTCGGAGACCGCCTTGTCTACCGCGGCCAACCCCTGGTCACAGTGCCGATGAACGCCAGTCATGAATTGGGTGATAGTTGTCATATGGTTTCAATTCCTTTCGTGTCCCGGTTCTCTGTCAAATTAGTGCCATTACTAAAGCGTTCGGGGTTACTCACGGCCCTGGACCGCTTACTCAAGTTGCCTGGGCAGCCAGGTCGCCAGTTCCGGCACAAAAATTAGCAACGTCAGTACCACCAGCTCGATCAGGATAAAAGGCAACGCGGCAGCGACAACTTGCCCCAGCGTCACTTTGAAGGGTGCGACACCTTTCATCACGTAGAGCAGCAGCCCAAAAGGCGGCGTCAGCAGGCTGATCTCCATAGTGATCAGCATTAGCACCATCAGCCAGATGACGTCGATATTGAAAGTGGCCTGCAGTGACTGGGAACTCAACAGGAAGAAGGGTAGCGTCAGCAGTAACATGCTGACCTGGTCCATGAAGGCGCCCAGGAATAGCAGCACCAGCATCATCATGATCACAACCGTCAACGGTGTCAGGTTCATTGTGGCGAGGTACTGCAACAACCCATCCGTTGCCCCGGAATTCGACAGTGCCTGGCTGAAAACCAGTGAGCCCGCGATGATGAACAGGATCATGATATTAATCTTTGCCGTTTCCATCAGCGCCTTTGCAATCGCCCGCCAGTTGAAATCAGCTCCTGCTATGCCCGAGATCCGCACAGTCGACTTGAACAGGCGAAAAAAGTAACACACAACGAGCGCTGCCAGGCAGCCCAGTGCGGCGGCATCGGTTGGTGAAGCGAGTTTGAAGAATATGCTGCCTACGACCACGATGAAAATAATGAGCAGCGGCAAGATGTACAGCAACCCCGGGAGAATACGGTTGGCGGCACGACGGTAGTGACCGGTGTAGGCCCATGAGAGCCGCTCCGTGCCGCCGAGCCACAGTGCCACGGTGACCGGCTCATCAAACTGATCGGTTTCGATCTCGTAGGCTGGGGCAAGCTTCGGATTAATGGCACAGCGACCCACCACATAGGAAAAAAACAACACCGCCATCAGCACCCCCGGCACGATGCCGGCAACGAGTAACTGGGCCACCGACTGCTCGGCAAGACTGGCCAGCAGTACCGCCAGAGCCGAAGGCGGTACCAGCATAGCGATTCCACCGACCGCCATAATCGGCCCCATGGCTATCTCGGGCTGGTAGCCCCGCTTGGCCATGTCTGGCAGCAATACCGAGCCGAGGATTGCAGTATTGGCGATAGTTGAGCCCGAAAGCGAAGAGAACACGGTGCCGCCAACAATCGCGACGACGGCCAAGCGGCCGGGAACGCGCGCGATCAACCGATCAATTGCACTGATAGCCTTGAAGGCAACACCGGTCTGTAGCAGGATTTCTCCCATCAGCAAAAACAACGCAATCGGCGCAAGCGTGTATTTGATTGCGTTGTGAAATTCCAGTGGCATCAGGACCAGGCCGATATCACCATTGATAAACAGAGCAGTGCCAAGCACGTTGGCGGCGAAAAACGCAAAAGCCACAGGCAGGCCGAGAAACATTGTGATGCAGACTGTTCCGAGCAGCAGGGCCAGGGCGAGGTACCATTCCATGAGTCAGAAGTTCGCCTTGGATGAATCTGTTGCGATTGGAATTCGTAGCATACTGCGGCGGAACCGCAATAAAAATTCGATCGCAAGGAAAAGAAACGAGGCAGTGAAGACCGTCATTATGTATCCGGTTGGAATGCGCAGATCTTTGTCCGGCAGGGAGCCATCCTGAAATTCCCAGATAGTCACCCGGCTTCCATAAAAACACAGCGCGATACAAAGTATTGCACCTGCAACGTCCATGGCGCGCTCAACGCGTTCTGCAGTTTCTCGGCGAAGCGCCATGGTGACGACATCCACGCGGACATGAGCACCCTGGCGCAGGACCCACGGAGCCCCAAGGAAAACCCCAAAGTACAAGGCGTACTCAACCGCCTCGTAAAGCCACCAGATGCTGCCCAACTGAGTTTTGACCAGGAAAAGATTAAGGGGGATCAGAACGGCGATGAGCCCGATAGAAGCGGCGACCAGTGCGGCCAGGTACAGCATGAGCCGATCGAATCTAGCTTCAAAGCGATCGATCTGCTTTTGCATCATGTACCTGTCGAGTCGGCCTTAAACTGAAAACGAAATGACCAGCGTGCGGGAGCCGGCCTGATGGCCGGATCCCGCCAGCGTGAACGAGGATAAGCTAGGACAACTACTGGGTAAACAGTTTCTTGAGCGCAGGGCCGTGTTCGGGGCTGCGTTCGAGAACCTCCGCCCAACCGGCAGCAACAGCGGCCGCCAACCACTGGTCCCGATCGGCCCCTTCCAGGGTGATCGTTTCCATGCCTTCACTGGCCATCCAATCTTTTTGTTTGGTCAGTAGTGCCTGGAAATCCGGATTGCTGGTCTCAGCTTTGACCTCGAACTCGAGGCCGACCTGGTTCAGCAGGTCCTGTTGTTCCTGGGTCAGGGAATTCCATTTCTTAAGATTTGCTACGGTATGCAAAGACGAGTGATAGAAGCCCGGTTCGACCCGGTACTTGGTCACTTTTACCCAGGCGGGGTTCCAGCCTAGCGCTGGCCAGCCGTAGCCCTGGACGGTCCCATTTTCCATGTAGGTATAGACCTGTGCAAAATTCGAGCGCTGCACGGTCGCGCCGAGTGAGGTGAAAAACGCCGTGTAAACAGGTGATACCCGCAAGTTCAGGCCCGTCAGATCCGGTCCGCTAATCGGTTGATTGAGCCAAAGATGGAACGGGCCGAAATCATGGTGCCGTGCGATGAACTTCATATTCTTTTCTGTCATCAACTTTTGCACGTAATCAATCGCGCCGTTTGCGCGCAACTCCGCAAAGGTGTAGTCCTGCAGACGCAGCACAGGGGCCTCAGGCAGTACATTCCCGAAATAGGCTTCGGTGCAACCGACGATATCGTACGCGCCCTTGGCCATTTTTTTGGTCAATTCAAACGGGCTGCCGATTGCCGGAGCGCCACCCTTAAGATCGATCTGGACAACGCCCTTACCACGGGCGTTGACCGCTTCGACCAGTTTTTCGAAGGGCTTACCCGGGGGGCTGCCAATGGGAAAACAGCTGGCCCCGGAAAGGGTTACTTCAGCTGAATACACCGGATTCATCGCAGAGCCGATGACAGCGATTGCTCCAGCCAGAACAAAGATCGCATTTTTTTTTAGTTGCAACATTTAAAGCCTCCTTATGCACAGTATTAGAAATACCCGGAAAATGATTCGGGTTATTGTTATTTAACGACGCGGGTCACCAGGCAGGGTCGCTGCCAGGCGTGCTCCGCGGGTTATTCGCTAACCACTGGTAGCACAATGCCACAAATCGTGGGGAAATTCACTTCCGAGGTGTAAACACGCCAGATCCGTGCTATCAGCCCTGGTTCTTGTTCACGGCATTGGCTATCCAACCGTGGGTCCGTGCCTGTCGGCACCAAGAGCCCGGCGGTCAATTTTTCCGTTTGGCAGTAGCGGGAAATCGGTCGTTATTATGAAATGCCTAGGCACCTTGTAACCGACCAGTTGCTGCCTGCACCAGGCGGAAAAATCAATCGACGCACCGGATCGAGGCTGGGGCGAGACCTCATCAGCCAATTGGATAAAGGCAGTAGCGCTTTCCTGAAAAGCCGGGTCTGGTACCGCGATCACTACAGCCATGGCCACTGCCGGATGTTGCTCGAGTACGGCTTCGATTTCCCGCGGGTAGACGTTGTAACCGCCGGTGATAAACATCTCCGTCGCTCGTCCGACCAGGTGCAGTGAGCCATCGGCATGCAGGGTGCCGATGTCCCCGGTCCGCAACCAGCCGTCAGCAGTGAAGGCTGCGGTGCTCGCCTCTGGCAGGTCAAAATAGCCGGACATCATCCAGGGTGAACGAGCTTGTATCTCACCGCTATGGCCAGATTCGACCGATCTGCCCGCATCATCAGCGATACGTATTTCGCACCCTGGATGAGGAAACCCGACTATGGTAGATGGAGCATGGGCCGGGTTCAGCGCACCGGTTCCGGTCAAAGAGCCACAGGACTCAGTCAGGCCGTAGGCAGTTGCAATGTTGGTATCCAGGCGGGCCAGTTTGCGCAGTAACTCCGGCGGCATCGGGGCACCGGACCAGATCAGCCATTCGAGCGCCGGGACCGTTGCATCCTTGAACCGAGACAGTTCTGACACTCTGCGATACATGGTTGGGACCTGCAGCCAGAGGTTGATATTTTCACGCTGAACCATCTTGAGCGTAACTTCAGCATCAAAACTCTCCATGAAATAGATGGTGCCGGCGCCGACCAGGGCAAAACAGACAATATCACCCAGCCCCCCGATATGGTTCACTGGCAGGTTGGCAACTATTCGGGGAATCTGTGATGGCCAACGCTGGTGGCGGGCGCGATTGCCCAGCACCAGCGCCTGGTGGCTGATCACAACTCCTTTGGGAACACCAGTGGTACCGGAGGTGTAGACAATTACCGCCGGATCATCAGGCATGACCACGTGCTGGGCAGCACGATAGCTTGCGTTCGAAACCTGATCGGCCAGATCGGCAAATTCTTCATAAGGCAGCGTGCCACTGCTGTTATCCGTTTCGTCTATTGCAATGATCCTGCCTTGCTCAAGCCCCGGGTGGGTGCTGCCTGCCGGCTGCGCCACACTAAACAGCACCGTTGGGGTCGCATTAGCAAGAATGACTGCCCTTTCCCTCATGGTGTACCTGGGATTAAGGCCGGTCCAGATTGCGCCAATGCGAACCGTTGCCAAAAAGACGATGAGGAATTCGGGTCGTGGGCTGGTGAGCATGGCGACCCGGTCACCGGGTGCAACGCCCAGGGCCAGCAGTGCTTTAGCGCAGCGGTCGACCTGACTGACCAGTTCCGCGTAACTCCAGCAGCGCCCGGAAAATTTCATCGCCATGCGCTCAGGCCAGCGCTGGGCAGTACTGAACGGATAGTCGCTGATACGCGGTAGGTGAGGCGTTGTCACGGCATCCTCTGTGGTGCGATTTCCATCAGGCGGGTTTTCACGGCAACCCGGGGTAGGCTGAAAAGAGCCCCTCACCTGAAGACAGCATTGACCCGCGCCTCACATCTGAAAGCCCGGCGCAGATCGGCCGGCGCAGCCGCGACCTGAGTCCCATTCCTTCGGTAATAGCCCTCAGCCGTCGCTGCAAAACCAAGGCCTGGACAGGGTCAATGTCTGGTAACGGGGCTGGTGTCGGCATCAGTATTTACCGGTGGCATCGGCGGGCTACGATAACCGCATTGGCTATTTAAAGAGAATAGAGTTGCCAGGCGCCTGTAGGCAAGTATTTGTTTGTGCAAGGTAAGGTTGATTACGCCGCTAAGCGCCGTAACTGGCTCCTGCCCAGCCACAGATTCTTCAATTGCTGCATCGCCTGCAATCTGACCCTGAGCTTGCGCATATCTTTAATCAGTCACGATGTGTCGTTGGTCCTAGCCGCATTATGCGATCAGGTCATGGTGATCAATCATGGTGAGATCGTTGAATGCGGCTCATGTGCACAGGTTTTTCCCAAGCCCCACTAAGCCTATACCGCAGAACTAATACCTGCCGTTCGCTTGCCCGAAATGGGCGAAAAGTGGTTCGATTAGGTAAATACTCGTAAGGCTTGATGGCGCGCGCAGCTACCTCCTGCAACCACAGGCATCGGTTCTGGCTCTCAGTAACGCACCTTTAGCGTAGTTTCAGGTGTATTCAGAATAGTTGCTGATAACTCTCTGATTCGGAGCATTTATTTGGTGCTACCCCAGGGGTGCCACGCTCGCCGCTTGGGCTGGTGCAGAGTTGGCCTGCGGGGGCCGGGATAGGCAGCGCATATTAGTTGGTTGATGTGGGCGTAGTTTTATCGCCATATAACGGTTGACAAATTAACCATATGGAGGGTAATGTTTCAGCATACTGACTGGTCGGTATGTAACCAAAATGACACTAGCACACATGACCCAAAAAACCGCGGCGGTGGAACGGATCCTGGCGGTGGCCGAACCGCTTTTCCTGGCGGCGAGTTACGCCGACGTGACCATGGATCAGATTGCCCGCAAGGCTGGATTTACCAAGGGCGGCCTGTACCATCATTTTCCCAGCAAGGAGGCTCTGTACCTGGCGATGATGCAGACTGATCTTGCCGAGAAGCAGACCCTTTTTACCGCGATGGCCCAATCCGGGGGTGACTGTCGATCGCGGCTGCGGTGCCTGACCCAGGCATTTTTTGAGTTACCCGATCCCAAGCGCCAACTGATCAGCCTGGTACGGCGCAACAGTAACGCCCTCGGTGACGCAGCCCGGGCTCGGTTGATCAGCGCCTACCAGCAGGCACTGCCGAACCAGATCCTGTCCATAATCAAGAGTGGGATTCGCACGGGTGAGATTCAGACCGTTGATGCCCGCCTGTTAGCCTGGTCATTCGTGGCTCTGGTGGAAACCGCGATCAGTGCGCATGGGGACCGGGTACTGGAAGAGTCGGGTAAGAAACTCGATTTCGTCCTCGACCTGTTTTTCCGTGGAGCATGCGGCCCAAAAGACAGTGGACTGGGCCAGGCAGCCACGACCAGCACTGCGGCAAATTCGGGGTCGGCAGTGACGGCACCAACAGCTTATACCGGCACCGGTGTGTTTCCCGAGTGGCAGGACCAGGATCTGGCTGGGCTGCTGTTGGCCTGCCGTGATCTTGTCGAGGACGGCGACTTTCCAACGGTACAGCGCTGGCGGGATGGGGGTGGCCGGGTGCTAGGCCATTTTCAGGTCTATTTTCCAGAGGAGATCGCGCATGCCGCCGGGCTGCTGCCCTTCAAGTTGCGTGGTGCCCCGGTTGAGCCCGACCATGCAGACTCCCGTTTCGGTTCGTACCTGTGTTCTATTCTCAAGACATCGCTGGAACTGGTGCTGAGCGACCGCGTAGAACTGGACATGTTTGTTACCCACCCGATCTGCGATGCAGCCCGAAATCTGGCTGCGGTCTGGGAACGCAACAGTGAGCATCCCTGTCAGATCCTGTATCTGCCGCAGAATGCGAATTCGGCCGACAGCGCCCGTTACCTGCGTAACGAGTACGCTCGGCTCCTGGAAGTGGTCCAGCAGGTTGCCGGGACTACGATCACCGATGACGACCTGCGAGGCTCTATCGAGCTGTTCAATCGCAACCGTGCGCTGATCCGCGAGTTGTATCAGATCAAGCGTGAGACACCGTGGCTGTTAAATGCCGAGGATGCTTATTGCCTGGTATCGGTGGGAGGGATGGTACCGCGCGAGGAGCACAATGCCTTGCTTGAGACGGTACTACCGATGATCCGGGAGCAGGCCGACAGTAACCAGGAGGACCGGGTACGGGTGGTATTCGAGGGCGGTTTCTGTGAGCAGCCACCGTTGGATCTGATCCGCATGGTCGGTCGCTCGTGCTATGTTGTTGATGACGACTTTCTGATCGGACTGCGCTGGATTCTTGAAGACGTCCCGAGCACGGGTGATCCGCTACACCAGCTGGCCCAAGCCTATCTGGAGAAATCATCCTACAGCCCGGTACAGCACGACTTGCGCAAGCCCAAGGAAAAAATGCTCAAAGAACGGATCAGCGTCGCCCGGGCGGATGCCGCCATTATTACTGCGGCCAAGATGTGCGAGCCAGGACTGGAGGAGCAGGTCTGTTATACCCGCTCGTTGGACGAGGACGGTATCGGATATTTCGTCAGTGAGTTCGAAGAAAACATGACGAGTTTTGATCACCTGGGTCTGCAGATCGAAACTTTTATGGAAAACCTGATGTACCAGTGAACCTGGCGAATTGCCGGGACGAGGAGAGACAGTAATGGGGCAGGATAGTCAGAACGAGATTGTAGGGCGCGGTGCCCGGGACGGGGCCGAGCTTTTCCGGCAGTGGTTCTCCTCACTGGACGCGACTGCCGAACAGGGAGCGCAGAGTGCCTACGTGTTTGTCATGGGCAGTATGAATGAGATTCTAAAGGCTTTCGATCTGCCGGTGGTCTTTCCGGAAATCAATTCGCTTCAGACCGCGGTGCGGCGTGTTGCCCACGAGTACCTCAACGAGGCTGAGGATTACGGTTATTCACCCGACATCTGCGGCTACGTCAAAGCTGATGTAGCAGTGCAGTTGCGTAATGGCGAGCATCCGATGGGTAGGATTCCCAAGCCTTCCCTGGCCGTTTACACCAATGCCTGTAATACCTATATCAAGTGGGCGGAGATCTGGGAGCGTATGTACAAGATTCCGATTTTCACGCTGGACGTACCGGGCAGCCGCGAGGGCGGGGTGCACACTGGCCCAGGTGACCGCTCGTTCGAGAATGATCGCAGTTATGTCGAGGCCCAGGTGCATGAGCTGATCACGCTGTGTGAGGAAGTAACCGGTCGCAAGTTCGACATTGACAAGTTGCGCGAGGTATTGGGTTATGCCAACGACGTGGCCAGCAGCTGGCAACGGGTGTTGCAACTGAATGCCAGTCGGCCTTCAGTATTCAATGCCGTCACTGAGGGGACTATTTACCTGGGGGTTGCCAACGGCTTTCGCGGCACCGAGCAGGGCAGTCGATATTTCAGGGAGTTGGTCGAGGAGATGGAATATAAATCGGCCAACGGCATCGGCACCCTGACCGATGAGAAATACCGACTGACCTTCGTGGGTGTTCCCTGCTACCCGATTTTCCGGCGCTTTAACGAGATGTTCTCCGACTGGGGAGGCACTTTTGTTAATTCAACCTATCTGTGGTTTGCTTCTGGTGGCACCAACAGGGGCTTTCAGTACGACCTGCAACGCCCGGTCGAGAGCCTGGCCGAGGGCGTGCTGCTCAGTGTCCGTGACGCCATGGACAGTATGTTCCATCAGAGTTACATGATTGAGGATATGATCGACGAAATGCATGTGGATGGTGTGGTTTATCACCCGATCAAGAGTTGTCGCACAGTCTCTACCGGACTCGCGGATAGTCGGCGCTACCTGATGGAAAAAACCGGTGTGCCATCGCTGTTCCTGGAATCGGACATGATGGATAAACGTGTTGTTTCTGAGGCCCAGATGAAGAACCGGGTAGACGCGTTCTTCGAGGGCCTTGCATCGCGTCGCAGCCAGCAGGCCGCGGCCTGAACCAGTAGAGGAATCAAGCCATGGCGTATGCTGCAGGTGTAGATGTGGGGTCGACCCAGAGTAAAGCCGCGATTGTTGATGAGGATGGCAACCTGATCGCGACCGCTCTTGACGAAACCGGAGCAAACGTGGTGCAAGCTGCAGAAAGGGTATATGAACAGGCCCTGCGCAGCGCTAAGCTGCGCGAAGAGGAAGTCGACTACATTATTGGCACTGGTTACGGCCGCTATAAGGTGACATTCGGCAACGCCCAAGTTACCGAGATCAGCTGTCACGGTCGGGGCGCGGTAAAGATGTTTCCCGATACCCGCACGGTGATCGACATGGGTGGCCAGGATACCAAAGCCATCAGCGTCAGTCCGAGCGGGGAGATCAACGATTTCTGTATGAATGACAAGTGTGCCGCCGGGACTGGCCGCTTTCTCGGGGCGGCTGCGATGGCCCTGGATCTGTCTTTGGCCGAGCTTGGCCCTACGGCCTTGAAGTCGGATAAGCCCGTACGCATCAGCACCACCTGCACGGTATTCGCTGAGTCAGAAGTTCTTTCCTGGCTGGGTAAAGGAAAAAAACTTCCCGACATACTCTGGGGAGTGCACCAGTCGATCGCTACCCGAACCATCGGCCTGGTGCGTCGGGTAGGGCTGGACGAGAAGATTACATTTACCGGCGGGGTAACCCGCAACGTGGCCATGGTCAAGGCGCTGGAAGACCGCCTCGGTATCCGCTTGAACGTGAGTGAACAGGCTCACTACATGGGTGCGCTCGGCGCAGCACTTTTTGCTCTTGATCATATCCTAGATAGCCGTAAACCCGCGTCTAGCGCAGAGGTGGCGTAATGGACTGTACAGTCGGTATAGACGTAGGTTCTACCTACACTAAGTGTGTTGCCCTTTTTGCAAACGGTGAGATCGTTGGCCGCAGGCTGGCACAGACCGGGTTCAAACTGGGGGAGGTTTCGGTGAGGCTATTGAATGAGACCCTGGCAGACAGTGGGCTCGAGCGCGGCGATGTTGGCTATGTAATTGCTACCGGCTTTGGCCGCCACCAGGTCAAGGACAAGGACGCGGCGGTGACTGATCTGACCGCCGCCGCCCGCGGCGCTAAGTTCATCTTTCCGGATACCCGTACTGTGCTCGATATCGGCGGCCAGACGATGAAGGCGAGCCGGGTCGACGAGAACTGCAAGGTGGATTCGTTTCGTCTCAACGATAAGTGCGCGGCTGGAACTGGCGCGTTTTTGGAAAAGACTGCGTATTACATGGGGTTTAAAACAAAGGAGATCGGACCGCTGTTGGCCACCTCACGTGAGTCAGTCTCCATATCAGGGGTATGCGCGGTGTTCGCTGAGTCTGAAGTGATCAATCACCTGTCACAGGGTACTGCACCGGCGGACATCATGCAGGGTGCGGTCTCATCACTGATTAAACGATCGGTTCAGTTAATGAAGCGGGTCCGCGCTGAGCCCGGATATACCCTGGTTGGTGGCCTGTTACGGTTTCGGACAATGGTTGACGAAGTGCAGGAGAAACTGGGTCAGGAAGTCAATGTTCCCGATGGGGATTTGGTTCAGTTTACAGCCGCGCTGGGTGCAGCCGTGCTGGGGCACCGGCGGATGCAGCAACTGGGTGTAGGCAGCGGGCTTACGGTGGGTGCCGGTGTTGCCTGAACAGTTGGTATCGGGGGGCTGTTGTGACTCCACGACGACCACTACTGATGCTGCGGCCGATTCCAGCGCGATTCTTGTCGATCCAGCGCTTACGGCAGATGGCTGGGTTAAACGCTATTTGGCCGATCCCGCCCGGGCTCACGAAGCGCGGGAACTGTACTCTTCAATGGGTTATGAGGTGTACGAGCAAAAACTCGATCCCGCTGACTTTCCCCTGAGTTGTGGCGAGTGCCCCTCAGAGGTCTGCCGGGCTTATGTCATGATCTATACCCGCCGGCGTTGACTGTAAGCCGCGACGGGTGGATGCAACGGTCATTCGCCTCGGCAATGAACCCTTGCCAGTTTTCCTTTCCAAGCAATCCGTCGTAGATTATATCCTTAAGTAGTTGGAAGGGCTGGCACTGTGGGGCGTCCAGGGCCTGCTGCAGGTGCCGTGCGATGGCCAGTCGTACACTCGCCAATCCTGTCGGTCAGGCGCACTGGAGCGACAGGGTGACGGTAGCCGTGGACCATGGCGTTGTCGGTATCAGCGGCTGAGGCAGCGCCCTGTTCACCCATTCGGATCGCCTCCATGTCGGTATCGTCGCTCCGCTGGGTCGGTTCCGTAAAAGGAGTGATGTGATAGTATGTTTGCCGTTCGCCAGCCTTCTCCCTCTTTTTTCAAATACATTGATTTATGTCCGTGGATAGCGTAATCGATTTGCCGCAGGTCCGACTGTCATGCCGGGATTGCTCTTTGGCAGAGCTTTGTCTGCCGCGTGGTCTCGATGCCCAGGACCTTGAACGTTTCGAAGCAGTTGTTGGCCAGAAACCCCCGCTACAGAGCGGGGAACTCGCCTATCATGCCGGGGACGCCTCCCATGCTCTGTACGCCGTTAAGTCGGGGTCTTTGAAGATTGTGATGTCAGCGCTTGATGGTGAGGAACAGATTATTGGCTTTTCGATGCCGGGCGAGCTTTTTGGCTTTGATGGAATACAAAATGGCCACACTTGTACTGCAGTGGCTTTGGAACGAACGAATATCTGCGAACTACCGCTTGATTCCATCAGCGAGATTTCCAAAGAGATTCCAAGCCTGAATCGTGAGCTCTATAAAGTTATGGCTCACGAGATCAGCCTTGATCAGTCGATGTTGTTGTTGCTGGCAAGGCGCAACGCTGAAGATCGACTGGCCGCTTTCCTTTTGAGCCTGTCGCAGCGGTTTGCTAATCGGGGCTTCTCCGAAGTGGATTTCACACTGTCGATGTCCCGGCATGATATCGCCAATTATCTTGGGCTCGCCGCGGAAACCGTCAGCCGTCTTTTCAGCCGCCTGGCTGATGGGGGATTACTGGCCGTTAATGGCCGCAAGATCAAGATTCACAATCTTCAGGGGTTACGACAGCGGGTGGGTGATTGTTTAGGCGGAGCGACATCTGCAACCGCCGGCTGAAAGTCCGATTTTACAGCCGGCAGGTATAATTCTGGTTTTCTAGATCGCTCTTGAGTGGCGCGATTGGCCTGGATGTGGCGACAGGTAACGATCGAAGACCATGCAGATATTGCGCAGCAGGAAGCGCCCGGCCGGGGTAACCTGGATATGGTTCCCGCGTGTCACCGTCACCAGGCCATCATCAGCCAGCAGTCGAAGTTTTTGAAGTTCCGCCTGAAAATAATCCAGGTCAGCAATACCGTAGCTGGACAACGCTTCAGGCAAGCGTACCCCGCCTGCACACATTAGTTGTTCTATTATGTATCGGCGAAGTTCGTCGTCATGATTTAGTTCTATCCCTCGGGCGACCGGCAACTGGTTGTTATCAATCTGTTCCTGGTAGGCGAAAAGATCTTTGCTATTCTGGCTATAGCTCGTGCCGATTTGGCTGATGGCGCTAACACCCAGGCCGATGAGTTCGCAGTAGGCATGGGTCGAGTACCCCTGGAAATTTCTATGCAACGAGCCATCCTGGCCGGCTCTCACCATCGGATCATCGGGCCGGGCGAAATGATCCATGCCGATGTGTATGTAGCCGGCACTGGTAAGCTTTTCAATACAGGCGCCCAGTATTCCTAGCTTCTCTGCACTGTCGGGTAGATCGGCCGATCGGATTCGCTGTTGTGGAGCGAACAGGTGTGGCAGATGTGCGTAGTTGAATATGCTGAGTCGGTCCGGCAGGACCTCCAGTAACTGGTCCAGGGTGTGACTGAAGCTGCTGATGCTCTGAAACGGCAGCCCGTATATCAGATCCACGTTGGTCGAGCGAAAGCCCAGTGCACGGGTATGGCGCAGCAGGTCCAGGGTTTTTTCGGGTGACTGGACCCGGTGTACCGCAGCCTGGACTTTCGGGTCAAAGTCCTGCACCCCCATGCTGATTCGGTTAAATCCCATCTGTTGTAGTTGATCTAGGGAGTGGCGTGATACAGTTCGTGGATCAATCTCTATGGAGTAATCACGCTCCGGATCATCAGTGAGCCTAAAATGTTGGCCAATATGGGTGATCAGTTGTTCGAGTTGATCGGGCTGCAGAAAAGTTGGGGTCCCTCCGCCGAAGTGCATCTGTACGGCTTGCCGGTCGTCATCAAATAGTTGGCCGTACATCTCGATTTCGCGGCGAAGGTGATCAAGATAGATGGCCGCCTTGTGGGTAGTTTTTGTGACAATTTTGTTGCAGGCGCAGTAGAAGCAAAGCGTCGCGCAGAAAGGAATGTGTACGTAAAGAGACAGTGATCGGGGGATCGGATCTTCGTTGCTGAGGCGAGCGAGCTGGCACACTCGGGTGGAGGTGATTGCTTCGCTGAACTGTACGGCCGTAGGGTAGGAAGTGTAGCGTGGCCCGGCGTGATCGTAGCGTCGGATCAAGTCCGGATTAAATACAGGGTTAGGTGACACAGGCTCTCGGATAACGCGTATATGCTAAGACAAAGCAGATCAGTATTTGGATTGATACCCTGAAATGTATCTCCAGAGTCGGCGCCCAGGGCTGACTTATGTCATAAGCGCAAGCAATACCGGTATCTTCGCAGGACTCAAGGTTATAATGTTTTTCGAACTTTTCCGCCTAAAAGATCAGCGAATGAGAATAACGATAGTGGCTGCACTCGGTGGGCGGGTGTTTTTATCACAATGGCAACGCACGGTCTGGGGCCGAGCCGGTACCCACCGGTTGATCGCAGATTCTTGAATTGAGTCTGATTGAGTAGTTATTCTTCAATCGAAGCTTTGACACGCCCCCGCTCGCATGGATGGGGGCTAAGGAATATGCCGAAATGAGAAAATCTGTTGCCCTTGCGGCCATACTATTGTTGGCCGTCAGCGCTTGGATTGGCTCGGGTCTGCTGCTTGACCGAAAGCCCACATCCGCGCCCGGTGTATCGGCGGGTTCAGCCGAAAATACCGGCTCTCAATTGGCGCGACCACCCGCTGTCCAGGTCCGCACCCTGGTTGCGGTTCCCGTCTCACGGAAACTTTACTTGATGGGGGTGACACAACCGAAGCGTTCTGTACAGTTGCGGGCGCAGACAGCTGGCGCTGTTGTCGTGGTTCACTCTGATGAAGGCGAGATGCTGAAGGCCGGTGATCTGGTGATACGGATTGATATCCGTGACCGCGAAGCCCGCCAGCGCCAGGCCAAGGCGCTGGTAGCCCAGCGCCAGGCCGAGTACCGGGCAGCGTCTGAGCTTTCCAAAAAGAAACTCAGCTCCAAGACCACGGTGGCCGAGGCTCAGGCGCAACTGGAAGCGGCCAAGGCCTCGTTGCAAGGCATCGAACTTGATATGCGCCATACCCGGGTAACAGCACCTTTCGCAGGGATCATTGAGCGGCGTTTCGTCGAGATTGGCAACTATCTCGATGTGGGAGATCCAGTTGCGGATCTGTTGGATTTGTCGGAGGTGGTTATCAGTGGCCAGGCCTCAGAGCGGGATATCGGACAATTGCACACCGGTATGCCGGCTCAGTTGACTTTGTCTGGCGGTCAACAGCTAATCGGTACGGTGACCTTTATTGCCCACGCGAGCGATAGCGCAACCCGGACCTTCCGAGTCGAAGTCACCGCGTCCAATCAGAATCTTGGGGTGGCCAGTGGGATGACGGCCAAGATCAGTTTGAATTTGGGCAGCACCCCAGGGCATCGCCTCACCCCTGCGGTGCTTACCCTGGATGACGAAGGTCGGGTTGGTGTCAAGATTATTGATAACAGCAGTCGGGTACGTTTCCTGCCGGTAGATCTGATCTCGGACACTCCTGATGGCATGTGGCTGGGCGGATTGCCGGATACGATCGAACTGATCACGGTGGGGCACGAATTTGTCTCGGCGGGTCAGCAGGTGACGGTCAGCCGCAGCGTGCAATAGACCGCGGCTGAGATTTATGTCTTTCATTGGCACAGCGTTCAGTTATTCGCGGACAGTGCTTTCCGTTCTGGTGTTCATTCTTATCGCGGGCTCATTTGCCTACCGGGATATTCCAAAAGAATCCGAGCCGGATATCGATATTCCGATTATTTATGTCACGGTGAGTCATGACGGCATATCTCCGGAAGACGCCGAGCGTCTGCTGATTCGACCCCTGGAGCAGGAGTTGAAGACGATAGAAGGGGTCAAGGAGATGCGTTCGTCCGGCTATGAGGGGGGCGCCAACGTGTTATTGGAGTTTGACGCGGGGTTCGATGCAGATACCGCGCTGCAGGATGTCCGGGAGGCGGTCGATCTGGCGAAAACTCAGCTCCCGACAGCGTCTGATGATCCCGAAGTCCACGAGGTTAATTTCAGTTTGTTTCCGGTTGTCGTCGTCATTCTTTCGGGAGATGTGCCGGATCGCGCGCTCTATGATCTCGCCCGGGATCTCAAGGATGCCGTCGAGGGAATTGGAGAGGTGCTTGAGGCAAAACTTGCCGGTAATCGAGATGAGGTTGTGGAAGTCATCGTTGATCCTTTGCGCTTAGAGAGTTACGGACTTGATCCCGCCCTCGCGGCGGCTACCGTAAGTGGCTCGAACCTGTTGGTGGCCGCCGGAGTACAGGACACCGGGCAGGGCCGCTTTTCGATCAAGGTACCCGGCCTGTTCGAAAGTGTGCTCGATATCGTCGGTTTGCCGGTTTTAACTGATGGCGACTCAGTGGTTACTGTCGGTGATATTGCACAGGTCCGGCGCACCTTCCGGGATCCATCAACTTACGCCCGGGTCAACGGTAGACCTGCTGTGGCATTGGAAGTATCGAAACGTTCTGGAGAAAATGTCATCGCCACGATTGAGAAAATCCGGGCGGTAGTCAAAAGTGAACAGCTTAACTGGCCAGCAACACTACGCGAATCGGTAAAGGTCAGTTACTCGCAGGACCGCTCCGACCAGATTCGCACGATGCTGAGTGACTTGCAGAACAGTGTCCTCAGCGCCGTCATTCTGGTGATGGTGGTTGTTATTGCCGTGCTTGGTGTGCGCAGTGGCGCCTTAGTCGGAATTGCGATTCCTGGTTCTTTTCTAACCGCCTTGCTATTGCTTTACCTGCTGGAGGTGTCACTGAACATCGTTGTGTTGTTCAGCCTTATTCTTGCGGTGGGGATGCTCGTTGATGGCGCCATCGTCGTAACCGAGTTTGCCGACCGTAGGTTGAGTGAAGCAGTTCCGCGCCGGCAGGCTTATCTGCAGGCTTCTCAGCGCATGGCCGCCCCAATCATTGCTTCGACTGCGACCACACTTGCGGCCTTTTTGCCGCTGGTGTTCTGGCCTGGGATCGTCGGTGAGTTCATGAAGTTTCTGCCAATGACAGTGCTGTTGACCCTGAGCGCCTCATTACTGATGGCGCTTATTTTCGTACCAACCATCGGCGCATTAATTGGTAAACCTGCTGATATCAGCAGTCGAGCCTTGCGCACACTGAATGCAGGGGAAAGTGGTGATCTTTTTAGTATCAGCGGATTTACCGGTCGATATCTCACGCTCTTGGCCCAGGCGGTGAAACGACCTGGCCAGGTGATGGCTTTGGCGATAGGATTGCTTATTGGCGTACTTCTTCTTTACGGACGCATCGGCCCCGGGGTGGAATTTTTCCCCGATGTTGAACCTGATAATGCTCAGATTCAGGTCCGTGCGCGTGGCAACCTGTCGGTAGATGAGCAGGATGAGATCATGCGGGCGGTGGAGCAACGGGTTTTGGATATTCGCGGCGTGCGTACTTTTTATACGCGAGTGGGTGGCGATGCCAACAGCGAAGAAGCCGAGGATATCGTCGGCTCGATATCACTGGAGTTTGCTGACTGGCGCCACCGGCCACGGGTCAACCAGATTTTTGAGACATTACGTGAGCGCTTGGTTGATTTTTCCGGGGTGATTATTGACCTGCGCAAGGAAGAAGGTGGACCCCCCGTCGGCAAGCCGCTCCAACTACAACTTTCTTCTTATTATCCGGAACTGCTGGTACCGGCCGCTGCAATAGTTCGGGCTCAGTTCGACGGTATGACCGGGCTGAATAGTATCGAGGACTCCCGGCCCTTGCCTGGTATCGATTGGGCCCTGCAGGTCGACCGCGCCCAGGCCGCCAAGTACGGGGTCGATATTGGGAAGGTCGGCAATATGATCCAGATGACGACTGGCGGTTACAAAATTGGCGAATACCGCCCTGATGACAGCGCAGAAGAGATCGAAATTCGAGTGCGTTTTCCTGAGCCCGACAGAACTGTTACGGGTTTGAGCGAGGTTCGTGTCAGCACTGCCGCGGGTTCGGTACCGGTCTCGAACTTTGTGGTGCGTGAGGCTCGCCAAAAAACTGGGATGCTCAAGCGGGTCGATGGATTTCGGGTGATTACGATCAAGGCTGACGTTGATGAGGGAGTGCTGGCCGACACCAAATTGCAAGAACTAGAGTCGTGGCTGGCGAAGTCTCCTCTTGATTCACGGGTTCAGGTCACATTTAAAGGAGAGGATGAAGAGCAGGCCAAGGCCAAGGCGTTCCTGGGCAAGGCTTTTGTGGTCGCGCTCTTTGTTATGGCTCTGATACTGGTAACGCAGTTCAACAGTTTTTATCAAGCCTTATTAATACTTTTCGCTGTGATCATGTCTACGGTCGGAGTCCTCATTGGTCTGATGGCTACAGGATCGCCTTTTGGCATCGTGATGAACGGGATTGGTGTGATTGCTCTCGCCGGTATCGTGGTCAACAATAATATTGTCCTGATTGACACCTATGTGCGACTTCGCCAGACCATCGCAGATCCAGTGGAGGCAGTGTTGCGCACCGGGGCTCAACGCCTGCGCCCGGTGATGCTGACTACAGCGACGACCATATTGGGCCTGATGCCGATGATGCTTGGTATTAATATAGATTTCCTTTCGCGAGAGGTGACTCAGGGGGCGCCCTCAACACAGTGGTGGACGCAGCTTTCCACCTCTATCGTTTTCGGCCTGAGTTTTGCCACCGTGCTCACTCTGGTGGTGACCCCAAGCGCTTTGGTACTGCAAGCGAATGTTAGCTCCTGGTGGGCAACCCGTCGGGTCCGGGAATCGCAAGCCGGGACCTGACCCGAGTTTCAGACTGAACCGGGCTCGGATAGCCTCAGTCAGCGCGGCTTTACCCGGGCCCAGGTATCGCGCAGCGGGACAGTTCGGTTAAATATCATTTGTTCTGGTGCGCTATCGCGATCAACACAAAAGTAACCGAGGCGCTCGAACTGGAAGGTATTGCCCGCAGTGGCCTCTGTCAGGCTTGGCTCAATCTGTGCATCGTCTATTGTGACCAGTGAATGTTCATTAAGGCTATCGTGAAGATCGTCCTGAGAAGAGAAGCGCGGCTGTGAATCATTGAACAGCGGCTCATATAACCGAACCTGCGCTTTTTTGCTGTGACGGGCTGAGGTCCAGTGAATGGTGCCCTTGACCTTGCGGCCGTCAGCTGGATTGCCGCCACGGCTTTGAGGGTCATAGGTGCAGTGCACTTGTGTGACGTTGCCCTGCTCATCGTGGATTACCTTGGTACATGTAACCAGGTAGGCATAGCGTAGCCGCACTTCGCGCCCAGGAGAGAGGCGGAAGAATTTTCGCGGTGGATCTTCGATGAAGTCGTCATGTTCGATATAGAGTTCGCGGCAGAAAGCCACAGCCCTTGAGCCACGAGACGGATCTGCCGGATGGTTGGCGGCCTCAAAGAATTCTTCCTGGTCTTGTGGGTAGTTGTCGATCACCAGTTTGAGAGGACGAATGACAGCAAAGGCCCGCGCGGCGGTCCGCTCAAGATCCTCACGGACACAGTTTTCCAGCACGCTGAGTTCAACATGCTGTTGATTACGTGTGACACCGATCCGGTTGCAGAAATCCCGAAGTGAGGCGGGCGAATAACCTCGCCGCCGCAGTCCGGAGAGGGTCGGCATGCGTGGATCATCCCAGCCATCGACGACACGCTCGCTGACCAAGGTGGTCAAAAGCCGCTTGCTGACTACCGTGTATTCCAGTGACAGACGGGAGAACTCGGTCTGGTAAGGACGTGACGGAATCGATACGTGTTCAAGTACCCAATCATACAGAGCCCGGTTGTCCTCAAATTCAAGAGTACACAGCGAATGGGTTACCCCTTCGATAGCGTCTGACAGGGGATGGGTAAAGTCGTACATTGGGTAGATACACCAGGTGTCCCCGGTATTATGGTGCGTCTGGTGGCGAATCCGGTATAGAGCGGGATCCCGCAGGTGCAGATTGGGTGACGCCATGTCTATCCGCGCCCGTAGAACGCGGCTACCGTCGGCAAATTCTCCAGCGCGCATCTGCGCCAGGAGTTCAAGATTTTCTTCAGCACTGCGACCCCGGTACGGGCTGTTGCTGCCGGGAGAGGTGAGAGTGCCTCGGGTCGCACGAATTTCCTCAGCACTCAGGTCGCAGACATAAGCGTGGCCATTCTCAACCAACTCCACTGCCCATTGGTATAACTGCTCAAAGTAGTCTGAGGCATGCCGTAGTCGGTCACTCCAGCCAAAGCCTAGCCATTTCACATCTTCCTTGATGGCTTTGACAAACTCCGGGCTCTCCCGGTCGGGGTTGGTGTCGTCGAAGCGTAGAAAACAACGCCCGCTGAACTCATTGGCTAACCCAAAATTAAGACATATCGATTTTGCATGACCAATATGCAGGTAACCGTTGGGCTCGGGCGGAAAACGAGTCGTTATGCCCTCAGGATATTTGCCAGCGGCTAGATCCGCCGCGATCTTCTGACGGATAAAGTGGGTAGGCGTTACGGTGTTATTACTTTCGGGCATCGGTTTGTCGGTATGCCACACTGACACAGCGCAACCGTGGTTGCGCGCCCGGGTTCGGACCAGTGCATTCGGTTGATTGCGATATGAACGATCCTGTCGGATGTGCTGCGTCGTGCGTCGTGCGTTGCCGCGACGCAGCACCTGGTCGGCATCTTACCAGTCGGTTGGCGTAGACAACTCCGAGGGTTGGCTGGCGAAGTAGGCAGCGAGATCCTGGATATCAGTATCACTGAGTGCAGCAGCAAAACCCTTCATGATGGGGTTATTGCGAGTACCAGATTTGTAACTGCCAAGAGTATGAGCGAGATAATCAGGGTACTGTCCCGCCAGTATCGGGTATTGTGGGGTCAGTGGTTTGCCGCCACCGGGGCCGTGGCAGGAAAGGCAGAGTTGTGCCTTGGCTTGCCCAGCTACCGCATCACCATCACCCAGTTCGCCACCGCCGCTGTTCTTCAGATTACCAAGGTATGCTGCGATATTTCCAATAGTAGCTTCATCGAGTGCTCCTGCCTGGGCTTGCATCGTTGGATGAATGCGTTCGCCGGCCTGGTAGCTTTTTAGGGCGACAACAAGGTATTGCTCTTGTTGTCCGGCGAGTTTGGGCACCTTAAAAGCAGGATAAGCATTACGAAAGCCGGGAGCCCCATGACAACCCATGCAGGTAGCAGCCGCGCTACGGCCTGCCGCAGCGTCGTTTGCAGCCTGCAGGGGTAGCGCAGCCAGTGCCATGGCCAAGCCGACTGTTATTGATGACAATGTTCTCATCGGGGTGCATCTCATGAATTTCCGAAGGCGCAACTTTAGGCAACCGCTCTCGAGGTTGCAACACATTTGAGTCAAAAAAATGTTTATTTGGCTGAATTTTGACGTTTCAGAGCTAGTGCTAACTCGCTAAAGCCGCTCGGGTGCGCAATCTTTCGATCCTGTTGCTGAGGCCAATGCCACCGTGTTGTCGGGAAAATTTCTTTCAGCGTCTCGATGGCGCAGTGCCAAGGCGGTCCGCCGTCGCGATCAGTCTGCAGGAACAGGCCCAATAGTATTCCTTCGGCAGCCAGCCATCGGTGCAGTCGGTCGGCATAGTTGTGCCACAAGGCCGGTTCCAGCGCACACAGTGCCGTTTGCTCGTAAATAATGTCAAATTCCCCGGTTGGCTCCCAGGTAAGCAGGTCAGCTTGGATGACATCGGCCCGCAGCTCTTTTTCGCGGAGTTTTGCATTTAGGGTTGCGACCGCACTTGGCGCAAACTCAATCGCGGTGACGCTATAGCCCTGCTCGCTGAGCGTTAGAACCTCGTGGCCGTAGCCGCAGGCAGGCACCAGTACCCGGGCCGGGGGCGGGCATATCGAGGAAAACCAGTGCCCGAGCGCCGGACTGGATTGCCCCCGATCCCACCCGGTTTTCCCACCCTGATAGCGATTTCCCCAAACATCTTGTTGATTTGATGCGGTGAACGTGATAGTCATAACTCTGTTACTAAAAAGAATATGGTGTAATGGGGATCAAACCTCGAAAGTCAATGATTATAGGAATCAGTGAGCAAAGCACACAGCACAAGGATAACCGAGGAGGGCGAAGATAATGGATTACCAGACAGAGGATATTCGCAATGTGGCCTTTGCGGGCCACGCTGGCGCAGGCAAGACGATGTTGGTAGAGAAGATTCTGGCTCATGCTGGTGCGATTAAGGCTCCGGGTGTAATCGAGAAAGGTACCACGGTCAGTGACTGGGATGATCTTGAAAAAAAGCACGGTCACTCGCTTTCGTCTTCACTCGCTGGGTTCGATTACCGTAACACCCATATCAATCTGCTCGACACCCCTGGTTACCCGGACTTCATTGGTGCGGCGCTCAGCGTCCTGCCGGCCGTGGAAACGGTGGGCGTGGTAATCAATGCCCAGCGGGGAGTCGAGAGCACCAGTCGCCGGATGATGAGTTGGGCCCAAAGTCAGGATCAGTGCCGCATGGTGGTGATTAACCATATCGACAGTGATCAGGCTGATCTTCAGGCAATCTACCAAGAGGTGCGCGAAGGCTTCGGTAACGAGTGTCTTGCGGTTAACCTGCCATCCAGTAACGGCAAGGAGGTTATAGATTGTTTTTTCAAAGCTGAGGGCGAGTCAGCGTTCTCCTCAGCCGAAAATGCCCACACAGCGATTGTGGACCAGGTCGTCGAAGTGGATGAGGAACTCATGGAGATTTACCTTGATAAGGGTGAAGTCTCCGCGGAGCAGTTGCACGATGCGTTTGAGCAGGCGATGCGTGAGGGTCATCTTGTCCCGGTGTGTTTCGTGTCTGCTCATACCGGAGTTGGGGTTCCTGAACTACTGGATTTTATTGTTCGCCTGTTACCCAACCCTGCCGAAGGAAACCCCCCTCATTTTAAAAACGGCTTCGGTGATGATGCGCAAAAGGTTGAGGTCAGCCCCGATCCCGCAAAACATGTACTGGCCCATGTGTTCAAAGTCTCTTTTGATCCATTTGTCGGGCGCCAGACCCTGCTCCGTGTACACCAGGGCCGGGTCCGCAAGGATATGCAGTTATTTGTGGGCGATGCCCGTAAGCCTCTAAAAATCAGCAACTTGTCAACTCCATCGGGCAAGGAAAGCAGCGAGTTGAGTATCGCAGTTCCCGGTGACATTGCGCTGGTGTCCAAGGTTGATGGTCTGTCCTACGATGATGTACTGCATGACTCGCATGATGAAGATCTCATTCACCTCGAGCCGTTGAATCTGCCTACGCCGATGGCTGGTGTATCGATTGCAGCGAGTAGTCGAGGTGATGAACAGAAGATAGCGGATGTGTTGTTGCGCCTCACCGCGTCTGATCCCTGTCTGCGGGTAGAGCAGGATCCGGTAGCCAACGAGACGGTTCTGCGCGGAACCGGTGAACTGCATCTACGCATGGCTATTGAACGTATGTCTGACCAGTATGACCTCAAGGTCACGACCGGGGTACCGTCTATTCCCTACCGGGAAACCATTGGCAAAACCGCCAAAGGCCATTGCCGGCATAAGAAGCAGACCGGCGGTGCGGGTCAATTTGGCGAAGTGTTCCTGGAAATTGAGCCTTTACCTCGTGGTTCGGGTTTCGAGTTCGCCAATAAGATTGTTGGCGGGGTGATTCCAGCTCAATTTATTCCTGCGGTGGAAAAGGGGGTACGCAGCGTTCTTAATGGAGGGGCGATAGCCGGATTTCCCATGCAGGACGTTCGGGTCAAGGTCTATGACGGCAAGCATCACCCGGTCGATTCTAAGGAAGTGGCCTTTGTGAACGCTGGGCGCAAGGCATTTTTGGACGCTATAGCCAACGCCAAACCGCTGGTTCTGGAACCGGTAGTCAATATCGAGGCGATGGTTCCAGCTGACAATATGGGAGACATTGCAGGCGATCTTTCATCAAGGCGTGGTCGGGTAGTCAGTACCGATGTGGCCAGTGGCGGACGCATGATGATCAGCGGTCAGGCGCCTCTGGCGGAAATGACTGATTACCAGTCTCGGCTAAAGTCGGTGACGGGTGGGGAAGGTAGCTACAACATGGAGTTTGCCAACTATGAACCCGCGCCAGCAGCGATACAGAAACAACTGATGTCGACGTTCGAACACCCCGAGGAGGATTGACGAGCTACGACTTGTGTTCATGCGGTGATATAATTCGCGCCGTTTTGCGCCGCCAGGGGGGTGACGCAAACAAGCCCTTGGGTTATCACAGTGCACGTAGCCAACACCGACGATCTTCGTATTGTCGAAATCCGAGATGTTGCCAATCCGGCAACGGTTGTCGCCGAGTTTCCCGTGAATCAACGGATGGCCGAAGTAGTTTTTGCGGCCCGCCAGGATATTCACCAGATACTCCACGGCCACGATGATCGCCTCATCGTCGTAGTTGGGCCATGCTCGATTCATGATTCTTTGGCGGCACTGGAATATGCTGGCCGACTGTCGCCGTTGGTAGGTCAGTATGCAGACGAGCTGGTGTTGATCATGCGGGTCTACTTTGAGAAGCCCCGCACTACTGTTGGTTGGAAAGGGCTGATCAATGATCCGGGCCTGGACGGATCGTTTGATATTAACCGGGGCTTGCGCACAGCACGCAAACTGTTGGCTGATATCAATGAACTGGGCGTTGCGGCGGGAACCGAGTACTTGGATCTGTTAACCCCGCAATATTTGACCGACCTTGTAAGTTGGGGGGCTATTGGTGCACGGACTACCGAGAGTCAGCTGCACCGCGAGTTGGCGTCTGGGTTATCTTGTCCGGTAGGATTCAAAAACGGCACGGACGGCAATCTAAAGATTGCAGTCGATGCTGTCGGAGCAGCACAACATCCGCATCATTTTCTGACCCTTACCAAGGAAGGGCACTCGGCTATTTATGCCACTGCTGGCAATGATGATGGTCACGTAATCCTTCGCGGTGGTATTGAGCCTAATTATGATTCCCGAAGTCTTGACCGAGCGGCAATGCTGATGTCCAAGGCCGGCGTTCCAACTCGCCTTATGGTTGACTGCAGTCATGCTAACAGCGGCAAGGATCCACAGCGCCAGCCCCAGGTAGTCGGGGCCGTCTGCGATCAACTGGCCGCTGGCGAACGTCGTCTGATGGGGGTTATGATTGAGAGTCATCTGCAACCGGGCCGCCAGGATATTGTCCCTGGCGAGACTCTGGCTTACGGTCAGAGTGTTACTGACGCCTGCATTGGCTGGGAGGAGACGCCGCCGCTGTTGTCGCGCCTGGCTGAGGCGGTCCGGGATCGGCGCCGCAGATAATACTGAGCCCAGCACCGACTTACTGGGTTCTTTGGCTGTGTTGGGGTGTTCAAACCTTATGGGTTAATAAAAAAATTTAGTCAGCGCCTGGCTTCGGAGGTGCTAATGTTTGCGTTAGCGATGAATGCTTGGCGCCAAGCCCGCGTAGGCAATCGGCTGTTATCAACACGTTCATCAGTGGTTTGACCCTATTCCCGGAGACTTTAAGTAATGATCAGGCCCCATGGTTCAGACTCCCTCACTGCACTGCTAGTCAAGGACTCGGTGCGTCGCGCGGCGTTGGAAGCGCAAGCCGTCAAACTGCCACAATGGATCATCAGTTCTGCAGCTGCGGCCAATGCCGTGATGCTGGGAGCCGGATATTTCACGCCTCTAACCGGGTTCATGAACAAGGCTGACGCGCTTAGTGTCGCAACTGACATGCGTACCAGCGATGGGCTGTTCTGGCCTGTACCGGTCCTCAACCTCGTAGCCGATGGTCACGGGATTGCTGTGGGTTCACGGATCGCATTGCGTGATCCGAATGTATCCGGTGATCCGGTGATCGCCATTCAGGAGGTTGAAGCCGTCGAGGAACTGACTGACGAAGAAATCGATCTCATCACACAAAAGGTGTACCGCACTGTAGATCCCGGACATCCGGGTGTTGCGACCTTTAGCTCTTTAGGAAAGTTTGTAATCTCAGGGCCGATCGAGGTGTTGAATCTCAGTTATTTTGAAAGCGAGTTCCCTGGCACTTTTCGCACGGCTGGCCAGATTCGTGAGGAGATCGCCGAACGCGGTTGGGAGACCGTGGTCGCGTTTCAGACGCGCAACCCCATGCACCGTGCCCATGAAGAACTGTGCAAGATAGCCAGTGACATGGTCGGCGCTGATGGCGTGCTGATCCATATGCTGCTGGGCAAACTCAAGCCCGGCGATATACCTGCCGAAGTGCGAGATGCCGCTATCCGCAAGATGGTCGATCTGTATTTTCCATCTAATTCGGTAATGATCGGCGGGTATGGCTTTGATATGCTTTATGCGGGGCCGCGAGAAGCAGTGCTGCATGCGCTGTTCCGACAGAATGCCGGTTGCACACACCTGATTGTCGGGCGTGATCATGCTGGGGTCGGTGATTTTTACGGCGCTTTTGATGCGCAGGAGATTTTTGATGAAGAAGTACCTTCAGATGCGCTTGATATCGAAATTTTCCGAGCAGATCACACCGCCTACTCAAAGAAGCTGAACAGGGTAGTGATGATGCGTGATGCACCGGATCACCAGAAAGAAGATTTTGTACTGTTATCCGGCACCCGGGTTCGGGAGATGCTTGCGGCGGGAGAGGATCTGCCGCTGGAATTCGCTCGCCCTGAAGTGGCACGCATCCTGATGGATCATTATGCTCAAGGCACTGCGCAAGTCGCCTGATACCCCGGGGCCGTCCAGTGGGTCGCCCCGAGAAGTCGTTATAGTCCGTCGAATTGGTCTGTGGGGATGCTTTCTTTTTCCAGCATAACCGGAATATTGTCATCTATCCGGTAGATTCGCTGCTGATTGTTAGTGATCAACCCCTCATTCAGTGGTGTGGTTATGACCCTGTCATCGGCAGTGGCGATACTCCCCGCGGCGATCTGTTTATTTATCAGAGCCAGTTGCTCAGGACTGAGCACGGTCAACGCTTGTTTGCTAACCGGGCAGCAGAGGATTTCCAGAAGTTTGCGGTCTATAGGCATCGGGTCTGTGGGATATTCATGGATGGGTTGCAATTTGTATTATCCAACTAAGTATACTCTGGGCGTCTGGTACAGGCATCTGTAGCCTGACCGTTATCAGTAACCAGGATTTCAGCAACTATGGCTTCTGGCTCGCGGCGCGCCGTCTTAAGTGCAATTTCCGGTAATGCACTTTTAACCATACTCAAGTTTGCTGTTGCGCTGCCGACTCATTCTGCCGCCATGATGAACGAGGCGGTGCATAGTTTGATGGATACCTTGAATCAGGTATTTCTTTTGATTGGCCTGGCCCAGGGCAAACGGCAGGCCGACGCCCGTTACGCGTTTGGTCACGGGCAGAAAAAATACCTTTGGAATCTCTGGAGCGCCATCGGCCTTTTCTCAATCGGCTGCGGGCTTGGGTTGGCGCATGCCTGGCATGCCTGGCGCCAGTTGCATGAAGGTGTTGGGGTTTCTGTTATTGCCATCGGTGATTTCAATATTGACTCGATCTGGTTGGCAGCTGCGGTATTGGCGATCGCGTTCGTTGTTGAGGGCTACGTGTTGCGCATTGCCTGGGGGGAATTTTCCAGCCGTGCACGCTTGCAATCGCTGTCGCCGTGGCGAAAATTGTTTCGGGCGGGTGACCCGACCCTGCTGGCGGTGGTGCTCGAGGATGCAATCGCGGTAACCGGGCTGATGTTGGCGAGTTGCGGCATTGCCTTATCCCGACTGACGGGTAATGCAGCTTGGGATGTCGGTTTTTCAATTGCTATTGCACTAATGCTGGGAGTTACGGCAATTATTCTGGGTGCCATCAATATGCAGTTTCTGTCGGATGTACGGGATCGCGAGGCAGAAAGGATTTTCGAGACAATCGCCAAGGCACACCGTGAAGTCGAGGACTACCACGATCTACGCAGCATCGTCGTAGACGAGGATCACACCGTACTGGTTGCTGAAGTCGAGATGCGCGAAGAGACAGTTCTTGCAGGATTACGTGACCATATTGATAAACACGAGAGAACATTGCTGGCTGCATTACCTGAGTCACGTCGCTCAGACCCTGCGCTTCAGTCCTACGTCGCCGACCGTGCTGCGGTCCAGGCGACCCTGGAGCGCATAGAACGTATAATTGATGAACTCGAAGCCCAACTCCGCGAGCGTTGTCCCCGGGTGTCGCATGTCACTATTGAAGTGCAGGGCATCGTTGAAGATAAGTTGTTGCAGAGCGAAACCTACCCTAGAGAACTGGAAGACCTATGACCAAGATCGTTTTATCCGTTACCCCATTATTGGTGGCCCTACTGATTGGGTCGTCGGCTATGGCTGATGATGTGCCACAAACCTCGCAAGAGCAGTTCAGTTATGCCCTAGGGTTTCAGATTGGCAGTCAGATTGCACAACAGATGAAGGCCGATAATCTCGATTTGGATCCGGCACATCTGGCGCAGGCAATTGAAGACGTACTTGCAGGGCGGGCTCCGGCGATGACGGATGAGCAGATGGCAGCAGCGATCACCGAAGCGCGAAAGCACGCACAGGAGGAGACTATGGCGAAATCGCAGGGAAGTGCCAGCGCCGGGGCTGCATTCCGGGCTGAATATAAACAGCGCGAAGGCGTGCGTACAACAGACAGCGGGATTCTTTATACCGTTTTGGTTGAAGGAACTGGAAAACAGCCACAGGCAAGTGACACCGTGGTGGTGCATTACCGCGGCACGCTGATTGACGGCACCGAGTTCGATAGCTCGTTCAAGCGTAACCAGCCTGCGACATTCAGCTTGGGCGGCATTATTCCTGGCTGGCAGGAGATTCTTCAACTGATGCCTGAGGGATCACGGTGGGAGGTGGTGATCCCGCCGGAACTCGCCTATGGCAGCGCTGGTGCTGGCGGAGTTATTGGCCCTGAGGAGACTCTGGTTTTTGAGATCGAGTTGCGCGAGATCAAGTAGTCCGGGGCTGCCTGATTGAGTGACTGATCAGCGTCTCAAAGTGTTTCAGGCTTTTGGGTTTTACTACAGAGCAAGCCCGCTCTGACAGCACTGGCTGCGAGACTCTCCCAGTAGCTCTGTTGGGTACCCACCCACAGTCCAAAGAGGGTGCCAACAATTTGCGCCAGGCAGATACGGTGCGGGCATTAACGCAGAGTTTCGGAATCTAAATTAACTCGTCACAGCGATCGTCAGTTTCGTCGTACCGACTGAGCGAGGAGATTTTTGAGAAATATCCCCAGTTGGCAGCGCGTCGCAAACATCAGGCTAAAGTGCTGTCAGGCAGGGAGCGACGGCTACTGGAGATCTCACGGGCGCCGGTCATGAACCCTGACGTTTTATTGGTCGATGAGCCCTCGCTTGGCCTGGGGCCGCGTTTTATCGATATGGTTTTTGACATTCTGTATGATCTTCAACATAAAGAAGGTAAGACGATCATTATGGTTGAGCAAAATGCCAAGAAAGGCCTGGAGTTTGCCGACATTGGATATGTCATGGTGTCGGGGCAAATTGCTATTGCCGGCAAGGGCGACGATTTACTCCAGAACCCAAAGGTGGGAGAGCTGTTTCTGGGAGGCTAGGCAGTGTTTGCCGGCTTTGATTAGCTCGATAGATTCATCGCGATTACCCCACCCGCCACCAGTAGTGCAGCCGCAATACGCAGTTGGCCAGCAGGCTCGCGCAGGAAGTAAACACCAATCAACGCTGCCATGATGACGCTTGTCTCGCGCAGTGTGGCTACCACAGCCATCGGGCTGTAGTACATAACAAATATAACGGTGCCGTAGGCGATCGCTTTCGCTATTCCTCCGCCCACGACCCGTGCTGTATCCTTGCGCCACAAGCCCAGCATTTCGGTTGGGCGTCGAAGAAAAACAAAAAGACCAAAGACCAGCCCGTTTATGAGTAACAGCCAACCGATATAAGACAATGCAACCTCACCCTGGCGTACGCCCAACCCATCGACCAATGTGTAGGCGGCAATAAAGCCCCCAGTAATAAGGGCTCGTGGTGTTGATCGATGATTTGGCGTTTTCGAGTTAGCACCCGATATGGCCAGCAACATGATGCCGATGCTGGTAATCACGATACCAAACAGCGTTAGTAACGGGAGTTGTTCCTGGACAATTACGATGCCGCCGAGGGCCACCAGCAGCGGCGCGCTGCCTCGTGAAATTGGGTAGACGTGACTCAAGTCGCCTACCCGGTAAGCGCTCACCAGAAACAGGTAATACCCAAAGTGGAGGACAACGGAGCCGGCCAGGTAGGGTAGCGCAGTAAGTGTTGGAATTGGCACTGCCAAGACCAGCAATAGCCCTGGGCCTGCAGTGACCAGGCTGAGGGCGCCCATCGACACCAAAGGGTCAGCGGCGGTTTTAACCAGGGTATTCCAGGCGGCATGCAGCAGTGCTGCGCCAAGAACCAGAACGGTAGTTTCAATCAGCACGAAACTATAGGTGTGGGAAGTTTAGATCCATACTTATAAGAGCATCCCAGAGTAGACGATAACAAAAATTTTGGATGCTGAAAATTTTCCTTGTTTAGTTGTGGCATTTGCCGCCTTTCACACAAATTTGTACGCCGGGGGAGTATTCAATATCTTAAGGCGAACGTAGAATAACGCCGAACAGTAAGCGTATTGATGCAAATTATGACACGGAGATATTTTGAAGATTCTTTTTGTAGACAAGTTTCCAGATTTGGGGATGGCACAACTGTGCCAGCAGGGTCACGAATGTGTTTCTCAACCGGACTTGGACGGTAACACCCTGGTAGAGGCAATTGGCGATGCCGAAGTGCTGGTTGTTAGAAGCACCCGGGTGACTAGTGACGCAATCGCCGCCGCGGCGGCGTTGCGCCTTGTGATTCGCGCAGGTGCTGGAACCAACACGATTGACATCGAAGCCGCCGCAGCTCGCAAGATTCCGGTCTGTAACGTGCCCGGAAAAAATGCCATAGCAGTCGCTGAACTGGTCATTGGCTTGCTGATAGCTATCGACCGCAACATCCCCGATAACGTAATTGACTTGCGAACGGGCCAATGGAACAAGAAGAAGTATGCTGCAGCGAAAGGCTTGTACGGCCGCCACATGGGCATCGTGGGCCTGGGCGCCATTGGCCTTGCTGTTGCACAGCGGGCCCGTGCTTTTGGTATCCAAGTGTACGTTGTAGATAAGCCCGACCGTAAAACGGAAATGCATGAGCAAATCAGCAAGCTCGAACTACAGACCATGCCAGATTTACCAACGCTGCTGGCTTATTGCGATATTGTCAGCCTGAATGTCCCAGCAACACCTGAAACTCGAGGCTTGGTGGATAGCACTTTTCTGGCTGCGGTGCAGCCGGGAACGATTATCCTGAATACATCGCGCGGCGACATGATAGACGAAGCCGCCTTGCTTAAAGCAATGGATGAAAAAGATGTGCGTGTCGGGCTCGACGTCTATGCTGATGAGCCCGCAGCAAGCCAGTCATCTTTTGATTCGCAATTGGCCACGCATCCCAACGTCTACGGTACGCACCATATCGGCGCTTCGACCGATCAGGCCCAGGCAGCGGTAGCTGATGGTGTATTGGAGATCATTAAGGCTTTTGATACAGGGCAAGTTCTGCACTGTGTCAACGGTCAGGCGTAGTGTTGATTTTTTCGTGGAGCAAGAATTATGAGTGAACGGATGCACAATTTCAGCGCGGGCCCCTGTACGTTGCCGCTTTCAGTACTTGAAGAGGCTCAGGCTGAGTTCGTTGATTACCAGGGAGCTGGCATGTCTCTGATAGAGATGAGTCATCGGGGGAAGCAATTTGTCGCGGTACACGAGGAGGCAGTTGAACTGGTCCGCAGTGTGTTTGGGGTTCCTCGGGACTTTGATGTACTTTTTCTACAAGGTGGTGCCACGCTGCAGTTTGCGATGGTGCCGATGAACCTGCTGGGTGAAGGGCGCAAAGGGGGGTACGTTAACTCTGGCAGCTGGGGCAAGGGGGCTATCACTGATGCTCAACCCTATGGAGAAATCTACACCGCCTGGGACGGAGCGGAGTGTAACTATACCCGCATGCCCGAATCCGGTGAGTTGGAGATCCAGCCCGGTAGCCGTTATCTGCACATCACCTCCAACGAGACTATCGGCGGCGTCCGCTTCAGAGACTGGCCGCAGGTAGAGGTACCGTTGGTCGCTGATATGTCATCGGACTATATGTCCCGACCGATTCCCTGGGAAAGCTTTGACCTGGTGTACGGTGGCGTGCAGAAAAATCTTGGGCCAGCGGGTATGGCAATGGTGATCGTCCGCAAGACAGCGATCGAGGACAATAACCGCGACATCGCCCGATATCTTCGCTACGACATACACTCAGATAAGGGCTCCATGTTTAACACGCCACCGGTCTTTCCGATTTACATTTTAGGTAAAGTCCTGAAATGGATGCAGGGCAGGGGCGGCATAGAAGCTGTAGCGCGTGAGGCTGAAGCGAAGGCGGACATTCTCTACCAGGCCATTGATACCAGCGATGGCTACTACCATTGCCCGGTAGATGTCGAATCCCGGTCAGTGATGAATGTGGTGTTTCGCCTGCCCAGTGAAGATCTTGAAAAGAGCTTTCTTACCCAAGCGGGCGAGGAAAAGTTATTGAATCTCAAGGGCCACCGCAGCGTCGGTGGTTGCCGGGCGAGCATTTACAACGCGATGCCACGCGAGGGCGTGCAGGCGTTGGCAGATTTTATGGCGACTTTTCGTTTGGCACATCCCGGCTGAGTCCCGCGTCGCGTTAGGTTGAGAGATTGGATAAGTGACGCAGATTCGCGCTTTCAGGCCGTATGTAGTGGCTCCACAGCATGCCACCGCGGTGGTGAGCCCGGCCTATGATTCGATGAGTCCGGCACAGCGGTGCATATTTTGCGAAACTCATCCGAAAAACTACATCAATACTATGCAGGTAGTGGATGATTTTCCCACCGGTGAGCGACCGACAGAAGCGAAAGTCCTAGAGGGCAACGTCCAGCATTTACAGGTGATGTTGGAAAACGGCTCTTACCGGAACTCGGATACCGATGCTGTTTTTATTTACCAACTCAGTATTGATGGCCATACACAGACCGGTGTCGTCGCTGAGATCCCGCTCGGTGAATATGAGAATGGATCTATCCGTAGGCATGAAGAGACCCGTAAGGAGCATGAGGAGCGTCTCAGCCGTTATCTGGATATCGTGGGTGCGAGTTCTAGCCCGATCTGTCTGGCATATGTCGGATCTGCCCAAATTGATGCGATAGTTGAGTCTGTAACCCAGGGTGACCCAGTGCTCGATTTTGTGTTGCCGGATGGCGTTTGCCAGCGGTTGTGGCGGGTCACCGATACTTCACAGTACGATGGCCTTTGCCAGGCATTCTCTGGTATTGATGCGACCTACCTGACCGACGGACATCATCGTGCGGCTTCGGCATTGCGACATGCTGTCAGCCGTCGGGCTACCGACAAGACTGGTGGCCCGTGGGATTATCTGCTGGTCGCGTTGTTTCCAGCGGACCAGCTGCGGGTTTTAGCCTTTAACCGTTGCGTGCGGGATTTGGGCGGTAGGACTCCAACCGATCTACTAACCGAGCTGGAAAAAGACTTCGTGGTTGAGCCTGTAGGCGACGATCGTGCTGCCGAGTTCCCCGCACAGCACGGCCAGTTCCTGATGCTATTGGATGGGCAGACCATACTACTCACCCTGCGTCGCCCGGCGTTGGACAAATCGCCCTTGCGGAATCTAGACGTTTCTATCTTGCAGGCGCGCATTCTAGAGCCTTTATTGGGGATTAGTGACGTCCGCGGCGATCCACGGCTGGATTACGTGACTGGTGACAGTGGCTTAGAAGGCCTGCAAGCTCGCTGTAACGAGGGCTGGCAGCTGGGATTCGCCTGTTTTCCTACTTCATTGGCAGAACTGATGGCGGTTGCCGACGCGAGCGAGGTCATGCCACCCAAGTCGACTTGTTTTGATCCCAAGACTCGCTCCGGAATATTCGTGCGGATGTCCTGACAATTGTTTCTGTTGGGCTATTGCTGCGACTTAAACCAGAATTTTAGTTCTAAGCGTAGCGTATACTTGGCACGGTGGGGCGACTACTGGAGCCTTTATCATAGTGCTTTAGTCCGTAGTGTCGCGTTGTGATGGGGGCGTGTCGCGACAAAAACAACTCTGTCTGGCTTCCAATCTAGAATGCCGTCCAGTGCCCAGTATTGATACCAACAAAGGTAGCCCAGCGATGAGTGATGAGCAAGAGGATGATCTGGACCTGAAAAGCCTGTCTGACGAAGAACTCGTCGAGCAGATGCATGATGACCTCTATGACGGCCTCAAAGAGGAGATTGAAGAGGGGACCAATATTCTCCTGGAAAGAGGTTGGGGGCCGGATAAGGTTCTGGCTGATGCTCTGGTCGAGGGTATGCGTATCGTCGGTATCGATTTTCGTGACGGGATTCTTTTCGTACCGGAAGTCTTGATGTCTGCGAACGCGATGAAAGGCGGCATGACGATCCTGCGGCCACTGCTGGCAGAGACGGGTGCAGAATCCATTGGCACTGTCGTTATCGGTACGGTCAAAGGCGATATTCACGACATCGGCAAGAACCTGGTTGGAATGATGCTTGAGGGCGCAGGCTTTGAAGTTTTTGATCTTGGCATCAACAACCCGGTGGAAAATTACCTGGCCGCGATTGAGGAACACAAGCCGGATATAGTCGGTATGTCTGCACTGCTTACCACCACCATGCCGTACATGAAAGTAGTGATCGACACGCTGGTTGAACAGGGTATGCGGGATGACTATGTTGTGCTGGTGGGAGGCGCTCCGCTGAATGAGGAATTCAGTCAGGCCATCGGGGCTGATGCGTACTGCCGCGATGCCGCGGTCGCGGTGGAGACCGCCAAGCAATTGATTGCTGAGCTCAGGGCGCGGCGAAAGTCCGCATAACTTAGCGTGGGCTGGCAGCGGTTTGACCCGGTCTTTCCCTGCTAAAGACCATCTTCCCATGTTGGAGGTGAAGAACGCCGTCACCTATTTGCGAGAGAAAGGTTATGCCCGCAACGCCGTCGTCAGGAAAGAGCCTGGTTATTGCCTGTGGAGCGTTGGCTCATGAGATCACTGCGCTGGTTCGACTCAACAAGTGGCACCACCTTGAGATCCAGTGCCTTCCGGCAAGCCTGCATAATCACCCACGCCTGATTGCCCCGGCGGTGCGCGAACGGGTGCGGCAGTCTCGAGATGCGTTCGATTCTATTTTTGTCGCTTATGCCGATTGCGGTACCGGAGGTGCACTAGATGTGGTTCTCGCAGAAGAACAGGTGGAAAGGCTTCCTGGCGCTCATTGTTATGAGTTCTTCTGGGGATCACAAGCCTTTCTGGACAGGCATGATCGTGAACCCGGGATTTTCTATCTGACCGATTTTCTGGCGCGGCATTTTGACCGACTGGTGATGGAGGAGCTTGGTATTAAACGCCACCCACAACTTCTGGAAACTTACTTTTCGGCATACACCAAGCTGATATACCTTGCTCAGACTAGCTCGAATGAAACTCTGGAGACTGCCCGCTCGGCCGCGCAAACCCTGGGACTGGAATTTGAACATGTCAGTACCGGATATGGAGAGTTGGAGGTGAGTCTGGCAGCATTCTGCCGAGATTCGACAGCAACGGAGATCTAATGGCAAAGTTGATCACTATTTTTTGGCGGGATATCCCTTCACAGGTCATGGTGCGCAAGGGTCGCAAGACAGTAAGACTTATGCTGGCGCAGCGTTTTCAGGATGCAATTGATCGTGCCGCCATGCGGGCTGGTAAAGGTTCGTCGTCTGCTTACCTAAGTGAATGGCGTCGCGAGAGCGTGACCTGCAGTGACGATGATCTTGATCAGATGGCGGCGCAAACGGTAAAACGCCTTGAAGCTGCGCACACGGATGAGGCCCTTTTGGCCCTGATCAGAGCTAAGGGCAGCGCCAGCGCTGACACTTCACAAACTGACTGAGACTGATGTACACCCTACGACAATGGTCTGTCCGCAATGCGCGAGTACTGGAGTGGTTATATGAGCATTTCGAAGGCGCTATGCTCGTCTTGCATCCGCTCTGGTTATGGATGGGGTACGACCGTATCGAGGGGCCGATTTGCGCCACGGAACGGCGAGTCAAGGCGGCATTGTTCGATTGCCGGATGTGTGGGCACTGCGTGCTCAGCCAGACTGGTATGTCCTGCCCCATGAACTGCCCTAAGGAATTGCGTAACGGCCCCTGTGGTGGTGTCCGGGAAAACGGGTTTTGCGAAGTAATGCCGCAGATGCGCTGTGTCTGGGTGGATGCCTGGGAAGGTTCCAGGCGCATGCGTGACGACTCCGGTATTCAGTGTGTACAGCCGCCGTTGGCGCAGGACCATCGCGGTCGCTCGTCATGGTTGCGTGAAGTGCGTGAAAAACGGGATCACCGATTCTTCGACACAGCGGACTAATATGGTGGAAATTGAAAAGCCAGCACCTGGTGAACCCTTGCCAATCTTGGATGGGCATTCTTCGCCCGGCCGACTCGAGAGGGTGTTACGTGCAGGCCAGTTTGCAGTCACTACGGAGATTGCGCCGCCCGATGCAGCAGATGCGCAGGCTGTTTTTCAGCGCGCCAGTAGGTTTGATGGCTGGGTTGACGCCATCAATGCGACGGACGGGTCTGGCGCGAACTGCCACATGTCGAGTGTCGGGGTCTGTGCGTTACTGACGCGAAAAGGTTATGCAACGGTGATGCAGGTCTCCTGTCGGGATCGTAACCGGATCGCTATTCAGGGCGACGTGCTGGGAGCAGCGGCCATGGGCGTAACCAGTATCCTTTGCCTTACGGGCGATGGGGTTCAGGCCGGTGACCAACCCAATGCTAAGCCGGTGTTTGATTTTGATTGCATGAGCCTGTTGCGAACGGTTACATCCATGCGCGATCAGGGTGAGTTTCTCAGTGGGCGGGCGCTCAGCAACCCGCCACGAGTTTTTGTCGGTGCTGCGGCTAATCCTTTTGCCCCGCCATTGGATTATCGCCCTTTGCGGCTGAAGAAGAAGATCGATGCCGGCGCGCAGTTTGTGCAGACCCAGTACTGTTTCGATATTCAACGACTCAAGCAGTACATGACTCAGGTTCATGACATGGGTCTGACCGAGCGCTGCTACATTCTGGTAGGCGTTGGCCCACTCGCTTCGGCCCGTACCGCTGCGTGGATTCGCGATAATGTACCTGGCGTGCATATTCCTGACGAAATTATTCGCCGCCTGCTGGCAGCGCACAATCCGCGGGAAGAAGGTATTCGCATATGTGTTGAGATGATCCAGGCGATCCGGGAAATTGAGGGCGTGCACGGCGTCCATATCATGGCTTATCGACAGGAAGAGCGGGTCAGTGACATAGTCAGGGATTCCAGCGTGCTCGAGGGGAGAATCCCTTGGCATCCGGGTATATCACAACATTCAATTCATTAAGAGGGTAAGCAGGTGACAGTAACTGTTGTCAGTTCCGCGACGAAGGAAGTGAAGATTGGGTTTGATCAGCCATTTTGCATGATAGGAGAGAGGATTAATCCGACCGGACGCAAGGCGCTGGCCGCTGAAATGAAAGCGGGTGATTACGCTCGTGTGGAATCAGATGCACTCGCCCAGGTGGCTGCGGGCGCTCATATGCTCGATATCAATGCTGGAATCCCGCTCGCCGATGAGCCGGCTATATTGGCCGAGTGTGTTCAACTGGTGCAGTCACTGACTAATGTACCACTGTCTATCGATTCTTCTATTGTCGCGGCACTAGAGTCGGGGCTAGCTGTCTACCAGGGTAAGGCGCTGGTTAATTCGGTAACGGGTGAAGATGAAAGAATGGAGCAGGTCTTACCGCTGGTAAAGAAATACGGTGCAGCTGTTGTGGCTATCTCGAACGACGAGACGGGAATCTCCGAGGATCCGAACGTGCGCTTCGATGTGGCTCGAAAGATCGTTGAGCGCGCGGCCGATTACGGTATTCCCGCTGAGGATGTGGTGATTGATCCACTGGTGATGCCGATCGGCGCCCTGAATGATTCGGGCCGACAGGTGATGCATATTCTGAAGCGACTGCGCGATGAATTAAAGGTCAACAGCACCTGCGGCGCATCGAACGTCAGTTTCGGCTTACCTAACCGCAATGGTTTGAATGCGGCGTTCTTAACCATGGCCATTGGCGCCGGGATGACATCGGCTATTACCAGTCCATTGCACGGCGAGGTTATGGCGGCTGTGATGGGGGCGGATGTCATGATGGGGCACGATCCAGATTGCCTGCGCTGGATTGCACGCTATCGCGACCCACTGGGCGAAGGTCTGTCCGGTGTTCGAGAGGGCCGCCGTCGTGGCCGGCGTCGTGCGGCCGATGGCTGAGCAACACACTTCAGGCAGTTGTCTATGCGGGGCTGTGTCGTTTACGGTCCGTGGGCCGCTTCGTCCGGTGTTGGCCTGCCATTGTTCACAGTGCCGTAAGACCAGCGGTCATTACTGGGCGGCAACAGCAGCGCCGTCGGACTGTGTGGAGATTACCCGCGAGGGCGCTCTGGAATGGTTTCAATCCTCGGCTCAGGCGCAAAGAGGGTTTTGTCGTCGTTGTGGGTCTAGCTTGTTCTGGCGTCACGCGTCCCGGGATGCCTGGGGGATAGCGGCTGGCGCGTTGGATAGCCCGACCGGCCTACACACCCAGGCCCATATATTTTTTGCCGACGCATCAGATTACTACCTTATTCACCCCGATGAGGCAACAATTGAGGGCAGTCCCAGTTGAGTACTGCTCACGCTACTGAAACTGCACTCGCAGCAGGTGGGGATGTGCTGGTGGTATTTACCCCATCCGGTCGCAGGGGGCGTGTTGCCCATGGGACGACCGTGCTGCAGGCAGCGCGCGAACTTGGCGTCGATTTGGATTCGGTGTGCGGGGGTCGGGCGATCTGTGGTCGCTGCCAGGTGACTCTAAGTGAGGGGTCATTTCCCAAACACGGTATTGAATCGCGGCCGGAGCACCTTTCCGACTTTGGTGGGAATGAGGTTGATTACAACGCGGTAAGTGGTCTGGCCCAGAGTCGGCGATTGGGGTGCTCAGCCCGGTTGCTTGGTGATGCTGTGATCGATGTGCCACCTGAGAGCCAGGTTCATCGCCAAGTGATCCGCAAGCGAGCCGAAGTGCACGATCTGTCAGTTAACCCCCTGGTGCATTTGCACGTGGTTGAAGTCAGCCCACCCAACATGCACGAGGCAGTGTCTGATCTGCGCCGCCTGGAAGAGGAATTAGAATTCGAATGGGCTTTGACGGGGCTCAGCTGTGACCCGCAGGTACTGGCAAAACTGCAAGCCGTGATGCGCGAGGGTAATTGGCAGGTCACGGTTGCCGTATTTCAGCAACGCGAGATTATCGCTATCTGGCCTGGTTATCACGACACGGCGCTAGGGCTTGCGGTTGATGTGGGTTCAACCACGATTGCCATGCATCTTATTGAACTGACCAGCGGCCAGTCTCTTGCCTCGGTTGGTCGGATGAATCCGCAGATCCGGTTTGGCGAAGATCTGATGAGCCGCGTCTCTTACGTGATGATGCATCCGGGTAGCGAACAGGAGATGTCTCGCGTAGTACGCCAGACTCTGACAGAACTGGTAACGCAGGTCTGCCAAGAAACTGACAGCAATGTTGAGGACATACTCGACTGCGCTTTTGTCGGCAACCCGATTATGCATCACCTGCTGTTAGGACTTTCTCCAGTTGAATTAGGCGCAGCGCCGTTTGCGCTTGCCACGGACAGCGCTATCACAATGCCCGCACACGAACTTAATCTTGGCCTTAATCGCGGTGCACGCTGTTATGTGCTGCCTTGTATTGCGGGCCACGTTGGCGCTGACTGCGCAGCTGTGGTTTTGTCCGAGGCACCGTATCTGCGCAAGGAAATGACTTTGCTGGTTGATATAGGTACCAACGCAGAGATCGTCCTGGGAAACCGAGACCGCCTGTTGGCAGCCAGCAGCCCCACGGGCCCAGCCTTTGAAGGAGCGCAGATCAGCGGTGGTCAGCGTGCCGCCCCTGGGGCGATTGAGCGGGTGCGTATTGATCGCGAAACCCTGGAACCTCGGATCCGGGTGATCGGTTGCGACCTGTGGTCTGACGACCCCGGGTTTGACGAGGCGGTCGCCGCGGTAGGTATTACGGGCATTTGTGGTTCGGGGATTATCGAAGTGGTGGCCGAGATGTACCTTGCTGGCATACTCAGCTCCGACGGAGCCATCGATGGCAATTTGTCTCAACACTCGGCCCGGGTGATCGCAGATGGCAGAACCTTCGCTTTTGTCCTGTACAAGGGAGATATTACCGTCACAGTTACCCAAAACGATGTGCGCGCCATCCAGCTTGCTAAAGCAGCGCTTTACGCCGGGATTCGATTGTTAATGGATAAACTTGACGTGGAAGAGATTGACCGTATTCGTCTGGCTGGTGCGTTTGGTTCCCATATTGATGTTAAGTACGCTATGGTGCTGGGTCTGATTCCTGACTGTGAATTGGGTAATGTCACCTCGGCAGGCAATGCGGCAGGGAGCGGCGCTCATATTGCCTTGGTTGATGTGAACGCCCGCCGGGAGATCGAAAGGGAAATCCGTAAAATAGAGAAAATCGAAACTGCCGTCGAACCCAGATTCCAGGAGCATTTTGTTGAGGCGATAGCTATCCCCCATAAAAGCGCCCAGTTCGCCCAGTTGTCCAAGGCGGTCACATGGCCAACCCGCATAACCGGGGCAAAGACGCAGACGATGACGGGCAACCAGCGTCGCCGCAGGCGCTGACTATTTCCCGCTTGCCCGGACACGGTGGTGCGACTACCCTTGAATCTCGCGATACCTTATTCGGGAGATTGGTGCTGTGACCATCGATATCTTAAGACAGGTAACTTTGTTCTCCACCTTGGAGGATCACGACCTGCAGGCCCTGACCGCACTGGCCAGGCCGATCACAGTGCAACGTGGCGAGATCATCATCAGCCAGGGTTCGGTCGGGGACGCGCTTTATGTCGTCATCAGCGGCCGTGTTCGGGTTTATGTGTCAGATAAGGACGGCAAGGAGATGGTGCTCGCATTGGAGGGTTCCTCAGCAGTATTTGGAGAAATTGCTGTGCTTGACGGAGCCGTTCGTTCGGCATCTATCGCCGCTATGGAGAAAACTGAATTACTCAAGATAGGTGCAGATGATTTTTTTGCTTTACTTGAGCGCAATACTGAGCTCAACCGCTCGGTGATCCAAAGCTTGGCCGGGCGAATTCGAAAGCTAACCCACGGGGCTCAGGGGCTTGCCTTAGATAGTGTTTACCGGCGGCTGATCGCCCGTCTACAAGAGTGTGCCGTGGAGGAAAACAGCGAGTGGGTTATTACCGAACGGCTGACCCACCAGTTGCTCGCCGACATGATCGGTTGCTCCCGGGAAATGGTTAGCAGAATCATGAGCGATCTGGTTAAGGGTGGATACATCCGTATTGAGCCAGGTCGCTGGGTTATCGAACGCAAGTTGCCCGCGGACTATTGATAGTTGCCAGTTAGCAGCTAGAGCCTATCCAGCCACTCGACGGGCTTGGAATCTTCACCGATACCTTCGCCCGATGTTCCCACTCGGCGTTATAGTGGCTGTTCAGTAGGTGACAGTCGGTCCTTATTTCGCGATTTAGTTCGCTGGGTAGTATCTTATGGCTGGCTGCTCCTTTAACCCCAGGTGATTCCGTGTAGAGGGAGTCCCGCAGCTTAATCGAGATGGTCGGCCAGTTTATTGGTAACGAGGTCAAGGAGGCATATGTGTCAGCCGGGGTGATTCAAAAAATGCACACCAAGGCCGCTTCGCCAGTGGAGTATCAGTTACCTATTGGCGAAGCACTGGTAGGGCTCAATGCGTTATTGGGCCGTGAACTTGAAATCGAATTCTGCGGTGAAATATTTTGCCTAAGCTGTGGGTGTAAGACCAATAAAAGCTTTAATCAAGGGCATTGTTATCCCTGTTTCAAACGGCTCGCGGCCTGTGACCAATGCATCATAAAGCCAGAGTTGTGCCATTTTCATGAAGGAACTTGCCGGGAGCCAGAGTGGGGTCAGGCCCATTGCCTGCAGTCCCATATCGTGTACCTTGCTAATTCATCCGGGCTGAAAGTCGGCGTCACCCGGGCTACCCAGATTCCCACTCGCTGGATTGATCAGGGGGCTTCCCAGGCGCTACCTCTCTTTGAGGTCAGCGAGCGGCGAATTGCCGGATTACTGGAGGTTGCGATACGTACTGTCGTATCCGACCGTACGAACTGGCGCCGTATGCTCAAGGGAACTCCTGACCAGCTTGATCTGGTGGCTGAGCGAGAACGGTTGCTCGCGCAGGCGGATGCTGCCATAGACCCCGTGACCGAAGCTATTGACCCAGGCCAGGCGCGCTTGATGAAAGAAGCCTCTCCGATCCAGATTCAGTACCCGGTGAGCGAGTATCCGCAAAAAATAAGCGCCCTTAACCTCGATAAGACACCCCGGATTAGGGGGCGTCTTATCGGTATCAAGGGCCAGTATCTGATTTTGGACAGCGGTGTACTGAATATCCGCAAGTTCGGCGGTTACCGGCTTACCCTGGAGTACTAGCAGGCCTTGCTTCCGGGGCGCGCGTGCGCGAGCCTGGAGAGGCTTGGTTAGGCTGCGGCGACTCCCAGATGGTCACGCCAGCCCGGGTAGAGTGCGTCGGCATCCTGTGGAAACGACTCGAAGGCGCGCGCGAACTCCCTGTGATCCTTGGCCCATTCGATGGGATCGACGCCAGCGAGCCAGCACTGGTAGGCCTGGCGCAGTGAAACTGCTCCCGCAGCCGGACTGTCGATATGCCCATAACTGCCACCTCCGGCCGTGTTGATGAGGTTGCCGTGTCCCAGGTTCTCGAGAAACCCGGGCAGTCGCAGTGCGTTCATGCCCCCGGAGATGATCGGGGTGGTTGGCTTCATGCCTAGCCATTCCTGGTGATAGGCCGGCCCGGTGTAACTGTCGCGCTCGATGATGTAAGCGATCGCACGGTCATCGCGCTCACCTTCCATCTTGCCGTAACCCATGGTACCCACATGTATGCCTGAGGCACCTTGCAGGCGCGACATCTTGGCGAGTACGTAGGCGGTGTAACCCCGTTTCGCTGAAGGTGAGGTTACTGCGCCGTGGCCGGCCCGGTGGTAGTGCAGGTACTGATTGGGAAACCAGCGCCGGGCCGTAGTAACCATGCCTGGTCCACCGACATAGCCGTCGACCAGGAAAGCGCAATGGTCTGCAAATTCGCCGAATTGCGAAAGAATAAATTCACCCCGGGCAACCATCTCGTTATGGCAGTCAGCGGTAATGTTTGCAGAGAACAGCTTGGCATCGCCAGTATCGTCCTGCGCCCGCGCCATTGCGTCGACTACCAGCGGAATAACCTCCTTCATCGGTGCGAAAGTCTGGTTACCCTGGGGCTCGTCATTCTTGATGAAGTCACCACCCATCCAGAACTGGTAGGCTGCCTCGGCAAATGGCTTCGGCCGCAGTCCCAGTTTAGGCTTGATAATGGTCCCGGCGATATAACCCCCGTCTACGATCGGGCGTCCCAGGACACGCCACAGATCGGATATGTCTTTGGCAGGCCCATCGAACAGTTGCACTGCCCTTGGCGGCACATAGAAGTCATACATCTTAGCGTGTTCAATATCGCCCATACCCTGGTTGTTGCCGATCGTGAGGGTCAGGAAAGAAGCAATCATCATGCGCCCATCGGTGATATTGCGATCGAACAGTTCCAGCGGGTAGGCGATACGCATATCCTCGCTGGCTTCGTCTATTTGATAGACCAGGGCATCGACCCCTTTGGTAAAGTCATCTGTAGTAGAAACGTCCACGTTCGTTCCGGTGGACGATTCAGCGGCAAAGTGGGCCGCCCCTTCAAGATAGCCGGTGCCGGGTTTGGGTTTCATCCGGTAGGCACAAAGGATATGTCGACCTTCGTCGATGAGAGCCTGCTCATCAAGATTGAGGTCGGCGTAACGACTAGATTGATTTAAAGACACTGCCTTTTACTCCCAGGTTGTCCCGCGCCTGTCCGCCAGGTCTGTGTTAAGCGTTGATGGGTCTGAAGCGGGTAATGTTAATAGCGTCTGCAGGTCTAACGATAAACTGGCATAACCATAAATAAAAGTAAGATTAAATGATATTAAAAATAAGTAAAACATTATGCGACGATGTTGCACTCATTTCTGGTCTGGCGTTTTGATGGCGGCCTATGGCGCGCTTATCCGCACCGGTGCCGGTTGGCCCAGGATCATGCCATTGGCAGGTCCAGGACGGGCGGGTATGTTGCAGGACAACAGGAGCGACAGGCCCGCTAGGGCAGCGCCGACAAGAAATACCGTCGCCGGCGAGTTCAACCAGAGTATCCCGAGTACCACCGGCAGGATCACCGCCGCGATATGGTTGATCGTGAAAGCGACTCCGGCACTGGAGGCAAAGTCAGCCGGATCGGCAATTTTTTGAAAATAAGTCTTGATGGCAATTGCCAGGGCAAAAAAGAAATGGTCGACGATATACAATCCGGCTGCCAGTTCTGCATTGTTGACGAAAGCGTAGGCGATGAACACGATCACCAAGCCAGTGTACTCAAAGACCAATGCCGCTCTTTCCCCCACAATGCCGATCAGTCGTCCAATGCGTGCGGCAAACAGTACATTCAATGTGGCGTTGATCAGGAACAGGACAGAGATGGCGGCGACACTGTAGCCGAACTTCTCGACCATTAGAAAGCCGGCAAAAACGATAAATATCTGCCGCCGTGCGCCGGACAGAAAGGTCAGGGCGTAGTACAGCCAGTATCGCTTGCGCAGAACCATGTGCCGGTGCTGGCGAATCTTGACCGGGAACTGTGGAAAAGACACAGCACAGATTAGAGCGATCAGCACCGTGGCAGCACCACCGAGTGCGTAGACCACAGTGAAGCCGAGACCCGCTAGATCAAACGCCAGCCAGATCATGCCGAAGGTTACAATCGAGGTGAAAGCGCCCACCGCAATGATGCGCCCCAGCACTTCAGGCGCTTTGTGCTTATCCAGCCACTGTAGCGACAGGGAGGTCTGGATGGTCTCATAGTAGTGATAGCCGACGGACATGATGACCGTAGTGATGTATAGACCCATGACATTTGGGAAAAATCCGGTAATCAAAGTGCCCACCCCTAGCAGCGCCAACGAGATCAGCGCGATGGATTGCTCCCGAAGAAGAAACAGCAGAAAGACCACGGCAAAGGCCAGGAATCCGGGTATCTCCCGAAGGCTTTGCAGCACACCGATCTCAACTCCAGTGAATGCGGCACGCTCGATCGCAAAGTTATTCAATAGTGCTTGCCAGGTAGCGAAACTCAGCGGCACGGCACCCGCCATCAGCAGCAGCAGGATCTCGGGATGGTTTCTGATATTTTTTAGGTTCACTGGTTTTGTTGGTCTGTCCACCGTAACAACGGATAGCAGGGTTTTGTGTATTGACTACTGTTGTACAAACAGCGGAGCGATGGTGAAAAAATGATGTGAATGGTACAGTGCCGACCGACTCAACGGGATGAGTTATCAATGAATTCCGATAAAATAAAAACATCGACCCAGGTTGGGCTGTTTGTTACCTGCCTGGCCGACCTTATTCGCCCCCAGATTGGTTTTGCGGCGGTGGCGTTGCTGGAGCATGCTGGCTGCACAGTCCGAGTGCCACGTAACCAGACCTGCTGCGGACAGCCTGCGCTCAACAGTGGGGATAGTGTCAGTACAATCGCAATCGCGAAAACGGTGATCAAAACTTTTGCCCAGGATGATTACGTCATCGCCCCTTCAGGTTCCTGTGTTGACACTATATGCCACAAGTACCCCGAGCTTTTCCATAATGATGCACTTTGGGCGGGGCGAGCTCGCGCATTGGCAGCAAAAACCTGGGAACTGACAAGTTTTCTGGTCGAGGTCATGGAGTTGCAGCAGGTGGAAGCCACCTACGACGGTGTTTGCAGTTACCATGATTCGTGTTCAGGGTTACGGGAGCTCGGCATCCACGATCAGCCGCGGCAACTGCTGGCCAGTGTCGTGGGTTTGGAGCTTAAGGAAATGAACGAGAATAACGTTTGTTGTGGTTTTGGAGGGCTATTTAGCGTCAAGTACCCTGATATTTCCACCCGGATGGTCAGTAATAAATGCGCCAATATCGGTCACAGTGGGGTCGATACCTTGCTCGGTGGAGATCTAGGCTGTCTGCTCAATATCGCCGGTCGCCTGCGCCGTGAAGGCGCTCCGGTCAGGGTGTTTCATGTAGCTGAAGTGCTTGCTGGAATGACCGACGGACCTGCGATCGGCGAAGTAGAATCTGGCTCATGAGCGCTGCTGCCAGCCAGAAAGTGGCGTTTCGTGAGCGTACAACACGCGCCTTGCGCGACAGCAATCTGCAACAGGCTATGGGTAAGGCCCGCGGCGGTTTTATTGAAAAACGCCTTGAAGCGATGGCCGCGTTGCCGGAATTTGATGAGACTCGGGATGCGGCCCGTGACATTAAGGACCATGTGCTGGCAAATCTTGATGGATACCTCGAACTGTACGAACAGAAGGTGATTGAAAATGGCGGCCAGGTGCACTGGGCCCGCACTGCTGAAGAGGCCTGCCAGATCGTTGCGGATATCTGCCGTGAGGCCAATGCCCAGGTGGTAACCAAAGGCAAGTCGATGGTTTCGGAGGAAATGCACCTGAACTCAGTGCTTGAGGCCGCCGGCCTGAAGGTGGTTGAAACCGATTTGGGGGAATACATCGTCCAACTGGCAGGGGAGACGCCCAGTCATATTATTGCCCCAGCAGTACACAAGACCCGCGAGCAGATTACTGAACTCTTTCATGAACATCATAGCAAGCTTGGCTACACCGACCGGGTGACACAGCGCGAGGCTTTGGTTAATGAAGCTCGCAGTGTACTGAGGGGCACTTTTGTCACGGCTGATGTGGGGATCACCGGAGCCAACTTTCTGGTGGCAGAAACCGGAGCAAATATTATCGTGACCAACGAGGGTAATGGGGATCTGACCAGTTCCCTGCCTCGGGTACACATTGTGACAGCAGGGATCGAAAAAGTGATTCCCTCGCTGGATGATTTATCGGTTTTGTTGCGAGTACTCGCGCGCAGCGCCACCGGGCAAGAAATGTCGGCTTACACCTCGCTGTATTCGGGGCCACGCCAAGATACCGACAGCGAAGGCCCTGAAGCCTACCACGTGGTCTTGTTGGATAACGGACGCTCTACCATGCTGGGTGGAGACTATCGGCCTATGTTGCGCTGTATCCGCTGTGGGGCTTGCCTGAACCATTGCCCGGTCTATAGCGCGATCGGTGGACACGCTTACGGCTGGGTCTATTCCGGACCTATGGGGTCGGTGCTTACCCCTTTACTTAATGGTTTCGACGATTCGGTTGATTTGCCTAATGCCTGCACTTTGAACGGGCGCTGCAAGGCGGTTTGCCCGGTACGCATACCTTTGTCCGATCTGTTGCTCAAACATCGCCTTGAGCAGTATCGTCGTCGACTGACGCCATTGTTCGGAAGGTTTTTAGTACGAGCCTGGGCTTGGGTTGCGACTCGGCCGAGGTTGTATCAGGGATTGATGGCTTTGCCGCTGTGGTTGATGCACCGTCGCGGGCGCCGTCGCGGCGCACTTGAACACATTCCCTTTGCTGGTGGTTGGACCGACAGTCGTGATTTCCCAACACCCGCTGGCCGTTCTTTTATCCGTCAGTGGCATTCGCGAAAGGGTAAGTCATGACTGAGGCCCGCACTCAGATTCTCGCCAACATTCGTAGCGCCCTGACCGGTGGTGAGCCGCGAACACCCTTGCGTATGAATGAACTGAAAGCGCGCATCGAGTCCTCTACTCCAAAGGCTCAGCCACAGTTTGAAGACGATTTGCTCAGACGCTTTTGTCAAAAGCATGTCGCAGTTCATGGAACCTATGAGCGGGTGGCAGCACAAGATCTCGAAGGTGCCGTGCTCCGCCACATTGGCGCCCATCAGGTTGATCCGCAGTTGTATCTGGGCGCTGGACCCTTGCTTGATGCGGTGCAGTGGTCAGCTCAGGTATTTACCTATTTCAAGAGTGCGGACCAGCACACTCAGGTCGCGGTCAGTGAAGCCTTTGCTGCGATTGCTGAGACGGGAACGGTTGTGCTTTGTTCTGGGGCCAGCACGCCCACTTCACACAATTTTTTGCCTGAAGACCACATTGTGGTCGTCGACAGCGCCCGGATCGTCCGTCACCAGGAGGATGTCTGGTCACTTCTGCGCAATCGGAAGGGTGTTGCCGTCCGGGCGGTCAACCTTATTACAGGCCCTTCGAAAACCGGTGATATCGAGCAGACAATCCAGTATGGCGCCCACGGACCGCGGCGCTTGCACTTATTGATCGTTGAGTCTGCCTAGTGTTTTGACGCTCGTGTGGCGTTCGCACGCACTCGCTATAATTCCCCTGAGATAACCGGGTAAGCCGGCAATTCCCACCGCGCCTTCAATCGAGACCGGACGACGCGGCGTCAACAACAGGGCGCGATCAATGCAGACAAGTTTCACGCATGAACAGTTGCTGGAATGCGGGCACGGCAGGATGTTTGGACCAGAGAATGCCCAATTGCCGCTGCCACCGATGCTCATGTTCGATCGTATTATCCGGATTTGTGACGAAGGTGGCGAATACGGAAAGGGAGAGATTGTGGCTGAGCTCGACTTGAACCCACAGTTGTGGTTCTTTGATTGCCATTTTAAACATGACCCGGTAATGCCTGGCTGTTTAGGTCTTGATGCCCTCTGGCAGTTGGTGGGATTCTTTTTAGGCTGGAAAGGGGGCTTGGGCCATGGGCGGGCGCTTGGCGCGGGTGCGATTCGTTTTACCGGCCAGATTACCCCACAGTGCAAACTGGTCCGTTACCGGGTTTCACTTAAGCGCGTGGTGATGCGCCGACTGTACATGGGTATCGCCGATGGCCAGGTGGAAGTCGATGATCGTACGATTTATACCGGAAAAGACCTTCGGGTAGGCTTGTTTACCGATACCAGTGAGGAGGCTGCAAAATGAGACGCGTAGTCATCACCGGCATGGGTATCGTCAGTAGTATCGGAAACAATTGCAGTGATGTCGCCGCATCGTTGCGCTGCGGGCGTTCGGGGATTGTTTTTGCCGATGAGTATCGTGATCTGAATTTTCGCTGCCAGGTGCATGGCAGTATAGATATCGATCTGGATCAGTTAATTGAGCGCAAGCTCAAACGCTTCATGGGCGATTCGGCTGCCTATAACTATATTGCGATGCGTGAGGCCCTCGAGGGCTCAGGGCTCACCGAAGCCGATGTCTCGAACCCCCGTACCGGATTGGTAGTTGGTAGCGGGGGCGGCTCACCAGAAAACATTGTCGTCGCTGCAGACCTGCTTCGCGAGAAAGGGGTTAAGCGAGTGGGACCATACATGGTGACCCGGACCATGGGCAGCACCAACTCAGCATGTCTTGGTACAGCGTTTGGTATCAAGGGCGTCTCCTACTCAATCAGTTCTGCCTGCTCGACCAGCGCCCACTGTATTGGCAATGGCATGGAACTGATCCAGATGGGCAAGCAGGATATTGTTTTTGCGGGAGGTGGTGAGGAACTGCATTGGTCCACCTCGGTATTGTTTGATGCGATGGGGGCGATGTCATCGCGCTACAACGAGTCACCCCAGGCGGCATCTCGCGCCTACGATGTAGATCGGGATGGTTTCGTTATTTCGGGAGGTGGTGGCGTTCTGGTGCTGGAGGCGCTTGAGCATGCACAGCACCGAGGTGCGACCATCTATGCCGAACTGGTGGGATACGGCGCCACCGGCGATGGCGTTGACATGGTCCAGCCCTCTGGAGAGGGCGCAGTTCGTTGCATGAACCTGGCGCTTCAGGATGTGACAGAGCCTGTGGATTACATCAATACCCATGGCACCAGTACGCCGGTGGGGGATATTCGAGAACTGGAGGCAATCCGCGAGGTTTTTGGCGCTAAGGTTCCGCCATTGAGCGCGACCAAATCTCTGACAGGACATGCTCTTGGCGCGGCGGGCGTTAACGAGGCCATTTATTCTCTGTTGATGCTGCAGGGGGGCTTTCTTGCTCCGTCTATTAATATCGAAAACCTGGACCCGCAGGCGCTGGGTTTTCCGATTGTCCGACAGGCCATAGAGGTTGATGATCTAAATACCGTGATGTCTAACAGCTTCGGCTTTGGTGGCACCAACGCAACTCTGGTTTTTCAGCGCTTCACCGACTGAATCTTTCTTAACTGCCTTTTGCGTTGCGGCATTGACTATCCCGTAGTTGTTTTGTCGACTTTCCGGGTTACTCTGGTATCGGAGTCAAATCGATCTTGGACATAGTTCTCGACCAGAGCGACAAACTGTACTGCGATATCGTTACCTCGCAAGGTAAGTACTTTTTTCCCATCCTGGTAGACGGGTGCCGCCGGTTGCTCACCGGTGCCCGGTAGGCTAATGCCGATGTCGGCATGACGACTCTCCCCGGGCCCATTGACTATGCAACCCATCACTGCGACAGATAACGACTCTACACCGGGGTAGCGCGCCCGCCAGTGAGGCATGCGTGCTTGCAAGTGGTCTTGCACCTCACTTGCCAGGCGCTGAAAAAAATCGCTGGTGGTTCGACCACAGCCGGGGCAGGCAGTGACCTGTGGCGAAAAACTGCGCAACCCAAGGGACTGCAGTATTGTCTGGGCAACCCGAACCTCCCGAGTGCGGCTCTCACCGGGCTGCGGCGTGAGCGATACCCGGATCGTGTCGCCAATGCCTTGGTGCATCAGAATTGCCAAGGCGGCGGTCGACGAAACGACACCCTTGTCCCCCATGCCTGCCTCGGTCAGGCCCAGATGCAATGCCAGGTCCGAACGGCGCGACAGTTCGCGATAAACATGAATAAGGTCGGATACGCGGCTGACCTTGGCCGAGAGAATAATCTGGCTGGGTTCAAGGCCTTCCCGCTGTGCCAGTGCTGCGCTGCTTAATGCCGAATCGACCAGCGCTTCCCGGGTGATTGCCTCCAGGGAGTGTGGCTGCTTGGTTGCAGCGTTCTCATCAAGTTTTTGTGCCAGGAGTTGCTGATCGAGTGAGCCCCAGTTGACACCGATCCGTACTGGCTTGTTACGACGGCAGGCTTGTTCAATCATCTGGCAAAAACGTATATCGCGTTTTTGACCCTTACCGACATTGCCTGGGTTGATTCGGTATTTGTCCAGCGCATCGGCACAGTCGTCAACATCGCGCAACAGGGTGTGACCGTTATAGTGAAAATCACCCACCAGCGGAACGTCGCATCCTGCCGAGCGTAAGCGATGGTGGATCTTGGGTACGGCCCGCGCCGCGGCCAGGGTATCGACTGTAATGCGGACGATTTCGGAACCTGCTTCAGCTAGTTCCAAAATCTGACTGCTCGTGGCTTCGACGTTTGCAGTATCGGTGTTGGTCATTGACTGCACCACCACCGGGAAATTGCCACCAATTCGTATACCGCCCACGTTGACAGTGTGGTTTAGTTTTCTGGGAATAAGAATCTCGTCCATGCTGATTTACCAGGAGCAGGAGAGGGCGATCCTAGCGGGCCTACATCCGAAATACGCCGAAATGACTTTCTTCAATCGGCGCATTATGAACAGTTGCCAGAGCCAGGGATAGTACCCGGCGGGTATGAGCCGGGTCGATGATCCCGTCATCCCAAAGGCGAGCACTGGCATAAAACGGGCTTCCTTGGTGCTCATACTGACTGGCGATGGCAGAGCGGAATTGCGCCTCAGCCTCAGTGGACCATTCCTGACCCGCCTGCTGGGCACCGTCGCGCCGCACTTGCGCCAATACCTGTGCTGCGGTATCTCCACCCATCACGGAGATACGTGCATTGGGCCACATCCACAAAAATCGCGGGTCATAGGCACGGCCGCACATGCCGTAATTGCCAGCGCCAAAACTGCCGCCGATGATTACTGTGAGTTTGGGTACACGGCTACAAGCAACCGCGGTTACCAGTTTGGCACCATCGCGGGCGATGCCTCCATGCTCATAGCGGCTGCCAACCATGAAGCCGGTAATATTTTGCAAAAACAGCAGTGGAATCTTGCGTTGACTGCACAGTTCGATGAAATGGGCGCCTTTAAGTGCAGATTCGGAAAACAGAATCCCGTTGTTGGCGATAATGCCGATGGGGTAGCCGCCAATCCGGGCAAAGCCGCAGACCAGGGTTTTGCCATAACGCGCCTTGAACTCGTCGAACTCGCCGGCGTCGACAATGCGGCAGATAATTTCACGAACATCAAATGGCAGGCGTGGATCAGTTGGAATAATGCCGTAAAGCTCCTCCACCCCATGGATGGGGTCGGCAGGCTCAGGTTCAAAGGGGAAGACCGCGGGAGGCGGGCGGTTTAGATGAGAGACGATGCCCCGTGTCAGCTCCAGCGCATGCCGGTCGTCATTGGCGAGATAGTCGGCCACCCCCGAGATACGGGTATGCACATCAGCGCCGCCGAGCGCCTCGGCACTCACTTCCTCGCCAGTCGCCGCTTTTACCAGTGGCGGCCCACCGAGAAAAATAGTGCCTTGCCGGCGAACGATAATAGCCTGGTCTGACATGGCTGGCACATAAGCGCCCCCGGCGGTGCACGACCCCATGACTACCGAAATCTGAGGAATCCCTGCAGCAGACATATTCGCCTGATTGAAGAATATTCGGCCAAAATGTTCCCGGTCGGGAAACACCTCATCTTGGCGGGACAGGTAGGCCCCACCGGAGTCGACCAGATAAATGCAGGGCAGGCGATTTTGTTCAGCGATGGCCTGGGCGCGAAGGTGTTTTTTGACCGTAATCGGGTAGTAGGTGCCACCCTTCACAGTGGCATCGTTGGCGACCACTACGCAGGGTCGTCCGTGGATCTGGCCGATACCCGTGACAATACCCCCACAAGGTACTTCGTCTTCGTATAATTTCCAGCCCGCGAGCTGTGAGAATTCGAGAAAAGTGCTGCCTGGGTCGAGCAGTCCTTCGATCCGCTCCCGCGCTAGCAGTTTGCCCCGGGCGGCGTGGCGTTGGCGCGCCTTTGCACTTCCGCCTTGGGCAACTCTTTCAATAACGTTGCCAAGAGCGGTCGTTTTTTGCAGCATTGCCTTCCGGTTTGCAGCAAAGTCGGCTGAAGTGGTATCTATCCGGCTGACGAACGCACTCATGTGATTAGTCCAATTAGTGTTACCAGCCGCCGCGCGACAGCCGCTGGTCAAGATGCTCGAGGCGGTCGGCGCCCCAGAATGGTTCCTGGTCTACAACCAGAAACGGCGAGCCAGAAACGCCCTGGCAGAGCGCTTCGTCATTGACTGCGCACAACTGGCGTTTGCGATCCTCGGATTGAATGCCAGCTTTAATGTGCTGTGGTGCGTTGCCAGCCAGTTTGTCAATCCGCTCACTGGCGAGATAGTCATAGGGCGATGAAAAATCAAAGAAGAACTCGATGGGTGTAGTCATGGCGATCTCACTATTGGGAAGTCGATCAGCTAATACGTTCGAAAGCCATCGCGGTGGCTTCACCACCGCCGATACACAGCGAAGCTACACCCCGGCGCAGGTCGTATCGTGCCATGGCGTGAAGCAAGGTCACGATGATGCGAGCGCCCGAGGCACCGACTGGATGTCCCAACGCGCAGGCGCCACCGTGGACGTTTAGCTTTTCGTGCGGTATGGCGAGATCACGCATAGCTGCCATCGCCACTACGGCGAAAGCTTCATTGACTTCAAAAAGGTCAACCGTATCGACACTCCAGTCGATTGAATCGAGTAGTCTGCGCATGGCGAATACAGGCGCGGTGGTAAACCAGCCAGGCTCGTTGGCAAAACTGGCGTGCCCGAGTATTCGTGCCAGCGGCACATGGCCCCCTTTTTCGGCATCGGATAAACGCATCATAACTAGAGCGGCGCCACCGTCTGAGATCGAGCTCGAGTTGGCAGGGGTCACGGTGCCATCTTTACGAAAGGCCGGCTTCAGATGCGGGATCTTCTCGATATTGGCATTGAGCGGTTGTTCATCGAATTCGACTGTCACGGTCTCTTTGCGTCCAACAATTGAGACCGGGGTGATTTCATCGCGAAACGCACCACTCTCTGTCGCTTCCTTGGCCCGGGTGAGCGACTCGATAGCAAAGTCGTCCTGGTCTTTACGGCTGAAGCCATAACGCTCAGCGCAGTCTTCCGCGTAATGGCCCATCAGTTTGCCGGGTTCGTAGGCATCTTCAAGTCCGTCGACAAACATGTGATCTAGCAGTTCGCCATTACCGAGCCGGTAACCCGCGCGGGCTTTAGGCAGCAAGTAAGGGGCATTACTCATACTCTCCAGTCCGCCGGTCACAGTGACGCGAGCGGCACCGGCACGAATGATATCGTGGCCCAGCATGGCGGCTTTCATGCCTGAGCCACACATCTTGTTGATGGTGGTGCATGGTATGGCGAGCGGCAGTCCAGCCCCGAGTGCTGCCTGGCGGGCAGGGGCCTGACGTTGTCCGGCCGGGAGTACGCATCCCATCAGTACTTCATCCACTGAATCTGGCGCACTACCTGAACGCTCGATCGCTGCGGCAATAGCCGCGGCCCCCAGTTCGGGGGCTTTGAGCCCTGTTAGACTGCCCTGGAAACTGCCCATTGGGGTTCGGGCGGCGCCAGTAATGACGATTGGATCATCGTGCATGATGAGTCCTCCTTCAGTTACTTTCGTTAAAGAGTTCGCGGCCAATCAACATCCGTCGCATTTCACTGGTACCAGCACCAATTTCATAAAGCTTTGCATCTCGCAACAGTCGGCCGGCGGCCTGTTCGTTGACATAGCCTGAAGCGCCAAGCAATTGGATCGCGTCCAGAGCCATCTGAGTCGCCCGCTCGGCACTGTACAGGATTGCCCCAGCCGCATCTTTGCGTGTGGTTTCTTTGCGGTCACATGCTCTGGCCACTGCATAGACGTAGGCGCGACAGGCATCGAGTGTAGTGTACATATCGGCCAGTTTGGCCTGTACCAGTTGAAATGTACCAATAGGCTGGCCGAATTGGTGACGCTCGTGTACGTACGGCAAAACGATATCAAGGCAGGCCTGCATCAGGCCAAGTGGCCCTCCGGAGAGAACCACGCGCTCATAGTCCAGCCCGCTCATCAGCACGGCTACCCCTGCATTTTCGAGTCCTAGTATATTTTCCCCAGGAACCTCACAGTCTTGAAATACCAACTCGCAGGTGTTCGAGCCACGCATTCCTAGTTTATCCAGCTTGGCAGAGGTCGAAAAACCCGCAAAACTGCGTTCGATAATGAATGCGGTGATGCCGTGAGCCCCTGCTTTAGGTTCGGTTTTGGCGTATACCACTAGTGTGTCAGCATCTGGCCCGTTAGTGATCCACATCTTGGTGCCGTTCAGTACGTAATGATCGCCGTGCTTGTCTGCCCGCAGGCGCATACTGACGACGTCGGACCCTGCGCTGTGCTCACTCATGGCCAGCGCGCCTACACATTTGCCACTGATCAGATCAGGGAGGAAGCGCGCTTGCTGGTCTAGCGACCCGTTACGGCGAATCTGGTTGACGCACAGGTTCGAGTGGGCTCCATAGGACAGACCAACAGCCCCTGAAGCACGACTGATTTCTTCCAAGGCTATGGTGTGCTCAAGATAGCCCATTCCAGAGCCGCCGAACTCAGGATCAACCGTAACCCCGAGTAAACCCAGATCACCGAACTTAGCCCAAAGGTCGGGGGGGAAAGTGTTTTCGCGGTCTATCGCTTGCGCGCGCGGCGCGATTTCACGGGCAGCGAACTCGGCGACTGTCTGGCGCAGTAGTTGCGCTGTTTCTCCCAGATCAAAATTGAGTCCGAGGGTGGAATGCGATGAGATCGTCATGCTTGAAACCGTTACTGAAGGCTGTTTGGTGGGGTAATTTTAGGTTGACGTTTACGTAAACGTCAACCTAAGGTTTAAATCGACCGGCACCGGATCGCCTGAGTTGGTCCAACGTTAGGATTTTGAGGCCTAAAAAGGGCTGATTTGTAGTAACTGCTGGGCAATACTATGGGCGAGCAACATGAAATTCCCGGACTATCCAGGCAAGGACAGCTGAATTGCATAATTTTTGACCATGATGCGCTTAAGGCATGCCTACTGATCGGTTACAAAAGGCGCTAATTAATGACAAGCGTGATAATCACATGGGTGATGAATGACACGATATATGGGGAACACAGCTTTGAGTGAGAAGACAATATGGGTCAGCGGTACTCAAGGGGCATCTCTGGCAGTCAGGGTCTTAGCGGGCCAATTGCCCCGGGTAGTTTTTCTAGGAGGTTTTCGATCGGATATGGACGGTACCAAGGCGCAGTACCTGTCTGAGTGGTGTAGCAAAAGAAACCAGGCCTTCTTACGCTTTGATTATTCGGGCCACGGGTTGTCCGGGGGGTATTTTGAGGAGGGCACTATCAGCCGCTGGACAGCCGATGCGCTGGATGTCATCCGTGACCAGGCAGGAGGCCCCTGCGTGCTAGTTGGCTCCAGTATGGGTGGTTGGATCATGTTGCATGTGGCGTTAGCGCTGGGTCAGCAGGTCAAAGGCCTGCTGGGTGTTGCCGCAGCGCCTGATTTCACCCGGGATCTCGTATCACAGGAAATGGATGATGCGCAGCGCGACGAACTTGCGAGCACGGGCCGCGTGCACCTCAGCAGTGATTATGATCCCCAGGGGTATCCGATCACTGAGGCACTGATCAGTGACGGTGAGAGACAGTGCCTGTTGGACTGGCCTGTCAGGATCAGCGCGCCGGTTAGGTTACTTCAGGGATTTGCTGATACTGAGGTGTCCTGGCGCACGGCATTGCGCTTGTCCAAGGCCCTGGCAGCGCACGATGTACGTGTGCAATTACTCAAGGATGGCGATCATCGATTGTCGAGCCCTACGCAATTGGGTCTACTGGGCGATACGCTGGCCGAACTTCTAGAGACGGTCAGTCAGGATTGAGGCCTTGATCAGAATTAATCACCGCCGGCCCACGTTAGTGGCTCCGTTCGGGGCGTGAGCGCACCAAGGCATCACGCGATTCTCAAATGTGTAAGCCTGGTGTTAGTCAATTGCTTGCACGAAGGTTCGAATGAGGGTTTTTGATCTTTGTGACGGTTTGAGTGCCGTAACTTCCGGGTACGGCCTGCCAGATTGAAGCCCCTTTAGCGCTCATAAAAACAGAATGACAAATCCGCTATCGAGTTTATTTTCAACACTATGGTGCAAAATGGAACCAGGTTGATTCCCAAGATTATGAAATTGATTGGCCGCTAGATTGGATCAGGAAATAGACTCAACTCAACTGTGGTATTGGGCTTTTGCGCTTGATTGCGAGTGTTTGCCTGCATGCTAGGATTGTCAGGACAACTGAAGGGGGTGTAATGCAGGAACTGATCCAGAAAATTGAGCACGAAGGTGAGCACGTCGGTGGCGGTATCGTCAAAGTCGATAGTTTTCTTAATCACCAGGTCGACCCGGCACTGACCGAGCGGATGGCCAAGGAGATGAGCGAGCGGTTTCGCGCTGCGGGGGTCGGCCGGATCACCCGGGTATTGACCGCAGAAGTCAGCGGTATTCCTGTTGCATTGGAGGTTGCCGGGCAGTTTGGCGCCCTTCTGATTTACGCGCGCAAAAACCAGTCGCGCACCATGACGGGAACCTACTATGTTGCCGAGGCGATCAGTCGGACCCGCGGCACAAGCTCTGACCTGATGGTTGATCGCCGTTTCCTGGGCTCACAGGATGAGGTGTTGATCGTTGACGATTTCCTTGCCACTGGCGCGACCCTCGGCGCACTGGCCAAGCTGGTCTCAGAAAGCGGTGCACGCCTGTGTGGTATTGGTTGCGTGATCGAAAAACCAGCCGAGGGTGGACGCGATGCCTTAGGTAGTGTGGACGCGCCGGTGATAACGTTGGCTAAGATCCTGTTTGAGGATGGTGGCCTGCGGGTGGTGCCCTGAGGGTTATCATGGGAGATGGTATTTACCAAGTTATCTATACGCTGGTGCAAGCGGTGCCTTTTGGACAGGTAGCGACCTACGGTCAGATCGCTCGCCTCGCCGGTTGCGGTGCACGCCAGGTGGGTTATGCCATGGCTGCGGTGAAGGCGCCAGACATCCCCTGGCACCGGGTGGTTAATAGCCGCGGCGCGGTCAGCACCCGCTCAGTCGGTGCCCCTGATCCTGAGCAGCGTCGCCGGCTCGAGGAAGAAGGCGTATTGTTCGACCTCTTTGGGCGAGTGAATCTTGCCGTTTTCCAGTGGTCGGGCCCGGACGGCAGCTGGTGGATTGAAAAGGGTATGGAGCCGCCTTTGCTGATGCCCACGCCTTCGAATAATTAAAGATATACGCAGCTCAGGGAGATCAGACGCTATGAGAAGTGGTCGTTGTATTCATGTGGTCAGTTGCCATGCGGAAGGCGAGGTTGGGGATGTCATTGTCGGCGGGGTTACGCCGCCAAGTGGTGAAAATCTGTGGGAACGCTCGCGAGCATTGGAAAGTGACGCTGAACTGCGTGATTTCCTGCTGAATGAGCCTCGTGGCGGAGTATTCCGACATGCCAACCTACTGGTACCTCCGATGGATAACCGCGCGGACGCCGCATTTATAATTATGGAGCCCTCGTTCTTTCCACCGATGTCTGGATCAAACGCAATATGCGTTACAACCGTTCTTCTGGAAACCGGCATATTGCCTATGACGGAACCTGAGACAGTGCTGCACCTGGAAGCGCCTGGTGGGCTGGTTCGCGCCACTGCGACCTGTCACAACGGTACTGTCGAGCAGGTAAGTATCCGCAATGTGCCGTCTTTCGTCGATCAACTCGGGGCCGTAATTGAAGTAGCAGGGATTGGCTCACTCACGGTTGATACCGCTTATGGAGGCGATAGTTTCTGTCTGGTAGATGCGAAGGAGCTTGGGTTTGCTGTTAGCGCTGATGAGGCGGCCGCGTTAGTCGACTGTGGCCGCAAGATTACTGTTGCAGCTAACGAACAGCTCGGCTTCACCCATCCGGACAATCCACAGTGGACGCATTTATCTTTTTGCATGATGACACGTCCGTTAACTTCAGAAGACGACGCCTTGGTCGGTCGTCACACCGTGGTGATTCAACCCGGTAAACTGGATCGCTCACCATGTGGTACTGGATGCAGTGCCCGGATGGCAGTATTGCATGCCCGTGAACTGCTACAGACGGGCCAGCGCTTTATCGGTGAATCAGTGATCGGCTCGCGTTTCAATTGCCAGATCGACGAGACCGTTAGCATGAGCGACGGTCGCAATGCGGTAGTTCCGTCTCTGGCTGGAAGAGCCTGGATAACCGGCGTACATCAGCATATGTTGGATCCAAATGATCCATGGCCAACCGGATACCGGCTATCGGACACCTGGCCAAGCGGCGATTAGCGATGCCACAGGTGGGCGGCACCACGCACACCCGCGCTATCACCATGCTGATTGCGCCGTATTGGGGTGTCTAGTGAGGCATTAAAAACATGGGCGGCAACCCGTTGAGCGCCCTCGGTATACAGACAGTCGATGTTGGAAAGACCACCCCCGAGAACCACGACATGTGGGTCCAATATGTTGATCACGCTGGCAAGAGCTTTACCGAAGCGTTCAAGCAGGTTTTCGAGCGCGAGCTGTGCAGTTGCATTCTGGCGTCCAGCGTCGGCAACGATCTCTTGGGGTGATAGAGCTGGGTCGCCGCCGAGGCGCTGGTAGTCGGCGCTGAAGCCCGAGCCCGAAAGGAAGGTTTCGATGCAACCGTGTTGGCCGCAATAACATAAAGGCCCATTTTGTTCGAGGCAGTTGTGACCCCATTCCCCGGCAATGTGCTGCAGTCCGGGCAACAGTTCTCCGTTGACCACAATGCCTCCACCGACCCCTGTTCCCATGATGACCCCAAAGACACTGGCTGCATTTTGCCCGGCGCCATCGACCGCTTCAGCAAGCGTAAAACAGTTGGCATCATTCTCAAGTCGCACGGGTCGTGACAGAAGTGTCTCAAGGTCCTGGAGCAGCGGCTGACCAATGAGACACTGGGTATTCGAGTTTTTTACCCTGCCGGTATTATCCAGTGCACCCGGGGCCGCGACCCCAATTGAGCAACGCGTCTCACTGCGTGCCTCAAGGTCAGTCACCAGGGAGGCGATATTCTCAAGGATCGCCTGGTAGCCTTGTTGTTGCGGAGTCGGGCGGCGTTGTCGTGCGGTTTCTGCGCCTGTGGCATCGAGGAGAACCCCCTCGGTCTTGGTACCACCTAGGTCGATCCCGATTTCCATTCCGCTTGGGGAGGGTGCCGCTGTGGGTGGCTCGCGGATCAGTTATCCCGAGTGAAAGTAATCTGGGCGTAGGCTGAATGGTTGTGGATAGATTCAAAGTTTTCCGCTTCTACCACGTAGCCATTGACACGCTCATCCTGGTTTAGTTGACCCGCGACATCACGCACCAGGTCTTCAACGAATTTGGGGTTATCGTAGGCCTTCTCAGTCACATATTTTTCGTCTGGCCGCTTCAACAGGCCGTAGAGTTCGCAGCTGGCTTCTTTCTCAACGATATCGATGATCTCTTCTATCCAGATAAACGCGCTGGCTTTGATACTGATGGTGACATGAGAGCGCTGGTTATGGGCGCCGTATTCAGAGATTTTTTTGGAGCAGGGGCAAAGACTGGTTACGGGGACGACAACCCGCACCTCGGTTGAAACTGTGTTTCCGGCGATTTCACCGATCAGAGTGACCTGGTAATCCATTAAACTCTTTACCCCGGTGATGGGGGCTGTCTTTTCTAAAAAGAAGGGGAACGTCATCTCAATATGGCCGGTCCCAGCATCCAGGTGTTCGCAGGTCTCCTGTAGCATGGCCCGAAAAGAGCGCACCGAGATTTCACGTTCGTGATTGCTTAGTATCTCCACGAACCGGGACATATGGGTTCCCTTGAAGTTGTCTGGTAATTCCACATACATATTGAAAGTTGCAACAGTATGTTGCTCGTTGCCGCTACGGTCCTGAATACGCACGGGGTGACGCACATCCTTGACGCCAACCTTGTCAATAGTCAGGTTGCGGCTATCAGGGCTGTTCTGAACGTCGGCTATATCATCCGTACTCTGGCTGAGCACGGTTTCGGCTTTAGGCATGAAAGGAGATGGTCTTGGGTTGTGGCTGGGGAAGTTTAAGCAGAATGGCGGGAAGCGGCAAGGTTGCCAGGCTTGCGATGACGTACCGATCTCACGATACCAGTTGCATCGAGTCCGCATTGGGCAAGCACCTCGGCCGGGTCACCTTGCTCAATATGCTGGTCGGGAAGACCCAGCATCAATAGGGCGCTAGCCCGTTCATATTGAGCAAGGGTTTCTGCAACACCTGCGCCTGCCCCACCGCGAATACTGTTCTCCTCCACGGTGACCAGAAGCTCGTGTGTGTCGGCCAACTGCTTTATCATCTCGGTGTCGAGCGGCTTGACACTACGCATGTTGACCACAGTAGCATCAAGGTCTTCTCCAGCTTCAAGGGCTGGCGCCAGTGTCGACCCAAAAGCCAGCAGTGCTACCTCCCGTCCTTCACGGCGCAACTGGGCTTTGCCGATTGGCACTTGGGTCATCTGCTGATTTTCTGCAACACCTGGTCCAGATCCGCGCGGGTAACGCACCGCTGTGGGGCCCGGATGCAAAAAAGCTGTGTACAACATATTCCGACACTCCGCTTCATCAGCTGGCGCGAATACCGTCATCCCTGGAACGCAACGCAGGAAACTAAGGTCAAATGTACCCTGATGGGTAGGGCCATCGGCACCGACAATGCCGGCGCGGTCAATGGCAAATGTCACATCCAGACCCTGCACGCTGATATCGTGAATCAACTGATCATAGGCGCGTTGCAGGAAGGTGGAATAGATGGCGACCACAGGCTTGAGTCCCTCGCAGGCGGTGCCAGCGGCAAAAGTCAGCGCGTGCTGTTCCGCAATACCGACATCGAAGTAGCGTTTGGGGTAATTCTCGGCAAAGCGGGTCAGTCCAGAGCCCTCGCGCATCGCCGGAGTAATGCCAACCAGTCGTTTATCGGCGCCAGCCATGTCGCATAGCCAGTCGCCGAACACCTGGGTATAGGTTCGCTTGCTGGACTTTTTCTCGACTTTACCTGTGCTCGGGTCGAACGGTCCGATACCGTGGAATGCCACCGGCTCGCCTTCGGCGGGTTTGAAGCCTTTGCCTTTTTGGGTCGCAATATGCAAAAAGCGCGGTCCTTCCATCGCTTTCATGTTTCTCAAAGTTGAGATCAGCGTGGGCATGTCGTGTCCGTTGATTGGGCCGATATAGTTAAAGCCAAGTTCTTCAAACAACGTGCTGGGCATGACCATGCCTTTGAGGTGTTCCTCCCAGCGCCGCGCGAAGGCCTGCACTGGTGGCGCAGTGCCCAGAACAGTTTTACTGCCCTCTCTAACGGTGGTGTAAGCCCGGCCTGAGAGAATACGTGCAAGATAGTTGGACATGGCGCCGACGTTGCGCGAAATTGACATCTCGTTATCGTTAAGGATTACCAAAAGATTGGCATCCATGTCTCCAGCGTTATACAACGCTTCCATGGCTTGACCCGCAGTGAGCGCGCCGTCGCCGATGATGGCGGTCACCTGTCGTGGCACATCGTCTAGTTGGGCAGCAACCGCCATGCCCAGTGCAGCACTGATTGAGGTGCTGGAATGGCCAGCACCAAAGGTATCGTATTCACTCTCGGTGCGCTTCAAAAATCCCGAGAGCCCGCCGGCCTTGCGGATAGTGGACATTTGCCGGCGCCGGCCAGTGAGGATTTTATGGGGGTAGGCCTGGTGGCCGATATCCCACACCAGCCGATCATTAGGGGTATCGAAGACGTAGTGCAGCGCAATCGTCAGTTCCACCGTTCCAAGGCCCGGCGCGAGATGCCCACCGGTGGTTGCGGTCACCTCGATCAGGAACCGACGCAACTCCTCTGCAAGCCCAACCAGCTCGTGCTCGTCCAGCTGACGCAAATCTGCAGGTGAGTCAATGGTATCAAGAAGAGGCGGCATAAACGGGGGTTGTCAACGCTAAATGAATAATGGATTGGCCTGGAGGGATCTGAGGCCTAATGGATTGATCATACCGTGTTGGCGGCAGTCAGTGGGATCGTTCAATAGTAAACCGGGCCAAAGCGATCAGCAGCGTACTGTTAAAAGCGGCATGATCAAGCGCCGCGATTGCCTCATCACCCAGTACCTGGGCATAGTGTCGTGATGATGATTCACCCAGCGCGCTGAGGAAGGTGGGTTTCCCTTTTTGACGGTCAGCGCCGGCGAGTTTGCCAAGAGTCGCGGTATCGGCCGTGCCATCGAGGATATCGTCTACTACCTGAAATGCGAGGCCGAGTGGTCGGGCGTAGCCTGTAAGCTGTTGCAGCACAACGGGATCAGCGGTTGCGGTGAGCGCTCCCAGTTGCACGGCTGCCTCAACTAGGGCCCCTGTTTTTTTACGATGCATGTTGGCGAGGGTGTCGACCGGGGGATCGCAGGCAACCAGGTTAAGGTCAATCGCCTGACCACCCGCCAGCCCTAGCGAACCGGCAGCGTGTGCCAGGATCTGCACCATCTGCAGTTGACGAGCCGGTGGCAGGCCTGTCGCGGAGTAGGTGCACAGCGTCTCGAAAGCAAGGGTCTGTAACGCATCGCCAGCTAAAATGGCAGTCGCTTCATCAAAAGCCCGGTGGCAGGACGGTTTACCACGGCGCAAATCATCATCATCCATCGCTGGCAGATCGTCATGGATTAAAGAGAAAGCATGTATCAGTTCTACCGCACACGCAGGTATGTCCAGAGCTCTTTCATCAGTCCCGAGAGCCCTGCCACTGGCATACACCAAAGCCGCTCGGTATCGCTTACCCGCGCCGATGCTGGCATAGCGCATAGCCTGGTGAAGCTCGCAAGGCTCGCAGTCCGATGCCGGTAACAGGATTTCCAGGCGCTGATCAACTTGTTCCCGCCACTGTGTCCAAAGGGGAGCAAGCGGTTGATTGTTTGTCACGCTTCGTCCGGGTCGAAGGGGGTGCTTTGCAGTTCCCCTTCTTTTTCAAGTAATTGCTGCACTCGGACCTCAGCTGCCTGCAGGCTGTCGCGACAATCGCGGACCAAGCTCATTCCGTCCTCAAAGTCCTTCAGCGATGCTTCCAGAGATTGCTCTCCGCTTTCCATTCTCTCAACAATCGTTTCCAGTTCTTTGAGGGATTTTTCAAACTCCCCGACGCGGGAACGGGATTTTTTAGCCATGAAATTGTCTCTGTCGTGGGTGCGGTCAGCCGCCCCCGGGTGGGGCAGCACTCGATGTTCAGGGATTCTATCCCAGCGTCGGAGTAATCAACAATCGCGCCCACTGGACATATCGGCCGGGATCAGATTTGGTGCTGGAGAGAAGGGGCAATGGCTTTGCCGCTCGGGCCTTCTGTCAAGAACTCGTAACAGTGGCTTAAGCGTGTCTCAGTGATTAACAACGGTTGTCCGTGGCGCAAATACTGAGCCAGAGGATTAAGAAAATCTGGGCTGACAGCCGGATGGCTTTAGTTCTTCGTGTATGATTCGCATCGATTCGATTCCCTGGTACCTGCAAACCTGTAATTGATGGTTGAAAGTTACGACGCCTCAGCAATCGAAGTCCTTACCGGGCTTCAACCGGTCCGCAAACGTCCGGGTATGTACACCCAGACTGATCGGCCTAATCACCTTGTCCAAGAGGTGGTGGACAACAGTGTCGATGAGGCTATCACCGGGTATGCGCATCGGATTGAAGTGATTCTGTATAAGGATGCTTCAGTCAGCGTCAGTGATGATGGACGCGGTATGCCCGTTGATCGTCACAAGGGCGAAAAAGTAAGCGGCGTCGAGGTCATTCTCACGCGATTGCATGCCGGTGGAAAATTTTCGGATAAATCCTACGCTTATTCCGGGGGTTTACATGGGGTAGGTGTCTCGGTGGTTAACGCGCTGTCCTCGAAACTCGAGGTCAGCGTCAAACGCGGTGGCCAGCAACACCGAATGCAGTTTCGTGATGGCATGCCAACAGCGCCACTCAAAGCCGTCGCTAAGGTTGGGGTACGTAATACCGGCACCACGGTACGCTTTTGGCCGGATCCCCAGTTTTTTGATTCTCCCACAGTTTCAATATCCCGACTGAAACGGTTGCTCAAGGCGAAGGCGGTTCTGTGCCCTGGACTGAGGATCGATTTTCGCGATGAGCAGAATCGCAAAAATAACGAAACTTGGGAGTACGAAGACGGTTTGCCCGATTATCTGTTAGGAGAAATTGGGGCAGGTGAACTGGTACCTGATCCGCCGTTCGTCGGTCACATTGCGGCAAAAGAGCAGCAGGTACATTGGGCGGTTACCTGGCTCGAGGACGGCGGTGAAGGCATCGGTGAAAGTTACGTCAACTTGATTCCGACAACACAGGGTGGCAGTCACGTCAGTGGTTTTCGCAGTGGCTTGACTGATGCAGTGCGAGAGTTCTGCGATTACCGGGCACTGTTGCCGCGCGGTGTCAAGCTGGCGCCCGAGGACGTCTGGCAATACTGCGCTTTTGTTCTTTCGCTACGGATGAAAGAGCCCCAGTTCACCGGGCAGGCCAAAGATCGCTTGTCGTCACGAGACGCCGGGACCTTTACCAGCGGTGCAGCTAAAGATGCGTTCAGTCTGTGGCTCAATCAACACGCGGACCAAGGTGAACGTATCGCCCGTCTTGCCATTGACAGTGCGCAGTCGCGGCTTAAGTCTGCTCGTCAGGTCGAGCGCAAGAAAGTGGCCACAGGCCCGACCCTGCCGGGCAAACTGGCCGATTGCACTAGCCAGGACACTAAATACACCGAACTCTTCCTGGTAGAAGGCGACTCTGCGGGTGGTTCAGCCAAGCAGGCGCGTGACAAGAACTTCCAGGCCATCCTGCCGTTGCGCGGTAAGATTCTGAACACCTGGGAGGTCGATCCGACAGAGGTTCTTGGGTCGCAGTCAGTACACGATGTTGCCGTGGCTTTGGGGGTCGATCCTGGCGCATCGGACTGCTCAGGGTTGCGTTACGGGCGGGTTTGCATACTCGCCGATGCTGATTCTGACGGCGCCCATATCGCGACCTTGCTTTGCGCTCTTTTCGTGCGCCACTTTCGCCCTTTGGTGAGTGCTGGGCGGGTCTGTGTCTCTTTGCCACCGCTTTATCGGATCGATGTCGGCAAGCATGTTTTTTATGCGGTCGACGATGCAGAGAAGGAGGCTGTGCTGGAAAGTATCCGCAAGGAAAAGCTGCGCGGATCGGTCAATGTTCAGCGCTTCAAAGGCCTGGGCGAAATGAATCCCTCGCAACTTCGAGAGACCACCATGGACCCTGCATCACGGCGCCTGATTGAACTGACTCTGGACAGCGGCCACAGGACCGACAACATGCTGGATTTGCTGCTGGCGCGAAAGCGGGCTTCGGATCGTAAGGCCTGGCTGGGCAAGATTGGAGACCGGGCCGAGGTTGCATAAGCGATATCCGGCGCCTCTGCGAGCCGTGGTGCTTTTCGCCTCAGGGGCTGTCCGCGGGCGGTTGATTCCAGAACGGAGCGCTTCGTGGGTCAGTAATGGTGCAGGTTTCCTGTCGGTAAGGTGAAAAACCCGCGCGTTGGTAGACAATAATGGCCTTGGGGTGATCCAGGTTACAAGTATTCACTATTAACCGAGAGGGGCCGCTTGCCCAGGCAGTCTCGACTGCCCATCCCAGCAGCCAGGGCCCAAGGCCCATGCCAGTTTTCTCAGGAAACAGGCCGAAGTAGGCGAGTTCAACCTCGTCACTGACACGGTAGTCCAGTTCCACATAGCCTGCCGGTACTCCGGATCGGTAAAGGACATAGACGTGTACTTTGCTGTCATTGAGAATTGCGGCCAATGCGTCATCTGCCAGTGCTCGGCGTTCGTACCAGAGCCACGGCTCGCCGACATGGTTGTAAAGGAATCGGTAGAACGCTACCGTGGGCTCGCGCGCACGCAATATGGTCAGGTCATCCGCTCGCGATCGGCGTAACGAACTGGTTGGTGGCCGGGTCATCTGCAGGTAGGTGACGGTGACCTGCAGCGTACCGTCGGGACGCGGCTGCGGGATCGTGGCAAACGGCGGCTGAGGTGAATTCAAGGGTGTACTCGTACTCAGGTGCTGTCGGCCGAATTGCCTGTGGTTGAATCGTCTTTCGGGTGTGTATTTCGGTCTACCAGTACCGCCAGCCCCCCCAGCAAAGACCAGGCGGCGACATGCACCCGGTGCAGTACCGACAAAGCGACGCCGCGCGTACGCATCACCTGTTCTGCGTCGGGAATCCCGGGCAGTGTGGCCGCACCAAACTTGCCGATCAATGCCCCGTAGGCGGCTTCACCGATGCCCCAACCCGCCGGGGCAATGGGGATACCCTGGATAACCGATGCTACCGGGACAATGAAGAAAAGATCTGTCAGCGACATTCCGACTCCCAAGGCCTGGCTCATACAGTAGTAACTGCCAACAAACAGGGTATAGATAGCGGGGCTGGCCAAAATCCACCCTCCAATCCCAACAAGGTGGCCGCGGTAATGCAGTACTGCCTGGTCAAGTTCGGTAATAATCCCGCCGACCCGTTGCGGTAGTCGGGACACCAGCACGTCAAAGCGCAGTAGCGCCCGTAAACCAGGGCTGATCAACAGCAAACAAAAGCACAAGGTGCCAAGGCCGGTCAGCCACATTGTGCTGGCAAAGACGGGAAAGCGGTCCATCGCGAGCAGGCTCGCCAGGCTGCCCACAAAAAGTAGTGACAATACGCCAAGGATTCGGTCAACCACAATCGACACTACTGCCCGGACCTTATCCGCCGAGCAGCGCCGCACAATATAGACGGCCTTGATCACGTCACCGCCGGTTGCCCCGGGCAGGACGTTGCTGAAAAAAAGCCCAATCCAGCCGAATTGCTGGGCTTCCAGGAAGCGTACACCGAGGCCATTGGCTCGCATCAGGAACCACCAGCGTGAGTTAATGATGACCACAAAGACGAAGAACAGTGCCGCGCCAGCGGCGAAAAGCGCAAGGTCGAGATTACGCAGATAGGTAAGAAAACCCGGCGCAACGGTAATGGTGGTGCCGTCAACCTGTCGACCTTTTTGCAAATCTATTGGAGTGGTCGACCCCTGTGCCTTAAAACGCACCACCTCGTTATCCCAGGGCCCGAGAATCTGTCCGCGAGCGCTTTGTAGTATTTCTTCATCGTTCCCCAGGCGGGTGTAACTGTCTACCCAGTTGATGTTATAAAAAATAACACTAAACAAAAGAATCACCAGCAGAATCTTGGCGACAGTGAACAGGTGTTTATTTTTCATAAGCCAGCTAAGTTGACGGGTCAGGCGCGCGCTGTCGTTGGCCAGTAAGCATCAGAGGCTCGAAGCTCAGCAGGGCGCATATTATCAATCGGTGATGATGCGATCCTGAGCCAGGCTGATCTGCCACTGCTTGGGGTATTTTCACCAATGATGGTTCGATATGCTCTGAATTTGAAATTAACACTGTGCCTATTGGGAATTGAGAAGGCTGGGTCGGAAAAATTGATTTGCGGTAGTCGCCGTTATCCAATAAATTCGGTGTCTTAGGTTGCAAGTTTTTGAAATTCAGGCCCGCGCTGTTCCTGGAGCGAACTACGTACCACACAGCATCGGTTAATCAGAACGGGGATTGTAAGGGAATTCGGTATGCATAAAGCGCTGGTCATGGAAGTAGATGCTTGCACGGGCTGCCATCAGTGCGAAATGATGTGCTCCTACGGCAAGGTCGGTGCATTCAACCCCGCCAAGTCGGTTATGGATATCACCATCTTCGATGGTGGCGTGGTAAATGTTCCCTCGACCTGTACCCAGTGTGAAGAAGCGTGGTGTATGGTGGTTTGCCCGGTGCAGGCCATCACTCTAAACCCGGTCACCGGTGCTAAAGAGGTGTCAGCTGAGGCCTGTGTGGGCTGTAAGGTTTGTACGATTGCCTGTCCGTTTGGCGCTATTAACTACGACCCGGATACCGGGGTCGTTGCTAAGTGTGATCTGTGCGGCGGCGAGCCTATGTGCGTTGAGGCCTGCCCGACAACGGCACTGGCTTTTGTGTCGCAGGATAGCACCGGGTACCAGCGGATGCTTCAGCATGCCGCGACAGCCGCGGGTCTTGACAGTACGAAAATGTGACCGGCCGATAACCATGAGTAGCCTGGCTGACCAACGCTCGCCATAGGCTAGAGCAAGAGAACAAGACTTTTGGGCGTGAATCAGTTAAGTTAGCACTATACCGACTAGGCGCAACATGTGTTGCGCAACACAAGATGCATTTACCTTTCAGAAAACTGCAACTAGTTGGTCTCAAAGGATAAATGATCTGGCACGATTTTTGCTCTACTGATGATATGGCTAGTTGCCAGTTGCAGCCAGTAAGAATGGATGGACATGAAACAACCAATCGTAGGAATTATTGCTAACCCGGTATCCGCTCCATTCGTTTTGATTCTCGCTTTGGGCCAGGTTTGGTGCCAGTGCGTTGTTAAAATGAGTCAATTGAGGCATTCATCACCAGGGCCGCCGCTGGCGAGATTTCGAAACATGCAGCAAAGTGCATCAACGAGTAAAAGGCAGTATCGATAATTAACCAATAGAACAGTTACCAGTAATAAGCAAAGGAGGGTATCAAGATGAGTTGGACAGGAAAAATACTGAGAGTAGACCTCGCTAAGGGCGCCTGCACTACCGAGGCTACCAACATGGAATGGGCGCACGACTATATGGGCCAAAGAGGTCTCGCGACCAAGTATCTGGTCGAGGAGACCGACCCCATGGTCGATCCGCTGTCACCAGATAACAAAATGATTTTCGCCACGGGGCCCTTGACCGGCACCATCGCGCCGACCTCAGGACGTTGGTCCGTGGTATGCAAGGGCCCTCTGACAGGTGCTATTGCCTGCTCTAACTCAGGCGGGTTTTTCGGTGCCGAACTGAAAAATGCTGGCTGGGATATGGTGATTTTTGAAGGCAAGTCTGCCTCTCCAGTGTATCTGGATATCACCAATGATCAGGCTGAACTCAAAGATGCATCGGACCTTTGGGGCAAGTCCGTGTGGGAGACCGAAACCGCACTGCGCGAGCGTCGTGGTGATCCCGATGTGCGAGTGGCTTCTATCGGCCTGGCCGGCGAAAATGGGGCTCTGTACGCAGCTGTGGTTAATGATATGGACCGCGCCGCAGGCCGGTCGGGCGTCGGTGCAGTCATGGGTTCGAAGAATCTGAAGGCTGTCGTGGTGCGCGGCACGGTCGGTGTCACCGTCAATGATCCGATGGCTCTAATGAAAACCTCCAATGCCGCCAAGGAGGCCCTGGCCGAGAACGCCGTGACAGGCACTGGACTGCCTACTCACGGCACCCAGGTGCTGATGAATGTGATCAACGAGATCGGTGCCCTGCCTACTCGCAATGGCCATGATGTGCAGTTCGGTGGCGCTAACGATATCAGTGCCGAGGCAATGGCTGAGGTGCGTGAGAGTGATGGCGAGGCTAATCTAGTGTCAAACCATGCCTGTTTCGGCTGTCCGATCTCCTGCGCACGGCGCTCCAAGATCGACCCGACGCATTTCACGGTCAAAGATAAGCCCCAATACCAGATTGTCAGTGGCGGCCTGGAGTATGAGGCCGCCTGGGCGCTGGGAGCGGCCAACGGTGTCAATGATCTTGAAGCGCTGACTTATGCGAACTTTGTCTGCAATGAGCAAGGCCTGGATCCGATCTCCTTGGGCGCGACCATCGGTGCAGCCATGGATCTGTACAGTGCCGGAGCGATCAGTCAGGAAGACACTGGTGGGGTGGCGCTGGAATTCGGTAACACTGAGGCTTTTGTTGCCATGGTGGAAGCGACTGCCTGTGGCGAAGGTTTTGGTAAGGAACTTGGCCAGGGATCACGCCGCCTCTGTGAGAAGTACGGTCATCCTGAGTTCTCAATGACGGTTAAGAGCCAGGAATTCCCGGCTTATGATCCGCGCGGTATTCAGGGCATGGGCCTGACTTATGCGACCTCCAATCGGGGCGCCTGTCACCTGCGCAGCTATACCGTGGCTTCCGAGGTGCTCGGTATTCCGGAGAAAACTGATCCGCTGGTTACAGAAGGCAAGGCCGGTTTGGTTAAAGCCTTTCAGGATGCCACAGCTGCAGTTGATTCCAGCGGCACCTGTATCTTCACCACCTTCGCCTTAAGTGGCGAGGACATCGCACCGATGGTTGACGCCGCCTGTGAAGGTGATTGGAGTGTCGAGCGATTTGTTGAGGTTGGCGAACGTATCTGGAACATGGAGCGCCAGTACAATATCGCAGCAGGCTTTACCGGAGCCGATGACACTTTGCCCGAGCGCTTACTCAAAGACGCCGCCAAGAGTGGTCCAGCTGAGGGTAGTGTCAATCGCCTGGACGAGATGTTGCCCGAGTATTACGAACAGCGCGGTTGGGATACTGACGGCGTACCGACGGCGGAGACCCTGGGACGTCTCGGCCTCTGATTCGCTTTAGAGTTGGTGTAAAACCCCCGGTGGCGCTTTAGTGCCACCGGGGGTTTCATCTTCACTGGCAAGAGATAGACGCCAATGCATTACCTGATTGCTGGGGCAGGCCCCGCTGCTATCGCAGCCGCTGAACGCCTGCGCAAGTTGGATAGCGATGGCGAGATCACGCTGATCGGTGCACAACCACAGCCGCCGTACTCGCGTATGGCGATCCCCTATTTTCTGACCGGCAAGGTTGGCGAGGATGGGACTTATCTGCGTCGCTCATCAGACCACTACAAAGACCAACGCATTGAACTTGTCCGCGGTGAAGTGGTTTGCGTAGATGCCAGTGCACACCAGGTAACCTTGGCAGATGGGCAGCAGTTCAACTATGACAAGTTGTTGCTGGCGACAGGGGCCGAGCCGATCATCCCGCCAGTGCCCGGTATGGATGATCCCCGGGTGCAGCAGTGTTGGCACCTGGAAGATGCAAAGAAAATTATAGAACTGGCCAAGCCTGGGGCTCGAGCAGTGCAGGTCGGCGCCGGGTTTATCGGTTGCATCATTCTTGAGTCCTGGGTGTTGCGGGAAGTTGATCTCACTGTGGTTGAGATGGGCCCGCGCATGGTGCCACGCATGCTTGGTGACAAGGCAGGTTCGCTGCTGCGATCCTGGTGTGAGTCCAAGGGCGTTACGGTCCACACCAGCGTCCGGGTTAAAGCCATCGAATCTTCGACCCAAGAGCTTCAGGTGATTTTCGATAACGGAGAAACCTGCCTGGCGGACGTCGTCATCGTCTCTACCGGGGTGAAACCGCGGGTGGCATATCTCGCTGGGTCTGATATCACGGTCGATCAAGGCATTGTGATAGATGAGCACATGCGAACCAGCGCGCCGGATGTATATGCGGCAGGCGATTGCGCTCAGGGGCTTGATTTTTCGACGGGCCAAACAGCGGTGCACGCTGTGCAGCCAACCGCGACCGAGCATGGCCGGGTAGCCGCTGCCAATATGGCGGGCGAAAACAATTCACCCTACAAAGGCAGTCTTAATATGAACGTGCTAGACACGCTGGGCCTCATCACCTGTTCGTTCGGAGCCTGGGAAGGTGTTGCCGGTGGCGACTCGGCCGAGATGTACAACCCCGATAATTACCAATACATCAATTTACAATTCAAGGATGACGTATTGGTCGGCGCAAACTCGGTTGGTTATCATAGTCATCTGGGTGTTCTACGGGGTCTGATAGAAACCCAGATACCATTAGGTTCGTGGAAAGCGCGGCTGCAAGCAAATCCGATTTCGCTGGCTGACGCCTACGTTGGCGTTAATCAGGCGGCATTGCAGAAAAGGTGATAGGTAGACGTGAGCGCGGACCATCACAATATGAAGATTACCTTTAAGCTTTTTGCCGGGCTGAGCGCCTACTTGCCTTCAGATGCCACGCGCAATAGTACTGAGATAGATGTTCAGTTGGGCGAGACGGTCCATCAGGTGATCGACCGTTTTAACGTGCCCCGAGAAGAAGCGCACCTGGTTATGATCAACGGTATTTATGTATCACCAGAACAGCGCGACCTGAGCGAGATCAGGGCGGGTGATACGCTGGCGATATGGCCACCCGTTGCCGGCGGCTGATATTAGTTATTGGATCGTCGTTGCCCGCCGTTTGACCTTATTATGGAAATGCATCGTGAAATGGGATTGAGTTATGCAGTATTCTTTCGCTCCCTTGCGCAACTCCCGCAGGGTTGGGTTCACGAAACCCGCAATGATGGCGCTACACTATCTTATGCGAGCGGTAATATTGAAATCAGCCTGGGTCCAGAATGTGAGCGGCGTATCGGCTTGCTTCGCCTGCCATATACTCCAGCCATCTTCAAGTATCATGGTCTATCTCAAGATGAGCGCGATGAATTCCAAACCCGGTTTGATCTGACTTTTCAGCGTGGCGGGGGTTAGGTAGATCCCAAACGTGAAGATTGACACTACTCATAACGTAAGCGACACACTGGGCCGTCCGATCCGAGATCTTCGGATTTCAGTGACAGATCGATGCAATTTCCGTTGCATCTATTGCATGCCCCGTGAAGTCTTTGGCCCAGGTTATACCTTTGTGCCACGCGATGAACTCCTGACCCTTGAAGAAATTGCCCGTATTGCACAGGTGTTCGCGATGGCGGGGATGCGAAAAGTCCGCATCACGGGAGGCGAGCCGATGATCCGGCGCAATCTTGAGCATCTGATTGAGATGTTGGATGCGATTGACGGCGTAGAAGACATCAGTATGACCACCAATGGCTCGATGTTAACTCTAGGCAGGGCGCAGGATCTTAAGCGTATGGGGCTCAAGCGCCTGACGGTTAGCCTGGATGCGCTTGATGATGAAACTTTCAAGCGCATCAACGACGTGGACTACCCGGCATCTCGCGTGCTTGACGGTATCGAGAATGCCCGCGCTGCCGGTTTCACGGGCATCAAGATTAACGCGGTTGCGCGCCGGGGATTCAATGAGCACGCCGTATTGCCACTGGCCGAACATTTCCGAGGTACGGACTGTATCGTTCGCTTCATTGAGTTCATGGATGTGGGTGAAACCAACGGCTGGAATATGAAAGATGTCATACCTGCGCGTGAACTGGTCCGCCAGATTGATGCCAGTTACGCGCTGGAGCCTGTGTCGCCCAATTACCGTGGCGAGGTAGCTAAGCGCTGGCGTTACCGTGATAGTGAAGGTGAGATTGGATTTATCACTTCGGTGACAGAATCATTTTGTGGTGAGTGCTCACGGGCCCGGTTGTCGGCGGTCGGAAAGATCTACACATGCCTGTTTGGCACTGAGGGGCATGATATTAGAGAACCGTTGCGCGCCGGAGCCAGCGACGCTCAACTACTACGCCGCTTAAGCGAGATCTGGCAGCCGCGGACGGATCGTTATTCAGAGTTACGCAGCCAGTTTATGGTTGACTCAGCCGCACGGCCGAAGGTTGAAATGTCACACATCGGCGGCTAATACCGGCGGTTCTCAGTAGGTTGGGCGCTGTGTGCAGGCGGGGCAATCAGGGTTTCGTGGCAGGTTGATCGTCTGCCATTCCATAGCAATCCCATCAAACACCATGACCCGGCCGCTGAGGCCTTTGCCGGTCTCAAGCAGCACGTTCAGTGTTTCCAGAGCCTGAAGTGTGCCGATAACTCCAACGATCGGTGCAATGACACCTTCCATTGCACAAGTGGCAGCTTCAATCCCGGTATCGGGGTAGAGGCAGCGGTAGCAGGGGCTTTTCGGGTCGCGTGGATGAAATGTGGCCACTTGGCCTTCCCAGCGAATAGCGGCGCCTGAGACCAGCGGTGTGCCTGTTACCAGGCTGGCGTTGTTGAGTTCAAAACGTGAGGGGAAGTTGTCGGTGCAATCAACGACCACATCGGCGCCGCGCACCCGCTCTAAAAGCTCTCCCCCATCCAACTCATAGTCCAGAGCCTCAACCATGCAGCCTGGGTTAAGTTGTTCGATTGCATCCCGTGCCGACTCGGCCTTTAGTTCGCCAATCATCTCCTGTCTGTGGATGACTTGGCGCTGCAGGTTAGATTCATCAACCCGGTCGAAATCAGTGATTGTTAACCGTCCAATACCCGCACTGGCAAGGTACAAGGCGACTGGTGAGCCCAGTCCACCCATGCCTATGATCAGTGCCTGAGCGTCCAGTAGCCGCTGTTGCCCGTGGTTGCCGACCTGAGGTAATTTTATCTGCCGGCTGTAACGTTCCTGTTCTTGGGGATTCATGGTTGTCACCAGGGTCCAGCCCTGCATCGAGCCTGGGCGGCTCAAATACCGTATCGGGGCCGTAGTGGCGCAATTATACTGCCACAGCGGTCTGTCTCAGAATCAAAAAGTGGTCTCGAATACCCGGTAAGCTGTTTGTGACATACCAAGATTCTGATACACAGCCTGGGCAGTGTGGTTATCTTTTTCCACGTACAACCTGATACCGCGTGTATCAGGAGTCTGTTGTGCGAGTTCATTCACATGCTGATACAGGGCGCGGAATACGCCTTGGCTGCGCCGTTGTGGCAGGACATAAACACTTTGAATCCACCATAACCTACCATTGCGCCAGTCGCTCCATTCGTAGGTGATCAGTAGTGCGCCAACAACTTCTTTGGCCAGGTGGGCGACAAGATAGAAGCCATGAGCGCTCTCTTCAAGAACCCCGTGGACTCCAGCCAGTACGGTCGGTAAGTCTAGCTTAAGGTCCTCGGTCTCACGAGCCATGGCGATGTTAAACTGCGCCAGAATTTGAGCATCGTTTGTTATCGCTTTATTGACAATCAGTTCGGTAGGTAGCATCAGGGTAGTTTCCTTATTTCAATGATGATTGGCGGGGCCAGTTTTCCACGGGAGGTTTTTAGATGTCGCAAAATTCGGACAAGGAAAGGTTCAATAGCGTGGCCTTCATTGGTTTAGGGGTAATGGGTTACCCCATGGCGGGGCATCTCGCACGTTGTGGCTACGAGGTAACTGTATTTAACCGCACCAGCCAAAAAGTGCAAGATTGGGTGGCCCAGCATGGCGGAAAGACCGCCGCCACCCCGGCACAAGCTGCCGCTGGTGCCCAGTTGGTTTTCGCCTGCGTGGGAAATGATGATGATGTTCGTTCAATCAGTACCGGACCCGACGGCGCATTCTCGACTATGGAGGCGGGTAGTATTTTTGTTGATCACACCACGGCGTCTGCCCAATTGGCCCGGGAGTTGGCCGAAGCTGGCCGTACCCGGGGCTTTGATTTTCTGGATGCTCCGGTATCGGGCGGCCAGGCCGGGGCCGAGAATGGGGCGCTCACGGTAATGGTTGGCGGCGATTCAGAAATTTTCGAACGTGCCCGGCCAGTCATCGACAGCTATGCTCGTGCTGTGGGGTTGATGGGTCCGGCAGGTAGCGGCCAGTTGACCAAAATGGTGAATCAGATCTGCATAGCGGGCTTGGTGCAGGGCCTGTCGGAAGGCCTGGATTTTGCCCGACGCTGTGAACTGGATGTTGAGCAGGTTCTGGATGTGATCTCCAAAGGGGCGGCCCAGTCATGGCAGATGGAGAACCGAGGCGCGACCATGAACCGTAATGAATTCGATTTTGGTTTTGCGGTCGACTGGATGCGCAAGGATCTCGGTTTATGTCTTGGTGAGGCGCGCCGTGCAGGTGCTCGGCTGCCGGTTACCGCACTGGTCGATCAATTCTATGCACAGTTGCAGGCGCGTGGGAGCGGGCGTTGGGATACCTCGAGCCTGATTTCTTTACTGAGTGACCGTTGATTCAACGGAAGAAATAGCATGCCGCTGATTGAACGCGCCAACAGCGTTTTGGTGGTTGTGGATGTGCAGGATAGTTTCCTCTCGAAATTGGCACTGCACGAGCGTGAGCCGCTAGTGGCGCGTATTGCCTGGATCATGCAAGTTGCCATAGCCCTTGAAATTCCCATAGTCGCAACCGCAGAGGACGTATCCGACACCGTCGAATTATTGCCATTGCTCAAAAACCTTCTGCCGCCCGGCCAGAGTGTTTTCAACAAGATGGTTTTCAGTCTGTATGGACAGCACGATATCCGTGAAGCGATAGAGGCCTTAGGCAAAACTGACGTAGTGCTTGTGGGCCAGGAGACTGATGTGTGCATTGCCCAATCCGCCATAGACCTACGGGATGCCGGCTACCAGGTCTGGGTTGCCGATGATGCGACTGCCTCGCCCTGGCCGCATCATGACGCCGGGCTGAGACGGATGGAGAATGGCGGCGTCGTTATCAGTAATATCAAGGGCATCTATTACGAATGGGTCCGCGATGTGCCGACCGCGATCGCAATAGACAAGGCTGTCACTTCTGCGCCGCCGGATCTAACACTGTAAACGACATCGTAGTGGCTCAGTCGTGGCTCAGTCGTGGCTTAGTCGTGCCGCAGCCAGTCATTCGTCACACGTTGATGGTTCAGGGTCAGCCACTGCAATGCAATCAGCGTCATACTGTTGCTGATCTGGCCGGTATCGAGTAACGCCAAGGCCTCGGTTAACGGCCAGACCCGGGCAAGAATGTCCTCGCCTTCGTCAGCCAGGCCGTGAATGCCGCCGAGTGCTGTACTGTCGACACGGCCACAAAAAAGATCGACCATCTCTGAGCAGGCCCCGGGCGAGGAGAAGTAGCGGGCAATCAGCTCCAGTTCCACCAGCTTGCACCCAGCTTCCTCAAGCGCCTCACGACGTACCATCTCGCCAGCGCTTTCACCATCCTCGATCACTCCAGCAACGCACTCCAACAGCCACGGGGTTGGCCACCCGCTAGCCCAGGCTCCCACCCGGAACTGCTCCACCAGCACCACCTCCTGGCGTACCGGATCAAAAGGCAGGACGGCGGCAACCCCACCCCGGTCCATAACTTCGCGTGTCAGGGTATCGGTCCAGCCACCGGCGTATTTCTCGTGACGAAGAGCGTACCGGAGAACTTTCAGGTACCCTTGACTGATCGACTCTTTTGCGTCAGTGCGAACTCGGGTCGGCTGATGCGCTTGGACCATGGCCTAAGGCGAATGGTGTACGGGCAGGGGTGGCGTACCGAGGCGCTCTCGACCTGAGCCCAGTATCGCTTCAATACAGGTGGCGATAGCCAGCAATTGTTCCTCATGGCTGTGCGGTGCCATCAACTGCATGCCTACCGGCATACCACGGGCATCGAGTCCCACCGGGATGGTGATCGCACACAGGCTAAGGTAGTTGGCGGGGCAGGTATTGCGTAAGGCGGCAATGTTGTTGGGCCGGTACTGTTCGACGGCCAGTACCTCTTCCAGGGCAGGCGGCGAAATCGCGACGGTTGGGCTGACCATGACCTGGCAATCTGTAAACCGTTGAGCGGCGCTGCTACTGAGTTCACGCAGCCTGCGGCGACGCTGCAGATATTCAGTGGCGCTGATCGAGCCGCCATCGCGGATGCGAGATGACACGACAGGATCAAGGGTTTCACGCCACGGTACCAGGGCGGATGAAAGCAGTTCATCAATCTCTGCCGAAACGACGCTGCCGACTTTGAGCAGCTCGATGGCAGCCGTAGCCTCGGGCAGTGGCGTTTCTATGATACGTACGCCTGCATCCGCCAACTCGGTCAATGCCACCTGTACTGTCTCTGCGATGCCCTCATCACAGTCTGACCACAATGCCACCTCTCCGGTACCAATGCAGAAATCACTGGCACTGCATTGAGATACTTCCCGCGATAGGCGGGGGCCGTAACTGCGCTGGTGGGGATCTATTGCTGCAAAGGCAGTCACCGCATCAGCAACATCCCGAGTCAGGGTTCCCGCAGTGTCCAGAGTTGGACTCAACGGGAAGATGCCATTGATTGGCCATCGCCCGTAACTGGTTTTAAGACCCACGTTGCCTGTCATGCTGGCGGGTATGCGAACCGAGCCGGCTGTATCGGTACCCAGAGCCAGTAGCGCCGAACCCTCGCACAGGCTTACCCCCGCGCCACTGCTGGAGCCTCCCGGTACACGGTGTGTTTGCGCATCCCACGGGTTGCGTGGCGTTCCCCAGTGCGTGTTGACACCCAGTCCGCCGAAGGCAAATTCAACCGTGTGAGTTTTTCCAGTAAATACCGCATGTTGTGCCCGCAGGGCTCCAATCACAGCGCCTTCGGTTTGCCACAATAAGGGCAGGGCTGTGGGCGAGCCGGCAAAGATATCCATCTGGTTTACCGCATAAAGATCCTTAACCGACACCGGGATCCCTTGCAGTGTTCCCAGATCCTTGGCTTGGGCAAATGCAGCGTCTGCTTTGTGCGCCTGTTCGCGGGCGAGTTCGGGCTGCCACTCCCGATAGGCGTCAAGTGATGGATCGCGTTTCTCGATGCAGGCTTCAACCAGAGCGGCCGCGCGCACGGTTCCGTCGCGCAATGCGCGGGCAATGGCCGCCAGGCTCATTTGGGCCGGGTCAAAATTCATTAACGGGCTTCTCTAGAAAAGGGGTCGTTGCAGTGTACGCCATCTGAATCAAAAGTGATTGTCTGCGCAGGGTGTCCGGTCTGGGCGATAAAATCCAGCAGATCGCAGGTTGCCATGGTGGTGGTTCGGGTATTGTCCAGTGGGTGCAGGTAGATAGCCCCACAGGCTAAAAGGGCGTTATCAATAACGAACGTGACCGATCGCTGCCGATCATTGACCAGGGCTAGTGGCGAGACAGCGCCAGGAGCGACCCCGAGGTAGAGCATCAGACGTTGGTGCGAAGCAAAGGAGAATCGCCCGGCACCCAGGGCCGTAGCAAGCGCCTTTAGGTCGATTTGCCGGTCTTCCTGGCAGGTAATCAGCCACATTTGCCCCTTTTTGTTGCGTACGAATAGGTTTTTAATATCACCAGCGCCGCCCGGAGTAACACGCATGGCCTTGCTGTCCTTAACGGTAAACATCGGTGAGTGGTCGATTGTCGGCACACTGATGCCAAGTGAGCGTAACTGGTCCAGCAATGCCTCAGCCGTCATCGGCGCTGAACCGTCAGCCAGGCGAAGTGGAATCTTGTTATCTTCCATTGCAAACAAAGTCCAAAGCTGCGGATGACTATAATCTCGCCAAAGAGGCGGGCGTCTGTTGTGGTCCGCACATTCTGCCACAACCATGTTCGAGCTTTGCTATGACACCTAACACCCGCCGCACCACGACACGAAAAAAACCCCGATCTGCGCTTGGGGTAAAAAGTCCGATCCAGCGCAAGTTGGAAACGGTCTCTGTGGCAGATTTTTCCGAGCGCTCCTATCTCAACTACTCAATGTATGTCGTTCTGGATCGGGCGCTACCCCACTTGACTGATGGCCTCAAGCCGGTACAGCGGCGGATTGTTTACGCGATGTCCGAACTCGGACTGGCCGCTACGACGAAGTACAAGAAGTCTGCCCGGACGGTGGGTGACGTGCTCGGCAAATTTCACCCGCATGGCGATAGCGCGTGTTACGAGGCTATGGTGCTGATGGCACAATGGTTCAGTTTTCGCTATCCGCTGGTAGATGGTCAGGGTAACTGGGGCTCTCAGGATGATCCCCGATCCTTCGCTGCGATGCGTTATACCGAGGCCCGGCTTTCGCGTTTTGCAGAAATGCTACTGTCGGAATTGGGGCAGGGTACCGTAGAGTGGGGTCTTAACTTCGATGGCACTTTGCACGAGCCGAAGTTCTTGCCAGCGCGGTTGCCGAACGTGTTACTCAACGGCAGTTCGGGAATAGCCGTTGGCATGGCAACAGATATTCTGCCGCACAATCTGCGGGAGGTGGTCACGGCCTGTATTCGCTTGCTAGACAATAGCCGCAGCAGCATTGAGCAATTGTGCGAGCACATCCACGGACCGGACTTTCCAACCGCAGCTGAGATTATCACCCCATCCGATGAAATCCGACAAATCTACCGTACAGGTTATGGCTCGATTCGCCAGCGGGCTGTCTGGGAGGAAGAGGCCGGCAACATCGTTGTTAGTGCGCTGCCCTACCAGGTATCTGGTGAGCGGGTGATAGAGCAGGTTGCCGCGCAGATGACAGCCAAGAAACTGCCGATCGTCGATGACATCCGCGATGAATCAGATCACGAGAACCCTACCCGGCTGGTTATCGAGCCACGCTCCAACCGAGTCGATCGCGGGGCTCTGATGGATCACCTGTTTGCCACAACAGCGCTTGAGCAGAGTCACCGGGTCAACATGAATATCATTGGACTCGATGGGCGACCCCGTGTCTTCGATCTCAAGTCATTACTGAAGGAATGGCTGAATTTTCGGCTTACCACTGTCAAACGACGGCTTGAGTTTCGTCTCGAACGGGTGCTTAAGCGGCTGCATGTGCTTGATGGTCTGCTGATTGTCTACCTGAATATCGATGCGGTCATCCGTATTATTCGAGAAGAAGAAAAGCCCAAGCAGGCATTAATGAAACGCTTCAAACTGAGCGATACCCAGGCTGAGTCAATCCTCGAATTGAAGTTGCGTCATCTTGCCCGCCTTGAGGAGATGAAAATAAATGGCGAGCAGCACGAACTGACCCGGGAAAAGACCGAGCTGCAGAAGATTCTCAAATCACGCGATCGCTTGAAGAAGGTGGTCCGCGAGGAATTACTGGCTGATGCTGAGGATTTCGGCGATGAGCGACGCTCGCCCCTGGTTAAACGTGAGGCCGCCCAGGCGCTGAGTGAAACTGCGCTGATTCCGGCCGAGCCGATTACCGTGGTGTTGTCACGCAAGGGCTGGATCCGCGCAGCCAAGGGTACCGAGGTTAATCCCCGTGAGTTATCCTACCGAGCTGATGACGGTTACCTGCACTCGGGTACTGGCCGGACCAACCAGCCGCTGTTATGTATTGACTCCACGGGCCGGGTATACGGCCTGCGCTCTCATGAGTTGCCTTCCGCCCGGGGCATGGGCGAACCTGTGGGTAAGCAGCTCAAGACTCCAGCGGGCGCGAGTTTTTGCGGCGTTATGATCGGTGACAACGATAGCCGTTATCTGTTGGCCTCAGATGCCGGCTACGGTTTCGTTGCCACCTTCGAGGAATTGCTAACACGCAACAAGTCAGGCAAAGCCGTGTTGAGCGCCCGCGGTGCCGGAGTACTATCTCCCCAACGGGTGTTTGACTACGAAGATGATTGGGTGTGCGCCATCACTGACAGTGGTCGTTTGCTGATTTTCCCACTGGCCGAATTGCCGCTACTTTCGCGTGGCAAAGGGGTCAAGCTGGTTAATATTCCGGCTTCTCGCTACAAATCCGGCGAAGAGAAGTTGGCCGGTATTGCTGTTTTCCGTGAAGGGGATAGCCTGCAGTTATACGCCGGCAAACAGCATATGCGTCTTAAGCCTTCCGATGTTGAGAATTTTATCGGTGCCCGGGCACAACGGGGCCGTGCATTGCCGCGCGGATACAAGCGTCCTACGGCCATTGAGGTTATCCATGAATAATGCTTCCCCGGGAGTGCATCTGATGGTTGATCCGGATAGATGAAACTACAGATTCGCCAGGCCGATAAGCTGGCGCTTAGCGCAAGTGGACCACTTTACAGCCGCGCACCCACGCGCGACGAGGACGGTGTCGCGTATAGCGATTTCATGATGCTGATTCCCGGTCTTCGCGATCTGTCGCGAACTGATTTTGGCGATCGGGTCGCGGGGCTTCAGGCCGTGTTGGGGCAATACCAGCAGGTGGTGTTTGCTGATCTCAACGTTCCTCTTAACCTGTTGTGGGTAACGCTGATTCCTGAATTCGGTCTGATTGCAACACTGGCGGAAAGCTTACGCCAGAAAATCCCTGAGGCTCGCCTGATTGGTCACGAGTAACAGCGAAACATCTATCGGCGAGAATCAGAAGGGAAGTTGAATTTTTGGCCTTAAGGCGAGAATCTGTTCGCGATAACAGGTCTGGATACGCTCGAGGCCTTCTTGGGTATCGGCCTCAAAACGCAAGATGACAGTAGGTGTGGTATTGGAAGCGCGAGCGAGGCCAAAGCCATCATCGAAGTCCACACGAATGCCGTCGATCTCACAGGTTCGGCCACCTTCAAATTTACCCTGTGCCACCAGTTCAAAGATAAGTTGGTGGTGCTCCTCTTCATTCATTTCCAGGCGCAATTCCGGCGTATTGACTGTATCTGGGATTTGCGAGAACACCTCGCTGGGCGACTCGCTGCGCCGGGATAATAACTCGCACAGTCGTGCCGCAGCATAGATAGCGTCATCGAAGCCGTACCAGCGTTCCCCGAAGAACAGGTGTCCGCTCATCTCGCCTCCCAGTGCTGCACCGGTTTCCCGAATCTTGCCTTTGATAAACGAGTGGCCGGTTTTCCACATCAAAGGTCTGCCACCTGCGTTTTCAATCGCTCTAGGTAATAATCGCGAGCATTTGACGTCGTAAACGATCTGTGCGCCGGGATTACGCGAGAGAATATCTTCAGCAAAAAGGATCATCTGTCGGTCGGGCCAGATGATCTGCCCCGACTCGGACACCACACCCAGACGATCGCCGTCGCCGTCGAAGGCCAGACCAAGGTCCGCGTTTTGCCTTTGCACCGTTTCAATCAGGGTGGTGAGATTTTCTGCCACACTGGGGTCCGGATGATGATTGGGAAAGTTGCCATCGACCTCGCTGAAAAGTTCGCTTACCTCACAGCCGATGTTGCGTAATAACCCAGGGGCAGCCATCCCGGCAACCCCGTTGCCGCAGTCGGTCACGATCCGAAGCGGTCGATCCAGCTTGATATCGCCGACAACACGATCAATGTAGGCCGGCACGATCTCGTGGGACTGGCGCTGGCCAGTACCTTTTGAGAAATCCTGCATTGCTATTCGTTCTCGCAGGGCCTGAATACGCTCTGCAGCGAGGGTGTGAGTACCGATCATGACTTTGAGCCCGTTGTAATCGGGCGGGTTATGACTGCCGGTGACCGATACTGCAGAGCCAATTCCGAGTTCGTGGGTGGCAAAGTAGGTAAACGGCGTGGGAACCATGCCGATATCGACGGTATTGCACCCGACAGCGCAGATGCCGTCCATCAAAGCCGAAGCAATTCCAGGGCCGGAGATACGGCCATCGCGGCCGACCACCACAGCGCTGTCACCCGCAATCAGCGCCTCCGTTCCGATCGCCCGGCCGATCTGCTCAACGATTTCGTGGGTCAAAGACTGACCGACGACGCCTCTGATGTCATAAGCCTTGAATATTTCTGGGTGAGACAGTTGCATGAGGAGCGCAATTGTAACTGCTGTGGGTTTATAAGAGTGGCAGTGCTAGACAGCACCGGTGGTTTCGATTAGCCTCGTTGAGGAGCTAGTTGCCTAATTTGAGAGCAATCTTGGAATTCGTCTGAACCAAAGGAGGACACTAATGAAAAAAAGCAATGAATTTATTGCCCGTCTTCGAGATGGACAAGTCACACGCCGACAGGCGCTAAAAGCATTGGGCGCCATGGGCGTCGCCGTAGGCACAATGCCTTTAGGAATTCGCTCAGCGGTTGCGGCAGATAACGCGACCTACTTCACCTGGGGAGGTTATGACGATGACGGCATGTTTGCCCCCTATATCGCCAAGCATGGTGGACCGCCAAACTACGTCACGTACGGTGATGCCGAGGAAGGCTTTACCAAGATGAAAGCGGGCTTTGTGGTTGATATTACGCATCCCTGCTCCAATGACGTACCACGATGGAAAGATTCCGGCATGTTTCAGGCGATGGATGCGGGGCGTCTGGAACACTACGGAGATCTTTTTGGCACTCTGGTAAACCTGCAAGGCAGCAATGATGATGCAGGGCAGTGGTTTATGCCTTTTGACTGGGGCGCCACCTCAATTACTTATCGTACCGATCTTGTTGACCTTCAGGGTAAAGAAGAATCCTGGGAGATGCTGTTTGATCCTCGTTACAAAGGACGGATCGCCGTTATCGATAGCGCAGCAGATACCTGGTATTGCCTGGCGATACTTGCCGGGGTCGATATCGGGAAGCCATTAACCGGGGCAGACTTCGACAAGACCAATGCGCTCATGAAAAAACTGCGACCTCAGATTCGGATGTTTACCAACGATATGACTTCTTTGCAGCAAGCGATGGCGTCAGGCGAGATCGTGATGGGCATTACCTGGAACGAGACCCCAGTTGCTCTGGCTGGAGAAGGCCACCAGGTCCGTTTTGCCAGCCCGAAGGAGGGTGCCCTAACCTGGTGTTGTGGTCTGATGATGCACAAGGACGCGCCCAATCCGGATGGAGCCTACGATATAGTGAACGCGATGACATCACGCGAGACGGGCGTATATGTCATTGATTACTGGGGCTATGGTCATTCCAATGCCGAGTCGTTCAAGATGGCTGACCCAGGTGTACTCGCGCAACTGGGGTTGGATAAAGATCCGATTGCGTACCTCGACTCCGGACATATGGGAATACCCCAGTCCGATGAGGTAGAGACCCGGGTTAACCGAGACTTTGAGACCATTAAAACCGGTTTTTGATCTTGTACAAAGCGCTGCCTGGCTTCAACCAGGTAGCGCTTTGCCCCGTCTTGAACCCCTAAAAGGGTTACAAGATTAGGGCCTGTATTTTCTTCAGTTCTCAGATCTCTTACCGCTCTGGGTGCCTGGCCTGGGCAAAGACAAGAGATGGAGCTAAGAAATGCGATTCGCCCGAGTTTGCTAATAGCCGGTCTTTTTATAGTGTGGTTTGATGAATAGTGTCACTTCGAAGTCTCTGGATCGGCTCCGTCTTTCTCTAAGCCGCCACCCGGCGCTGCGCGGGTATCTGCTGCTCTCTCCAACGCTGGGTCTCGTTGGGGCTCTGATGTGCATTCCCATCCTGGCGATGGGGGTCTTGAGTTTCTGGCAGCAGACGGGCCACATGTCTTTTGACATGAGCGGCACCTTGCAGAACTACGTCGAGGCCCTCACGCGGGATATGTACCGGGTGCTCTTTTTGCGCTCGTTAGGCATCTCCGGATTGACAACGCTTGCCACAGTGGTGATGGCGTTTCCCCTGGCGTACTTCATCGCGTTTTATGTCAAACGCCACAAAATGGTGTGGATTATCCTGGTGACATTGCCATTCTGGACGAGTTATCTGCTGCGGGTTTTTGCGTGGAAAGTTATCCTCGGTTACAACGGTGCGGTCAACTCAGGATTGATGTCGCTCGGCGTCATAGACGAGCCGTTGACTTTTCTGATGTATAACCCGACGGCTGTGGTGATTACCCTGACCCATGCTTGGGCGACCGTCGCCATTTTGCCGATTTATGTGTCCCTTGAAAAAATAGACCGCTCTGTACTTGAAGCAGCAACGGATCTTGGTGACAGCCCGTTCGTGCGGTTTTTTCGCGTTGTACTGCCGTTGGCATTACCTGGAATCCTGGCAGCATCTATTCTGATTTTCATTCCCACGGTGGGAGACTACGTTACCCCCTCACTGGTAGGGGGGTCCGATGGATACATGATTGCCAATGTAATCCAGTTTCAATTTGGTCGGGGCAGCAACTGGCCATCGGGTGCTGCGATCTCGTTAACTTCGATGACTATGGTCGCGGTACTGGTGACCCTGTTTGTGTGGTCTGCCCGACGCCTCAGTGGGCGCAGCTCATGAACCGTAATATGAATCTTGCGGCGCGCATCCTTGGCACGTATGCCGTGATCTATGTGGCGTATCTTTACCTGCCGGTACTGTTTTTGCCACTCTTTTCATTTAACGACTCAATTTATATCAGCTTCCCGCTGCGCGGATGGACCCTAAAGTGGTACCAGACCATGGTTGCCAACGAGGCCTTGCACCGTGCCCTGATGAACAGCCTCAAGGTTGGCATTACGACTGCCTTGATCAGCACCATCCTGGGCATACTGGGTGCCCGGGCTGTAACCCGCTACCAACTTCCCGGGCAAAAGCCCGTGATAGGCATGATTATGCTGCCGTTGGTGGTTCCCGAGATCATACTGGCCATGGCGTTGCTGATTATCATCCTGCGCACGGGAGGCTCGCTGGGTCTTGTGAGTATTGCAGCGGGCCATATCCTGATTTGTGTCCCGTTTGCGATGGTCGTGCTGATGTCCCGTTTTGAGGGGTTTGATCGATCTTTAGAAGAAGCCTCTCATGATCTTGGTGAGAATGCCTGGTGGACATTCTGGCGTGTGACTTTTCCGAATGTGTTGCCCGGGATCGTTGCCAGCTTGTTGTTGACCTTCACTATTTCTTTCGATGAATTTATCATGGCGTTTTTCCTGGGCAGCACCGACCCGACACTGCCCGTGTTCATGTGGAATCAGCTACGCTTTCCTAAGTTATTGCCGGGGGTTCTGGCGCTCGGAGCTTGCATTCTTATCGCGAGTGTATTCATCGTTCTGCTGGCGGAATGGTTCCGCCGGCGCAATACCTCCGATACACAAACTGGAGATATGATCATTGGATGATGCATTTATTGAGATAGCCAACGTTTCAAAATCGTTTGGCAGCGTCACTGCGGTCGACAACATTTCTCTTTCGATCCGAAAAGGGGAATTTTTCTCATTGTTGGGGCCTTCAGGCTGTGGCAAGACAACCCTGCTGCGTATTCTGGGAGGATTTGAGGTACTTACCGATGGCAAGGTCATGATAGAAGGGCAAGATATCACCCATATGCCTGCACACCTGCGGCCTACCAACATGGTGTTTCAGAATTACGCGATCTTTCCGCACCTTAATGTTGAGCAAAATGTAGCCTACGGGCTTCGCCAGCAAAAGTTATCGCGCGAAGAACAGGCCGAGAAAGTATCAGCGGCGCTGACTATGGTTCAGCTGGAAGGCTTTGAAAAACGCGGCGCCGATGAGATGTCTGGGGGTCAGAAACAGCGGGTCGCCCTGGCGCGGGCATTAATTAAAAGGCCCAAAGTACTTCTTCTGGACGAACCGCTGGGAGCCTTAGACAAAAAGTTGCGAGAAGAAATGCAGATAGAGCTGCGTATGCTACAGCAACAGGTGGGGATTACCTTCGTGTTTGTCACGCATGATCAGGAGGAGGCTTTGACGCTTTCCGACAGGGTCGCTGTTATGAATGAGGGTCAGATTCTTCAGCAAGCGCCGCCTCGGGAGATTTACGAGCGACCCATCAGCCGGAAGGTAGCCGATTTCATTGGCCAGATGAATCTGCTCGATGGCGTTGTCGTTGAATCTGTCGGGGAACAGGTAGTGGTCTCGTCAGCGGAACTGGGGTCTGTCTCGGTCAATGCCAACAATCAGGCCGTGCACGCTGGTGATCGGGTCACACTCGCAGTAAGGCCCGAAAATCTTTCTTTGAGTAATGGCCCCGCTACGGGGGGTTTGCCGGTGACGCTCGCCGCCAGCGCCTTCTGGGGGAACACCACCTATTACCGCATTATTCCCGAGGGGGCTGAGGGTAATACTCTGGATGTCTCCCAGCAGGATTACCAGGGTTCTGATCGGTCCGGTGATCAGGCCTGGCTGCACTTTGATTCGAGCAATTTCCTAATGCTGAAGGATTGACACCTTCCCAAGGAGTGGTCGGCCCATACCAGTTTGTACGGTAATACAATGGTTCTGTATGCTTGTATAAACATTGTTATTCTGGATATCAGGGGCGGAGTATAAGTATGAATACTGGCTTCAAACCGGTCATAGCCAATGGCAGCATTGATCGCGTAGAAGGCCTGTTCGCAGAGTTGTATCAGGGCAATGGACCCAGCGTCTCAGATCCAATAGCTCTCGCGCACGCTTTCGTTGCGCTAATTGATAGTTTCTGGGAGCAGTGCATGATGACACCCGATTCCGTTGACCTTGAGGAATCCCGTCGGACTTGCTTGAGCTACCTGGTAAGCGTGCTACCGGGTGATCAAAGGCCCAATCCAGCGCCTGACCTGATTTCTAGTGAAGCCCACCGACAACCTGTTGCAACGAGCAACGGTATGCTATCAGGCTGGACCTACACCAGTGCCGAGCTGTTTGAGGTCGAGATGGCTCAACTTTTTCGCGGCCAGTGGTTATTGGTGGGCCATGTGGCAGACGTTGTTGAGCCAGGCGATTACCTGACTTTTGAAGCGGGTGTACTGCGATTTCATCAGCGTCTTAAAAAAGAAATCCCGGTGATGTCGCTGGTGCATCCACCTGCGCCGGGAACCCTGGTGTCAGCCAATCAGGCAATGCGCTCCGGCGCTGCTCGCGCTTGAAGGCTGCCCGGTAACTCATGCTGAACAAACGACAAGGAGAACTTTGATGAAACCTTCTCAGTCAGCGGCCGTAGATCTGGCCGCGCTTCGGAAAATGGATACCCATGTGGTACATCCCTGGGAATCATTTGATAACCCGGATTTGAGCCGTACCGTCCTCAGAGGTGGTGAGGGAAGTTATGTTACCGACGCGCAGGGAAATCGCTTGCTCGATGGCCCCGGTGGAATGTGGTGTGTCAATGCCGGGCATGGCCGGCGTGAAATTGTCAAAGCCATGGCAGATCAGGCCGGGCAGTTATCTTATACCAGCCCATGGAGCCATCCGACTGAGCCATCTGCACGCTTGGCTGAGCGCCTGGCGGCGGTAGCACCGGGAGATCTCAATCATGTTTTCTTTGCTACGGGTGGTTCCACTGCGGTGGATTCGGCGTTGCGTTTTGTTATGTTCTACAACAACGTGCTGGGTCGGCCGGAGAAAAAGCACATTATTTCCCGTTACGATGCCTACCATGGCAGCACCTATCTTTCCGCCGCGGTATCGGGCAAGTCTCGCGATAAAAACTGGCTGGACACCCAGCTTGATAGCGTGCATTTTATCTCGTCACCTAATCCCTACCGACGGCCCGAGGGGATGGATACCGACTCTTTCTGCCGTCAGCTGGTCGATGAACTGGAAGCTAAGATTCTGGAGGTAGGTGCGGAAAAAGTGGGTGTTTTTATCGCCGAACCGATCCTGGCCTCGGGTGGAGTGATCGTGCCTCCTAAGGGTTACCATGCCGCCTGCCTTGGGGTATGCCGGCGCCATGATGTGATCTATATCTCTGACGAGGTGGTCACCGGATTTGGCCGACTGGGTCATTGGTATGCCTCAGAACCAGTGTTTGATATTACCCCTGACATTATTATCTCGGCCAAAGGTTTAACTTCCGGATACATCCCGCTGTCAGCCGTGATCATATCGGACCGACTGATCCAGGCAGTGGGAGGCGACAGTGAGCGCGGAGCCGTATTCTCTAATGGGTTTACCTATTCCGGCCATCCGGTCTCTTGTGCCGCGGCGCTGGCCAATATGGATGTATTTGAATCTGAAGGGCTACTGGAAAATGCCCGGGAGTTGGGGCCTTATTTGCAAGAGCAGTTACAGACCTTATCCGATCTGCCGATCGTGGGCGATATTCGGGGACAAGGCCTGATGGGATGCCTTGAGTGTGTAGCCAGTCAGGAAAGTCGACAGCCGCTGACACTTGACTACGAAGTAGGTAGTCGTATCGATGCCCATTGCCAGGCGCTTGGCTTGCTGGTGCGGCCGTTGATTAATATGTGTGTCATGTCGCCACCGCTATGCGTTACCCGTGAGCAGATTGATGACCTGACCCGGATCTTACGTGAAGGGATTGTCCGCACCATGGCAGACCTTCAGAAGGAGGGCATTGCGAGCTTTGGCTGAACGATGGTGTTTTGTTTATGGGGGGTGCACTGATGACTGAGGCGCTGATCATCGCCTTTACCACGTTTTTTGCAACTATTGGACCTGTGGATGTTGCTGTGGTCTACGGGGCGTTGTCACGGGAGATGACGTCGGACCAACGGTGGCGTACCGCAGTGCGAGCCGTATTTCTGGCGTCATGCTTGTTGTTTGCATTTGCACTTTTTGGTCAGGTCCTCCTCGACCGACTTGGGATATCCATACCGGCACTACGTACTGCTGGTGGCATCCTGTTGTTTCTGGTTGGGCTCGATATGGTTTTTGCCCGTCATTCGGGAGTGGCGTCAACCACCCCCGATGAAGATCGTGAAGCCCGTGTGCGCAAGGATATCGCCGTGTTTCCACTGGCAACGCCGTTAATTGCAGGACCAGGAGCGATCGGTGCCGCTATTTTGCTAATGACCAATACGGATGGAGATCTTTACCAGCAGTTGGCGGTGATGGCGAGCTTGGGCGTGGTGTTGTTGCTGACCCTGTTGCTGTTGCTGGTATCGGGCCAGGTACATCGTCTACTCGGTGTTACCGGAATGAACGTGGTTAGCCGGATTTTTGGCGTATTGCTGACCGCACTTGCCGTGCAGTTCGTTTTTGATGGGATTAAAGAGTCTGGTCTGTTTCCGACCTGATGCCAGAGACTGGTGGATTGTACGCCTGGGCGTAGTCGTGACAGCACAGCCAGTCGTTCGCAAAAACCTCACGCACCCGCGATAGGCTTTCTGGGTTAATTAAAGGGTCAGGGTTAACCCATTTTGCGGGCACCATCTGGGCAATTCCGAGAATCCCGTAGCAGGTCCACAAGTGCAGTCGTCGGCGTACGCGGTGAAGAGTAGGGTTAGTCGCAGCGCCTGGAACAGGGTCAAAAAGCCGCTTTCCGGCAAGTCTTGCCAGTTTCAGTTGTTTGTCACTCCAGGAGCTATGAACGATCGAAAGATTGACCTGGTCGCGCTGGTAGTGTGCCCCGGTAAATGCGCAAAGCTGATCGATCAGTGCAAATGGGTCAGTCTGTAGATCTTCGTGGAACAGCACCAGCGGTCTTGAGTTAAAACGTTGCTCTATGGCTTCGATCATGGCCATAAAGCGAACCTGTTGCGCCCCCCAGATGCGCGGTTGGTTGCTGTCCAGATCAAGATAATGCTCAAAGTCCAGACTGCCCCCGTTCTTCAGATATCGTCGGTAGTGGGAGGCGATCCACCGGTCATGTCGGCGCAGCACCAGAATCACCCGGGCGTCGGGCTTAAACGCGGCGAATTCATCAACCCGTTGTTGCAGCCGGTAAGCCGCCTCGCGAGATACCAGATAACGGGTGTCCTGTGTCCGTTCAATAAGCCCCTGGTAGCCGCGGTAGCGATCGCGGGGTATGTAGCGGATGTTCTGCAGTATTGGGAAGACCCGATGCTGCAGATAAGTCGAAGCCGCTTTGCCCAGCCCAACGTGAAAATAGACTTGGTATTCGCTGTGGTTGCGGGCCACGGTAGGCGTGCTGGCCGGATGTGGCCCTAGTTACTACGTTCGCTCTGTGCTCGCAAGGCAAGGTAGTTCATCAGGTCGATCAACTCGTTGTGCCCACCCGCCAGCGAGACCTTGGTGCGATACTTGCCATCGACGATAATGGTCGGAACGCCATCGGTTTCGTAACGGCCTGACATATCGGCAGCATGGGCAACCAATGAATCGACCCCGAAGGAATTAAAAGTATCCAGAATCTGCTGCGGGTCCTGACCCTTATCGGCCACCCAGTCAGCCAGTTGCTCGACAGTAATAATCCGCTTGCGGTCCGTGTGTATGGCGTCAAAGTAGGCCTCGTGAAGTGAGTCAACCAGTCCCAGAGCCACGAAGGTATAGAACACCCGCGCATCAAAGGCCCAGGAGCGATTCAGGACTGCAGGTAGCCGGACATATTCGATAAAGTCAGGTTTACTTTTTAGCCACTTGTTCAGATAAGGCTCCAATTCGAAACAGTGTGGGCATCGGTACCAGAAGAGTTCCAGCACCTCGATTTTGTCCCCGGTATGAACGGGTTGAGGGATTTTCAGAGGGAAATAATTGATTCCCTGCTCGTATTCCTGTCCTGTAACTGGTAGCGCGAAAGCCAGCAGCAGTGCCAGGGTGCCTATTACTTTTGTCATCAATGGAGTCCTCGAAAACACATATCACCAATCAACCCAGTTGAGCCTGAAGCATTTCCTTCAGGCCATCAAAGTTGCCGTTGCTCATCATCACGATCTGATCACCGGGTTTTGCTTTGTCGCTGATGGTATCAACGATTTGGGCGAGGGTATCGCATACCATAAGTGTAGTCCGATCCGGATCAAGCGCAAGTTCTGCCGGATCCCACTCAAGATCGGCCCGCCGTCGGACCACGGCGACGTCGGCCAATGCCAGGGCTTTCCCCAGAGCGTCACGATGAACTCCGCGTTTCATAGTGTTGGAACGTAGTTCCAGCACGGCGATCAGCTGTCCTGGGGCGTTCTTCGAGCGCAGTGCCTGCAGGGTTTCGCGCACCGCCGTTGGGTGGTGGGCAAAATCATCGAATAGTGCGATGGCGTCACCTGGGTTGACCCGCTCAAGCCGGCGTTGGGGTAAACGGAACTCTGCCAGGGCGGCGCAGGCCTGCACCGGATCGACACCCACGGCATCGCTGGCAGCAATGGCGGCAAGCGCGTTGGCCATATTGTGTCTGCCGATGATGCTCCACTCGACCGTTGCCAGATGTTGACCATGGCGGAAGACGTCGAAGTGACGGCAATCGGACTGGTGCGGTGTCGCCTGCCACTGGGCTGTTTCGGCTCCACAGATGCTGTAACGCACAATCTGTGACCAGTAGCCACGCTGCAGAAGAGTCTCCAGTACCGGGTGATCGGCATTGACTACGATGGTGCCCTCAGCAGCTACGGTGCGCAGCAGATATTCGAACTGTTTTTCGATATCGCTGATCGAATCGAAGATGTCGGCGTGGTCAAATTCGAGATTACCCAATACCAGCACCTCTGGACGGTAGTGTACAAACTTTGACCGCTTGTCAAAAAAAGCTGTATCGTATTCGTCTGCCTCAATCACAAACCACGGGCCCGCGCCGAGTCGGGCTGATACCGGGAAATTGCCCGGCACACCGCCGATCAAAAAGCCCGGGGTGCGACCGTTATGGTCAAGGATGAAGGCGGCCATGGCACTGGTTGTGGTTTTGCCATGAGTGCCGGCTACCGCAAGCATTGACCGCCCGGGCAGTAGATGCGCCATCAGCCACTGTGGGCCTGAGGTATAGGGGATACGCTGACTGAGGACATGCTCCACCAGCGGATTACCGCGTGACAGTGCGTTACCTATAATCGCAAGTTCAGGCACTTTATCCCATTGACTCGGGTCATAACCACTGTGTACTGATATATCCTCGGCCTCGAGCAGAGTACTCATGGGCGGATAGATGTTGACATCGGATCCGCTCACCTGATGACCTGCTTCGCGGGCGATCAGCGCCAGGCCACCCATAAAGGTGCCGCCTATGCCAAGAATGTGAATCCGTTCACTCAACCAGGAGAACTGCCCATGAGCGTCGTGACTGCTACCATGATCAGCGACTGGCAACCGATAATGATCAACAGGGCTGCGCCGATTCCACTGTCCATCGCTTGGCGCAATATTGAGGTCATCACTGTGAGGGACCATACCGCAATCCCCGCAGCAATCAGCAGTGGGGTGGTCAGGACTACCAGCGGTTCCGATTCAGTCGGGAGCAACCCCTCATGCCAGCCGAAAAAGGGCAGTGCAAGCAGTTGCAGTAAGGTGGTAGCACCGAACATGGCCGTGAGTGTCTGCATAGAACGCTCGCTTTTACCACGAAAACGCAACATCAGACTGATCAGGCCCGCGAACAGCAGCACCTGTCCCACAGACATTATGGTGCCGCGCAGGATGCCGGCGTTCGGAATCGCATTAATGGCGCTGCTCAATATGGCCGCGATGGCAGTTACAAGCAACAGCGCTTCTGAGCGGGGCATATCCTGGGCCTTTCCTCGGAACAAACACAGGTTGATGAATATCTGAAGGTATTGCAGCATTGGGTCTGGACGCTTGTCAACGAGGCGCGATGATATCATCAGCGATCGAACTGATCGTTTCTTAGTTGCCCCGTTAGAACACAAGGATTCCCATTGAGAGTTGACCCGTCCAAAGTTTTTGTCGACAACCAGGCCGATCTTGACGATCTGATGACAGATGCAATGGGTGCACCGTGGGTTGCGGTAGATACCGAGTTTGAGCGGATTCGGACTTTTTTCCCGCGACTTTGCCTGATCCAGATCGCCACGCCACAGTGGACGGTATGTATTGATCCGCTCGCTGACATTACCCTTTCGGGGGTCGGCGCGTTACTGGCATCTGCCGAGCCGGTAAAGATATTTCATGCCGCCCGCCAGGATATGGAGGTTTTACAGCACACCCTGGGGGTATTGCCTGGGACCTTGTTCGATACTCAGATTGCGGCCGCATTGTCTGGATATGGCGAACAGGTCGGGTATGCCCAGTTGGTGAAAGAGATCTGTGATGTCGAGTTGTCCAAGGCATATACCCGTACCGCATGGTGTCGACGCCCGCTCAATGACGAGGAAATTCGCTATGCGCTGGATGACGCCCACTATCTCGGGGATCTTCATCAGCATCTAATAACCCTTTTGCACCAGCGCGGACGTACCGCTTGGGCCACAGAGGACTTCAGCCTTCTGGCTTGCGGTGACGTAATAGAGGCAGGCTCCGCGAGCGCAGTCAAGCGGATATTGCGGGCGTGTAGTTCGTTCGACCGGGAGGGTCAAAGCGTAGCGCATGCGCTGGCGCTGTGGCGTGAGGAGGCCGCCCGGCGTCTCGATCACCCCCGGGAATGGTTACTGGCTCTTGATGCCATCGTCGAGATTGCCCGTTCACGCCCTCAAAGCCTAACCCAGCTAGAGCAGTTATCTGGAGTCGAGTCGGGCACTGTCAAACGCCGCGGCCAGGCGATACTGGAGGTCGTAGAACGCGCTCACAGTGAAGCCGTTAATTACACCCCTTTGCAAAAGCCAGGCCGTGTGGACCCTGCAATCAAGGCGCTGGGGAATCGGATGTGGTCATATCTATCGGCCCTATGTACCGAGGCAGATCTGCCAACAGCCAGCGTTGCCCGTCGCGACGATATTCGCCGCCTGGCGTCTGGCGAGCGTGATTTGCCGCTGCTGAAGGGCTGGCGTCGCCAATTTGCTGGTGAGGTCTTGCTGGAGATCTCAACTCAGACGGGTGAGTAATTGACTTGCTAGAATGGCCGTATCAATCATGATACTGTATTGATGGAGGTCGACAAAATGCCTGGATTACGCACGATACTGGTTCCATTTAACAATACTCAACCCACGGCTGCCGCTATTGATGCCGCCCGCCTGATTTCGGAGGGCTCGGGAGCCTACATCGAAGGCGCCTATTGCCGTCAGGTACTCCCGATTATTGCCGGCGAAGGCATTACCCTGCCAGGCGATTATCTGGCCGAGTTCGAGGAAGAAGGTAAGCAGCAGGCGACACTCGCTCGTGAGACCTTTGAATCACTGATTGGCGCCCGGGGCATCCCGATGGGGCCACTGGAAGGCGAGGGGATTCGAGCCGGCTGGACCGAAATGATGGGCACGGGTCCTGAAGGTATTGGGGAATACGCCCGCGCTTTTGGCATTAGCGTACTGTCGAGAGATCTGTCCGGCGGTAACGTGGACTGGAAAAGCACTGCTGAGGCGCTGCTGTTTGAAAGCGGTCGGCCACTGTTGCTGGTCAGTGATGAGATACCCGAAACGATTGGTCGGCGCATCCTCGTTGCCTGGAATGGCAGCACCGAGAGCGCACGGGCCTTGAGCGCCGCACGACCGTTGTTGGCCACCTGCGAAGCTGTACAAGTGCTGGCTGTTGAGGGGGGATTGGTATCCGGGCCCGATGCTGAGTTCATCACGGCCCACCTGCGCGCCAGTGGTTTCAAGGCGCAGGCAAAAACCCGCGATCGCAGCGGCACGACCGTGGGTCAGGTTATTGTCTCTGAAGCGCAGGACTTTGGGGCAGACCTTATTATCAAAGGGGCCTTTACCCATAGCCGTCTGCGTCAACTGGTTTTTGGTGGTGCTACCAGCGAAATTTTCAACCATGCCACCTGCCCGGTCATTATGTGCCATTGATCATTGCTGGTGCCCTGGGGCGACTAAGGCCCGATCCTGGTCTGCCTGTGCAGACAGGCGACACCTTGGGTCATCCCGGCTTTAAAAGTACAATGCGCCCGCGCATCAAGGAAATGATCGACGCACTACAGCTGCAGTTTTCCCACTATGTATTTAACAAAGGAGAGTAGTTGATGAAAAACCCTGTTCGGGTCGCGATCACCGGTGCCGCGGGGCAGATCAGCTATGCCATGTTGTTCCGGATTGCCTGTGGAGATATGTTGGGCCCGGGCCAGCCAGTCATTTTGCAGTTGCTTGAGATTCCCCCAGCCATGGATGCCTTGCGCGGCGTAGTCATGGAGTTGGAGGACTGCGCTTTTCCACTGTTGCACAGTGTGCAGACCTCGGATGATCCGGCGCAGGCCTTTGGCGATACCGACTTTGCAATGCTGGTGGGTGCGCGACCGCGCGGGCCGGGTATGGAGCGTAAGGATCTACTCGCCGAAAATGCTCGAATCTTCTCGGCGCAGGGCAAGGCACTGAATAACAGCGCCAACCGGGCCGTAAAAGTTTTAGTGGTAGGTAACCCGGCGAATACCAACGCACTGATCGCGTCGGCCAACGCGCCCGATATAGACACTCGACAGTTTACCGCTATGACCCGGCTAGACCATAACCGGGCGATGAGCCAGTTGGCTGAACGCACCAAGGTAGCTACGACTGACATTTCTCGGGTAACCATCTGGGGTAACCATTCAGCTACCCAGTACCCGGATATTCATCATGCCAAGGCCAGTGGCCGCCCCGCGATAGATCTCGTAGATAACAGCTGGATGGTGGATGAATTCATCCCGACGGTACAGCAGCGCGGTGCGGCGATTATTAAGGCCCGCGGAGCCTCCAGCGCCGCCTCGGCGGCTTGCGCCGCTATAGACCATATGCGTACCTGGGTTCAGGGTACGACCGATGATGACTGGGTAAGCATGGCGATTCCCTCTCGCGGCCACTATGGAATAGAAGACGGCCTGATCTATTCGTTTCCGGTTCGTTGCGCTGATGGTGAGTACTCAGTTGTGGATGATCTGACAATTAACGAGTTCAGTGAAGAACGGATGCGCTTGACTGAAGCGGAGTTACAAGAAGAGCGTGATGCTGTCCGGGATTTACTGGGATGAATGCTATGTCCGCTGACCTGTATGGGCAGCGCTCATTGTGACGAGGGTAGCGATTGCAGGTGCGGCCGGTCGTATGGGCCGAACGCTGGTGGCAGCCTGCCAGGCTCATGAGGCATTGACCTTAAGTCACGCTTTTGAGCGCCCAGGTAACGAGGCGGTGGGCCAGCCTGCTGGCACTTTTGCCGGTACAGCGGATCCCGGCCCTGTTATCGGTGACAGTATCGACGGGCCGGCGTTTGACGTGCTGATCGATTTCACTGCACCCGAGGCCAGTCTGGCCAACATTGATTATTGTGCCCAGAGTCATGCTCGGGCGGTAATTGGCACGACAGGCTTCGATGCCGCACAAAAAGAGCTGATTTCACAGGCATCTCGTGATACTGCGGTCGTGCTTGCCCCGAATATGAGTGTCGGCGTCAACATTTGCCTTAAGTTGCTTGAGATCGCGGCTGGGGCTTTTGGCGATGATGTCGATATCGAGATTATTGAAGCGCATCACCGCAATAAGGTCGATGCACCGTCGGGAACCGCTTTGAAAATGGGCGAAGTCGTCGCTTCTACTTTGGGCCGTAGTCTCGATCATGACGGAGTGTTTTCGCGTCACGGACGTACCGGCCCGCGTCAACAAGGGCAAATTGGATTTGCCACGGTGCGGGCTGCTGATATTGTTGGCGAGCACAGCGTGTGGTTTGCCGGGGCGGGAGAGCGGGTAGAGATTACCCATAAGGCGAGCAGTCGAGAAATTTATGCCAATGGTGCGCTGCGCTGTGTTTTGTGGGTCGCGCAAAAAAAAGAGGGACTTTTTGATATGCAGGATGTTCTTGGGCTAAAAATGATCGAAAACGATTGATGTTCACCCACTAAGTCGATAGAATATTTCCCCCGGAATGAGATATTATTTCGGTCAGATCAAAAGGAGAAACCAAGGCGGTTTCTCCTTTTTTTTGTGCCCACCTGAAGGCTTGACCGCGTGATTCCGGCGATACTGGTCCTTGAGGATGGAACCGTGTTTCATGGCCGTTCCGTAGGAGCCTCGGGCGAGGCGGTGGGAGAGGTTGTTTTTAACACAGCCATGACGGGTTATCAGGAGATCGTCTCCGATCCATCCTATGCTCGCCAGATCGTCACGCTGACCTGCCCGCATATTGGAAATGTTGGGGCCAATAAAGACGATACTGAATCTTCCAGAGCCTTTGCCTGCGCGCTGGTTGTACGCGACTTTCAAGGCCGACCCAGTAATTTTCGCTCTGATGAGCCACTCGATGAATATCTCTGCGGTCAGGGCGTGGTGGGCATCAGCGACATCGATACTCGCCGGTTGACGAAGTTACTCCGAGAGAAAGGCTCTCAGAACGGCTGCGTGCAGGCTGGCGCTATCGATGAAGCCCAGGCGCTGACCCAGGCGCGAGCTTTTCCCGGACTCAAAGGAATGGATCTTGCCAAAACTGTCACAACCCATGAAGACTACCCCTGGACTGAAGGCACCTGGCAACCCCAAGGCGGGTTTCGCTCACCCCCTGATGCGCGTTGGCAGGTAGTGGCCTACGATTTTGGGATCAAACGCAACATCCTGCGACTTTTGGCTGATCGCGGTTGCGTTGTGCAGGTCGTACCAGCGCAGACACCAGCCGAGGAGGTGCTTGCGCGCGCACCTGACGGTGTATTTCTTTCCAACGGTCCCGGAGACCCCGAGCCTTGCACCTATGCGATCGAGGCCATCGCCCAGATTATTAAAAGCGCAACACCCATATTTGGTATTTGTCTGGGCCACCAGTTACTGGCACTCGCCGCTGGGGCCCGCACCCTGAAGATGAAGTTCGGCCATCATGGCGCAAATCACCCAGTTGTCGACCTCGCCTCGCAAAAGGTCATGATCACCAGTCAGAATCATGGCTTTGCGGTAGACCCCGATTCGTTGCCCGCACACGTGACAGTGACACACCGCTCGCTGTTCGACCAGTCGATCCAGGGCATTGCGCTGACGGGTGCTCCGGCATTTTCCTTCCAGGGCCACCCGGAGGCGAGTCCTGGTCCCCAGGACATCGTCAATTTGTTCGATCGCTTTATTGATTTAATGGCGTCAGCCAAGGGAACAGCTGATGCCTAAACGTACCGACATCTGCTCGATTCTAGTGATTGGGGCGGGGCCGATTGTTATCGGCCAGGCCTGCGAGTTTGATTATTCGGGGGTACAGGCCTGCAAGGCGCTGCGCGAGGAAGGTTATCGCGTCATCCTGGTTAATTCGAACCCCGCGACGATTATGACCGACCCTGAGTTTGCTGATGCCACTTACATCGAGCCAGTTACCTGGGAGGATGTCGCGCTGGTGATCGAAAAAGAGCGGCCCGATGCGTTATTGCCCACCATGGGAGGGCAGACCGGCTTGAACTGTTCGCTCGATCTGGCGCGTCACGGGGTACTGGAAAAGTTTGGTGTGCAGATGATTGGTGCAACCCGAGATGCAATAGACAAGGCCGAGGATCGGGAACGTTTTCGCAATGCCATGCGTGCTATCGGCCTGGAGGTCGTAGATGGAGACCTGGCGCACTCCATGGAGGAGGCCATGGAGGTACTCGAACGGATCGGTTTTCCGGTGATTATCCGCCCCTCCTTTACCCTCGGCGGCAGTGGCGGCGGTATTGCTTATAACACCGAGGAATACACCGCCATCTGTAACCGTGGGCTTGATGCCTCACCCACTGGCGAATTACTGATCGAAGAATGCATTCTGGGCTGGAAAGAGTTCGAGATGGAGGTGGTGCGCGATAGTCGGGATAACTGCATCATCGTCTGCTCTATTGAGAATTTCGATGCCATGGGTGTTCATACCGGTGATTCGATTACTGTTGCTCCGGCGCTAACCCTGACTGACAAGGAATACCAGATCATGCGCAACGCGAGCATCGCGGTGCTGCGCGAGATCGGTGTTGATACGGGCGGTTCCAACGTGCAGTTTGCGATTGACCCGGCCAGTGGTCGTATGGTCGTTATCGAGATGAATCCAAGAGTATCGCGTTCATCAGCGCTGGCTTCTAAGGCGACTGGTTTTCCAATTGCCAAGGTGGCGGCCAAACTGGCTATTGGCTACACCCTCGATGAACTTGACAATGATATTACCGGTGGTGCGACGCCAGCATCGTTTGAGCCAGCTATTGATTACATCGTTACCAAGATTCCCCGTTTTGATTTTGAGAAGTTTCCCCAGGCCGATTCTTCTTTGACCACACAGATGAAATCTGTTGGCGAGGTCATGGCCATCGGGCGTACATTTAAAGAGTCGTTCCAGAAAGCACTACGTGGCCTTGAGATCGGCAGCCACGGGTTGGATCCACTGTGGGATGACACTCACGGTGAGATCGATATGCATGATCTCACCAGTGCACTGCGTATCCCTGGTGCCCGTCGCGCCTGGCACATTGCGGACGCCTTTCGTCATGAGTTAACCCTGGCAGAGGTGCAGTCACTGACGGGTATTGACCCTTGGTTCCTCGCACAAATTGAGGAACTGGTCGCGACTGAGGCAATCATCCGTTCGTCTAAATTCGCCGAATTGGACGGGCCGAGCTTGAGAGAATTCAAACGTGACGGGTTTTCAGATGTTCGGCTGGCGAACCTGCTTGGCGTCAGTGAGATCGAACTGCGCTCTCGACGACATGATCTGGATGTGCGACCGGTCTACAAGCGGGTCGATTCCTGCGCGGGCGAGTTTCCTACGCCGACTGCCTACATGTACTCGACGTACGAAGATGAGTGTGAAGCCAATCCCGAGCCGGTAGATAAGGTGATTGTCCTTGGCGGTGGGCCAAACCGTATCGGCCAGGGCATTGAATTCGATTACTGTTGCGTACATGCAGCGATGGCGCTGCGTGAAGATGGTTACCAGACCATTATGATCAACTGCAACCCTGAGACAGTGTCAACGGATTACGATACCTCGGACAGGCTTTACTTTGAGCCGTTAACGCTTGAAGACGTGCTGGAAATCTGCGCGATCGAGAAACCCACCGGACTCATCGTGCAGTATGGTGGCCAGACACCGTTGAAACTGGCCAGGGGGCTGGCGCAGGCGGATGTGCCTATTCTTGGTACCTCGCCGGAATCAATCCATCAGGCCGAGGACCGTAAGCACTTCCAAGACCTGATCCACCAGTTGGATCTGCTGCAGCCGCCTAACCGGACAGCGACCACAGAGGTCGAGGCGCTGACAGGTGCGCTAGAGATTGGTTATCCGCTGGTGGTGCGACCGTCCTATGTTCTTGGGGGGCGCGCCATGGAAATTGTTCATAGCCGCGAAGAACTTGAGCGTTACCTGCGTGAAGCTTTTCGGGTATCCAATGAATCGCCGATTCTGCTCGACCGCTTTCTCAGTGACGCCATTGAGGTAGATGTAGATGCAATCTGCGATGGCAGCGACGTCGTGATCGGTGGGATCATGGAGCATATTGAGGAGGCTGGTGTGCATTCGGGGGATTCTGCCTGTGTGTTGCCGCCTTTTTCGCTGAGCAAAGTAACCCAGAAGGAACTTACCCGCCAGACACGTGAGATGGCGTTGGCGCTCAATGTGGTTGGCCTGATGAATGTACAGTTCGCGGTGAAAAATGGGGATATTTACGTGCTGGAGGTAAACCCGCGGGCATCGCGAACCGTGCCCTTTGTCTCCAAGGCAACCACACGGCCGTTGGCCAAGATCGGTGCTCGGGCGATGGCGGGCCAGTCACTTGCTAGCCAAGGTGTTAGTGGGATCGTGCGACCCCAGTACTTCTCGGTCAAAGAGGCGGTATTTCCGTTTATCAAATTTCCCGGCGTCGACCCGGTGCTTGGCCCGGAAATGAAAAGCACCGGCGAGGTCATGGGTATCGGTACGACTTTTGGTGAAGCCTATCGTAAAGCCCAACGCGCGACTGGCACCCTGATACCTGTAAGCGGCACAGCGCTGATTAGTGTACGAACTGCGGACCAGACCAGTGTGATCGATATTGCGCGTTACTTAAGTGAAAACGGATTCTCGCTGGTAGCGACCGAGGGCACTGCCCAGGCCATTGAGGCGGCTGGCATGAAAGCGCGGGTGGTGAATAAAGTCAGTGAGGGTCGGCCTCATGTTGTTGACAGTATCATGAACGGGGAGTTCGACCTGATTGTCAATACCACTGCCAGTCGCCATAGCCGCCAGGATTCACAGACTATCCGGCGCCAGGCGCTGATTCACAAGGTGACATATTTTACGACCCTGGCCGCGGCGCGCGCCGCCTGTGAAGCGCACCGCAGCGGTGGTGATGCCACGGTAAACCGCCTCCAGACGCTGCACCAGATGATATCCTTGTGATACCAAGAAACCCAACCTGGGGCGGCTGATCCGGTTTGATCATCCTGATCCTGTAAGACTATGGTGCACAAGATTTATCTCACACACGCGCCTACGTCAGTCAGTTTTTGCCATCTTCAAGATTCAGATACAATTTGGCCGTGTTTGCCAAGGGTTTGCTCGCGCCTGAAACTGCTATGCATTTGTTGATTAACTGCGATTCTGATGGGCTTTGAACCGGCTGAGTGCCAAAAAGTGTCTGCGATATGTGCAGAGTGAGAAGATTATAGGAAACTCTAATACTAGGCCAGAAATTTTCGGTCACTGCGTAATGAAAACAATAAAAAATTTTCCTGATCTGGATCAAGTCGACTCGTGGCGATTAGTTGAGAATTTAACTTCGAGAGCGCAGTGAGTTTATTTGCAAGTTTGACGGGTTTGTGTGGGTGGCGCGTGGATCAAATTCACGTTGGCACATCCTGCAGGCAAAACGCATGGAGTCAGAGATTCAGTTACATTAAGGTCGCAGTGAATGTCCAAAGCATATCGATGCCGAAGTTGCCCGCATGCTACGCCACTTAATCAGGCGTTGGCCGCTCTGGGCAGTTGTCGGCACGATCTTCCTTGGGATTGCGATTTGGGGTGGTTTCAACTGGGCCATGGCCCTGACTAACACAGAAGAATTCTGCATAAGTTGCCACGAAATGCGCAGTAATATTTATCAGGAGTACCAGTCATCCGTTCACTATTCAAATAGGTCTGGCGTTGGTGCAAGTTGCCCAGATTGCCATGTGCCAAGAAGCTGGTGGCCGATGACCTTGAGAAAGGTCAGGGCCACTAACGAGCTTTTTTTCGCTTTCACCGGCGCTATCAACACCCGCGAGAAATTCCTGGCCAAGCGCTGGTCTCTTGCGCAGAAAGTCTGGAAAACCATGGCTGAGACTGATTCCCGGGAGTGTCGTAATTGCCACATCAACCGGTCAATGAACCTGAATGAACAATCAGATGTGGCCCGCCACCGGCACGCTTTTGCTGTTCAGCAAGGAGAAACCTGCATTGGTTGTCATAAGGGTATCGCCCATGAATTGCCTGAGGAGTTTCTTGACGCCGACCATGAGCGTATTGAAAAAGAGGGGGTTCCGTGCGGTAATTGTCATCAGGACCTGTGGCAGCCTCCCGCCGAAGACCTGACCAGCGGGTAGGACCACATGCCCTTACGTAGTATTGCCTATTTCACTATCAACCAGGAATTCTTTTAATACAAGTATTATCCCAATAGCAACAAGACTGAGTAAAACACGCCGAGGTAGAACGCATGAAAACATTAAGTATCCTCCAGCTCAAAGTTGGTCTTCTGATCGCACTGATCTCGTTGACCCCATTGAACGCAAGCCACGCCGGAGCAGATCCGATGATGGTGGAAGAAGGTGAAAAGCTATACAAGATGAATTGTGTTTTTTGTCATCAGGCGGATGCCATTGGCAAGGCCGGGTTTGCACCCTCCCTGACCAATCCTGAGCTCTTGAGCATTGCTTCTGATAAGTACTTTCTGGGTACGATTCGCGATGGCCGTGCGGGTACGGGTATGCCGCCATTTTCGCACCTTGGCCGTAAAAAAATGAAGGCACTGGTAGCCTATTTTCGCTCATTTGAAACCTTGCCCGATCGATCTGCCGAGGTCGATGCTCAGCCTCAGGCTCATGGCGATCCTCGCCTTGGCCAGTTCTGGTTTGAACAGATCTGTGCAACCTGTCACGGCGTTAAGGGAGATGGTTATCTGGCAGGCGGTACCGGTACCGCAATTGGTAAATCCGGATTTCTGAACAAGGCTTCAGACGGGTTTATCCGCATGACGATTAAAGAGGGGCGCTCAAATACCCGGATGCTGGGGTTCAGTGGATCCAACGGATTGGCGAACCTGACCGATCAGGAGATCGATGACGTCATAACCTACATGCGCAACTTGCCGAACAGCCAGTAAATCTAGGAGATACAAAATGAAACGCATCAAGAACAAGTTGTCGCGACGGGATTTTCTAAAGTCCAGCGCGTTCATCACCGGATCCACGGCTGGCGCAAGTCTATTGGTTGGTCACAACCCGGAGCTTGAGGCAGCAGAGTCGGCGGATGGAATTGAGCGGGGTACCGCTTTGGCACAGTGCCCATACTGCGGCGTGGGCTGTGGCACGATTATTCAAACTGAGAACGGAAAGATTGTTTCTATGCGCCCGGATAAGGATCATCCGACAAACTATGGTTTGCAGTGTATTAAGGGGCTAACGGCGGCAGAGCCGATGTATGTGGATCGTATGGAAGGGGATGCATACGTGCGCAAGGATGTGTGGGCCGAGTGGAGTAAGCCTGGGCACGGTGATTTGGGGTTTGTGACCAGTAGTAAGGGATCGTTTGATGAAGAGCACTTTACTCGTGTCCCATACCATCAGGCTTCAGAAATGGTGGCGCACAAGATAGTGCATCTTGCCAAGACATACGGCGCTAACTCGATCGCACTGTATGGCTCCGGGCAACTGACTATGGAGGGTCAATATCTCGAAAATCTTTTTATGAAGGGCGTACTTGGGTCAAACACCATTGAGGCTAACGCCCGGATGTGTATGACCTCTGCCGTGACCGGCTATTTCGCCACCCTCGGGTCCGATACCCCACCACTGGCTTACGATGATATCGAACTTTGCGACATGATCATGCATTTTGGTCACAACGCCCGTGAGTCGCATCCAATTATTTTCTGGCGCGCTGCGGACCATAAGAAAAAAAATGATATTTCCACAGTGGTTGTGGACCCTCGCCGTACCGGTACACAAATGGGGTACGAGGATGTTAATCCTGAAAACTCGGTACATGTGCCGATTCTAAATGGCGATATCAGTTTCCTGAATTCGATCGCCCATGTTCTACTCAAAGATCACCCCGATGTGATCGACTGGGATTTTCTTAAAGATCATGTCAATGGCTGGGAGACCTATACAGAAGGCGTTCTTAATGACTACAGCCCAGAGCAGGTTCAGGATCGGATGGGCGGGCCAAACCATGATGTTTCTCCAGATGTCATTCGCCGGGTTGCCAGTCTGTTTGCTGATGCGACACGTAAGCGCCTGGCTCGCAGCAAAGGTAAGCAATCCAGTTCGGGACCAGGTGCTGAGGGCGGCTATGGCGGCGTCATTATCATGTGGGGGATCGGTTACAACCAGCACATCCATGGGCAACACAACGTGATTTCCATAGTGAATCTTTTGACCTTGACAGGTAACCTGGCAAAACCGGGCTGCGGACCGTTTTCCATGACCGGCCAACCCAATGCAATGGGTGAGCGTTTCACCGGTGGGCTCACCGGGCGTTTACCTTTTAACCTTCCGCTTAAAGATGATATTCACCGCGCCCATATGGCAAAACATTGGCGCGTGCCTGAGCAAAACCTGGTCAACGCGATGAACTCCAAGAATCCCGGTTTTGCTGTGGGGATGATGGAGCGGGCCCTTAAGGATGAGGTTAAGGCCATGTTTTTGGTCTACGCAACCCATATTGATTTACCGGATCAGGAGAATCTGGTCCGACCGGCTCTAACCAAAACATTCAACGTGGTGCAGGAAATTTATCGCCATGCGCCGAATAACCTCTACGCCGATGTTATTTTTCCGGCGGCCACCTGGGGTGAAGTTTCGGGCGTGTATATCAGTTCTGAGAGGCGGCTCAATATTTGTGACCAGGCAGCAATGCCGCCACCCGGATGCCTTCCAGATCTGGACATGGTGGTTGATAAAGGTAAAGAGATTGCTCATTTGCTCGGCTTGGATGCTGAACGGATATTTCCCTGGAAAAAGGACAAGAACGGATTTATTGACACCGAGGAGGTCTTCCGTGACATGATCCGAGCCTCGGCGGGAACCGACACCGATCTGACTGGAATCCTGGAGCGGGAGAAGATAGACGGTATTTCCCCCTACGAGCAATTGCGTCAGTTGCGCGGTGTTCAGTGGCCAGCGCCAACCTACGAGATCGCTAAGAGCGGTGGGGCCAAGCGCCGTTACATGCTTCAGGAAGGGCAATGGAAAAACAAGCCCTACGGATATTTCCGCACCAAAGACGGCAAGGTGCATATGAAGCTTTGCCAGCAGGATTACACAGATCGAAAAGAACTGACTGAAAAACTGATGGAGTTTGGTGTCAAGAAAGACCTCTATACCATTGACCATTTAGACCTGATCAAGTTGGCCCGGGATCGGGGGCTTACGCCGGACCTGCCGGACGAAGAGTTCCGGGGCCAACCGTGGGACACGGTACCGAAGGACAAGTATCCCTACTGGTTTGGCCTGGGGGTGGTCTACGAGCACTTCCATACTGCCAAGTCCAACCGCAGTCCCACCACTCGTCGCCTGGTTCCGGAGATGTATGTCGAGATGCATCCACAGGATGCCGAAGATATGGGGATTAATGATGGCGACAAAGTGCGTGTAGTTACCCGCCGAGGATCGCTTGAAGCCAGGGTTCAGGTAGGGACCAATAGCCTGGTAAAGCCTGCGCGCAACAACGTGCCACGGGGCTATATGTTCGGACCCTGGAATCTCTCTGTCGCAGATAGTGCCGACCCTAAGAAGAATAAGTGGCTGGCAAATCGTGTAACCAGTCGCGTCTGGGATCCGGTGTCAGGTCAGGTAGACTTCAAAAAATCCGCAGCGCGTATAGAGAAGATCTAATTAGAAAGGGCGTCCTGAAGTAATCCCGTGGCCAGTAATGGCCACGGGATTACCGGCCTCTGAGCCCAAGCCCTAGTCCATACTTCATGCAACGAAGGTCCTTTATCAGGCTTGCAGCGATGACTGCAATGGCGCCTGCAACTTCTATGGTGGTGCAAGCCCGCACCAAAAGAAACGGCCAACGGTATCTTCGCCCCCCCGGCGCCTTGCCCGAGTCGGAATTTGTCAGTCGGTGTATTCATTGTGGTCAGTGTGGAGAAGTCTGCCCCAATCGCTGTATCAATTACTTTGGGTTTGAGAATGGCCTGACATCGCTTGATACGCCCTACATAACACCCCGTGAAAAAGCATGCATTCTGTGCATGAAGTGCGGTGAGATATGCCCCAGTGGCGCTATCCAACCAGTGCGCCGGACTATCCCTGCTATCACCGAAGGGGTGCGTATGGGACGTGCCCAGGTGGACAAACAACTTTGCCTTTCCTACCAGGGTAAAACCTGCGGCGTGTGTTATCGCGCCTGTCCGCTGCCCGACCTGGCACTGCGGGTGGGGATGTTAGAGCAACCAGAGGTGCTGGATGCCTGTGTCGGTTGTGGCCTGTGCGAGCGCTCATGCATCCAGATGCCCCAGGCGATCCGCATTATTCCTGCTCATACACAAACGGGCGAAGTCCTTTGACCAGGCAGACGATTGACTCGGCTTCGAGGTGGCGACACCTTAATAAAGTCCGCTGGCTAACGATGGTTCTGGTATTTGCGCTGTTGATCATACTGCCATTTTTTCATGTTTATCAGACCTATGTTGCTGCCCATGCCTATGATCTGCTTGCACCCGGGGAGCGACAGTTATATGACATTATCGAGACGTTAACAGCCCCCTTCGTTGATGACCCTTCCCGTGACCTCGATGTCATCAAGGGTAACACCTGGTCGGGAAGACTGTTCGGGGTCAAGATGAGCGATCCTTTGGCGGTAGCCGGGCAGATGGCCGCCGGGCGCAATGTCTACAACCCGTTCCTGTTGACGGCACTGTTCCCGGTTGTCGCTACACTCATTTTCGGACGATTCTTTTGCGGTTGGCTGTGCCCCGCTAATTTTCTTTACGAACTGAACACCAATCTTAGAATTTTACTGGGACGGTTTGGAGTTCGAAGCGGGCGCAGGTGCCTGGATCCAAAACTGAAATATATTGTCCTTGGGGTCGGCCTGCTGATATGTGGTATCAGCGGTTCGGTACTGGTGGCCGCGGTATATCCGCCAGCGATTCTCGGGCGCGAACTCTACTATGCTATTGCGCAGCGAGGAATGGGGGTGGGCGCGTTATTCTTTGTTGCAACGGTACTATTCGATCTGCTGGTCGCACGGCGTGGGTTTTGTCGTTACCTTTGTCCTGGCGGCGCGTTGTATTCGCTGCTGGGGCGATTCCGGGTGCTTCGTATCCAGCGGAACGTAGTGACCTGCAATGATTGCACCAAATGCAACAGCGTTTGTGAGTTTGGACTTAACCCGCTGCGTGATGATTTTGGCCAGGAGTGCAATAACTGCACTGCCTGTATCGCGGTTTGCCCTGTAGATGCGCTGCAGTTTAGGTGGCGGATAACGGATACACCAAATCAGGGTCCCGGGCGCGAGAGCCCTCGCTACCGGCGTGACCATAAAGACGCCCGCCAGGTTTTCGGTAATGCAAACTCAAAGGCGTAGATTCTTAAGACGCGCAGGCACTTTCGCATTCACGATACTGGCGGGCGTGCTCCCCTATAGCCTGGCCAGATTTATGGCGCCGGTGCGTCGAATCGATCCAACACAACAGCTAGCGTTGCCAGGCGCCTTGCCAGATTGGAGGGCATTCAGGGCTGCATGCATCGGTTGCGGAATGTGCGGCGAGGTCTGTCCACCCCGCTGTATCCAGTTTCACCGAAATGATGGCGGACTTGCAGTTAATACGCCTTTTATCAACCCGCAGGTGAAGGCATGCACCCTATGTGGGAAGTGTATGGAAGTTTGCCCTACCGACGCACTCACAGTAACACCTCGGGAAAAGGTGAATATGGGAATTGCCCAGATCGATCGGGCGGGTTGCTACCCGTGGATCGACCAGGGAATCTGCGGCGCCTGCGTCAGCGCCTGCCCGTTAGGCGCAAAGGCGATTCGGTTTGAGATGTGGAACCAGTATCGCCCCGTGGTTGAGCGTGGGTGCGTGGGATGCGGTGTGTGTGTCGAAGTGTGCCCCCATCCCAGTCTTCCGATCCGCATCGTCAACCGGGGCCAGGACACCATCGTCCAGCACCCGGTTTAGCCAATGAATCGCCTCGTAAAACTTCTAAGCCTGCTGATTATATTGGGGTGGCACCCGACCGGGCAGGCACACCACGTGCTGGGACGGCCGGCCTATAGTCTGAGCGAGGATTCAAATACCCCGCCGAGCATACAGGTCGAGACACAGATCGGCGACTACCGGGTCTCGTACATGGTGTTTCCAGCTTTTCCGCGCCCCAATGGACGCGGTCGAGTGAATCTCTATGCGACTCATCTTGACACCGCAGAGCCTTTGACCAGTGTAGTGACCTTCAGCGTCCGCGAAGGTGGATGGCTGATCAGTGGGGACGAAGAGGTGATTGGAGCCCAACTCCCCGATGACAATGTTTACCGGCAGGGTTTTATCTTTAAAGAGGCCGGAGCCTATGTTATTACTGCGGCATTCGAGGCAGGAGGTGAATCTTACCGGGTTGATTTCCCGCTGCAGGTTGGGGATAGCGCCCCCATAGGTCTGTTGGGCGCACTGGGCGGCATCCTGGCTGCAGTCTTGATTGGCGTTAGCCTGGTACAGCGTAAACGCTTGACCCGCGAGAAGGTAAGGGTGGCGGGGCGAAGGATAGCGCCTGATCCGGGGACGCCGCGCCCGATGGACCGCGATTGATGAATATTGCAGGCCTGTTGCGATCGTCGTTGTTCTGTTCGACCGAGAACGGCCTATCTATGATGCATCCAGGTTTGCCGGCCGGCTGGGCCGGATTAGTGGGGATTGCGGTGGCGCTGCTCAGTATACGAGTCCTGGCGACGGCGCACGCGCCGATCGTGAATTTTCGTTTCAGGTGGACGCCCGGTAACAGATGGGATCTGGTCTTGCGATCTGTCAGCGCACTTAGCCCGTTACTGCTTCAAATACTCAAGTTCGCCTTAGTAGTCATCTTCCTCTTGATTGTGGTTGCCGGTCTATTCGGAACTCCGATACCACAGCGAAATCTTGCGACCGTGTTGACATGGAACGTGTGGTGGGCGGGCTTGATCCTCACTATCTTTTTTGCCGGCTCTTTGTGGTGCGCTGTTTGCCCCTGGAATACCTTAGCGGGGTGGTTGGTTCGTCGTGGACGAGCAGGCAATGCGACTCCCAATAATAGTCTCAACCTTAAGGTGCCAAGAATCTTGCGTAATCTCTGGCCGGCATTGGGGCTGTTGATCGGGCTCACATGGCTTGAGCTTGGGACAGGGTTGACGCGCAACCCCCGCACCACGGCAATCCTGGCCCTGTTCATGGTGGCGATAGCCACCTTATCGCTGGCGATATTCGAGCGCCGGGCATTTTGCCGTTATTTCTGTCCAGTGGGGCGTACGGTTGGCTTTTATTCACAGCTTGCGCCGGTGGAGTTGCGGCCAGTTGATGCCGAGATCTGTGCGCGATGCGATACACTGGCCTGTTATCACGGAACCGATCAGGTAGAGCCGTGCCCCACTCATCTGGTGATGGGTCGGTTAACCGAAAACACCTACTGTACTTCGTGCAGCAACTGTGTACGCGGCTGCCCCTCAAAGAATGTGAGTTGGCGCCTTCGCCCACCCAGTATTGAAATCATAAAAAAGGCCCGACCGCATTGGGATGAAGCCTGGTTCATGCTGTGTCTGCTGGCACTGACCGGCTTTCATGGACTCACCATGATGCCCCTGTGGGAAAAAGGCGTCAGTTCATTTGCGCGCGTGGTGGGCGATTCAGGGAGCCTCTTGTCAAGTTTCACGGTTTTTCTTTCACTCAGTCTGACTGTCCCGGCAATAGTGTATGCGGGAGCAGTCGGGGTCACATACCAGGTCACCAGCAGGAAAGTTCCATTCAAAAAACTGTTTTCGAGCCTGGCCTTTGTCACCTTGCCACTTGCTTTTGCCTACCATCTTGCTCACAACCTGGGCCATGTCGTTCGAGAGAGTGATGGAGCCTTGAGTCTCTTTCTTAACCCGCTTGGCACAGGGGCCTCACCCCTTAGTGTGATCGAAAAACAGAGCCGACATCTCGATATGTTGATCAGCCCGGAACTGGTCTTTGCGCTGCAGGCCGGTTTGATGGTTTTTGGATTCTGGATTGCGCTGAAAGTACTTCATCACCGCGGCCTTGCTTTACTCCCCCAAGGTACGCCGGCGGCTGCAGGTCTGGCGCCGATGGTTCTACTGGCAGCGGGTTTTACTGGGTTTCACCTCTGGCTTTTGATGCAGCCAATGATCATGCGCCTGTGATGGACCGCCGCTCATTTTTCAGGCGCGCCATTGATAAGACCGCCCGGGTTTCAGTCCAATATGCAGATCAATGGGCAACGCGAAAGGCGCGACGCTGGATACGCCCACCGTTCGCGCTAGGCGAACTGGATTTTCTGCTTGCCTGTACCCGGTGCGATGCCTGTGTTGATGCTTGCCCACATGGCGTGATCTTTGCGCTCTCTGCAAATCTGGGCCCCCAGACGGCTGGGACGCCGGCCCTTAACCTTTTGCGTCACGGCTGCCGGTTGTGTAGCGACTGGCCTTGTGTAACATCTTGCGAGCCCGGCGCACTCAGCTTCGGAGCGGTACTGGAGGAAAATCATCCCGCAGGCGCGGCTGGAGTAAGTCCGGCCGTTCCGGCACCATTGGCTACGCTCAGGATAGAACAAGAACATTGCCTTCCCTACCAGGGCCCTGAATGTGGCGCCTGTGCTCACAGTTGTCCAGTGCCTGGGGCATTGGTTTGGGCAGCCGGCAAACCCAGTATTGAGCCGAAAAAGTGCTTAGGCTGTGGGCAATGCCGGGAGTTCTGCATTACTGATCCACCAGCAATAACGATCAGCGCTATCGTGCCTGATGACGCTCAGACAGCCTGAAGCGGTAAGCTCCCTCTCGATTGATCATAAGCCAGCGATCTATCGCCTTAGTTCGAGTGCGTACCCGAGAAAGGACGCGGCTGTTTTATAGTTATCTTCCCTTTGTCTTCCCGCCCACCATTGGGGTAAAGTAATAGCCGCCCGGATTTTCTGTGTGCGCCAACCACTCTAGCTTTTTGTCGAACGTCCCGATCTTTGTGATCGTACGTGCGACCCTCCTAAAGGGAGCGCTTTAGCGATTGTTCAGAAAAGTCTGGACTGCGGACATTTGACCCTACCTTACTAACTAATAAAAACAGCTCAGGCGAGCACTAAATTTATGACACGAGTATTACTTACCCCAGAGGGCGCCCAGCGTCTGCACGAAGAGTTGCAGCGGCTCAAGCGAATAGATCGGCCTGCGATCATCGAGGCCATTGCCGAAGCACGGGCCCATGGTGATCTTTCAGAAAATGCGGAATACCATGCGGCGCGGGAGCAGCAGGGTTTTATCGAAGGTCGTATTGCCGAACTCGATGCCAAGCTCGCTGTAGCCGAGGTTATCGATCCGACCCGCCTGAACCCGCGCGGCAAGGTAATATTTGGCGCCTGGGTGGAGTTATGGGAAGAAGAAGGTGACCGCGAGGTCTGTTACCGTATTGTTGGCGAGCTGGAGGCAAATATCGACCAGGGGATGATTTCTTACGCCTCACCCATTGCCAAGGCGCTGATCGGCAAGGCCGAAGGCGATGAAGTCGAGTTTCAGGCGCCGGGCGGGATGCGTCGGTACGAAGTACTTTCGGTCCGCTACCAGATCGAAAAAGACGCTAAGGAAACCTGATCGCTCAATGGTTCGGATCATGTTCGCTGTTGTTTGGTTTCGCCCGAGTTGACGCCCTCAGCCGGATCGGTCGGCTCTGGGTCAGCATCACGCTGGTTGCTGCCCTCAGGTTTTATACCGAAGAGGCCTAGCCAGAAACCGAAAGGTATTTCCTCCTCCGCGTCCGCTGTCGGCGTATCGAGGATGTCCGGACCCTGGTCGTAGCCTTCGTCGACCTCGGCCCGTGGGTCGAGTTCACTGATAACTCCAGGAGTCTGTATTTCCGGTTGCAGTACATAAGGCTCTTTTTCCACCACCGGCGCCCACTGGCGCACTCGCATACGCCAGGCGATGAAGCCGGCGAGCAGCACGACTATTGTTATGACGTACATGAACATGCCTTGAGGGCCGGCAATACGCATAGCTGCCGAGGCCGCAAGCGGTCCGGCTACAGCACCGACACTGAAGACCATGATAAACCCACCGCTTGCGGCGACTACGTCGCCTGGGTCCAGGTAGTCATTAGCATAGGCAATGCTGAGTGGGTAGAGGGTAGAAGCCAGACCAAAGAAGATTGCGATTGCAGTTAAGGTCCCCCAGGAAGGGAGAAGCCCGCCCAGCACTAGTGCAAAAGCGGGAATGGCAACCCCGATCGTGACTCCAAAGATTACCAGGCGTCGGTCCAGTCGATCCGAGAGTCGACCGATCGGCAGTTGCAGCAGCATACCGCCCAGTAGTGCTGCGGTCATGAAGCTGGCAATCCCACTGACGCTAAAGCCTATCTCACGCGCATACACAGGGCCCAGACCCCACCAACTGGAATTGATCAGCCCCGCGCCGAGGCACACAATCACTGAGGTTGGCGATACCTGAAACAACCGACGGATGTTGATGCGTGGTGTCTCCACCGGATCCGGGTGAGTAGCCCGGGTGAGTGAAACTGGCACCAAAGACAGCGCCAGTACAATGCCTACAAAGAGAAAGAGCTCATAAGCCCCCGGGTCGCCCAGTTTGATTGCCTGTTGCCCTGCGGCGGATGCGATGTAGCCAATCACGATGTACATTGATAACAGTAGCCCGCGACTCTCGTTGGCGGCACGGTTGTTGAGCCAGCTTTCAACCACCACAAAAAGCCCAGCAGTCGCCGCTCCCATGGCCGCTCGGAGGGCGACCCAGGCCCAGGGGTTGGGGATAACCAGTACCAGTAGTGCACAGGCGGCTGCGATCGCCGCCAGCGCGGCAAACGTTCTTATGTGTCCTACCCGGTTGATCAGCGGCCCCGAACGGAATGTGCCCAGCACAAAGCCCAGGAAGTAGGCCGATGTCATCAGGCCAATCATCTCGTTGGGGTAATGTTCGATATTCGCCCGCAGCGCCAACAGGGTAGAAAACATGCTGTTGCCGAACATCAGCAGAGACACCGAGATCATCAGTGACGAGAGGTTGCGTAGAATAGAAAGAGTAAAAAGCACGGTAGGAACCTACTGCCAGTCACGGAAAAATGGCGGCGAAGTCTACGCTTGTGTGTGCCGATTGAGAAGAGAAAAAACGAAAAAAATTAAATTATTTTCGATTGCCTGAAGGAATTGTCGGTACCAAGTAAGCAACTATCTAACAGCGACAAGCGCAGGATCTCCCAGGCATTCTCGAATCTGGTAGGACCGAGCCACAAGTACAGGGTATAGGTCGGTTAATATCGCGCTTTGCCGGGCGTAGAGCCCAACCAGAAATTTAACTTTAAATCCAATCTTCCGATATGTTTCTTGTTCGACTTGACGCGGTCAACCTGGCGTTTGGTGCCCGTAAATTACTGCGCCAGGCTAATCTGTCTATCGAGGTGGGCGAACGGGTGTGCCTGGTTGGGCGCAATGGGGCCGGCAAGACTTCCCTTTTGCACCTGGTGAGCGGGGAGTTGGAGCCGGACGAGGGTGAGGTTCGGCGTCAGGGTGATCTATGTATCAGTGAGCTCGCTCAGGTGTTGCCCGCGGATGAAAACGCCCTGGTCGGCGAATTTGTATCCGTAGGTTTGGCCGACATCATTGCGTTGACCCGCCAGTATCAGGCTCAGGCTGAGTCGACGCTTGATGCTCGCGGGCTGCGGGAGTTGCAGGAGTTGCACGGGCATATCGACGCTCATGGTGGCTGGCACCCGCAGCAGCAGGTGGAGACGGTCTGCACCGAAATGGGCCTTGATCCGGCCCAGCTAATGACGGAGCTTTCCGGGGGATGGCGACGACGGGCTGCGCTTGCCAGGGCTCTGGTGGCTCGGCCGGATCTGCTATTACTCGACGAGCCGACTAATCACCTGGATTTCGAGGCCATCGCGTGGTTGGAGGAACGCCTCACGGGTTTTTCTGGTGCTGTGCTGTTTATTACCCATGATCGGGCTTTTCTTCAACGCCTGGCTACCCGTATCGTCGAGATAGATCGCGGCCAGCTGCGCAGCTGGCCAGGTGACTACGCGCAGTTCCTTAAGCGGCGCTCGGCGGCGTTGGCGGCCGAGCGTCTGGCGGATGGTGAATTCGATCGCAAGTTGGCCGAGGAGGAGACGTGGATTCGCCAAGGGATCAAGGCTCGACGCACTCGTAACGAGGGCAGGGTTCGGGCGCTTGAGGCCATGCGTGTGGAGCGCTCTGGACGGGTCAATCCAGAAGCGCGCGCCCGGGTGCACATCGAGGAAGCCGAAAATTCGGGGCGCAAAGTGCTGGATGCCAGACATATGGCATTTGGTTATGGGGCGTGCCCACTATTTCGTGATTTTTCGCTGCATATCCGCCGCGGTGACCGAATTGGGCTGGTGGGTAATAACGGCGTCGGCAAGAGCACGTTGCTGCGTTTGTTGCTTGGCGAGCTGGAGCCCCATTCGGGATCTATCAAATGGGGGGTTAATGTCCAGGTGGGTTACTTCGACCAGCACAGGCGCGAGTTGGATCTGGATAAAACGGTGGCCGAAGTCGTCGGCGAAGGGCGTGACTACGTTACCCTGGATGGAAAGCCGCGACACGTCGTGGGCTATTTGCGGGGGTTTTTATTTAGTGCCAAGCGGGCCCTGACGCCGATTCGGGCGTTATCTGGGGGAGAGCGCAATCGCGTGATTCTTGCCCGGCTTTTTACCCAGCCCGCGAACCTGCTGATCTTGGATGAGCCGACCAATGATCTGGATGTGGAGACACTAGAGGTTCTGGAGGAGCGCCTTGCCCAATACAGCGGTACATTGATCGTAGTGAGCCACGACCGCGCCTTTTTAAACAACACAGTGACCAGCATACTCACCTTTGAGCAAGATGGTGCGGTTCATGCTTATCTGGGCAACTACAGCGAATGGCTGCGTCGAGGCAGGTCCTTGGCTTCTGTCGATTCAGCGGCGTCGGCCGAGGGCTTGCCTATCGAGGACCAGGCTTCTCCACGCGCAATGAAAGGGGGAGCCAAACTGTCGTACAAGTTTCAGCGTGAACTCGACGGGCTTCCCCAGGTAATCGATTCGGTTGAGCACAATCTTAAAAGACTGCGCCAACAGACCCTGGATCCTGGTTTTTATGAACAGCCTTATACAGATACACAGCCGGTCCTGGATCAGCTGGCTGATCTGGAGAGCGAGTTGGATCGCCACCTTGGGCGCTGGGCAGAACTTGAAGAAATGGACGGCACCTTGCCGGGCAGTCGATGAAGAGTTCGATGCAATGGCTCTGGGGGCAGCCAGTTATCTTGCTGACACTGACAACCTTGTTCTGGGCTGGCAATACCGTTGCGGGTAAGGTCGCTGTCGGAGAGATCTCACCGAGCCTGTTGACCTTTGCCAGGTGGGCACTACTGAGTCTTGTGCTGCCACTGCTGTACGCGCGACAGATGCGCGAAGTCTGGCCAGTGTTACGCGGTCGCTGGCTATATCTGGCCGCTATGGGTGGTTTAGGTCTGGCTGCATTCAATTTGTTGTTTTACTTTTCTGCGCATCACACTGCTGCCGTCAACATCGGTATCCTCCAGGGGGCAATTCCTATTATTGTGGTGCTTGGAGCGTTTGCACTGCACGGCACGCGGATTACTGGTCAGCAGGTCTTTGGTGTTATCGTTGGTTTGGCCGGGGTGCTAACAGTCGCATTGCGCGGCGTGCCTTCAGGGTTAGCCGATCTGTCTCTTAACTCGGGAGATGTACTGATGGCCAGCGCTTGCGTGCTTTATGCTGGCTACACGCTTGGGCTGAAGAGCCGTCCTGCCGTTCCCGGTATTGTATTGTTCTGCTATTTTTCGATCTTTGGCGCAGCCTTGTCACTGCCTTTCGCGGCGGCCGAATGGTGGGCTGGGTCGATCACCTGGCCAACAGATACCGGGTGGTTGGTGATCGCTTATGTAACCGTTTTTCCATCTTTTTTGTCTCAGATTTTCTTTTTGCGAAGTGTCGACCTGATCGGACCCGGCCGCAGTGGGGTTTTTGTTAACCTGACGCCGATCTTCTCGGCGCTTTTGGCGGTAGCATTGTTGAGCGAGGTATTTCGCGCTTACCATGGCGCGGCGCTGGCACTGGTGTTGTTGGGTTTATGGTGGGCACGGGATCCTGGAGTGGCCAGACGCCGCTGAACACCCAGAGTCATCCGCATATGATCGGGCGCAACTCAGTTTAAAAATTGGAGCCTTCATGAGTAATTACAGCCGTGGTGTTCTGATGATCGTGGGTTCGGCCTTTTTTCTGAGCACCTCGGGCATTGGGCTTAGGATCATTGAGCAGGCCAACGGCTGGCAGATTTTATTTTACCGCTCCATCAGCATGATGCTGCTGGTTTTTGTCGTTTTGGCGTTTACCCACCGTGGTCAGGTCATTGCGCGTTTTCGGCGGCTGACAGGAGAAGACTGGTTGCTCGCAGTGGTTCTGGGCAGTGGGTTTGTAGCCTACGTGTTTGCCTTGCTGCAGACGACAGTCGCGAATGCGCTATTTATTTTCAGTTCAGCCCCCTTTATCGCTGCGGTGCTTGGCTGGCTTATTCTGCGCGAGCGGGTGGCGTCACGAACCTGGGTGGCGATCGTTGCAGCGATGATCGGCCTTGGAATCATGGTCGGCGGAGGGCTGGCCGGAGAGCGGCAACTGGGAAATCTGATAGCGCTTTGGTTGCCACTGTCATATTCATTTTCAGTTATCCTGGTGCGCCGCTCAAAACAACCAGACATGCTGGTCGCACTGTGCCTGGCCGCAGGAGTCGCTGCGTTGAGCACGTTGCCTTTCATCGGCGAGTTCTCAATCAGTAACCATGATCTGGGCGTTTCTTTGTACCTGGGTGTATTCCAGGTGGGGGCGGGTTTTATCCTGATGGTTCTAGGTGCGCGCTATGTCCCGGCAGCCCAGGTGGGACTACTCGCTCTGGTTGAACCTGTTCTTGGTCCGCTTTGGGCCTGGTTTGTCGTGGCTGAGGTGCCGGCGCAGGTGACGCTGTTGGGCGGTGCAATTATCCTGGGGGCAGTCGGTCTGGACGGAATTATCTCGATCTCCCGCAAAAATTCGGGTAGCACCGATGGCAATCGCTAGTCGATCGCCTGGTAGGCGGCAGCCATCAAGTCAGTTCGCATCAAAGACAGCGAACCTAGATTCTGGGTCATAATCACGCCGGCAAAATCCTCTGTTCGATCAGCCCAGTAATAGGTAGAGGCAGCGCCTCCCCAACCGCCTTCGCCGGGTCCCGAAAGCGAGATCGCCTGACCGGGGTCGAGCATTACCCTTCCCAGAAGGTTGAAGCCATAACCGGGGTTTACAAATGGTCCAAGCCAATATGGCAATAATTCTTTGGATAAGCGGTTTTGCCACATGAATTCGACCATCTTTCGTGAAATCAACGACGCCCCCAATGGGGTGCGCCCGTCCAAGGTAAAGCTGGCAAAGCGTAGGTAGTCCTGCGCAGTTGAAAAAAGCCCATGGCCGCCGCGGGCAAAGTCGCTTTGCGGGTCGCTGGGGTAGGATGACTCTACGTCAAGGAGTTTCAGTGAGGTATCAGATTCTGGTGCGGCAAGAATTTCATCCACTGATCGACCATACATGGGCAGCAGTCGGTGCTGCTCGCTTTTGGGCACAAAAAACTGGGTCTCATTCATGCCCAAGGGGTCGAAGATCTCCCGTTGCAGCAGCGTGCCTAGAGGTAGGTCCGTTACAACCTCCAGGACTCGCGCCAGAATATCGGTCGCGATGCTGTAATGCCACCTTGTGCCTGGTTGGAAAGCAAGCGGGAAACGCGCGGCCCGGCTGGCGAAGGCTGCGAGCGAACAGTCAGCGTCACTGACCAGTCCGTCGGCCTGGTACTGCGCACCGATCGGGCAATCCGGCATGAAGTTATAGCTGAAGCCCGCGCGGTGGGTGAAAAGCTGTTCAATCGTGATCGGTGCGGCAGGCTCGGTGCTGCCGTCACCTTTCAGGACTTGCAGGTCCCGAAACTCCGGCAGAAACTTGCCCAGTGGATCAAACAGATGCAGTTTGCAGCGTTCCAGCAGTATGACGGCCATTACCGCGATCACGGGCTTGGTCATCGAGTAGATGCGATAGATGGGCCGGTCAGGTAAAGGGGCTGTAGTGGTTTGCGACACTATGGCACCGGCATCAAGGAGCTCGCCTTTATGCAAGATGGACCATTCGATACTGGCGAATTCGCCTTTATCGATATAGTGCTGGGCAACTTCCGCGATTAATTGTTTGCGCTGGGCCAATAGGTTAGAGGGCATAATCATGGGGTTTTAGCGTGGCCAGATGACCATCTGAGTGCAACGAAAATAGGCCAATATCCGTTGATTTTCCTCGCTGGTGACCTCTACATCCCACAATTGCGTCTTTTTGCCAAGGTGAAGTGGGCGTGCAACAGCGCGGACTGCACCGCTGTCGGCTGTGGCCACGAAATTGGTTTTGGTCTCTACGGTGGCAAAGCCGCTAGCCCCCTCGGGGAGAGACTTGATACAGCCGTGCCCGGCGCATGAGTCTGCCAGGGCAAACAGGGTGCCGGCATGGATGCGGCCCTTCCAGGCAAAGTGATGTCTTTCAAGGTCCAGCCGGGCAGTAACTTCCCCAGAATCGGCAAAAGAAAAGCTCATTCCCAGGTGATCAAAAAGATAGCCCGTGCCTTGGGTTTTGAAGTCATCTTTTGTTGGGTTGTGTGATGTTGTCATAGCGTGCGGGTTTGTCGGGATAATCGAGTGTCGCCGCGGTTACTCCTTGTCTGTAATCTTGTTATTGCCATATGGCTGGTGGTCATTTGCACGCCAGCCCCGAAGTGTTGCAAATTTCCAGTACATCTTGCCGCGACTAACCGGTGATTGCTCTTTGTCGACAGGTGATCTGGGCAGATTCGAGTTGTCCTGGCCGGTTTTGGAGTCGGAAGATTCCGACGGTTGCTTCTTATTCATTGTAACGGGGGCTTACGGTGAGGGAGATTATGATGTGCTACCTGTACTTGACTCAAGGCGGGCCAGAATATCATCTAATCCAGTCTTTAACGAATCGCAAGACCCGCTGGCCATACGGGTTCTCAGGAACTGTTCGTTTAGCCCACCTGGAGTCAGACACTCATCGCTCATCGATTTCAGAGCATCAGGTGTTTGTCCGAGGGTCAGCGAAGCGAGTGCGTGGTAAAGCGAAGTGGTGTAGCGCACAGCGGTATCTGGCTCCATAGCGTGTGATTCCATCCACGATGATACAGTCGCAACCTGGTCGAAGTAATCAGCCATAAGGGCGCTGGCTGCGCCGAACAGATTGAACTGCTCTTCATCAGACACACTGACCGCTGTCCCAATCTGCCCGAATAGCGCTTCGATAGATGGGTCTTGTGGGCAGAGCGCTACTGGCCCCATGCCAAATTCGATAGGCGGCATTGGAATGGCCCGACTCACCTTCGTGCATGGGAATACCCACTCAGACAACCGAGCGAGAGATATGCCAGCTGCTAGACTGATTACTTTCTGGTCAGATCTAAAAGTGAGTTTGCCAAGAGCCGCCTCTACCTGGTCTGGCAGTACGGCGACAATCACCCAGTCGCTTTTTTCTACCAGCAAGGCATTCTCGTTGACCACCTCGATCTGATCGTAATCGAGCGCAAGTTTTGTAGAGCGTTCAGGACTGCGTTGGGAGATCAGGATGCGATCGGAGTAGTTCGCTTTGTCACAAAGGCCGCGGATTATTGCCTCACTGATAGCGCCGGTGCCTAAGAACCCAATAATCATAGTTTCCTCCACAGACAATCAAGTATGATCTTGTTGAAAAGTTTCGGTTTTTCAATATCAGTCAAATGGCCGGACCGAGCGGTCCCGTGGGAAATCAGCAACCTGGACGCATTAACAGATTTGAGTAGTAGCACCTGGCCGTCATTTGCCGGGGATTCGATGGTGGTGATGATCAGTTGGTGCTCCAGGAAAAAAAGCGGCACAGACGTACCGGTGGGGATTTCGTTGCAGCGTACATGACGGATTAGTACCCCAGATGGGTATCGACCTGGTTGTGCCCTACTTGTTGCACTTCGCAAAATTCTCCCTCTTCTGGTATAGCAGTATCCCACATTTTTTATAGACCATCTTGTAAAATAAAGCCGGGGTTTGTGGTCAAAATGTGCAATGCATTAACGCGGCGAAAACTAAGATTAACAATGAATATATTCAGCCACCAAAGAGGATGAGAAATGATTGAAGGCGTCGTTAAAGACAGCGCCGCTACAGCCTCCTGGAAAACCTACTTTGCCCTGTGCAAACCTAAGGTTGTTTCCCTGATCGTGTTCACGGCGGTCGTCGGGATACTATTGGCATCAGCAGGTGATCCGCCTTGGGTAAGGGCGTTTTTTGCCATTTTAGGCATCGGTCTGGCGGCAGGGGCAGGGGCGGCCGCCAATCACTGGATCGACCGAAGAATCGATGCGGTTATGGCCCGAACACAGAACCGGCCATTGCCCCAGCATCAGATTAAGCCGGCATCGGCGGCGTTGTTTACTCTGGTATTGGCAACTTTTTCAATGTTGATTCTCGTGACCCAGGTAAACTGGCTCACCGCCTGGCTCACATTTATATCAATGATCGGCTACGCGATCATTTATACCGTCTTCTTAAAACCCAACACGCCCTACAACATCGTGCTGGGTGGAGCAGCTGGTGCCACACCACCGCTTCTGGGATGGACCGCGGTCACCGGAGAGATTCATACCGAGGCGCTTCTCTTATTTCTGATTATTTTCGTGTGGACCCCACCGCATTTTTGGGCGCTAGCCATCAAGCGCCGTGAGGAATACAGCAAGGCCGAAGTGCCGATGTTACCGGTGACCCATGGCGTGGCTTTTACCAAGCAGCAGATTCTGTTCTATACCGTCATGCTGGTAGTGATCAGTGTGCTGCCCTTCTTCATTGAGATGAGTGGCCTCATTTATCTATCCGCGGCGATCTCCCTCGGCGTTGGTTTTATCTGGCATGCCTTTCGACTGTTCAGGGAGGAAGGAGACAGCCATGCCGGACCCACTTTCGGATATTCGATCTTTTACTTGAGCATGTTGTTTGGTTTTCTGCTTTTAGACCACTACGCCCGAATACTCATTCGCACCTGGTTGTAACACCGTTTAATTATCCGGGCGGGGCAAAGACGATGGATTGCAAACTCTGTGGGTTGCCCGCCATACCAGATATTCGGGAAGATGGCTATGCGTTCTGCTGCATTGGCTGTCGAGAGGTGTATCGTTTTTTTGACGGTACTTCGCTACCTGCTCCCGCACCAAAGCTGGCGCAAGCGGCACGAGAGCCGCAAGGCGAAGAGGCGTTTCTTCGTATCGATGGCATGCATTGTTCTTCATGCGAGTTGCTGATTGAAAAGCATGCACTGAAGGTTCCTGGTGTTGTCGCAGCAAAAACTAACTACGCCACGGCAACGGTAAAGATTGTCTATGACCCAGAGCAAGTAAACGAATCCGATCTGCCAGGGTTAATCAGCCGGTCGGGTTACAACGCGCGATTCAGCCAGGACAAGGCACCTAATTATGATTACCGCATGCCCATGCTGCGGCTGGTCACCGGAGAAAGCCTTGCCGCCACTGTCATGATGCTTTACCTGGCTTTTTATTACCCGTTGCATCTGGGCTTGATCGATATGACAGACTTGGAGCCGGTACGCTGGTTGGTACATAGCGCCGTGCCCATGGCACTGCTTCTTCTGACGACCGTCATGATTGTGTATGTTGCAGCGCCCATCTTCCAAGGCGCCTGGGTCGGGCTTCGAACCGGTGTTTTAAACATGGACAACCTGCTTGTCATTGCAATTCTTGCTGCCTATGGATACAGCGTTGGTCAATTATTTATCGGCACACTGAGTTTGTATTTTGACGTTGCAGCGACAATCATCGCGGTTGTCACTATAGGACGGTATTTTGAGCGCGAGGCGAAGGAAAAAGCGACCCAGGCACTCACTAGTATCATGGATGCCTGGACGCCTCAGGCCCGGGTCTGCCGGGAAGAAAGTCCACAGATGATACCCGTCAGTGAATTGCGTCCAGCAGAGCGCATCTTTGTCCACCAGGGTGAACTGATCCCCGCTGACGGAATCATTGTCGAAGGGCAATGTGCAGTGGATGAGTCGCTGATGACGGGAGAGCCGTTCCCGGTTGATCATGGCGCCGCTGATCGCGTCATGGGTGGAACCCGTAATGTGGAAGGTTCTATCGTAGTAGAAGTCGGCCATGTGGTTGAGAGCCAGCTTAATAACCTGGCCCGCGTATTGTGGAATGCCCAGAGTGCCACAGGTGGAACACTGGGCATGGGTGACAGGGTAGCCCGTTTTTTTGTGCCGTTGGTTATGTTTCTCGCACTGGGTGTGGGTTCTTGGATCTACAGTAGCAGTGGATCGATGGGCGCCGCCTTGCTTGCGAGTATGGCCACGCTGATTGTTTCATGTCCTTGCACCTTTGGCCTGGCGATTCCCTTGACGTCGGCCGTTGGTGTCAGCATTGCACTAAAGAACGGCATTATCATCACCAGTGCTGATGCCTTTGAAAAAGGCCATGGTATAGACACTGTTGTGATTGATAAGACCGGTATATTGTCGACCGCCAATATGACGGTGAATCAGGTAGTGGGACCACCCCAAGTCGCCCAGTATGCCGCGGCGGTGGAAAGGCTGTCGCCACACCCTATCGCAGAGGCGATCGCCAGGCTGGACTCTGCCTACGAGGCCCAGAACATTCAGATTCACCCAGGCAAGGGCGCAGTTGCCAATGTCGAAAATCATCAGGTGGCGGTTGGTAGCAGATCATTGTTCACGTTGCTGGGATGGGACGTTCCCGAGTTCCCAGCGGTTTCCGTGCCTGACCAGGACATCGTTTCTTATGTGGGTTGGAATGGGACGATTCATGGCCTGATCACCACCGAAGATCAGCCCAGGCCTGGCTGGATCGAGGTTGTGGACAGACTACGTAAAATGGCGCGTGTCGTCTTGCTGACTGGTGCTGAAACGGCCGGGTCTTTTCGTGAGCAATTTGACGAGGCCTTTGCGGGCATTCCGCCAGAAGGTAAGGCAACGGTAATCCGGCAGTTAAAGACCCGGGGAACCGTCGTGATGATTGGCGATGGCAGTAATGATGCACCTTCGTTAGCCGAAGCAGATCTGGGAATCGCTTTTGGTGCGCCCACTGCACTGGCGGCTGATGCCGCGGATGTGATCATACCGGGTGAGCGGTTGGATCGAGTCTTGGTTACCTTTGAATTACTTCAGTCGGTGCGCCGTCGTATTCGACAAAACCTAGCATGGGCGCTGCTATACAACGCAATTGCGATACCAATTGCCATCTCTGGCATGCTTAATCCGCTTTTTGCCGCAATTGCAATGTCATCCAGCAGTTTGCTGGTGATATGGAACTCCTCAAGACGCTTTGTTAACGTTGATGCAACCCGAGATATCTCCTTAGATCATCAATCTAAGCAGATGGCGACAAGCTGAAGGCCGGAATGGATTCTCCCCAACTGCACGGAGAATCCAAGAGAGCCACGCGTGATGCTTGCGGACCCGCGGCCCAAATCAATGTATTTTTGACAAAAGCCTTGCGTTGATCAGAAATTGATTACGCTGCGAATGGATTCGCCCGCATGCATCAGATCAAAGGCATCGTTGATTTTCTCAAGCGGCATCTGGTGGGTAATGAGATCATCAATATTGATCTTGCCATCCATATACCAGTCGACAATCTTGGGCACATCAGTGCGCCCGCGGGCACCACCGAAGGCAGTGCCTCGCCACGCACGCCCCGTAACCAGTTGGAATGGCCGGGTTTTGATTTCCTGCCCTGCGCCAGCCACGCCGATAATAATAGATTCGCCCCAGCCCTTGTGGCAACACTCCAGTGCAACGCGCATAACGTCTACATTGCCAATGCACTCAAAGCTGTAGTCCGCACCTCCATTGGTCAGGTTGACCAGGTAAGGCACCAGATCGCCTTCGACCTCGTTGGGATTCACGAAATGGGTCATGCCAAATGCGCGTCCCAGTTCCTCACGGGCGGGATTGAGATCTACACCGACGATGATGTCTGCACCGGCTAGGCGTGCCCCCTGAAGCACGTTGAGACCGATACCGCCAAGGCCAAATACCACCACGTTATCCCCGGGTTGAACTTTGGCGGTGTTGATCACCGCGCCGATACCGGTGGTGACCCCGCAACCGATATAGCAGACCTTGTCGAAAGGTGCGTCCTCACGGATTTTTGCTAGCGCGATTTGGGGCAGCACCGTGTGATTGGCGAAGGTCGAGGTGCCCATGTAATGAAATACCCGATCATTGCCCAGGGAAAAACGGCTTGAGCCATCTGGCATCAAGCCCTGGCCCTGGGTTTCGCGAATCGCCTGGCACAAATTGGTTTTGCCGCTGGTGCAGTATTCGCACTGACGGCACTCTGGGGTGTACAGGGGAATCACGTGATCGCCCTTTTTCAGGCCGCTAACACCTGGACCGGTATCCACCACCACGCCGGCACCCTCGTGGCCCAGGATTGCCGGAAACAGGCCTTCGGGGTCTGCCCCGGATCGGGTGAACTCGTCGGTATGACAGACACCGGTGGATTTGATCTCGACCAGCACCTCGCCTTTACGCGGACCGTCAAGATTTACAGTTTCAATCGAGAGTGGCTTGCCGGCTTCAAGTGCCACAGCAGCACGGGTTTCCATGTTTTTCCCTCTATGGTGATGGGGTCAGGCTAAGAAGCCATAACAGCAACCGGCACGGTGCCGCAGTTACCGCATGAGCAGTTGCGCTGGACAGGGTTTGAGATGGGAGATACAAATAGATCGGGCGACGAGCGAATTCGAAAGATTCTTAAAAAAATCTGAAATCTATCGAATCCGCTGTTCGCACCAGATCAGGATGAAGATCAGTAGTCCAAGGCTTTGGATCTTCTAAGGCTCAGGAAATACAACACGAATGCATATAACAGCATTACACCAAAGATAAGCATAAAGACGCCAAAGATGTACCAGTCACTTTCCCAGGCTCCATTTCGGCGTGGCATGCCCGCCGCGCCGGCTGCTAAGAAGGTGTAGAACAAACCAATATAAGAAATAAAGAAGTACTTGATACAGGACCGAGCCGTACTGTCATCAATAGTCCGGTTGGTCATCAGGGGATAATGATAATAAAGAACCCCCATCCACAAAGCGCTGATCGCAATCAGAACTACCATGGCGTGCCCGCCGGCCCACATGGTGCCATGCAGTTTGAAATTCCATGCCACATTACTGATTATGATTGCCGATACCCCATCCAGTATGTACATGACAAAGCCGCCCAGGATAAGGAACAGGGCAGGGGTTGGAATAATGCCATGTTTCCAGATCGTCGCCAGTATGGTGAAAATGGTCAGGGCGCCACCAATACCAGTGGCAAAACTCATGATGTTCCCATGATAGGCGAAGGTGGAAGGCAGGGCCGGATACATGGTGAAGAAATGATGGAAGAAGGAGGTGACCGAGGTGATCAGCAATATCCATAATGCGAGAATCGCAATTTTGTCACTGTATAACTTGCGCGAACCGTCCGCGGTACACAGTGGCAGGGTTGAATATACGGCGCCGATAATCATGATTGCCATGGCTTCCATCAGATTGTGAGCGAATATATAAAATACAAACTCAAATACGATGGGATTCGCAGCCCAGCCAATCCACGCTGCAGGGAAAATGCCATACAGGTGCAACAACAGCGAGCCTGCGACAAGCATCAACGGCGTGCCAGCCACCAGTAATACCAATACGCCCATAACCATACCGATCATGCCGGGGTCTTTCATCGAGCGCTCGGCAACCTGCAAGGTGCTATCAGTCCGCTCAAAAAATGACATCCTGAGAATCTTGATCGGATAGATGAAGATCATGGAGGTAAGCACAAGGGCGATACCGGTAAAGCCCAGCACCAGGG